>Ga0209208_10000083_pt1 | contig 91088 bp, 70 predicted proteins | sample S1TSphfallax_3_FD_187694 | JGI IMG/M metagenome (GOLD analysis project Ga0209208, IMG submission 187694) | Host-associated microbial communities from peat moss isolated from Minnesota, USA - S1T2_Fd - Sphagnum fallax MG (SPAdes) (version 2) | ecosystem: Host-associated > Plants > Peat moss >... | reverse complement strand
ATTTTGATTTGGTGGGAAAAAGTACGGAATGCGAGATTTAAAGAGTGGAAGAATATTCATTGAGGAGGGCAAACATCAACCAAGCAAGCTAAATATTTTAACTAGAAGAGGTGTGTGTGTGTATACTTTTTTTTTTGTTGGTTTTCTATAAACACATGTAAGATGAATGTTGAAGGTGTTTGGCTCTTATTTCTAACCTTCTGTCCCATTGGAGATTTAGGTTTTGGTAAGTAGAATGTTTAAGGATGAGTTGATGGCGAATGTGATGAAAAAGAAAAATGATTTATAAAGCAAATCCATCATTGGCATCTTGTCTCAAAAGTGGATGTGCTTGAGTTCACAAATTTTAGATTAAGAATTCAAAAAATGTGAAGGGAAGTGAACATCCTCATAGGTGCTCCAAGTTGGGAATTTTGGCCAATCCTCTATTAAAACTAGAGAGATTAGGGGACTGTGACCATGATGGCTAGGAAAATGTGGGTTTGAGCGATAATTCCTCCCTTGTAAGAACTTGTGAATTGTTGTGGAAGTGGGATTCCAATTGGAAATGCATTTAAGTGAATGGTGTTGCCATGATAAGGGCTATGGTGGCTCGTGAGAATAAATCCAAAGAGTTCCAATTCACCAAAGCTTTTAGAATGTAATATAGGGGTTGTTGGTATTAGAGAATGTAAAGAATATGAACTATCAAATATGTAAGTATTCTTATTTATGGATGGAAATTATGTTGTCTAAGAACTTGTATATTTGATTGAGCATCCTTTTTTTACCTTTTTTTTTTTGGGGGGGGGTGATACATTAGAACTGAAGTAGATGTAAGAAAGTAGACAAGTGAGAAGCACATAAGTTGGGTTGCATTAATTGACACCCTACATGAATTCTTCATGTTTCCAAGACCCCATTATATTTAGGTAGGGTACAAGATGTCCTTGTGACAACCCTTTCACATGGGCCAATCAAGACATCTCAATACGTCTAGTGCATTATTATTGTTATTATTCACAAAACTATCATTTCCTCCTCTCCCTTGCTCATTCTTGTTGTCTCTTTCAACTTGTGTGAGTTGAGCTGGAGGTGTTGAAAAGCCCAAACATTGTCCATTTTCTTTTGAACTAAACATGTTGATTTTATAGATCAACATGTTTAGTTCACAACCAACTAAATTCAAATAAGAGAGAGAGAGAGAAAGCAAGATGATGGGACTAGTAGTACTTTCATTTTTCCTTGTTGAATTTTGTTTTTTTTGTTGGGGGTTTTAGTTGCCACTTCAGCTTCATCACAAAACCGAAAAAACACACACACACACACACACACACACACACTCTGATGAGAAGGAATGAATTTCAGAAGATGAGTACAAGCATATTAGTCCTTAGAAGGGTTCTCAAAGTACCATTGTATAGTTGCAAATGCCACTGCACTTTTTATGTGTCTATGTGCAGACTCACAAGTACTCCTAGGCCTACTAGTGAAACACCCCACCAAAGGTACCTACTACCTACTTGTGATTCTATATTATCCTAGTATTTTTTTTTAAAAATTTAAATTTTTTTTAGGCAGGCTCACAATGAATACCTAACTACTAATATATTATTTAGGTTAAGAGTTGGGACAAATTCAGAAGCTGCTGGGTGGGTTTGTTATCATTTTGTTAGCTACTACTACCTTGTCAAGCCAAGGACAAAGGCCCAAGGACTCTTCATTTTGGGTACTTGTGTGTCTCTGCTGACAAATTTGAGGACAACTTATTTATTTTACTTACTAACTACTACTACTATCATGTGGACTTGGGGACTCCTCCCACTCACTCACTTCCTAAGTCTCCACACACTACTTCAATGAATTCTAGGTTTTCATGAGATGCCCTTTTCTTTGGAGGCTTCCTTTTGGCAATCAAAAGTTTGCCCCCAAGGGAACAATATATATATAGATATATATCAACTAGGTAGCGATGCTACCATCTTCACCCCCTTTATAATCTATCTTGACACACATCATGCCGGGTACAATGGTCCGTTCTTGTTTCTAATGCCTTTGAATTATGGAATGCATACATCTCCCATTTCTTTAAAGCTACGGAAGGCAAGTGAGGTTTCACAATCAATGTTCATTTTGGCTACTACTACCACTACTACCACCGTAAGTACTTGGGCCAAGTTTGACATTGATTATATGATTTTTGGAAATCGTTGAAATTTTCAAAAAAGTGTTTTAATTTTCACAAGTATTTATTTCTCAAGGAAAACTAAAGAATCTGATGGAAAATTTAGGAATATATCATTATTTTGTTGAAATGGAATCCTCAAAATTAATTAATTAATTAATTAATTATGTGAAAAACATGTGTCAAAGTGGCCAAGGTATTATTATTACATGGTACCTAGATGCCCAAGTCATGAATACATGTATCACTTAAGACTTGCACCACCTTATGGCAAAGTTGAGAAAGTCACACGTTTCTGAATCTTTTTCTCTCTTTTTTTTTTAGGGTTCAATGAAGCTTTGGATCCAACCTTGGGCAGCACACTACTGAGTGTGCATGAGCTCAATCTGACTTTCCTATCTCCTTTGCTTGATTGTTGCTAAAATTTCTACCAAAATTTTCAGAGTTTATAAACTTTGGAACCATAAGGTTAGTTTGATAATCCCATTTGTGCTGGATTCCTAATTAAAGGTTTTGAGTGGAGGTAAAACAGGTGTAAAAATGCCCTTAGCCTCCTAGGTCAAAAAATTTGAAATTTCTTAGCAAAACATGATTATTTCATAAATGGGTGGAAGAATGAAAACTATTTTAACTTCACATTAGACTTGCTTACCGCTTTGGTTTGGTTTGTCATTACTTCAAATGTTCTCTAAAGGTGCCCAAATTCATCTAAAGTGAGATTTTTTGAGTACATATATGAATTCTTTCTCCCAGTTGAAGACCATAAAGTTTTAGGGTTTAGGGTTTAAGGTTTCAAAATTTCTATCCGCCTTTTGAAATCTGAAAATATCCCAATTTTTGTTACAGGTGCCCAAAAAATTTCTCTGAAGTGAGATTGAAGTATACGAATTCTTTCTCCCAGTTGAAAACTTGAAAGTTTTAGGGTTTAAGATTTCAAGTTCCTAATTGCCCTTTTGAAATCCAAAAAAATCCCAATGTTCAATAAGGGTGCCCAAATTCCTCTGAAGTGAGATTGGAGTATTAGAATTCTTTCTCCCAAGTTGAAATCCGGAAAATTTTCTGGTTTAGGGTTTTTAGGGTTTCTACTTTCCTTTTGAAATCCAAAGCTGTTTCCTCTTTTTCTTCCTCAATTGGGTCAGGGGTTTTTTTTTAAAAAATTTAAAGCATGGAGTTAGCATTGCAAATGTAACTTCTAGAGATCTGCAATGTGTTTTGTTTATATTGATTGGGGTGGTGGGTGGGTTGATTTGAATTGGGTGAAACTGAACTTTCTTTCTCCATTGTCCTTACCTCACACTGCTCCTTGCAAAATGAGCCTGAACTTCATGCAAGGACACAAAGTTGTAGAGTGCATGAACACAAAAGTTGTAGAGCTCCAAGAGTGTGTCCACAACAATCATATGGTGTCCTTGTACGATCCTCGAATCACTTTATAAAATAGTCTTAGCCCAAACCATATAGTATATATATATATATACTAATTTTACATATGGCACAAATGAAAAACTTGATTGCAAAGAGGCAAAGAAAACAAAAACACCAACCATATAGTGTTATCCCTCAGGCCACAAACTCCTAATACAACAAAAAAAAAAGTGAGGGTAATTTCTAGATAACTATGTTTTTTTAGTGTAAATTTGACTAATTTTACAAAAATAAAATAAAATAAAATTTACCAAAAAAAATTTCTCACAAAATTGAAAAAGAAAACCCTGGTCAAATATCACATGATTTTCTAATTTATTTTAAAACTTTCATAATTCATTTTAGCCAAATTTCACCCCAACTTTTTTTTCTTTTTCGGATGGATGAATCACCACCATACCTACATCACAAAATTGTGTAAGAAAAACACTATTCGTAACTCATTCATACCCATTGTACCCAGTCAATGGCCAGAATGAACCACCACCCTCGAGCGCATCATCATCCATGGGGATGCCTGTGTAATGACTCAATTGTGGATGAACCTCAACTGAGCTAATCTCTGGTTTCACCTTGGGTAACCAATTATGTAAGGAGGAGGGACCTATATATAGGTACATAGGTAGGAAAATAGGTGACTAGTAGGTAAGTAGATTGTTGATCCACAGTAAAAGGCTGTTTTTTACTACCTACCTACCCACCACCCAAGTAGTAAAAAGAAAAAAAGCAACTGAGGTAACACCCATGGTTAACTAGGGAACTGGAACCCAACAGAAAACTGTTTCAGGACCACTTTCCATCCATCCTTCATGGTGCACTGGTTGGTGCTGGCTCACTCTGGGTCCTGGTCAACCAACCTCCACACCCCCAAGTTCTTACAAAAAGGCCAGACCAAGGTTCTAGGGCAGACCCAAGGTTTCCTCATGTCAGAAATCCAATCCAACTTAAATGCTTAGAGAGTCCACAATGGTTACTAATGCCTATTATAATGTGCCTAGAAAGGTTCTGCCTTGAAAGTTTTCATTCCACTTTGTGGATGAACTCCTGTACAATAATTTATAACACTATATACCTTAACCTTAAGGTCAATTTTTGTCATTTAAAAAATCATTTTAAATATATTGAAATGAAATATTTGTGAAAATATGAAGCTGACATGTTCAAAACCCATCATAATTATTGTAGGCTATATGATATGAATAAATTTCACTACTCATATGACCAATATCATAGTAGACTATTGTAGATCATGAAATGATAATAATTTTCAATTTCTGAAAATGAATTAGTGCTTTTTTCTTTTCTTTTTTTGTTTTTTTCTGTTTTTTGCAAAATTGTTTTTGGGGGGTCAATTTGAAAGCTGACCCTATGTTCACTCTCTGTTCAGTTTAGTATCTGTTTAGTCTAGGATCTGTACAGGTTTGTAGAAACAAATCAGAATTACAATAGGTCAAAAGCAGAGGGTACATTTTGAGTTTAGATCTTGTTTAATTTTTAACTCTATGGGTGTGAGTAAAAGTAATGAAAAAAGGCCTCTCTACCCTACCGAATTATGAACAAGGGGTGTGTCACATTGTGGCCTTGCCATTTACATTAAAAACATATCTTAAGAGGCAAAAGAAGAATTGTGGAAACTCAAATATTTCACCAAGCAAAAAATATAATCTTCAAAAAAAAACTCTAAAAGAAAACCAAAAATCCTTCAAGCTATTATTAACTCTATAACTAATCTCAAAGTTTCAACACAAGCCAAAATATCATCTTTCAAAAACCCTCATGTAAAAATAGACCCATTATTACCTAGGGGGCTGGTCAAAATCCCTCAATCTACTACTATATATACTCTATATATATTGAATCTGAACACAATATCCTTTGCCTTCTTGCTAGGCAAGGCCAACAAACAACTGAAGGTTTAAAAAAAATTTAAATTAAATTAAAAATAAAAATAAAAACTGGCAACAAACTTCATGCATGCTGCAGCAACAAAGTGGTCATAAAAATTAAAAATTAAAAAAAAAGTCTTCCAGTGGAAGTGGGTAGGTAGTAGGTACCTAGAGGCTAGTTTTGAAGGCAAATAGGTATAGGCAAGGACAGCCAAAGGAAAGTGGAAAAGAAAACAACAAAGTCAGTTCACCAGTTCACAAGTTTACTGACAAAAATAAAGATTCAAATCTTTGTTGGTTGTACTTCCAAGGGTGTGCAGTTAAGAGCGTATTAAAGTCCAAATGTTGAGATCTTTGCTGTGTGTCCTTGGGTTTGATGATCCTGCCCCTATTCCTGTGCCTCTGTGTGCTCTCTGACATGTTTGGGCCTTCCTTGGCTTTTTCCCCCCTCCTCCCCCCCCAAACAACAAAACTGGTACCCAAGATCACTTAATGGAGGGGGAGACCTTCAGTAGAATCTTTTATTTTTCTATACCAATTTTTCTATAGAGTATGAAACTCCAGTTTGGGCCTGTAAATTATATCAACGATTCAGTGCCACCCACCCAATATAGGGCTAATTTCTTTTATTGGCCAGCTATAATGAATGATAGGCCCCAGGTGGTGTGACACTTAAAAAGAGTCTCTCCCCTTTATATTATTGGCTCCATATTTGTTGTGGGTACTGTTTATGACTCAAGGATGAGGGTCATAATCAAACAATGTATGGTGGATGTGATAAATATTGATAGAGGCCCAAATAGGGGAGGGGGAGCAAGTGTGGGTGGAGATGCTACTAGATCACTTAGGATCACTACTTTGTCAATATTTATGTCCAACTCTCTTTCTTTGATTCTCACCTTAAAAAGCTGGAACAGAAAAGATATCACCCAATTTTGTGTAGCTTGTCAGGTGCTTGAACATGATACATTTAGATCTTTGTCTGAAGACATAATAATGACAGAGTAGTAATTTGGTGATTCACCTTTACCTCCTTCTCTCTCCCAATCCCCTCCCAAAATAGCTTTTTATCTTTGTGCAATGGAGTCCCTTTGAAGGTAGATGTGTCAAAAACCACCTTTGTAATGAAAGGAGGAGACAAAAAGAAAGGAGGGGGGGGGGAAACAAAAAAACTACCTTTGTAAAGAGGAATTCCAGTGTCTTGGAATCAGAGGAAAAAAAGAACCTCATGAAAAAATCACAGTATATTACATATAGTATTATCTATTTTTATTTATCATTTATAATCTAATAAATTCATATTTTGTTATGAATTTTAGAAGTAGTTGACAAAGAGAAAGGGATATCATGACAATAGATGGGTTTGGCCCATGATAGACAATGAGCTCAAACTTCATAGAAATAACACTCTGGTGAACATTCCTCAAGATGTGGGGACCAAAGGAAATCTTACATAGGTTCTGTGAGCTCAGTATCTTTACAGGGTCCAAGCCAACAACCATGTTAGCTATTATTATTTTTTGAATGCCTAATGAATTTGTAATGATTTTGGTTCACAAACTTGTCACAGTTGTTCTTAATGCTAGTCACTTTGGATAATCACATGTGATCAATTTGTGAATCACATGTTGTGATACTTTGATGAAATTCAAAAGTTTCATTATATTGAGAGAGATATAAAGCAAAGTAATTGAGAAGAAATACAAAGGAGGAAATAGGAGTGACAATGGACTCATGGTAAAATAATGCATCCATAATCTAATGCTCATTAGACAAATTAAATTGTTATTAGGTAACTCTATTTGTGATGTTAATGGTGTAAGGTGTGATAAACTTTAAAGGGTAAAAAAGACCTCTCCTTCCCCACCCCACCCCCCAAAGGTTGCCTTTGATAAAATGACCTAATTTTTAGTTTTTCACTTGCCATCACATGGGTACATAATATATCTGTTCTATTGGCAATTATTGGCAACTCGGTATTGAGGTGCAATACCAACATTGCATGGATATATGTAGACAAGCTCAGGCTGTTGTTGTGTCAATGAGCTTGTAACCCGATGTCCAAGGTTGAAATAATGGGTTTTGCTTGCTGTTTGGGAGATGGAACTTTACCATTTTGGGGATTAATAACGAAAGGAAGGTATTTAGACATCCACAAGGACATGGTACCAAACTTACCATCCTTCTCTAATAATTCTCAATCCCAGGTTATTGTTATTATAACCAATAACCAAGGAATGATAAACCCGGGTGGTTCCATCTCAATATTGGGAATGCTACTTCCATTGTTCCCCAATGTGGTTGTCACCATCTTTGAATGTCCACACAACATTTTTCTACTTTCTACCATGGAAATATATTCAACAAAAAAAGAAAGAAATCCAACTGAAAATCAATAATACCATTCTGTTTTCTGTGTCTAGACTCTACCACATACAATATATTACACAAAAAGTATAGAAATTTACTTTAAAATGAATAATAACATGCCACGAACAAACAAAGGGCAAGCCTAAAAAGGACTAGGAAAAAGCTGGCCACAATGAATGAAGAGCTACCAGTGCAGCATCCATTGAGTGCACCATGCCATTGAAAGCCCATATAATCAACAACTCAGCTTTGCCAATGAACCCAAAACACACACACACACACACACACACATACACACACAACTGTGTGTTTTTTGTTTTTTGTTTTGGGAAAGCACAAGCAACAAACCCAACCGACAAGCAGTCGGCACCCACACAAGTCAAGCTCAGTGTGGCAGAAGGCTCTGGCAGGGCTTTCAACCTGCACACCAGCAGGTTTGAAGCCCAGACACCTGTTCTGAGGTCCCCCAAGGTCCCAGACAGGGGCTCTACCACTGACCCATCATCAGCCCTGGGGTCTTGGGCACAACTGTGTTTGAAAAGCATGTTCCAAATTGGACACACTTTCTCTCATCAGACTGGATAATAATAATAATAATAATTCATTCATTCACTCACTCACATGATGCTGCTGTTACAGCAAACGTTTTAGGAGCTGCCACAAAATTGGGGTGAAGTAGCCACACAATCCCCCTTTAAGTGTCAGATAGTTTTGCTTCTCCTGTGTGTGTGTGTTTGTGTGTTTTTTTTAGGTCGTTCTTCCTATGACATCAGAGTGCTCATCATCCTGACTCTTTGAGAAGTCATGGGCTCTGTATGTATGCGCGTGAGTTGCGGATGGGAAAGAGAGAGAGAGAGAGAGAGAAGAGCTGGGGGAGGGGGGGGACCAGCAACATGCAATAAGAATGACACTTTTGTTGTTGTTGTAGTACGAAGGCAAATTGTGTCTGCAAAGTGAGCATCATGCCAATAGTTATTTTATTTGTGGAGAAAGGGAATCCTCCCTTTTGGATAAAACTCAGCTGAGTCCCATTAAGGAGGGGAACATGCTTGTTCATTCCTTTCCCCCTCCCAAGTACCAGGGAAGTCCCAGCTTTGTGAGTTCTAGTTTTGTACCCTTTGCTGAGTTTATTGAATCCATAAAGAATTAAGTGGTAGAATATTTGTAGTTGTATGTATGTGGAGGGTGCCTTACACTTGGTCAATGTTTCTGTCGCAACACAGGACACACATCGTTCCTTCATGAGGTTCCTAAATTGAGCAACCTTGCATGTGCGGTTTCTCTCCTTCTCCTTCTCAAACAAAATCATAGCCATTAAAAAGTTTATTATTAGATCTTTACGGCGGATAAGGACCTTGAATGAGGCAGTTCTGGGAATTCGGGTTCTGTGCTCAGCTCTTACACACTGTTTTTTTAAAGGAATTTTGGCTTTTGGCCAAAGTGGTGATCACCCCTAGGAAAGATTTAGCCAAATCTGGCTACAACCCATTTAAGAAGAACAAAAATTTAATCATCCTTCTATATTTTTTGGTTCCTCTCTGAAAAAAAAAGTAGAAAGTTCGCATTTTTTTACTATATTTTTTCCCTCAATTTTTTCAATTTTTGATAATCAACTTTCAAAAAAAATTTAATTTCTCTTTTCTCCAATATACAAAGCATTGCTCCCATCTTGTGGCAGGCCCTCATTCCCCCCGCCAACAGCCCCATTCTCAGTCCTCATCCTACTTGTAGCCAACTCCAGCCTTTTTCTTTTAGCAGTAAAACCTTGCCAAAAATTTAAGTTCTAAATTCTATAAGAAAAAATTAATCTTTTGGATTAATTTGTTTTTTATTTCAAATTATATTATTATTCTAGACATCTAGTATAACATTGTTACATGAGTAGTGAAATTCTTCAGATTGTAGCCTACCATAATTATGATGGTATTTCACATCTCAGCTTCATATTTTCACAAAAAATTCATTTCATCTTTTTTTTAAGGATGATTTAACAATGAAACTGACCCTAAAGTGAAGTAATTCCTAACTGATTTACTGAAAGCTAATACATAATTATAACACGGTTCTAATTATGTTGCACCTTGCAGTACACATTAGCTTTCAAGGTTTTAAAACCCAGACCCACATGGGGGTGTGGATGTTTGTTACAAGTAGTTTAGAACTGGTTTCTTTCGGTTATAGACAGCATTTGGATGTAATAGTTTTATAGTTTGTAGGTAATGAATGACTAATGGCTCTTCTACTACTATGGAAAGCATGGGGAGAAGTTTCCTAGTATATTTGGAGGGCAAGTTATATGCATCAATATCCATCCAAGAGTGAATAGGGCATCTTACACCTCTTCCTTTTAGGACCGGGACAGAAACTATAAGTGTTGGCAGGTTAGGTGGAAGTCATAGGTCAGGTTTAGAAGTCTTTAGATCGAAGGTTCTAGTTGGAACTACCATTAGAACCCTCACCAGACAATTGATTTCTTTTCGAAATTGAATTAGAACCTACTAAACCAAGGTTCCTTTTGTCTTGTGTTAAATGGGTTTTGACTCTTGAAATAAGCCTTACATTGTAAACAAGTTGTTGTTGCATTTGATTGATTGTACATAATTAATATTATATCATTTTTATTTTTTTGAATTACGTGCACTACTTGAACAAACTATTTCATGTCAAATTTTTGGTTAGTTGTGTGTATTGGAGATGCAACCAGACTTGGTCTTAAATTGTTACATTCTTTATGAAAAGGATAAGAATTAGAGGAATAAAAAATCCAAAGAATTGGTTTCAGAACCAGACCATCAAAAGGTTCCATCAAAAACCACAAAAAAAAAGGTTAAAATTGAGATTAAAAATTCCTTTTAGAATTGAGAACCAAACAACATGAAAAATTATGTGTACTTGTGTAAAAAAAAACCTTAATGTATTTGGAAAGCACCATATGTGATTAATATCCCTCCTAGAAAAGAGAAGCACCTTATACCCACTCATAAGTGTAAGATCCCTACCACTCTTAGGAGGGAGTAGGGTTAAAAGCCCTCACCTCCTCCACCTCGTGATCCACACATGTTTAACTTCACAACAACATTTGTCTCATGCATGTGACAGGTAAAGTTGGAAGAAGGAGGGGACATTCCCAAAATGTGGGGCCAGACTTGACTACCACCCCATCTTAGGTCCCACCCTGAGACTTTACCCTATAACTTATCACAAAACCTCGAAAACCTTAGTTTTTGCGCAAGCTAATAAGTAAACTCATCAGTGGTAAAATGGGTGAAAGTGCGGGGTGTCACTAAAAACCCCGGGCAGGCAAAAAAGAGTTTGTAAACAAATTGAGTGATTTCATCTGTTAATTAGTGAATAAATGATGCAGATGCCATGTTGTACTGAAGTCATGCTTTTCAGAACATACCACCAACCTTGAAGCTCTAGACATATATTTATATAATAAGGGGAATAACTTTCATCCATTAGCAATAACTTGAAGTTCTTAATAAAATATGATATTATAACTGTGGTTATCTCTTTGCCCAAATGTACTATGGAATCGTCAAGCTCCTGTTCATTATGTTGGGTAAGGTGCCAGTCAAGCCCATTAGGACAAACTAGGTGGCACACCCAACATAATTGGCAACCATGAGACCATTCCATGACTTTAAGGTCTGGGGTGGTAGACTCAACAATTTAACACAAAATTCATGTTCCACAGACATTTTTAGTCACACTATCAGGAGATCATGATCATCATTGGAACACTATGTCTCATAATATGTGATCAAGAAAATGATAAAATCTGCGACCCCAAACCTTAGGGTGTGTAGAAAATTGGAACACAAGCTAAGCCTTCTAATATGCAACTCCTTGTCACCTCATATTGCTGTAGCATACCCTACTAGTTTGGAAATTGGAATCAGCCTTTTTTTTGGGTGCAAATTTTCACAGTTTTGTAAAAATTTCAATAATCTTGTTGCAAATTCAGTGGTTTTTAAAATTTTAAAGGCCAAATTTCAATAAATTTTTAAAAAAATATCCCAGAAAATTGCCAATTTTCTATACAATATGGTTCAAGTGGGTAGCAAAAATATATATAAGGATGTTTAGATTTTATTTTTCTTTTCCTATTTTCAATAGCCAAATTTGGCTAAATTGTCTTATGGATGATGCCCACCTCAGATACATCACCACATCACACAATATCCTAATTGAAATACTAAACACATGTAAATATTGGTGCAGAATATTTGTGAAGAGAATTTTTTTAACATAGGGATCAACTATTGAGCCACTGGGTTCTTAATCCCACCAACCTACCTACCAAACCTAGTGCTTAATTCTTTTGCCATCTCCTTTGACATTGAAACCATTTTGCCTTCACCTGTAAAGCACCCACTTAAAATAATTGAGAACCTCATAACAACTTTATTCCTTTTTTATCGGCCTTTTTTTCACTAGCCAAATTGCCCAAAAAGTGAATTTGAAAATTGAAAATTCGAAAATAAGGTTATTTGGGGGGTTCTTTAACCACCAAAATTTGAAATCAGATTAGTAAAATTTGCCAGATTTCTATATTTTTGATTCCAGTAGATAGCCAAAAAATATCAAAGTCTGCTCAATTATTTTTACTTTCATATCTCACTTATAGCCAACTTTGGCTAAATCTTCATATGGACAATTGCCACTTTGGCTTTATCACAAATTAACCAAAAAATAGCTTTGCATTGATTCATGCAAAATCTACATCCTCTTCACCCACTTTATGGTTTTTATGAACATCCTTTTGGGTGGGGAAAGCGAGTTGTACATAATATTTTGGAGATTTTGGCAAGTCATTTCTATGATGATATGATTTACATACATCTGTAATTACTCTGTATCTACATGAAAATTTAATATTCAGAAAGTAAATTAATATATTAATATCTACTCATGCATGCAAATAATATTGCTTGCTAATATATTTGTTGAATTGATTGGTCCTAACTCTTCCATTCCAAAACGCTTGTATAGCAGCTGCTGTTGGGATACAGATAGATCAGAACTGACCCTTTTGAAGATGACAAAAATTGATGATGAACAAAAATGTGTAAAAGCTGATTTTTTTTTTTGGTGATCTTTGAACAATGAATTTATTTTTTTCTCATTATAGCGAGGTAAAATTAGAATCTAGTATCAATGTGATGATAGTGATGATGGTTGCAATATTGCAAGCTCATGGTTAAATTTGTAATCTTTGATTCATGTGAAAATTATTATTCTTCTTCTTCTTTTATGTATAAATCTCTCTCTGGTATCATGTGATCTAGTGCCGATCAACAATTACAACGCCGTGCAGCTTAGCTAGCAGCAAGGGGATAGCAGGGACGGTGGGAGTGGATTGAAAAGAATGAAATGATTTGACGCATGCATATTGCAGCAGCTGCCACATTTGGAACAAGCCGTATAAAGAAAGAAAGCTAGAGTATTTGTTGTTGCTAAGTGGATGTGCCTGATATGTGTATATATATATATATATATATATATAAACTTTAAGCATAGAGTTGCAGGTGATGAGCTGATGTATAATATTGTTCATCTTCTTTTATCTTGCAGCCATCATTGATCTGATGTCGAGTCATGAGATCTCTAACTAGTGCAAATTCTCTATCACTAGTTTGTAGGTCCGTGCTATTTCACCCACTCGTGGAGTCGTATGAATTTGCAGCTCGCATGATTTCCCCACGTATATAGATCACATCCAGGCCGTAATATTCTGCAAAGCTTATAACTTGACCATGTAGACTGATTCTCATGTTACAGAGATAGATCTCTCGATCTACTTGTGGATCACATCCGCAGCGCGCCGTATATTTCAAGCTTTATACTTATTACTTCACTATGATTGCAGATTCTCATACTACCGTTTCAGTCTGATCCGGTCCACTTATGATGATCACATGATCCAGTCGTATATTCAAGCTACAAACTTGACCATGAGTTGTGGATCAACATATCGTTATCGCTGTTCATCGATCGACCGCCGTAGCATGTCATGTCCCAACCAATTCAAGCTATAAACTTGACCATGACTACCTGCGGATCATAATAATATAGTCGTTGTTGGTTGGTTGGTTGGTTGATTGGTCTCAAGACGCCGTATCATGTCACGTCACAACCAGGAAAACTATTGATTAATATACTTGGATTTGCTTGGCTTGACTTTTACCGTATCTATCACAATACATGTCGCACAATGCATAATTACCCGGCCTCCCGCCAGAAATTTCCAAAAGAGGGAAATTTTCAAGCTCCTCAATTTCATATGTCCTCTTTCTTGAAGCAGTTTTCAACAATTCAGTACATGAACCACTCTAGTAAACATGAATGACCTATTTTTGGGACGGGGAACAAGGGATTTGTATTGGATGTAAGAAAGAAAGCCATGATAATACTACATGGTACTACTCTTCTGGATCCATCCGTATGCCTCAATAATTCATGGTTCTAGCTAGCTTTACACTAATCCAGAGCTTATGAATCCTAATTAGAATCATCTTAAGTTAGATCCGCTAAGTATTCTCTCTTTACTCAAAACAAGTCAGAACTGCAATTAGAACACTATATAAATTCGGACATGAAACCTGTCATAGAACTCCAACCATGAATAAATACATATACACACACACACACACACACACACATATACATTATGCAGGTTCTGCAAGTTGCCTGCATTGTTCCTAATCTTTACCTGACAGTTAGTTTATGCTTCTACTCAGATGTGTGTGTGTGTGTGTACATATATGCCTTTTCAGATCCAAACCAGCAAGTCATTATCACGAGCAATATTGTCAATTGATGCCATCAGGTCTATTTTATGCAGATTGTACCCATGTGCCAAATGATGCTATTGTTGCTAGCTACAGTGTCAAATCTGAGTGATGACACACAAGTCTTCATATTCAGCTGAATTCAAACAGGAATTTGAATTCTTTTTACAGGAGGAGGAGGTGCACGGATCATTCAGCTGACTGTATCCAAAGAGGGACCAGCACAGCCCCACCAAGACATTATGAACCACTAGGAATGATTGCAAAGTCTAGATCTCATCTGATAGGGTTTATCCAAACGACCGAGGGGCGAGCTTTGCGGCTTTGAAGAACGTGAGAGAATAAAGCGTACATGAAAGAGACGCAAAAACACTCAGGACTAACTGCAATAATATGAAGACCTGCAAGATAAACGCTCCACCTTCTTTGTCGAACACGATACGCTGTACATGACAGAGACCAGAACCGTACGCGGAAATGAAGGCTAATTTTCCAAGAATCTTTACCTAGGTTAGCTGCACATTGTAAACTAAAAGAAATGAACTCTACTGAAAATTATACATCATCCGACAATGTCAAGCGGGCATGTGATAACTCATGTCCGATACGCCATCGCTCACACAACGGGCTTGGAACTTGTGAGAACAATGTCCGTAGAGGTTATTGAACGCATGTTGATGGAAAACTCCTGCATGGCGCTACTGCCACGTCCTATTATACGGAGATACAAATTTGCTGCAGATGTAACAATTCTTATAATATGGACAAAAAGGACCTCGTGCAAGGAATAGGGACTCGACAGGAAAAAAGAAACAGGACAAGTTCCAGGAGGCAGGCAGCTGTTGACCCACCCTGGATTTAGATGTAACCTAATTTTTGAGGACAAAATCCTCAGGACTCCAAATGCATGAATGTTCATATCACATTAAATGTACAGATAGAAACTTGACAAGAACTAATTTTGCAGTGCAGCTGCAGCAGTTAAATTAAGTGCAGAGACAGTGTTTGTATTTTCTAAGTTATATGATTAGTGTAGAATTGACCTACATTAACAGAGGAAGAATAGAGGAGTACCAGAATTATCAATCCACCAGATTTAAACAAGGGTGGTTACCTGTTGATGTCTCACCTACCTGCTGCAACTACTCCACCACCGCTCGAGTACTACTCAATACGACGCCTATTAAAGACAATTTAGCCAAAATTATGATGAGCTATTTATCAATCATACTTGTTAATCATCGAAGCAAATCAGACCACTTAGGTTATAACAGCTGCACTTGCTTATAGATCTAGGGGCCACCTACGTACCTTCCTACTTGCATCTTTATACATGTAATTAAAAATTATGGATAATCTCATTAAATCAGCTTATATGTATTGTGATCACATCGATCTGAGATGAAAAGTATGGATTAACTCTTTATAAGTATAATTAAAAACTATGTATAATTTCATTAAATTAGCTTATATGTATTGTGATCACATTGATCTGAGATGAAAAGGATGGATTAACTCAAGGAGGAGGAGTAGGTTCACAGCAGGGAGAAACCATGTGTTTTGAAAAATAGTGAAAATCAATGTATTTCAATTATTGTTGTAGATTAAATGTCATTAGTAAAGGCCCAAGGCCGGGAGGGAGAACGATGTTTTGAATTTGTAAACCTCGACTTGTGTTAATATTTCTGGACCGGCCGCCCCATGAGACGTATGCATCGAATAATACGGAGACATGAGACGTTGAATTTTTAAGTGTGTAAGTATATATAAAGAGTACCGTTTTAAGGCTGGTATTTCACAAATTAATTACGGTTGTAGTAGAAGGGATTAGTACTCGACGTGTAAATATGCAATTATCATCAAAAGGCCGGGGAGAATGACATATTGAATTTGTTATAATCCTGATTTCTGAACCACCAACCACTGATGATGATAGAACGCATGCGCTGAGAGCTACGGATCACATGTAATTGAATTATTATAAGTGTAGGAGTACGTTTAAAAACAACAACAACGCTGGCAACAAATTAAAACTGATCGTAGCTGAAGGGATTATCACTACAAATACGTTGTGTCGATATAATAGGACCTGTACATAATTACTAGAGTGGGAGAAATCTACATGTCCGTGGAAAAATTAGTTATGACGCCCCTCCCTCTCTCCCTCCCTCCCTCCCTCCCGCTCTCCCTAATTGTGCTGTACAATAATTGATATTCCCCATTAGCTTAAATTATAAAATCGTCCACTAAGATAAAGACTGCATATATACCTCGCCTAAGTTACGGAATGGTGTTGTTTACATGATGTATCATGACATACATATGTATAATAGCGGTTAATTATCGAACATGACATCTTCGTATCCATAATTAAGGGTCCATGTGATGCCTCAGGTTTATTTTCCAAGTTAATTATATGATGGGTATAATTAAGTGAAATCATGATAATGAGAAGTAGTTAGAGCGATTATATATATCTTAAGTGCCCATTTCTTTTTTTTGATGACAGGTTTAAATCATTAATTGAGGAAACGACAAAGTTTTCAAAATTATTGGAGCAAATTAGGGTTCTCGTGTTGCAGCAAATTAGGGTTGGAGAATATTGATGGATGGTGTGCTTAATTAATCATGAGCTGGAATAATTTCTTGTAATGAATATCAGTTTTTCCCTCTCTCTTTCTTGAACGACTACGTGTATACTCATCGATGGATGGATGATGCAGCTACTAGTTAGTTGCGATCAGCTGATTCTAGCCCCCAGAAATAATTCACTCCATCCAGTGTAGTGGTTGAGGACACTTACACTGGATGAACTTTGCCATCATCAGCATGTGACAATGCGACAATACTGAGTACTCATGTACTGCGAACAATTTGATTTAATTAGACGCGTTATAACACAAAACTCAACCCATTCCAATTTCAGTAGTTATCATACAAATGAGCCGGCCCTAAAAATTACGGCCTGGAAAAATAATTATTTGATTACCAAGTGCATTATATAACACATGAGTCGAACCCTCCAACGACAACAATAAGCTGTCTATTCCGTAGTGAGACAATGCGCCGTAAAATTGCTGGCGGAAATAATAATTGAATTCAGACGTGCTTACTGCATAAACACACGAGTTCTACTGAATTAGTCCATTTCCGTAGTTATACAATTATTCCCGTAATTTGCGGCCAAAATAATTTGATCTAAGACAAGTGCATAATTACACATGCTCGAATGTACGCAACTAGCTGTCGATTCCGTAGTTATACGCTGCTTTCCTTACGTATTGAGACTTGTTTTCTTACGTATAAATTCTCGTCATCAACGCAGTACTTGTACTTAAAGAAACAGAATTATTTGTTTCTCTTTTATCTAGTCCCTAGCCACTCAAGAATAAATAGTAATTGCGCCGCTTGTGGCACGTATTATCTCAAGCTGTTATAATTATTATTTTGGTTCAATTATCAAGCTTTCATGATCAACAATAGTATTATCTCAAGCTGTTATAATTATATTTTGGTTCAATTATCAAGCTTTCATGATCAACAATAGTATTATCTCAAGCTGTTATAATTATTATTTTGGTTCAATTATCAAGCTTTCATGATCAACAATAGTATTATCTCAAGCTGTTAAAATTATTATTTTGGTTCAATTATCAAGCTTTCATGATCAACAATAGTATTATCTCAAGCTGTTAAAATTATTATTTTGGTTCAATTATCAAGCTTTCATGATCAACAATAACATCAAAAACGTTTACTGTATTACCTATCTCTTCGACTAGGGCAAGCAGCTGGAGCACCTTCTCTACTCTCACTCTTTATACAATTCAACTATCCATGACGTCACGACCAATTATCTGTTGAGCTGGTGGGTTGTGTGACGTAAGAGTAGTACTTAGGAGCTGGTGGGTTGCATGACGTAGTGGTAGTAGTTAGTTACCTGGCAACAGCAGCAGCCAACCGTTCATAGTCGGCGGGACCAGCTTGATCCATCATGTGATTTGACACTCTCTAATTTCTTTCCTGCTGAAACTTTGTTTGTTATTCGAACAGCTCTTCCAATTAGGTCATATCTGCCACGTATTATAAGAGTACAGATCCATTCAACTTTTTTTCCTGTTCTACACCTCAGTAGAAGTACTGTTGAACAAAATTTTATGCAAATCCTCATCCATAGATGTTCCCCGCATTCATCAATATAATGCATATAACTTGATACATAATCCATACATAATCCATACATACTCCATGTACATATTTCATGGTCAATAGTACCTACCCAGAACATCTCAATACTCATATATGAAGGAGACTGCACAAGCATGTGGCATTTACGGATCCATAGACCGACACCCATGAGTATCTAATACCTATTCTCCGTATGTATGCTGTGAACATTCACAACATGCACTTGATAAGTGCTCCCCAGATGTGAATCAATGCATCCTATCCAATCCCAGTACCATGGTTACAGCACAACTAGTGCAGTAGTCAACTAGCAGTAGTCAGTCCCTCCACGGCCCCAACTGCCTTCACACCTAAATTTCATCTGGCAAATTAATTAGAGACCAAAATGAGATCCCACATAAACCCCAGACTCCATTTAAACCCCAGGGGTCGGATCGCGTATCAGCTGGTTATAGGTTTGTGGTAAACTAGTGGTGGTGGTAATCGGTGATGGAAAAACCTGGAAATGTTTAAAGGAAAGTTACAGCTCCCTGGTAGTAATATGGATGAGGATTATTATCAAAATTATATCAGCATTCATTATACAAAAAAAATTCATTCCAAACTAATTAATATGAAGTTACTGAAATTATTAAAATAGAATAACATACATATAACCCCCTATGGGTTGTTGGAATTCCCAGCAGCTTTGTGCACTTCTTTGACATTTTTTAATTTCCAATTGTATGTAGTTCAGCTGAGTACTTTCGCCCTTGGAAGATAACTTCCAACTTTGTTTTTGGAACGAAGCGTTGTACAAAAACAATATAAGGTGCAACTAATTCTTTACTTTAATTTATTCATAAATTACCCAAATGACATAAATAGGGTGCTTATCATTTATTATGACAACATATTTAAAATATATTTAAAACATTTTTAGAATATGTTCAATTTTAATAAAATATTCTTTCACTATTTCATTATTTAAAAGCACCCGAAAAAATACTCTTTTATCTCAGATGTTTCATAAAATATATAAAAGAGTGCCCTGCGCCCCAACTTCTCACCCTATATGTTATAACATTATAGTCATATACATGTGCATCAATTGGAGAGCACGAAAAGGAAACAGATTTTTCTTCTTTGTTGATAAATTCATTCACTAAGCAAGTATTGCTTACACATCAGTTGTAGCATCAAAATGATGATCTACTGCACCAAACCTGAAGTTTGAGTTCACACCTTTTCATGTTGAGTCATCATTCATGTCATTGGAAACTAAAAACAATCAGCACTGCATCTCATGGGATTTGAACGACAATTAGTCGCCAATGCTGATCCCTTGCCCCCTGATAGCAGTTACACCTGCCTACATTAGACTAGCTGGATCAGTTGGTTCAAACTGGGGAACAGCTGGGGCTACAAATTAATAAAGCAGTTACCACCAGACAGCAGATAGGAAGTGTCTAATTTGGACCAATTAGGATGGAGTTGCACCAATGTACTAGCTATGACATGGCACTTGTAATTAGTCTATTATGACATGGCACTCTTCTTCTTCACAACCTCGTGAATTGGCAACATACAATTTGTGAGTATTATATAATGTACACACACATATGCAGTACCCATCTGTGTCATTATTCTCGGCTGGGTGGATTGCATAGAAGCATTTGAGAACCCTTTGTTCAAAATACTACTTCACTTTTCACCCACTTATGGTCAACCTATCTAGAGACCGGCAGAGTACATGATGTGCATCACTGTCAATTGTTTGTCAAGGAGCCATGTCATGTGCAAACAATATATTTAGTCCAATTCATAGTATCAGTGCACAAGATCCCCCAGTCTCTCAGTACTTTGGTCCACAACTTGAAAGATCAAACTGGAAGCTATATAAATGGAATGGAAATCTGATAAGGATATGTTGCATTGTTAGGCTGCACAGAGGATTGGAAAAACTAGATATCCATGATTTTGGATATGGTCAATTCAACAAGCTGCTAGTTTGTGTCACAGCACAATGAAGACCAACGAAGATGAACCCCCACATGAAATATGTAATATGATGTGGATCTAGGACACAATACTATAAGATTGCATCCATGCATGCAGGCTGTGAACAAAATCAACAATGAAACAATATATTTGGTCTTGCTGAAAATTCCTGTGCAAATTCAATAAAGTCAGTCCTCAATGTCCCTTTTCAGAACAAAAAGAGGCTAGGAAGCAACAATTAAAAAATGAGTACAGTTTCAGCCATGCAAGCAATATCTAGTCATTCTCAGATCCCTTTCAAGAAGAAGAAATGTGCTGCTCAGGCCAGCTGCCTGCTGTCTCTGTGCTATGACATGGGAAACTTCAACAGTCTTGCTTGGTGGTCTACCATCTACAGTTTGGTGGCTGTGAGTACCTTCTCCTGGGCTGTCCTCACATCAAAACCACAATCATTAATGATACACACTTAAAAATGGGATATCACACTGGAAAGAATTCCACACCACCAGCAGAATTCTAGCCTGACCAGTCCAGGGGCCTTACACAACACCAATAGCCAAGCATGTACACAGAAAGCTGTTTCTGCACTAACAATTCCTGATGAAGATCTAATACCGTGACTGTCTTCCATCCAGGTCAAAATAGTGCAATGCTTAGCAGTTTACACCAGATAATTAGAGTCAGACTATGACAATGAGAAAAAAAGTCCAGTGTAAATTAATCATTGCAAAATGTACTCAATGGTCTTGATGGTCAACTTCGCAAATGCCAGAAAATATACTCCGGAATAACACACAAGAAAGTACTTGATGATGCACTTGGACATATAAGCTTTACAGTCTCAAATAGATGTACATAATTGTCTTCTGTGCAAGGCATAATACTCTCCCACAATAAGCACCACTATACTTCCGTATCATAGTTAAGACATCATCAGACCAAAAGACAGGAGAATTTAGAGTGTCACCAACAACTGAAAATTATAAGGCATGATGAGTTTTTTCTCCTCCACTTTCACCTTTCTTCGCAAAACTGCAATACAACTCCATGCTTCGAAAAGCTGTTGAGACTTCAAAGGGAACTAATAATTTACACAATATGCTTACAAAACGTTTGGACGCATCTTCATGCTAGTTGTAGATCCTGTAGCTCAATAATATGTGTACATACTGCTGTTTTGGATAATCTACAGTAGAACTTCAAAAGGTCTACTGGAAGCTGCAAGAGGATGAGGCTGATGCATCACAAGGAATTTGAATCAAAGCATGAGTATCTGTTTCTTGAATAGATACCTTCAAAGTTGTTGTAATGAAGCAAGGGATTTGGTTGTCCATAAACTAAAGCAGGAAGGTGCTCACCCGTTGCAAAAAATATATCAGTGAGATCCCTCCAAGATGATGGCTTGTTCCATTTCCATCTTCTCTTTTGCATGATAATTTTGAATACATGTAACCAGAACACATGTGTCCAGAATATTGATGCTGTTATATATGGAGCATGTAAAACTTGTGTTTCTGTTTTATAGCTGTTTATCCATACCTTGTATAAAGGACATCCTCCCATGGATGGTGGTAGAGAGGCTCCTTGAGTCGTTTCTGGTCAAACGTGTGACTGCATGCCAATAAAAGAATCAGGAATTTACAATAATGTGCACCAGGTTGAGTAGACATTGCCTGGCGGTTAAAACTGAGAAATTTGCAACACATGGATAACTTACAAAGTCTTACACAGACGAACCACACACACTCATGAAGCTATATAAGGAAAGAATCGCACCCAATGAGACCAATGCTCCTGGCCAGGATGAAAAGGCCATTGAGGTAGCCAATTTCAATGATCTCAACAATTTCCTGCTCCGTGAACATAGCACAGCTGGATAGCAAGTCCAGGAACAGAGAACCAATACAGCCATCCACATTCATGACCAGGTTGTTGGCTTTTGACATAGTGTAAGTCTCCACAGTCACAGCATACTCCATGTACTTCACTGCTGCGAAGTGTGTCCTTGCATACTTTTGCAGAAGCTCCACTCTCCTATCACAGTTGTCATGACTTTTGATCCTGCCCATTCCACAACTCATATCCTTGAGTACTCTAAGCAGCAAATTGCCCTAGAGAGCAAGAAAATATTTATGTAATTTAAAATTGTCAGTATTGAACCCAAAGCAATTTCCAGCAGTGACACGGGCTATTTTGAATGCATTCTGGATGCTTGCTTCTTGTCCCAGATGGTTGAACATGGCAGGTTGAAGAGCATACCTATGACCAATGCCGGGTACTCGAATGCCCTTCTTCTTCATGCTCTCAACAAAGTCATAGGGTGACAGACCTCTGTCATAAGCATCTTTAAAGTATCGAGCAGCATCATCAATCGCTCCACCAAATCGTGGACCAATTGTCAACAGACCTGATTCAGCCATTATAAGTTCCATAACTTACAAAGGGTTTAGGGTTTAGGGTTCAGGGTGTAGGGTTTAGACCATTCAGACATTTTCAAACAATGATGCCATGTTAGGGAGTTTCCTGTGCAGCTTATGTATGTTAGTCAAACTGGTAATCTAGAAAACGATATAACCCACCTACAATGAGCTCAGAAATGACAAAACAGAGATCATTTACTTACCAGAAACAAGACATGAGACCAAATCTTTTCCCGCACGTGCTGTTACAATGGTGCTGTGAGCCCCTGACACGCATGGACCATGATCTGCACACAGCATAACACACATCTGCAATTCCACCAGGCATGGATAAGAACATTGCCCACTAAAAATGAATGTATCTAGGCTGCTACAGAAGTTTACATTTGTAAGCGAAATTTCATCCTTGGTTTCTGACAATGCAGAGAGAAAAGTCACAAAAAGAAGAACAGAAATCACCTCGATAAATTTGGTACAGTAACGAGGCAGACTACGCTTGAACCACAGCAGGGAGATAACATCACCAACACCATAGTCTTTATCAATAATTGTTGACATAGCAACACCTGCATATGATGGCTCTTCTCCTGCAACCCAATTCAATATAGCATCATAGTTGACTCCTTTGAGTTGGAGAAGATAGTTACAAGATAAAACAAACATCTTTAAACATTAAGGAAACTCCAACCAACTCTTTACAGAGTCAAAGCACCACAACGGTCTCTCAAATGCAGGAAGCAGGAAACTGCTGATTTGTACATTACCTCTATCATCACAGATGGTAGAAACAATATGCGTCGGTGCCCGAACTTTTCCACTCTTGATGGCACTGTTGAGATCTTCTGGCACTGGGGGCGGAGTATAGTCCTCAACTGGAACTACAACTTTCTTCTCTACCTGCCAACATGTGTAAGAACAATAATGCTTAGAAATTTCCATCTTCACCTACATACAGCTTTTGTTATGTAGATGCCCTACCTCTTAACAGTACATAACAACTCTTATGAGTGTTGAGAAATCTCCATATTCAAGGTTAAGAAAACCAGGAGAAAGTGAAAAACCTTTCCTTCAAGTCAAACAAAGACTTCCCTGAGATAAACACTGAAGAACCATGAAGAAGAAAAACACAGAAGGGAAGAACTCTTAACAGTGCAGCACAGTGCATTTGTGAACAAAGTTCTTGCAGTAAACAAAATGAGATGAGACCCAGAAGAAATAGACATGATTACCAGCCTCTCATAGGTAGCCTTTATAAGGGCTTCCAAGCCTTCAAAGGAGGTAGGTACAATGGCACCAGCATATTCCAAAGCTTTGTTCTTTGCCTGTGCTGACTCCATATCTCCACCACTTTTAGCACCCTGTCGCAAAACCCAAAATTCCATTGACCAACTCTATAGATTCAACTCTCACAAAAATTGGCTGATTCACTGAGAAGATGGAGAGGTAGATGTTAGTGAGGTACCATGATAGAAGAGTAATCAATGTAGGCATCATCTTCATTCCAAAGCAGGGCAGCTCATACACTAGTGGAATAAAATGCAACTCAGAATCTGAACACTCAATGCACATATAAAGGGAAATGTGTGCTAATTGCTAATCAGAAAAGGGAGAGCAAGAAGGAGCAAGGAACTTACTGCATGGCCAAACTGAACTTCAGACTTGAAGAGGCGTGCACAAGTACCACTGACCCATGCTACGACTGGCTTCTGTACCCTCCCCTGTTGCAATGCCTCAACTAGCGAATACTCATCACAACCCCCCAACTCTCCCAACACAACAATCATCTTTACCTGAACATTCCATAAAAAAACCATGTAAGCTCATGTAGGAAGCACAATAAAGCCCACAAAATGACAATGTGAACAACATGATAAACAAATAAATAAGAAAGCAATTAGGCTCCTCTCCTATCAAAAGTACTTACACACATTCACTGCCTTGTAAACAGTGCAGAAGGAAATTAATTTGAGGATTGATAAAGATTTTCTCTCTACACTTGTTAATGGTTCATCTCTTTACAAGACAAAGTTTGTGCATGAACTCTAAAATAAAAGGCCTTTGCCTGAGGGATGTTGTTGAAGCGCAACACATGGTCTGAGAGAGTAGATCCAGGGTAAACATCTCCACCAATTGCAATACCCTCATAGAGTCCATCTGTGACACGAGCAAGCACATTGTACATCTCATTTGACATGCCCCCCTGCCAAAGTTAGAAATTTTAGTGTGAGTTCTGTCACCTTCGCAAATACTTTAGAACATTTCCCACTGGCAACACTACTGTGTAGCCCAGTGAATACCACATCCCTGTCAATGACGAACAGATCAGAGGCAAATTTGTAAAGACATGAACACAAATTTCCACAATATGAGTGCTTTCAAACCACAGATCATCTGCATGATGGAAGTTCTTCTAAGACAGTTTAGGGTTTAGGGTATGCTGTATCCTTCACAGTAATACTTACAGATTTTGACACAAAGCCAACAGAACCTGGTCTGTACAGCTTGCAATGGATGATGTTCTCCAATGTACCAGCTGTGTCTCCAATCTTGAATGCACCAGCTTGGATGCCTCCGACTGTAGCTGGCCCAATAATCACCTGCCGGACAAGGCATTTGTCAACTGGGTATGCGACTTTCCCCTCCCCCTTCCTACCAATTCCCTTTCCTTGCAAGGATTGATTGAGGTATGGGCTTTTGACATATGTAGCATTTCTCCATGAGGTCAAGGGTGCTGTCCACAATAATGGTTCAGTGTACATAAATAGATGGGACAAAAGAGTTCTCTGAGCTAGAGCTAGGGAATGCTGGCAGTTGACAATGTCTAAACTCAACTAATCCTATTAAACAAATCATCAAAGAGAGATTAGTCATCAACCTTGTTATTCACACGAGCATAAGCAATCAATTTCTTGGTGTCTGCTTCAGGGACTCCCTCCGCAATAACAGCAACCACCCGAATTGTTGGCTGCTTCAGGGCATCCATGGTTGAAGCAAAAGTGCTGTATTCAAACCCGTTGTACATATAAATGCATAAGTACTGAGAACCGTTCCATCATCATAACTTAAGTCAACCTGTTCAACAAAATCAAAAGATGAATAAATAATAAGCTTATAGAGATTTCAGATTTGACAACATATAAATAGCAAAAACAGGGAAAAGAGGAACCGAACCATAAAGGACAGAGAAAGCAAAAACCAAACTGAGTAGTAGTTTGAACAACAGCAACCATCACCCTCATGTTCAGAGACCTTCAACAGAAACAACAAGGTATGGTAGTGACCAGCTACCATAACATCCCCACCAACTTCATCAGCTCCCAGCAGCAGGTGTAGATCAGTGTCATACATTTACCAACATACTGAATTCCTATCAGAAGACTGGCAATGACAAGAAGATCCAGCCATTATGGGGTCATGGCTGGAATGGCTAGATCTTCTCATATGTGACAAGGTAGAAGTTTGCTTGAAACACTGCACAATTGGTACCCATTGGGAAACCAAGTAATTGCTTGAAGACTCACTGACCAAATATGACAATGAACAAGTTATCTATCATAATATCTAACCAAGAAGATAAATCTGAATCTTTTGCAACCTTGAAGCAATAGAGAGACTCCAAAGACCTTATCTATCATCCTTATCCTTGAACCAAACCACATTTGAAGTTTGTGGCTGACCTCTAATGAACAAAAACAAAGGGGCTCAAACATTCCATCAAAAACTTTATTCAGTAGACCTTCCATTCCAGCATTCAAAGGTTGTATCTTCATACAAAGAGTACAAATCACGGGACTGCAACAAAAACAGACAGCATTAGAGATCTCAAGTGATTCAAAAACCTTGTCATCAACTACTCCTGAGGAGTCTTTTAGACCCAGATTGTAAGAGGGGGGGACATCAGCTTCCTGCAACCTAAACTCACAGGTCATTGAACCAGCAAGATAGCTTTATAGAAGGAGTTTGGCCAGTTAGAAACTTCTGTGAGAGAGGTAGTACTCACTGCATTGAAAAACCTAGGCTTCATGGGTTTTATGATACTCCTGAGCTGCATAAAGAACTGATTGCATGTTTCTTAGACAATCAAGGATACATGGAAGTCATTTTACTCCACCCTGCCAGAGTTTAGCTTGAATTGCACAGGCAAGCCCCTGTAGCTCAATTGAGAATGCTTGCTGATGAGGAGTCAAATTGTTTGTCAACAATGGAGACCAATGATTTCTCTGAAGCCACAGATATTCATCACATTAAATGATTTAGCACTGCACCTACTGGTTTCTTGAAGGACTGTGGATTTGTGCAGACACCTGAAGTGCTGATCTACAGGTTCATAAGTCACAGATCAAAGAGCCCATAAACTCAAAAGCATATGTGTGAAGACAATGCACACCTGCAGAAAGAAGCAAAGTTGATGAAGACATCTGCTGTTGGGTGAGCCTTGCAAGCAAAAGCAACACTGACAACAGCACATCCATGAGGAGACTGAAATATATGCTCAAAAGATTGTTCATTTTCTCCAGATCAAAAACCACAACATCATGAAAACAACTTTAAATGTTCCAACCTCCATTTCCACAAGCAGGCCCTCAAAAAGTTCATTGATTGATGTCACTGAACCTTTCAGTTGATTCCAGATCACAAATCTCACTTGCAGCTAATGAAGAGACCATGAGTTTTGAAAGGATATACACATACCTGCCATGGACTGGAACTGCAATCTCCTCTTGTCCAAAAAACAGCTTTTGAAAGCCCTCTGAGCCTGGATTTATTATTCCTGCAACAGAAGGTATCTCTCTTCCTGCAACCAAAGGCAACATGAGACCCCCTACTCTACACCCATAGGATCTACACAAAATATCATTAACAACAAGCCTTGGAAGGCATGCACACTTGTATCATGCAACAACTTCTTTCATGTGAAGGAAAACACTCCTTCAAATCCTCTACACACCTACACTGACATGTAGAATTCCATATAGGAACAAGCAAATGGCTGAGAGTGGAGTGTCCCTAAAGTTGCCTTCTCTTGTTCCATCTGAGAAAAAAAAGAACATATCTATGAGATTGTGAGAAAACTCCACAATAACAGTTTAAAGGTGACATAACAATGAGTGCAGCATAACCTTATCATTGTTGCTACAAATTGTCAGACCATTAAGCTTCATCGTGAATAACAGTGATGAACTGCCATAACTCATGATGGATTTCATCAGCTCCAGACAGTGGGGGTAGATATAATTATCAGCTGAAATTTTTGTGCAAAACCATTATACCAACATCTGCATCTGGAGTTTCAGTCACATTTCCAGAAATAACAGGGTGATGACTTCCTCCCCAGCTGACTTCATCAGCTACCAATGATTGGTGTACATAAGAATATAATATGCTTTCACTAAGAAAACAGAGGTTATGTGTTGGGGAAAGTCCGAAGCAGTGAGCTTTACTGGAATAAGGGCCAGTGTGAGGCAGAGACAAGGCAGACCCAATTCTGGAAAAGACCCACTGCTGAGGGATGTACTGAGCCCTGATCTGGTTTTTTTTAATTCCCTCGATGGGTATCACAGGAAAAAATCAAAAATTGAGAAGCAGGCATTTTGAAAAGCAAAATGCAACTCCTGCAGGAGCAGACATTTCACTTTTTGAAACATCAACTTCTTGGCTGAGGTAAAATTGCATACTGTAATGCAACCTCCAAATACACAAAAAACCGGACCAGGTTCTCTTGGAGCACTTGCTCATGCTGTAAGAGAACACCACAACCATGCAAGAGGAGATTGCAAACAGGAGTGACAGCGATAAAAAACTGCTTAGCTACCTGAGAACTTCTTTTTCATAACTACAGCTCATTGTCTCTTAACGCAGACTTTTAGGAACAGCAAAAATTTGACCTCCTAAGATCATGGAAACAAGCAGTTAGGAAAGGATGCTGAACAAAGTCTAAATGATAGAGTACATACATCTCACCATATTAAACAGTCTAAAAGAGAGATTCGCCAACCTGATGGACGGAAAAAGATTGCATACATGATTTGGATGCTCTGGAAATAAAGAAATGGCATGTCATGTGAGAATACTAGATTTGAGGGGAAAACAAAAGCTGCACACAAAGGGGATGGCAAGCTTCTTGATAATCACTACATTTTCTGAAATCCTACTTGAGAGCAATCCTAATTCAAGAACTCTGAAAAGTGGTTCATTATGCATTTGTAACACCAGCTGGCCGGCCAGCCATTACTCTTTAACTATAAGGTCAGTCATCAGCCATGTAGTACCTAAGTGTGCAGCAGGGAGATCTTGAGCTTGCAATCAAATTTGGCAGACGCGAATTCACATCCAAAAAACACAAAAACAACATCACATGTTTTGAAAAAAAAAAACTTGAATAGCAGAGAAAGGCTTAAGTTATATGTTCCACAGACAACAATGAATGCTATTTGTCACACACACACACACACACACACACACACAGGGTCACGAGGAAATTTCGAAGGGCAAATGCATTTTGGACATTAGAAACAACGCAAGGGGTTCTTTGGTTTTTCTGTGTTTTTTTTTTGGCAATTGACTGAATACCCTAAAACCCTAAGCCCCAGAGAAAGAAAAAACCAAAAACCTTGGTTTGGCAAGTCGACTGACAAATTGCAGTGAGGAACTTACTTACCACAAAGGAAATCAAAATCCAGCATCCGTTGCACAGGGCTCTGCTTGTAGTTGTAAAACAAAGACTGCGTTGTGCGCGAGAACAATTGCCCCGTCGACATTATTGTCTCCAGCAACGCAACCTTTCTCCCGTCTCCCCTCTTTCTCCCTCTCTCGCTCTCTCTTCCGTTTGCTCCTCTCACAAACTCGCGTCTCTTCCTTCCCTCACAAACTCTTCCCTCTCCTCTCCTCTCCTCTCCAGCCCGCCCCCACTGCCCCCCCGAGACTTCCTTGCCAAAAAATGGCAAATCCTGGGTTACGATCAGTGTTTCTTTTTCATTTTTTTTCCTTTTATTTTTGGAGAAATTTAACAACAAAAGTTAGCAAATTTAGTCGAATTTAAACTACAAATAAGTAAATAAATAAATAAATTCCAACATTTTCTCAATTCCTTTGGCAAATGACATGGCATTGGGGTTAAGAGTAGGGGATAAATGTTTCGGATATCTTAACCCTAGAATGGATATTTCTAATGTGTGCCCGAAATATTCGGGCAGTCTAAAACTTCCTCAACTGCCTGAAATTTTTATTAACTGTCAGGATTTTTCCAGAGTGCTCAAAATGTTTGGGCAGAAATGGAAAAACTTTCTTCAAACCTTTATAAATTGCCTGAAATTATCAGGCATAATGAAAATTCTCAAATCCCCAAAATGTTTCAGAAACAATTTTTCTTTTTTTAAATTTCAACCTTTGTCATATTCCTGGGCACATTAAAATTTCAAAGACTGCCCGAAATGTTTTCAAGCATCCTTGAAAACCTTTCTCCAGAAATTTTTCAAGCGTCAGGGTTTTTCAAGTTCCCAATTTTTTTGAGTAGAAATGAAAAAATAAATAAACCTATATTGGGCAGCATAAAAATTCTCTAACCACCGGGAAGAAATTCAAATATTGGAAACATTTCTTTAGGAATTCTTCAAAATGCCCAAAAATTTGGGCAGCATGGAAAAAAAATCATAATTTTCCCTAAGATGCCCAAATTTTTTGAGTGGTTTGAAAAAACCCCTTGATGTGCATGGTTCAACATAGGGTTAAATTAACCCCAAAATACTATTTTATCTATCCCCTTTATGCGAACAACTCATAACTTATTTTGTAAATTTTAGTCATTTTAAACCCCGAATCAAGATAAGGTTAAATGGAATAAAATTATTTTTACTAACCCTTGGTGCTTGGTGTGAGCTTCTAGGGCCTAATTTTCACTAGATAGGTTAGTGAGTTGCAACTTGGCATCAACTCAATTTAAGGGTCATCCATAAATAAAACATAACCAATGTTGGGTGAGTATGGGGTTTGGTGGGTTAAAGCCATCGATCTCAATTTTGGTTAGTAAAAATTAATGTCATGCAATTCTCACTAGGGCCCCTTGTTTTCAGACTGATTCTCACAATGAAAATTAAATGATTATCACATTTGGTGATAAACGGTTTGAAAAGTGGATTGTCAATACTCACCCAAATGAGAACTCGGTTATTAAAAACTAATTATTTTCTTTTTTAAAAGAAATTTGAGAATCGGGGCAATTTTATGAAAGAACCAAAATTCAATTCTCAAGGCAATAGGTAGAAAAGTTTAGGATTAGTTTAAGTTAAATTGGGTTAATTTAGGTTCTGATTGAAATTAGTTTGAGTTAGTTTAGTGGGGAGGAGGTGGGAAACATTGGGAGGTGACAACTAAACATAAAAAAATCCCTTGTGAATTTAATTTTCTAAAATCTTGATTAGCATTTTTTCTTGTTGGATTATTTTATTTTATTTTTCATTTTTTGGATGTTCATTACCATTGTTATATGTTGTTCTATCATGTTGTTCCATTGTGTTCATGGTTACTCCATCACATTACTAGTCACTCCTTCATTGTGTTGCTAGTTGTTCTTACATCACATTGCTAGTATATCTATTACATTGTCAATTGCTTCATTGTGTTATTGGTTGGTGGTTGTTCACAGTGCTAATGGTTATTCTTTCACATTGTTAGTCATTATTCCATCATATTGTTTGTTATTCCTTCACATTGCCTAGTTATTATTCTATCACGTTGTTTGCTACTATACTATAAAACATTAGTTGTTACTTTGTCATGTTGTTAGCACTACTCCATCATCACATTGCCTAGTTGTTGTTTTGTTGTCATGTTGCATTGTTGTTGTTCCATCATCATGCTACTTAGTTGTTATTTCATTGTCACATTGATTGGTTATTGTTCTATTGTTGCATTGTCAATTTTACCATGTCACATTATTAATGTTGCACCATCTGTTATTAATGTTTTTTCATCGCATCACTAGTGTTGCCCCATCATGTTGTTGGGTTATTATTCCATCAATCTTGTGTCACATTGCTAGTTAATGTTCCTTTGCATTGATTGGTTGTTGTTTCATCACATTATTAAGTTGCTACTCTTTCACATTGGTAGCAATTGTCACACTACCAAGTACCTACCATAACCATCCCCCCTATGTTGTTATCGTTGTTCCTTCGCATTGTTAGTTGTTGCTCCTATTGCATTGCATGTGTTATGGTGAAGTATTACCTCCCATTGCCATCACCTTGTGCAAGTGGTGCGTTGCTAATCCATTGTGTTATTGTTTGTGTCATGCTACCAAGTACCCACCATTGCCATTCCCCTTGTGTTGTTGTTGAGGTTTTATCACATTTTTAATTATTGTTCCAATTATGTTATATGTGTTATGGTGACATACTACCCCCGCCCATCACCTTATGTAAGTGCTAGAATCCCATTTCAATTGAAAACAAAGAAAAAAAAAGGTGAGTTTATTTTAATAAAAATATTAGTTATTTTACATTTTTTTCTTTTCTTTTCTTTTTGAATTTTTTTGTTTTCAAAAAGGTTTATGTTTTGGTTTTTTATAACAACTTTGTTGTTTTTTTGCAAGAATTTCAAACAAATTCTCTTCGAAATCACAACTTTCCAAAGGGCTAATTCGACTGAAATGTCCATATTGACCAAAAGGTATGTCCATTTTGATGAAAATTTTGGGGCATGAAAAACACATGTTAAATTTGACTAATACATTTGACTACAGTGACTTTTTTGACCAAATATCAAGTTGAAAATCTAATCAAAATGGACAAATGTCCATCAAAATGGCCATGACTTAATCAAATTGACCATATTGAAATGATAAGGTTTAGTTGAACTGACCATTTAATATGACCCTTAGTCAAATGAGTCATATTCATTTGATAATTTAGCCTACTTATTAAACTTACATTACCTACCTAACCTAACATAGCTAGTAGGTTAGGTTATGCCTAAATTGCCTATCTATCCTAACATAATTAATATGCTAGTAGGTTACTTGTTAGGTAATAACTTAGCTAAGTAGCCTAACCTAGACCTACCTAATATGTTACCAAAAATGTAGCCTAAGACTATTAAGCCCACTAGATAGTGTAAGTTTTTTAAATAGATATCTTAATCTTACTAAGTAAACCTATTAATCATGGAAGTTTATTACAATATGTTGGTCCAAAATCATGTTCATTAGAAATATGTTGTCCCAAAATATCACCTTATGGGGTGGTGGTGCAATGGTTAAGGACTTGATTCTTCGTTGTGAATATGAAAAATTCAAGTCCCCACATTTGCAACCTAGGCTACCTTGGCTACTTGACCTAATTAAGTAGTCTAGGTTGCAAAACCTACTAGACCACATAGCGTGAGCTACCTAGCCTAGCCTTGAGGGTTTGGGTAAAAGCATGGTTAGATGGCTCACATTTAACATTTTGAAAAGTCCACATCTTATATTAACTACAATTCCTACATTTAAAATAATTATCAAACTATAAATCCTATAATTATCCCCTATAGTCTTGGTCACAAACATTATTAAAACACCTTATAAGTATCCCTAAACATGTGATTGGTCAAGAAATTTAGAGAAACGTTTAAATATTTCAATGTGAAATGGAATATCAATTGTAAAAGATGATGAAAATCACAACGAGTTAGATTTTTAAATATGAAAAAAAATTATATTGGAAAAAATTCAATGCATCTTACAAGTAAATTATTCATTTTATGGTGGCCTATTTTTAATTTTAATTTTGATATTACTAGTACATATTTTTTGAATCCACATTTGTAATTTTCTATGTGTAATAAACATAGTGTCATCATTTCAAAAGTCCACAACGAATCCATTCTTTTCTTAAAACTCATCCATAATTTTTAATAAGATGAAAAATATATATATTACAACATGGATAGTGAAAAAATTGAAAATTTCAATGTTTGATATGATTTTACATTTTTAGTTCATCTATAATCTAGAAAAATTACAATCGTGATAGTTCAAACAATCCATCAAATTGTGTTTTCACCCGTTTGGCCAAACTTAAGTGGTTTGGTTTAACTTAGGTGGCTAAGTTAAATGGCCTAGCCTAGGCCTAGGACATAAGGTTTGTAGGTAAATAAATATATTATTTTATGGCATTAAATTTTGAAGATGACATTATATCTATTCATGAAGGTAGCCATGAAGTTTCCCATTAACAATCTAGTAGAATCAATGACGCAACCATGTGACCTTTGAACCTTGAATATTGAACTTGAACCCTATTACTTCATCTAGTCTCCAAATTTCATCCGCCATGGTAATCCAAAGATTCATCATCAATATGTCATCAAGTTATCCTCCATCCATCCCTTGGATCAAAATTTCATCCACATTTTTTTCCATCATAATTCATCCATTTGTTCATCACAAACACCAAAACCATCCATTTTCCATCCAATCTTTTTATCCAAGTTGTCGACCAATTAACTTTACCATTTAACTTTCCATCCATATTTTTGATATTTGAAATCCACATCCATCAATAATGATGTAAACTCCCCATCATAACACATTGCAAATAAATCCACTAATCCAATTGAAAATAAAAAGAACACAAAATTTTTACAACAAAGGTGAATATGAAACCTACCAATCACCTTTTATGCAAAGATGTTACATAGATTTTGTGACAAAGGTGAACACAAGACTTATTGATCACCTCCTACCCATTGATGATACACATTTTGTAACGAGGGTGAAGATGAAACTTAACCATCGCCTTCTTTGAACTACAGTTAAAGTAGTTCAAACATTATTTATGAGCCAAACATAAAGGCACCCACGCACTTATGATGAAATAGATATAACTCACACCAAATTAGCAATCATGTATATTTCCATGAATTGATGTATCACACATAGATCATCCAACATTAAAAACCCCTCAAACTAGCACCCAAAACCTTTAATGGATTTACCTTATCTTATTATTTAATCATTTAAAAAAGAAATGTGCATGATGGACTGATCATGAACAAGTGAATAATTGAAATGGAGATAGTAAAATGACAACTTCAAAATTTGAAAGTAGCTTATAGGACAAGCCAAATACCAAAATAAAAACCAAAATAAAAACAAGGATAAAGTGAAACCTTCTTTGGGTACTAGGTTTATTCTTGGCTTGTTCATAGTCCCCATCATGACCAAGGCCATTAGAATGTGTTTAAAAAGGTGTCATGAATAAACACAAAAAAAACTTGATACCCACCCAAAGGAATGCAAAACATAAACGAATGGACCAAGCATGCACCATGAATAGCATGGTCCAAAAAAAACATTCAAAATCCATGTTGCATAAATCTTGTAGTCCTATAAAAAATTCTTTAATACCCATTTGCATACTCATACGTTGAATTCAAGATCAACTTTCTTTAACTCCCTTTGGTCCATGGATGGGTAAAAATCACAATCTACTAATGTTGAAGAATGTTGTCCATAGATCATTAAAACATTGTATTTAATATGAGCAATCCATTGTCTTTTGGAAGAAAGAAAAACCAATTAGCACAAGGAAGACCTAGGAAACACCAAGGAGGAGTTGAAAAGCACCAAGGAGGAGCCAAGACCACATCTTGATGATGAAATGCCCCAAGGAGAAGTTGGGAAACACAATAACAAGCCATGGGCCCAAGGAAGACTTAAGGAACACGAGGAAAAATGATGTTTGATTAAATATTGAAGATAACAATATGACCATGAAGCTAAATACTTTAACATTGCTACTCAGATATAAACATGGATTCAAAATAACTAGGTAATCCAATCGATAGTTTTAGGGTTGAACTACAACCCTTCCTTTGCATTATTGGATCCATTTTTGTGAATTCTAAAATGTTATTCTTCTTTGCTCCCAACTTTGTGTCATTTGTAATAGATGTCCTAACTATGTTTTTGTTTGCCTAGTTGTGTTTTTTGTTATGAATTAAACATGATGACAAATCTTCATATTCAATCTTCCATTGCTATGACTCAAAATAAACTTACAAATTCCAAGAATCAACCTTTTTATTTTCTTGATTTTGATGTGATTACAAATCTATGACTAAACAAAAATTCACAATTGGTTTTAGCACAAACTTCCAATAGTTCCATCAATTCATTAATCAAACAAAATCCACCTCTACAAACTTTGATGTATTTTCTTTTCAAGCCTTGAAGTTATATGTCCAAACACACATCCTCATTCCTAGACATATGGACTCCAAACCCTTCTATGCATTTCATTTCTAGATTTCAATGGTCTCTTCAATCTTTGTTTCAAATATACTAAACAAAACTAGGTCCCATAGGTGTTTGGTGCATGTCATTGGAAACCATTTCTAACCTTGGTGTACTTTGGTGGTGTGGTTTCCTTTTCATTTTTTGTATTTGTGTTTTCATCTTCAATGCATGTTAGGGGATTCAATTTTACTACCTTGTCAGGGGTAATGTTATCTATCGGCACTAATTGATCCATCTTTCTGTTGTATGCAATGACATGCAACTTGTATAGATTGTCCTCTATGTTGGAATTGTTTATTAGTCATTTATGCTCTAAAATTGATTCATTTATTTTCTTGTCCACCTAGAATTTGAATAGGTTGCTAATGAAATTTTGGTTTGTTGGGTGTGTTGGCCATGTGTTGTCCCCAAGAGATTGTCACAAATTGTTTAAAAACTTAAGGATAAACATCTTGATCACCATCCAATATACTTTGTAGGCCTACAAGTGATTAGATGATGCCTAGTATCCAACCTTTGTTTGGAATTCTCTAACGATATTCTTAAGAAAAATAAATTCTACAAACTAGTACCAATCCAAGTTTGGCAATGTTTGGCAAGCACTTCATGGATATGGATACCATGACATGTTGCAAATGAACAAATACACTTAGAGCTATATTACTTTGATGCATCCTTTCAAACACAAAAATAAAAAAACTAAACTAGACTTGTAATATTATCAATGGTTGTAAACATTTTTGTTTGGTGACACTTATAATGTTTATGCAATTTTTGCATTTATTACAAGCTAGTTATTTTGTCATATAATACTAGGGGGCTTAACACATTTACAAATGGCAAAACAATTCCAAAGGTCATAATAGCTATAAGTTACATTTCCAAATCCAATATTTATTCTTATGTGTAATAAGGCCATTGTTTAGGTTCAATACAATTCCATGATTAAATGTTGTCCATATGTTGAACAATATTTGTTTTAGCACCAATTTAAGTCCTTTTCAATGTTTGTTGAAATCCTTGTTTAAAAGGCATGTGTCAAGTTTATTGTCGTTTTGGGATTCGTTGTCATTTTTCATTTATATATTTGATTTTAGTATAACTTCATTCCATTCAATACATTTGCCAAACTTGATATGATTTCAATAAATCTTTTTTAAAAAAATCCTAACAACTCCTAATGTATTGAAAAGGAAATTACTTACATTGGAACCATGAAATGTTGTGCATGGCGATGCCACCTGGCATTCTTGGTGATGTGGAAGAATTTTTTTTTGGTATCAAAAAAAAAATCTCCACATCAAAAATATATGTCAGGGAATATACCCGTTGACACAAATGGAATATACTTGGAATATTGTTAGTTGTTAATGCTCAAGTTCATGTTTAGGCTCACTTGTTCATGGAATAACATCCCTATCATTCCCAAATGTTAGCATTAAACAATAATTTTTTAAATGGAAGGTTTCCAATGGGTCATTAATTGGGAATTTGAAAAGGTCATATTGGTCCTCGTCCTCATTTAATATTAATGGGTCATCTTTTGACATGTCGCCTTTATCTAAAATTAAACTAACATCGAATATGTATGAGTACATAATGAATCCAAATCCACTAATGAATTCATTAGGTTTTGTACTAAATTAGGCGAATTTTGGTCCTAGTGAATTCCTAGAAAAATTGTCAATTGCTTAGTGATAAGTGATGAATTCGTATAGACAAGTAAATTCATTACATATAAACCATTAGGAATATTTTAATATTTTAATCCAATTTATTCAATATTAATTATTTAATCCATATTATTTTATTCTTTTTATTTTAAAAAATTGAAAGTTTCAAGAAGCTTCGAACCTATCTACATGGGTAAGTAGAAAATTAACACCTACTTACTTGTGAAGGTAGGCAAATAACTAAAAAAAGGAAAATGTAAATGGAATGAATAGCCAAAAGGATGTTTAATTAATTTTGAATTCATTAATATAAGACTAGGATAACAAACATGTTTTGAACATGAAACATTTGATTGTAATTTTGAGTTTTTGTTTCTCTTTCATTTGAAACATGAAGCATTTGATTTCAATAATTCATTCTTGAAATTCTTTAAACAATTTGAATACATGTTAGTTTAGGAATTGTAAATAAATGAGATTTTTAGTGTTCAAGTGTACTTGTTTGCTATTTTAGGAACTTGTTATTGTACAACATTGCGCCAAAACATGAAAAATATGATTACATAAATGTTTGGCATTGTAGTCCTAAACTAGATATAAGTCAATCATGACTACATGATTATTAGTCCATATGGCCCTCTAGTATTTACCACTAGTTGCAAAAAATGGCATAGTCATAAATGCCATTTGCGACCATGTCCTCCATGACTATAAGACATCTTCAATGGCCAAATTTTAATTTAAAAATATAATCATAATTTATTTTGATTAATGTTTTGCTGCCATGTGGTAGCCTAAAATGAATCTCAAAATTTATTAACCAATTATGAATGGACATATGGCAATCTAGAATAATGAAATTAATTTTGCTACCCAATTATATCATGCCATGTGGCAATCAACTTTTAGTTAAATAATGACACTTGGGACCTAACCTAGGCCACCTATTAGGTTAGAGCCCTATGCTAAGCACCCTAAGCTAGGCGACCTAGCCTAAGTGCTAAGCTAGGCTAGGCAACTTGACCTAGGTTTAAAAACAACATAGGCTATATGTTAACCACCTAACCCTCCTCTTGGGAAAGTTACCCCACTAATTTTCCCCTAGGAACCTAACAAACACATAGGATGAAAGTAAGAAGATTTGAACCCCTCAACCTTCACTTTGAAGGGAAACGTCTTTTGCCATTACACCATCACATTTTTAATGCAACAACTGAAGGTATCACGAAAATATAAAGAATAAGTTTTTCTAACGTAGATTAGCCTATTCCTCCTTAGGTTGACCTAGGTTGATTTAAGTTAACTTAGGTCAAATGTCCATATTTTAAACACTAAAAAACTTGTTTAATCTAAACAATTAAAACCTTTCCATCAAATAAACTAGTTCACCTAATGTGAAACTAATTTTAGTAAGGTAAAACATGCAAAACTTGGATCCAATGTAACAATCCCTATCCTTGTGGGGGAATGGCCCAACAAAGGGGGCCTACATGTAATAGATCAATGAACGGAGCCAAAAATTAAGAAAAAAATGTGTAAGCAAAGCCAAAAGCACAAGCACATACTTGAAAGAGTAGTGCCAACATTGCCAAAAAAGATATCCGCAAGGAAAATGGGAGCTATGAAAAAAATGTGCAAGCAAAACCATGAGTGGAAAAATAAAAATAAAAATTTCAATAGCTCAATGCATACAAATCCTCAACAACATAACTTCAAAACACTCGAGCGATGAATATAATGAAGCCTAAGTGAAAGCTTGGGCCCATTTTATTTATGTGAAGACACGTTTTCATCTCCACTAAAAGATGTCCATTAAGTGACAATTGTTTTAATTCCTTAAACTTAAAGTTGAAAGCCATTGGATTCCTTTAATTTTTTTAAAAACTTGCTAAAAAACTTCTACTACCTTGAATATATAGTAAATTCATGAAAACCTACCTCATATATCTTCCATTACCCTACAAGAATATCAATATTTGAAAAATACATGGAGCACCCAATTTTTAAAATGTCGATTTTCATTTTAATTAAAACTAATGATTATAACATCATGGTGAATATCACTTTATGTGATATCCACTGATGTTGACGCGCTCCCAAGCTCCTTGATAGATTTAAATGTGGGTTTGAGGTGAAAATAATGGAAAAGTAAAGAGTTGGGGCATAATCCTTGGCTTGCAGCACTTTGGGGGTAGAAGGGCGTGCTGGAGTTCCGGGATGGGACTAGGAAAAATGACAAGAAATCACTCACTCACATGGACCTACACAAAATTAAACAAGTGAATTAATGCATAGTTGGAGCATTTTTTGTGTTAGGATGAACCATGGGCAAATTCGGTCTCACAAGACTCACCACGGCCCGGACTTGGGGGAAGCCACCACCTTCCCCCTTATAGTATACTTTGTGTCTGGCCACGGGACCAGCACCCAAATGTCATTTTGTGCCAGGACTCCAAAGTGGGAGTCCCGAAATTCTCATAGTTGGGACTCCCGCAACTTTGGGGGCCCATAACTTTGCGTGAAAACCTCCGATTGAGATGAGGTCGAAAGTAAAGTTGTAGCCCTCGTCAAGAGCTTTCCAACTATATGTTGCATGCCACCTACACGCAAGGAAATTGGGGTGATTCCGGACTTTTAGTGGTCGGAAGTCAAATTGCCAATTTGATTATCGGCCCTTCTTTTGGCTATAACTTGTGTGTTAAGTGTCTAAATGAGTCATGTGAGCCCATTTTAGACATTTACTTTCCAAGACCTTTTCAATGATATAAGGAACTCCTCAATCTAATGGGTTTTGACCCTGCAATTGTTCTATGAAAATTTGAGAATCCACTTGGACTCCAATTCCCAAAGTGGGAGCTCACTTGGGAGTGTGAAGGTTCATTCCCTCACACTCTCTTGCACTATTGGGAGCATGAAATGTGACTCCCAGGCTTCCCTCTTGGCCCACACCTTCGTAAGCTTTTGCCTTGGTTACGAGCCCAAGGTTAGGGTTGCGACAGATGATCATTGTGAAAACCAACATAACCTCAACCTTAGGTCAATTTTCATGATTTTTTTACACCCACACAACATTGGTCATTACATTCTTTTCTAGCACATGTTAGGGTTTTTTTAGTTGCACATTTTACCAACCTAAGCAAATTGGCAAAAAATGTTGGGCCAAAACATTTTTGCGTAGTCAAATGGGCATATTTAAACTTGTCTTCACCCAATTATAATCTATAGGATCACATAAATATTGAACACCATAGGTGGGGGGTTTTTTTAAATAAGTAATTTACCTTAAGCACATGTAGCAAACAAAGAGCAGATACACCTTATAGACCAATGTATATATATGCCTTTTCATTTGTTGTCAATGCAATGACCAAAATCAAATGTTTCGCATTGTCATTATGCCAATGACAAAATGAAATTTTTTCCCTCTTGTTTTCCCATCGGTAAAATGAAAAAAATCATCCTTTGGTAAGTTCCAAAACAATCCACCTAGAAACCCAATACTCTAGAGGCAACAAAGAAGCTATTGGCAATCTATAGTAAAAAAATCAGCCATAGTAGTCAAGTGAGTAGAATGAGGAAGGGAATTATACAAGTTGATGGGAGATTATAGTTGTTTTATAGTCAAGAGTGAGGAGTGGAACTATATAAGTTGATTAGGTTTTGGTATAATTTTATTTGTGATTTTTAGAGGAAAAAAATGGAGGAAAACTTGTCAAACTTTTTCATGGGTTATCTTTTGGAAGGACCTTCTTCTCCTTCTCAAGGATTCAATATTAGCTCTTTTCAAGGGTTTAATTAGGGTCTTCTCAAGTAGTGAATTTGAGTTTTCCTTTTCAACCGTTGGGTTTGGGGTTGGGTTTGAGTGTGAATGCTAGTTTGAGTGCCTTTAAATTTGGGGTAAGGCCTCAAATTAATAGGAGATTATGGACTAATGGAAAATTCTAAATTATGACCAAATTATGAGAGGAGAAACATTGGGAGTATCGAAGGCAATCTATGGTTGCAAAGGATTGGAAGGAGCTTGTGGACAAAATCAATGCAACATTCCGTAATGAGATGTCACACATTTGGAGACCTATGTCGAAACAAAATCACCAAAATGAGAGAGAAGTATCGTGAAAAACACAAAACATGCAATGCAACATTTGATCCTCCTTCCTCTTGGTCATGGTCTGAGAAATTCATAACATTTGAAGAGGAACACCAAAAATGATAGATGTACTTAGTAACATTGATCAAGGTTCTTTTTTATCACATCCTGAAGTGGTAAATTTGGATTTCATCTTAATTCTATTCTAGAAACATAACCATTTGAAAGTCTTGAGCATCAAACTCCAATTTTTGTTGATAGTAATGATCACATCACACCAAATCACACATTTGACTAAGCATCTAATATAGTCTCACCTAGGACAAGGGCATGTACCTTACCTAGCTCTAGAGGCAAACCCAATAAGAAAGCTACAAGCAAAAAACGATGTTTATTTGAAGAGTCTCCTTCCATTGTAGAAGCTATCAAATAATATTCACAATTGCAAAGGAATTAGAGCTTTTAAAGATGCAAATGACAAAATGGATTATGACCCAAATTCTAAAGAGTGAACAAGTTGGGAGGAAATTGTTATTAGAAGATTAATTACAAATGGCTACTCTTTTGGCTGAAGTTTTAAAACCTAAAGATCCAACATGGCCTAGTTCTTTTACAAGTGGTAGCATGTGACATCATGTTTTTTGAAAGCAATGACCATATCAACGGTAGGCAATCCCATTGTATGATGATGAAATAAATTATTATTCCAATTCATGTTCAAGGTACAATGCACATAATCAAAATCCTTATGGATGATCTTATTAACCATTGTTCAAACAAAGCCATCCAAATTAAAATAACCCTTCCGACACACCTATGATCAATGATAACTTAACAATTATCAAACTTCAACAAAACCCTAAAAATCAGAGACCTAAAAACAAAAGAGCCCCAACCTTCAATAAAAAAAGCCTTTTCTTTTAAAAATAAAAAAAAATAAAAAATATAAAATCAGCTTTTACACGTGAAAATCAGGAAAAAAAAAAAAACCAGTGAACAAAATTAACAGAGAGCTCTCTGGCCTTTGCACAGAACCTCTCGAGTCTCAGGCTTCGTTGAGAAGGAAATTCTGCCGGCTCCTGTGACCAGTTTTTCTCCCACCTCCCACCCACCTCTTGTAACCTTTTTGAGAATTTCTAGTAGAATGTTTGGATTGATTCTTCTAGGGAACTGTTGGGACTCGCCTTCTTTCGTTCGCCGGCGGACGAAGAGGCTCACGGGCTGTGGCTTCCAGTGCATGTGACCAGAGTAAGAGATGGAAAGAAGAGGGAGCGAGAGAGGTGCATTGCAGTGAGACAGTGTAGACCAAGGAATGAATGGGACAAAGCGATCAAAACAGGGCCCTACTTACTCTCTGTCTCCCCGTCTCTCTTCTTCTAGCCGAAGAAGAAGAAGAAGAAGAAGAAGTGGTTCCAAGCGTCTCCGGGCCCTCCTCCCCTCCCCTTTCGCAACTGCTTTCCCTCCCTCGCTTTGATGCTGCTGGCGTCATATAATCATAATAATCATAATCATCTAGTTTGCTGCATCAACTAAAATAAATCACAGGCACACAGCAGCAACAACAAAACAGTTTCTTCTTCTGACCCCCCTCTCTCCCTACTTAGCTGAGCAGCTTGCTTTCTTCCCTTTTTGTCTGGTGGCTCCTCTCCCACTACGGAAGAACTTGAGCTCCTCAAACCCCAGCATTGCTCCCGCAGTAGCGAAACCTCCAAAAAAAGAAAAGAAAAGAAAAGAAAAAACCAATCAGAAAGTTGAGGAAAAAAAAGTTTGGGATTTCCTTCTCCAGCGCACACAGTAACAAAAAAAACACGAAAGAAGAGAAGAGAGGCTAAGCGAAAGAGAAGAGCAAGAGGAGAACAAATCTTGTGTCAGGAGGAAGAAAGAACGAGAGAAAGAGAGAGAGAGAGAGAGAGAGAGAGATTTCATGGCTGGCTGGCTGCATGGTTTGGATCGTCATCTTATCCTCCATGGCATCATCATCCACTGCTTTCTTGAGCTCGGATTGCCTGACTCTCTGGACTTGTAGGAATTTGGTACAGTTCAGCAGATAGCAGCAACAGCAGAGAGAAGAAGAAGAAGCAGCAGCAGCAGAAGGGAAGAAGGATCAATAAGAAGTGTGCCGAAGGTATGTGCGATGAGATCGGGAACAACCTGGCGAGCTGGTCGTCAATGAGCCAGGTGCATATCGATACTGTGCCTTCTTCTTCTTTTGTGTTAGAAGATGATGAAGATGTTTTGTTGCTGGAGGAAAGTGTAACAAAGCAGATCTGTAGCTGAGAAGTGACTTGACATATGAACCATATCACTTGATCCTGAAATAATAAGAATGGAAACTTTGCAATAATGGCTTAAGACAAAGAGGATAATATTATGCAAAACACTTTTCCCCAGCGAAGAAGATCTCCCACTTGTGTCAAACCAGTTGGAGCCAAAAATTCTTCCCATTTTGTTTTTGTTTCCTGTGGAAACTTGTTAGTGAGAAACCCCATCTGAAACCCCATACCAAAACATGAGTTTTGCAAGCAGAAAGGTTTTGATTTTGGAGCTTGACAGAGTTTCTTTTCTGCCTTTTGCAGTTTGATGATTTGGTATGGGATGAGTTTGAGGAGAACACCGACCATATGGTGCCAGAGCCTGATGATGATGATGATGATGACAGTAGTGAACAAACAACTGCATGGGTAACCACCACAAGAAGGATGATGCTCCAGCCGCAGCAGCAGCAGGTGGCAGTGGCATCAGAGCAGCAGCAATCCTTTGCTCTTGTGACAAAATCAGGGCCAATTATTTCACAGCACTCTTGGGGGTTGAGGGGGGATGCTGTTGTTCAACATGGTATTATTGCAGAGAAAAAGAAAGAAACAGGCTTTGGGTTTGATATGTCAGTGGTGGAGCTAGAAACAACAGTTGCCCCTTCATCAGGTGAGGACATAATATATTTCAAATGGGTCCTAAGGGGATTTCTAGTAAAACTCTTCTATATTTGTTCATCCTCTTGTCTTTTTTGACTTGTTGCACGTTTGTCCCACTGAGGCAAATCTTATTATTCCGACAAGCTTCCCACTGTTGCAAAGCTTTTTACTTCCTTGATTTGTAGAAGGTGCATGTACATCAGATCTCTTACAAATCTAACTTCAGGTGGAGAATGCTTAGCAATGAAGGAGGAGATGAAAGATGATCACACCGTGCCTGGAAGTGGAGATCTGGCAGCTTACATGATGGACTATTCAGAAGACGATGCCAGTATTGGAACTCTGCCGTGCCACCATTATGTTTTGGGCAATATGGACTTTGATGAAAGCGAGTTTTCTTTATTTGCTGACGACAGCGATAAGGTGGATGCAGTTGACAAAAGCGGGAACAATACAGTTAACTGGGATGCAGTTGACACCCTCTTAAGGTGCTGCTGTCCCCTCTGTTACATACATGTCTTTCTTCTTGTGTTTCACTTGATGCAAAAAAAAATCATTGTTTCTGTTGCATTTGCAAGATTTGGGGGAAGGGTGTAGGTCGTTGCCATGTGTCCATGAGCTGTGGGTAATAAATTCCAATGTGTTTTTACAGGACAAATTCTTCCTTTGCAGAAGTGTCAAGATACAACTCTGATGAACTGCAATTGCCTGGATCATTATCGTCCTTAGACTTGCAGTCAAGCATCAGCATGCCACCTCAGGTGAGGTCATCATCAGATTCTGACGGAAAGTTGGAGTTCAATAATACAAAGATGGATAGCCCAGGACATTCCCTGCCATCCTTGCCCATTATGCAAGAACAGGGCTGTTGTGGTACTGACAATAGTAGCAAGTTGGAGCCAGATGAGCAGCAGCTTCAACCATTGAACTCCACAAGCAATTTGAATCAGAAGGATCCTTTGAAGGAAGGAAAGGTGTGCTGTGTTTAACTTTGCATTTCTTTTTTTGTTTGGTGCTTGAAGCTTTTGGTTTCCCATCAAACAACCCGGGGATACTAGTGGAGGTGCAGAGCTTGCCAACTTTGGATTTCCATCCGTTTGTCTGGCTTTATGAACCATTTCATTTATTCAAGTTTGTAGGGGAGGTCACTTGCCTGATGACTCTCTGACATTGACGTAATGCAGGCAACAGCTCCCTTACAGACTGTGGAGGGTCAAGTCACTGCCATGGCAGCAGTAGAAACGTCAGAAGATGATTCTGGCCCGTCTTCCTCCAGACTCCTTGGATCTGAGAAAGCAAGCAGTGCTCAGGTACACTTCCATACATCTGCATATAACATTATACAGATTGGGAGAGTCTCATGGCTTCTTAGCTCTGTGATAAAGATTCCTGCTCCCCAATTGTGTTTTTTCTGGATGTATTGTGCTAATGGTGAATGATCAATGATGTTGAAAGGAAACCAAATTCTTACATCGGGTTGAAACCTGGTTCTTTCAGAGAATTGTTTTTATTTGACTCTTTGATTCTCTGTCAGGTTGACAATGCACAAAAACATGTTGGGAACCAAAAGCACAGTGAAGGGAAGTGCAAGAGGCATCCAAAGCGTCAGAGGGTTGTGCAAGGAATGCCTCATGTACATTTTCAGGAGCCTCAACAACTGCGGCCCATGGCCTATCAGCTGCTTCTGCCCAGGCAACACAATCAGCCATCCAACAGTTGCCTTGGATACCCTCCACACCTGCAACGACCTATAATGCCTTACATGCCTACTGGTTATGCACCTTGCATGCATCTCCTGCCAGCTTTACCTCCTAATCTTTTGCATACTCAGATGCAGCAGCAGCAACAACAGCAAGGCCCATACACAAATTGTCATGAACCTTGCCCTACTAGACTGGCAGATGTACCACTCCCACCACATCATCTGTTACCTCAACGAGAATTGCCAGTTCCATGTCACTCTAGTAGCTCGAGCATGACCCGTCAGGAAAAGTTGGAGAAGCTGAGGCGGCAGCAGCAGATGCAAGCTCAGCTGGCTCTAGAGCGCCAGCAGCAGCAGCTTGCTTTGCAGGGACTCACAACAATTGAGGTGCCTGTGCTTCCCAAGATGCACGTTGAACCTTCAGAAATCATGCCAGGCAGTCACCTGAAACAATCAGCCATCTCCTTGTCAGTTAAGTCTTCATCAGAGATGAGCCCCAAGGGATCTTTCTCAGTTGGCCAGACCACCAACACACAGCCCTTGTTGGGTGAGGAAGAACAAGCCATGGATGCTACTGTGCTGCTCCAACTTCAGAACATGATTAAACAGGTAATAATTTTGGATTTCCTGACATACGGAGGAAGGATGATGTGCTTGATACTTTGACTGACCTCTCCCATGCAGTGTGTAGGAAGACTTAGAAGCTAGTGCTGATAGTGAGTACTCATTTTTGCAGCTGGCAGATAAGACTAGGTTATTTATACGTGATTCTCTTTATCGGTTGGCTCGGAGTGCAAGAACGAGGCAGGCGACAGGTGTCAGTGGTACCCAAGCCTCTGATGAAGATTCTGAATATGAACTTGAGCCCTCAACAAGTGGTGGCCAACCTTCGTCTTCAGCCAGCACTTCCAGGTTCTGCACCTTTCTGTGGCAGGGTTTAGGGTTTGGGGTTTAGGGTAAGTTCGATGGCATAAGCCATCATCACAAAGGTAAGAAATGGCTGTGGTGGGAAGTTTCCAAGGACCAGTATATTAGGGTGGCTTCATTACTCTTTGCTTGTCAATTTTGTGCAGGGTTGCGAAGGTGAACATGGTGGAGACTCAGACAAACCCCATTGATCGGTCGATTGCACATTTACTGTTCCATCAAAGGGCATCACAGCAGCCGAAATCAGGACCTCACTTTTCACCTGCAGCTGGGAGCACTCTTCCTCTCAGTTCAGCAGGTCAGGGAACTATGAATGGACTGCAGATATGCCATTCAGAAGCTTCGCCTTCTGGCAATTTAGCTCCAGATATGGCTCTTCAACCTTCAACTCAGGCCACATTTCCAGGAACAGATGTGCTTCAACCTTCATCACTAGTTAGTGAAGATCTGCCTTCTGGTTTGGGGAGTAGAAGATCTCTAAGGTCTGCTGGGAACACTGAAGAGAAAAATAGCACTGTTACACTAGACCATCATGCCAACTCTTTTCCTTCATTGTCAACTGAATATCAATCTGCTGCAGTTACTCAAGAAGGGCCTTCAGTTGCAAGGTCTCGAGAAGGAATGGATGCCATTACTATTGGTCCAGAAGTCATTGTCCCTGGAAGCAAGCTCAAGGTAGGACAGGAAGACATGGAATCTCAAGCAAAGAAGCAGTTGCAACGAGCTGTGGGTCTTTCAGAGCTTGGTGTGTATGTAGATGAGATAGCATTACTAGAACCTGGTGCAGCCACAGATGGTTTTGTGTCCCTCTCATGTCCTTCTCATTCCCTATCTTCTGTGTAAGCTGTCAGTCCTGGGGGAAATTTGAATGGAGCAAGCCAAGGAGAATGGTGCAAAGAAGCATGCCAAAAGAAAGAGGGCTTGCTGGTGTTAGGGACGAGAAATTTTGTCTACCTTGGTGACAGTAATTTGGATTTTGTTAGTCTTTTTTTTTCAGTGGACATTACTGTAGCCTCTTGATGAAAAGTAGTCGGTCTTCTTTTGCTATGTTGGTTTCTCCAACCCTCATGTATCTAGACAAAAACTCTATTGCTGGTGGTGGTATATACCCAAAATCAGGTAGGGTAAGCCCTACCCTGGTGGTATAGGAGAAGCGTAGGGCTGCCCTCGTGCCTAGGCACCTCAAAGCAAGGAAGGGCCAAGCGCCCTACCCTTCGCCATTGTAAATACCAGCCCTAATTTTTGGTGGGTGTGAGCTTCCACTGTAGAAGATTTCTTGCATTTCAGAAGATCCTCATTGAGTTCCTGTGCCTGACAATGGTCATCTAAATACACTACAAAAATTAGGGCAGGTTTTTATGTGAGCTTAATTGTCCTGGCTTTCTTTAATCATGAGCTTAATGTTGGTTTAGACCATTCCCCTCTGTAAAAGCACAGCAATTTTAATTTTTTAAAACAAAATTTATTATTATTTTTAATGACAGTCTTGTGGGTAACTTCCACGTTGTGGAGTTCCCCTGAGAGCTTGAAGAGTAACTTCCACCTGTGGGAAGTTTCTCCTCTATGAAACAGGTTTTCTTAGGGCAGGTGAGGGACCCAAAAAATACAAAGAAAAAAAAAACCTTGCAGTGCTTTACGGATTTTAGCAATGTCTCAAGATTCCAGAAGCTTCAAGCTTCGACATTTTTGACAAGCCTTTTCAGTCAGAACATGCAGGTATTCAACAGGATTCACATATTACCTCATTCGCATTCCGGTATCTCAAATTCTGCAAAATTGGAGTAGTTAATAATGAGTTTTTTCAGGCCTCTGAACTGGAGCTACAAAGCTTTGTGCTGTTTCTATTTTTCTCTTTCTTCTTGGTTTTTTGAGTGTCTGCTTCTTCTTTGTTAAGCTTAGGGGTTTTTTTGGTCTTACTTCACTCCCTGAGGTTTTATTGATTTAGGGGTAGTTATATTCTTTTGTCTCGTTTAGGTTTTGTTGATCTAGGAGATTTTTGTTGCAAAGCTCATCTATTGCCCTAAAAACCCTAAAACTGTTGCAAAAGGTCATCTATTGCTTCAACATTTCTCTAGTATTTTTCCCAATCAATTTTTGATATTCGATTCATGACAGCATCTATATATTAGCATAGGTGGGCGTTCATCTGATTGTTTTGTCTGTTAGGTTGCTCCCAAAACATAGGCCCCTCCCCTGCTCTGCTTGTGGTACCATTGGAAAGCCCTCGACAAGGTAGTGTTCACATTTGTCGTTTCACAATTTTTAGACAAAAGGAACAAAAGTTATTGAATTTAGAGGGATTTTCATCTTTGCAAATTAATTAAAATTTTGTAAATGGTTTTGTCACAATAGGGTTCCATAAGAATTCTGAAGTTATTAAGCCCACTTCAATTGGAATAGTATTGGGATGGGTGACTTTACAGTAGCTTTAATATACAGAGGTTCAAACATATACTTGAGCATATACTTGGGCCCCCAATGGCATGAGGGCTTACTAATCATCACTAAGCTAGTGGCAAGGACCTTAGTTGTTCATTCAAGTTATCCACAACTTTCTACACCAATGTTGTTTAAGGTCATTGTAAACCAAGTGATTAATCTAAAACAATATATCAAGAACTATTCAAAAAATTCTTAACAAACAATTAAAAGTAACACATTGTCCACATAGAAAATAAATGATTGGGTAAGGTGGGCATTGAATTGGAATATCATATTTTGATTCTCAGGAGATATGTTACATTTGAATGTGATTCCACCATATATAAATTTACTTTCATTTTTTAATTTTCACTTCCCAAACCCAATTCTCATTTTATTTTTTCAATTGGCCCTGTTGGGTTTTTACTTTTTCATTTTGGTGCTGTTGGGTTTTACTTTTTCATTTTGGTGCTGTTGGGTTTAGCCAAAAAAGAAGACAAGCTTTTGACACAAGTACGTTGTCGACACATGTACACAAATAGTAGTAGTCCTCATTGATTCAACCCTTTACTATTTTCTAAAAGATCTGCCAATTTTTTTTATAGTTCAATGAAATATTTTCTTCATTAAGTTGGATTTGTAATTGGGGAAAATCATTGTTTTGCTATGTGGTTCATGTAGATCAAAGTTCACCCATATTGTGAATGCAGCTCAGTTTTCACACTTTTGCATAGAAGATTTCCAAAAAGAAAAAGAAACCTCAAAAAAAAAAAGGAATAAAAGCACATTTGAGGATTTTGTGGCAATTGTGCACCTTAGTTCACACCGCCCATTTTGAATCACAAGCAATGCCATGGATGAAAGTGTTTGGATGAAATTCTGTTCAAGCTGCTCATTGCAACACATGCAATGTCATTATGGGTCAATGTGTTTGAATGAAGTTCAGTTCACATGGGCCATTGAAAATACATACAAAGTGTCATCATCCCATCATGGGTCAAATGTGTTTGGACGAAACTCAGTTCACACTGGCCATCCCATCATGGATGAAATTTTTGGATGAAACTCAGTTCACACTGGACAATGTCATCATGGTTCGAAATGTTTGGATGAAACTCAGTTCACACTGGGCAGTGTCATCATGGGTCAAAGTGTTTGGATGAAACTCAGTTCACACTGGGCAATGTCATCGTGGATCATAAAGTTTGAATGGAGTTCTATTCACGCTGTGCAATGAGATCATGGTTACCAAACATTTGGATGAATTTCTAGTCATCCTGCTTTACCGGACGATCACGTGTAGATATGTATAGATGAAGATGAAGCAACATCCAAAATTCCTGTTTAAAATTCTTTGGGTGCGGGGTCTTTCACCCGCTCTGCAAAAAGTAAAGAAAATTATCAACTCCTAATAGTGAATGGGCACATGGGGTCTTCTTATAGAAAAAGTGATATGGTTTTTGTGCAAAGAGTATGGGTTTATAGAAATCACTGGAAGAAAGAAGAAGAAGAAGAAGAAAGAAAGAAAAAGGTTTCCAATTCTGGTCCTGCTGAGAAGAGGTAGGTAGTGTGTGCATCTTGCAGCCCTGTGGATTTGCCTCCATTGGGAAACGGCTGTTAGTAGACCACCCAAGAGCTCACAATTCATTTCGCAGTATGAAACAGGGGGATGAGAAAAGAGTCGGGGGGAAAAAAAAACGACAACAATGACAGGAGGCTGTGATGAAGTGAAACTTTGAGCTTACTTGGGTTTTTCTCTTCTCTCAATCTCATGCTCTTGGGCATATATTTTGTGTATTTGATTATCTGTTGTAGGAACCACAGTTGTGACAAAAAGCTTATTAACCTAGAGAAAAAAAAAATTGCATAAAAAGATGTTCAGAAGAAGAAGAAAGGTGTGCTAAGAAATAACCCATTTTACAGAATTGTTTGAAAAGATTGCAGTTTCTGAAGATGTAACAAAAGGTACGAATGAGCACGAACCCATAACTCACACATGGAAATCTTCTGTAGAAACTGTCTCAAATGGGTGAACTAAAAACCTCAATGCTGTGATGACGATGTCTATTTTTTTTTTGGGCTTCAGAAATTGGGCTTTATAGCAAGGGAAAGAAAAAAAAGAGGACCTGAACTTGTCCATAAAACTGTCAATCTAGAATTTCCAAAACGAAGGAAAAATTAGCTCTCAATCTGCAAAAGAAGGACAATGCTTTGAATTGAAAACAAAAGGAATGCAACTGCATAAACCCCCAGAGCTAAAACCTTAAACCCTAAACGGACATATCTCTCTTTATCTCTCTCTCTCTCTCTCTCCGGCACTAAAGGAAGAAAGAACTCAGCTTCGCCTTCTCGAATCCATTTTCAGGGCAAAGAGTGCATGGCAGCAGCTCTCTCCAAAAACGGAGAAAACCTGGCTACCCAAATGCAGTGCCACTGAGGTCAGAAGTTTTGTCTTTTGAACATCCTTGTTCCTTTTGAACCCACCCGTCTCTCACTCCATCTCCCATTTTCCTCCCGCAAAAATCCCATATACTGAGAACGAAAGAAAGAAACCCTAAAACAAGCACGATCACAACAGACTTCTCTTTCCTGGAATCGGTTTTTTCTCAACAAAAAGAAAAACCCATCACGGAAACCTCAGCCATTGTTTAAGTGAAAGCACTTCATCGGAGTTTTTCTCTCCCAGTCAGTCGGTCGGTCGGTCGGTGGGGTCTTTGCAGTCAAACAGAAGATGAAGAAGGAAGGAAGGATCCATTTCCAGAGGGGTTTCAAGAACCCTCTTAACACTAAAAACTGTGGAAAGCTCTGCACAGAAATCATATCATGGGTATGATCAGAGAGCAATCTGCAGCAAGAATCATGCGCAAAGGTAGGCAGTCACACTCCCTTTGCATCAGACTTAAACTAATGATATAATCTTCTCCATCGTCCTCCTCGCTGCTTTCTACTCGGCGCTCCCTCGGACGAACAGGTTCGGCAAAGGGTTTAGGGTTCGGACCACTTGCCGAGGTGCGGAAGAGGTTCGGAATAATATCTCGTAGCAATAGAGCGGTCACCTGGCCTCAAGACATGGTTCAGTTTAGCTTCGGATTCCGCTAGCTTCAGCTTCGGAATCCAGAGCAACATACCTCACCTAAGGGGCAGATGTGTTGAGGCCCTGTGAGAAGGTTAGGTTCGGCATAGGGCCTACGAGCTTCGGAACCGAGGGTAACATAACTAACCTGAGTTGTAGAGTGTTTTGCTCCATAAGACGGTTGGTTCGGCATAGGTTCTTGCTAGCTTTGGAACCAATGACAACATCCCTAACCTGAGTTGTAGATTGTTTTGCCTTATGAGATGGCTTGGTTCGGCGTTGGAGCTTGCCAGCTTCGGAATCTGAGACAATATTCTTGTGAAGTTGCAGATTCTTCCCGGGATTCTTTCCTTCATGATCTAGCACAAGACCTGGTCTAGAGAATTTAGAGTAAATCCATTATTATGTCTTGAATCTGCAGAAAAAATCTTTGACCTAAAGTCCCACTTCTTCAATGAATCTGCAGGAAACCCTAAACAAAATATCTGACCCATATTCTCATCTTCAATGAATCTTCTTCTTCTTCTGCAATGGCTCCATCTTCAAGCTTGATCTCTTTTGGACAACAAAAGCTCATAACCCAATTTCATCTTACTAAAGAATTGGTCTCTTCTTCTTCATCTTGTTCTTCTTCTCGTGATATAAGTTTACATGATCCTCGGAAGGTTTGTGGAGGAGTAGGATTATCATCAAGGAGATTAAGCACAGCAGGAACTTGCAGTGGAACAGTTTTGTTGGTGTCTAGAAATGGAGGAAGAGGATTCGGGTGGTCTTCAAGATCAAGGTGGAGGCTGATGAAGAAGAATAAGAGAAAGCCTCTACAAGCTTCTTCATTGGAAAGCTCAAGGTAAACAACCAAATTTTGCAGGAGAGACAAAAAGAATACTTGTTTTTGACATGGGAGAGCACTGTATCTAGAAGTACAGATGCTGTGATATTTTAGGTCTTTGCAAGTGTGATTCTGCAGATTGAGATCTAAAAAAGATCTTCCTGAGATTTCATAGTTGATTATCAAAACAAGAATGCAGAGAAAAATTTGTGCATCTAAAGAAAAATTTCCAGAGAGATACAGAGAGATTTTCTAGGGTAGACACACAGACAGACAGACAGATTTCCTAGGGTAGACACAGACACATATATTCTCTAGAATTTCTTAGACACCCAGGTTATTTTTTGTTGTTCCCTTTGGCAGAACTGGTCGAGTCAAGGAAGCTCAATGTTCCAACAAATTGCACAAGCTCAATCTTCTATCAACAGTTCCACGAAGAATACTAGAAGAAGGAGGATGCTGTTGCTGTTCTTCAGCTGATAGAAGGGTTGTTATTGCAAAAAATTCTTCAAGCAAGTTCTCCAGTGAGGTTCTTTCACGGCCCATCCCATCACCACTGAATGAATAATAATAAATCTTCAAAGGTTCTTGCACAAATTCATTTCAAGAAGTTAGTGGAAACATCATCAGTAGAAGATTTTAAAACCCTTAAAAGAGTTGTATATTTTGAGAAGATCAAGTTATGTAAAAGAAATTATCAATTTTTGGTATTTAGAAATTCCCATCTTTCTAATTCAGCTAGAAATTCCTGTCTTCTCATTCAGTTGAAATGCCCATCTTCTCATTCAGCTAAAAATTCCCATCTTCTCATCAAGCTAGAAATTCCCATCTTCTCATCGAGCAAGTAATTCCCATCTTCTCATTCAGCTAGAAATTTCTGTCTTCTTATTCAAGTTTGTTGGGCTTCTTTTACAGTGGCCATTGAGATTAATGTCCAATACAGAAGATTCAAGATCAGTTGGAGGAATTTTCAGCTGCAGTTGCACTTCAGCTGAGAGAGATCAAGAGATGGAACATGAAGAGGGTATGTATGCTCCCCCAATCCCCACCACCCATTGCTCTCTAATTGGGTTTTACAATGTTGAATTGGTGTTTGCTGCCATTAAATTTTAGCATTGACACTATTAAGTTTAAAATGTTGTATCAATTGACAGCAAAAATAATGTCATCAGAATCTTTTTACAATTGCTATAAGACCTGATCTCTTGAAAATTGATTGTAGGGTAAGGACCAAGAACAGGGCTGTTGTGGGAATAAGGGCCTTGTGTGAGGCAGGAGCCAAGCACAAGACCTGAATTCCCAGAACACTCCAGTTTGAGGTCCTTACCCGGCACAAAGAACTGGTAGAATCTTTCTTTTACAAATGGGCAGCCCTGTGATTCATTTGAGAGGAAAGCAGGAACCTTATGTGTCAGGTGCCATCCTCCGTTGAGGAAGAAGTTTACTGAAGGTAAGGTGCTCTTCACATACATTAGGAATATTCTCAGTTCATGAATCTGTAGATGACTCAGTTATGCACTCAAGAAAAAAATATCTAGAGGGGTGCATTCCCTAGCGTGAAGGTCCACACTAGCACACATGAGTCAATATGTGTAGGGTAAAGCCCTAGGACCAAGGCTTTATGCAGCATAAAACCCACCATCAGTTTTTTCTAATACTTTTTTTCCCCATGATACCCACTGGGTATCACTGGATTTTTTTTTTAAAAACTCGTGGGATTTTCCAAAAGTGAAATGCCCCCCCTTCTGCAGGTATTTCACTTTTGAAAAGCCCACCAACTTTTAATACTTCATAAGGCATCCTCTTTGTACACTAGAAAAAACTGGCTAGGTCTTACAAACTATCATCCAAGTGTCATGTGGCAGGTTGAAGAGTCACAAACTTTACACAGCCTACTATGCTTTTTAAATGTGTGAACAAGAAAGTCGCATAATCATTGACCACAGATGTTACTTATGTAGATCTTAACATCTACCTATCTATGGTACATTAACTAGATGCTACTTGGTTGAAAATTTCTAAACTAAGACTAGATTTGTGAATGATTGTAATTTGTTAATATAAGATTAGGTTTGTCTAATTGTGGACTGTCAGTTTTCTGAACAATATATCTGATGAGCAAACAGTGTTGTAAATATACTAATGTGGTGCAAGTGCCTTATAAACCTCCAAAATATCAGATGATGTTTGTGGTTAGTTATTCATGAACCAAATATGTTATGTAATAAGCTGCATCATTCAATGGCAGCTTTTATGGTGGAAATATATGAGTTTGTTGTACAAGTGCTTGTCAAGGAAAATTGAAATTTATCACTTGTTTCTAATTTCACTGCTTCATTGACTGCCATTCCTACCATTGATTATAAAAAGATTATGTAGAAATTTGAATTTTTTTTGGGGGCCAAATTTTTACATTTTATGGACTTTTGTATGTATCAATACGCAGAAGGATTTTTGTGAAAAAAATGACCCAAGTTGACTGGATTTTAGTTTTCAAAAATCAATATCACCAGATATCTTCGACAGATAGCCAAAATATAGAAGGATTGTTAAAATTTTCTACTTTAATATCTAGTCTATAGCCAAATTTGTCTAATTTTTCTTGTGGATAATTGCCAGTTTGGCTACATCACAAAATTGAAAAAAGAACCCTGGGTGGAATATGCATGTGTATTTTGAGGTTTTACAGCAACGCAGGTGTACAGGGTTGGGTTTAGGGTAAAATCTCAACCCTAACACAGGAACCATAAATTGTAAACAGAACCAAAGACACACCGCAGAAACAATTTAGCTTTGATGTCTTCATTTAGCTGCTAAATCCAGATCTGTTAGATCCATGGCACCAATTTATTTTTTACACACCTAAAAACATTTTTTTCTATTGTAAATATTAGTGAGGGAAAACCCATATCATCTGTTAACTCAAATTTTCCCTTTTCCCATGATGCAGGTAATGTTTCATCTATGCGAACTGAGGAGAATCAACAGACTGCTGGTGTCCAGTTTGCAATAACAGCCCTGAAATTTTACAAAAGTAAGTGTATGTCCAACATGAATTCAGTGTGCAATGATTGTTGTCTTGCAAATATACTCTCTTCTAACACATATTTGCTATGCATAATTTTTTTTAAAACTATGTATTGTAAAACATTGGAAATAGTCTGATTTGCAAAATCTTAAGACACTTACTGCTTAAGATTCTCACTTAGTTTGCAAGGTTTGTGAGTGTGGACAGGGGAGATTTCACCATATCTTCCTGGTAGCTGCCGCTATGTGCCCACATGTAGTGAGTATGGGATTGAAGCCTTCAAAAAATATGGTGTGTTGAAGGGTGCCATTCTAACAGCATGGCGCCTTTCACGATGCAACCCATTTGGTAACAATCTGGCACCTTTTATGATGCAACCCAATTGGTAATGTTTGCATCATCTGATTTAATGTTTTCTAACACTAAAAATGGTATGTAAAACTCCAGAGCAAAAGCAAATCAATCCTTTCCTGATTGGCTTATCTCTTTTCTTTTCTTTTCCCACTTCTAAATTGCATCAATTTTTTCTTGGTCATTTTCATTTAGAAGAGAAGATACTGTTGTCGGAAGTCCAGTTCCATATCAAAGTAGCTCTATAATCATTGAATTTTATTTGCAGCTCCAACTTGACTTTAAAGAGTTGATGATAGAGCCTGCATGTTTGTGTGCAGGTGGGAGTGGTTTTGACCCACCTCGTTGGTTTGGTGATGAGAAGCCCCCTCCATATTGAGGTTGTCATGTGCAGAAAATGAAATGAGGATTGAACCATAGATTTCAGCTGCATACTACAGCAGGTCTTCATTAGTGTGCATGGAAAATCTCTTGTGGTGCACAGCAAAAGAATGCAATAGAGTTCCTTTGAACTTGACAATAGGGGATCAGAAAAATACAAAGCAAAATTTTTGACACAAAAAATTCCATTTGCATTCCAGTTTCAATTTGCAAGGTACATGAACACTAAACAGGGATATGAGAAACATGTGCAAACCTTGACACTAATTCTCTATGAATATAATTTGGTACCTCATATTTGGGGAATGAGGCCCATCCAATACAATCAAACCTATCTACTATCACTATTGGTTTATATCTAGTATCATAATGGGTTGTTCTCAGAACCCGCGACTGTAAGTTTAAGTTGGGAGAGCTGCAATGGATCTACACTTGCAGGTGCATTTGTTAATAAACATCGAGCTGTAGTTGTTTTGGGAAAAGCAATGACATCTCTGATAGAGGTCTCATCAGCCAGAAGCATTACCAAACGATCAATGCCATAAGCTATTCCTCCTGCATGTGACCCAAACCTGATCATTATTACAATGTAACATTTCTAGAGCACATACAACTCACAATTGATAAAATAGACTAGGGCTTCAGAGTTTTAACATCATTGACAAACACCATGCAGACAACCTGACGACAATTTTAGTTGGAAGACATCCCTGAAGCAAAAAAAGGAGAGAAATGTACCATGTGGTGGAGCACCGAGATCAAGTGCCTCTAAAAGAAACCCAAATTTCTCTTCAGCCTGCAAAGAGCATGACATCACCTCAAGGTGAGCACCTCCAATGTGTAATAGGTAATAAGGACTGATTCACCTTGTAAAGTTTCTAAGACTCAGCAATTAGCAGCATAGTGGAGGATGATACCGCTTTCTCCAATATAGTCAAGGATAACTCACTTGCTTGGGTGTCAGACCAATGGCATCAAGCACCTTCTCTTGGATTTCTCGTCTGTATATCCGGAGACTTCCACCACCAATCTGCTTCCCACAAAAGAATAATGCAAATCAACTATGGTTCCACCTATGGGAGGTGCTGTTTTCTTGCACAGGGAAAGGTCTTGCTTTGCAGAATACCATAAATTGAGAAACTTAGAACCCCAAAAAAAGTCTACACATGGGTCTATCTCAATGAGTTTTTCAAGCAAAGAATAGAGAGATGAAGACAGAAACAAACCTCAACCCCATTGTAGACCAGGTCATATGCCAAGGCACGTGCAGTTTTAAGGTCCCCCATATCTTCTGGGTGGGGTGCTGTAAATGGATGGTGCAATGCCTGGGTCAACATTGCATCACAAGTCAACATAAATGGTTTTAGGTGTCTACTTAAGCTCACATCACAGAAGAATGCCTACTGCAAACAGTCCACAGCAAAAAAAGAGTCTCAAACCATGTCCCCAATGTATGCTAATATCTGCATGGTAAGAGAAGCATTGCTCACCTCAAGCCTTTGCTCATCCTCATTCCATTCAAACATTGGGAAGTCTGTGATCCAGAGTATTTCATGGGCAGCCTGCTATTGCCATCACCACAAACAATCCATGAGGACCAAATTCCTACTCAAACCCTGTAGTTCTACCAAATGCTGTGACAGAAAATGCTATGAGATTGCAGAGAAAGCCTCCATTATAACACTAAGTTCCTGCCAAACCAAAACAGACACAGTAACAAGGGGTGTGGTCACAAATGGTGGTGAATAGCTGCCATGGTACTGTTTAAACAGCAAACAATCTCCTTCGTCCATCAGTATGCCATACTCCACAGCCTCATGGACAAAAACATAAGAGCTATGTATACTCTTGCATACTGCAGCAATGCTGGCATCAATTGATGCCTTATCCAAGAGAAGGGAGGAAGGTGTCAGAAGACAAGACAAATAGTCTGTCAAAAAAACATGATGGTAAAATTTTCTCACCTTATCAATAAAACCCAAATTTTCTGCAAGATAAGTTCGCATGGCATCAAGTGTCCTATTCACAGCTCGGGGCAGGCCTGCAGCAAACAAAATGACATCCCCTGGACTGGCACCACAACGTGCTACTAGCTCCTGTTTCTGCTCCATGCTCAGATTTCCTGTAATGGCTGGTGGGCCCTCAAGTTCACCTGTGACTCCCACAGAGGTGATGAAGTCCTTCTAAGTCTTGAGCCACGATGACAATAATAAAATGCACAAGCTACTTACATCAGAGTCTGGCTCCTGACAACACATGTTATTTTGAAAGAGGTGAAGACCCAATCAGGGGATCGGCCTAAAAAAAATACTCAGGTATTTTGTGTACAGAACAGACTCATAGGAGGGGGTGTTTGTTGAAGCAAAGAAATTGAAACTGGGGATACAGGGGGTCTGCTTGAACGCTCACCCCCTTCCAAGACTTTTAAGTAAGGAAGACTTTTAGCCCCTGACTTAAGAGCCTGCTGGTAAACATCCCCCTTCTTCAACCGAGTTGCAGAAATTTTTGTTACACCACCTGTCACACTGATGGCCTTCACTATCCCACCATCTACTATGGAACTTGCAAAGGGTGCAAAACTTGATCCCGTAAAAATATCTGAGACCTTTTGACATGCACAATTCAGATTATTAGATCTCTTTTACCAGGTGTGGACTTCACTTACCCTCCTTGCAATCCAGAATGACTTTAAATATCACTCAATATGCAACAAATACAAACCTGCAAAGGTCAGAGTGATTTTTTGTGTGCTAACAAAAGATTTGAAGCTACTCACTGGGCAGGAACATAATAGACCTCACAACCTACCTCAACAAGCATTAAGCCATAGCGCAGATCAGGCTTGTCTGAACCAAAATGTGCCATTGCTTCAGCATATGTAAGTCTCGGAAAAGGATTTGGAAGTTCGAATCCCTTGATTTCCTTGAATACCTAGAACTCCTCACAAGACACAATGAAAGTTAACAAGTAAGCAATCACCCAAAACAGCAGATTACTCTTAAGTTAGGAAAATGATCAAAGTTTAAGTTGCAAGATTTTCGCCACCTTTTCATCCATGCACATCAACTTCTTCCTTCATTTCTCCCATTGCAAATACCTATATTATGGATGATAAGATCTCCTGGATATATAGTTTATATGACACAATCAATCTATACTCAAGTTCAAATATGTACATGTCTAATGAGCCCCTCATTAAGCTTCAGCATGTCCTCCAGGGGTGTGAACGAAAGCTCCATATCTAGTTGCGTGAATTCTGGCTGTCTGTCTGCTCTCAAGTCCTCATCCCTAAAACATCTGCATGGTTACACACCAAATCTTTCCATAAACCAGCACTTCCACACACAATGTGGTAAGCAAAATTCACCAAATTTGCATTGGTCCAATGTTAAAAGGAACCCAGTGGAATTGATCATAACTCTGACTCTGATGTATACTGTTTAGCACTACTTGGATATTGGAGATTGGAATGGACCCTACTGTGAGCTGATCTTTGGAGTCAACTTTCTCTCTCAACCTCAAGTAGACACATAAACTGACAAATATACCGTGCCAATTGGTAGTATCTGTCAAATCCTGACACCATGAGCATCTGCTTAAAGAGCTGAGGACTTTGTGGCAGTGCATAGAAGTCCCCTGCCTGGAAAACCACCAGGAACACTCTTCTATTGTCAGAAGTCCAGTGAGCTACAGCCCTGATTCTTGACAAATGGCTCAAGTGAACAAAAGCATGAAAACCAGAGTAAATGGATGTATAGAAGATAGAATGAAGGCATGCATGAGACAACTAGAACCACCCCAAATATTCTCCATCCATTCCTTGGTTAGTGAAAAAGAGAAGTAGAAATGAGACACCTTGACAATCTTCAGAGAAACATAACTGCAGGAATCTGAGTAGCACCTGGATGCGAGATGGGACAAGATAGTCACGAGCACCTTCTGGTGTTGACCTTGTCAGAATGGGCGTCTCAATCTGAGGAATAATCAAGAACCCTTCAGCTTCATTTGAAAGCAAGTATGATTATTGCAAGAGAAGGCATTTGAAGCACAAGAATAGGCCTTTGTGCCCTCAACAAAAGAGCTGACCTCAATGAAGTCATGGACATCTTCCAAGTATGTTCGAATGAGCTTAATAATTGAGTGGCGGAGCCGCAGATTTCTGTTCATCTGGGGCCGTCGAAGGTCAAGGTGGCGGTACCTGTCATGCCCACCAGACTTCGTCTACAATCCATTGATGTCTCCATAGCCTCTGTTCAGGTTCTTAAACAAATGAAAACCAGATATGAAGGAGGAAAAAAACAACTAGCAGTAAGCACAACTTGAGAAAAGAACATGGTTGAAAATTGAAAGGAACCTGAGGCGAACTTCTTCTGTGGGCACATCTTTTGAATCATCAGCAGTAGTCACCAAGAATGGCAGTGCCACATGCACTTGATTTAACACCTGAATGCTCTCTGCAACAACCTGCATGTACACACTCCATTACCCCATATCCCCTCATCATTTCTTCTTTCACAGTGCCAGAAGTCTCACGTGAGAACCTTCCCCATATCCTCTCCCTCAAGCAACAGCAGTGATTTTCAGAACTAACCCTAAACTCCACCAAAGTAGTCATGCAGAAAATCCTAATGCTGGCAACAGTACCTCAACAAATCCAGTTGCCATCCGAGCATTGACAACCTCTTTTGGACGAAGTCGCACAGTCCCCTCAACTGCCACCACATACTCAATGCGCAGGCGCTCTGCCACCTTGTGAGCATCTGCAAAATTGATAGGATCTGTAGTAACCTGCCACAGGAAATAAGCTCTTCAGTAAGTGGTTTATCTGCAGGAGGAGCCCTGCATTGCTCTCCTTCAGCTCCTCTTCCTAGTCCTAAATTCCTCCATACAAACCTTTCAAACTGTGTTTACAGTTTAGGGTTTAGGGTAATTTTGCTCTTAAATAGCTGAGAGCATTCCTCCACCGGCTCCTCTTACCTCTTCAGACCCTCCTCCTTAAACCCTAAACCCTAAACACACGCAACAGCCGAGGTTTGGGTTTTTATGATTTAGGGTTTACATGCAACATTGTAAACGAGGGGCATGGAAATCCCCCTCCGATTGCCCACGCAAATGCGGAGTACAAATCTGATACAGATGACACAAAAGCTTCGAAGACAGAAAAAAGAAGGGACAAATGTGAAGGGGAAAAAAAAACAAGAACACCCATTACCTGGACAATGCCAGTGTGATCACGCAAATTGACAAAAGCCACCGCTCCATGGCTACGTTGCGAAGCTACCCAGCCGCATATACACACACTCTCTCCCACCTGCTCCTCCCCTAGCGTCCCACATAAGTGCGAGCGTCTGGTGAACTCCAGAACCTCGGAAACGATACCAGCACTCCCTCGCTGCTGCTGCTGGGAGACTTGTTGGGTCTCGGGCAGCGCAGCGGCAGAAGACGACGAAGAATTAACAACAACTACAGGCAGAAGAGCTCGCGTCCGCCCTTGCAGCACCGGAAAAGATTTATGCAAGAATGTTCGATAGCAGACAGCTTGCAGAGGGAAACGCGAACAACAAAAAAATGGCAGACGACGACGAAGCGAGAGTCCAATAAAAGGGTGCGAACGCGGAACTCCAAGACGACGACCAGCAGCAGCAGCCGCCATGGCTACACCCATCTTGCTCCAACAAAGCTCCGCAACACCATAGCCAACCAAGAGCAAGCAAGAGGGCGAGTTCTTCAAACCCTAAATCATATTGCCTGTTTTTTTGTATTTAAAAAAACAATTGGATAATGGATTCATAAATGAAATTGGTAACATCAGGGCTTCTTTCCCTCAAATTTTGTGATATCGAAAATTTTGCCATTTTTCCCATAACAGTCTCGAAATTAGTTGAATTTACTCTAGAATTTTTTTTTAATTTCAAAAAGTTCCCAATTTTTTATCCCCCCCAAAAAAAAACAAACAAAAAAACAAAGATTGTCCAAAAAAAACCCAAAAAAATGCTTGGTATACATTTAGAATAAGGGCATATCCAATAATTAACTTGGGCTTTGTGTTGTTTAGCATTACTAGTGACCATCACCTACTTCTTTTTTTTTTCCTTATGTTCCCATATGGTCTTCAATAGTTCATCATTTTGTCAATCTCTAATTTAATTTAATTTAACACAAATAGCATAAACATGTTAATTTCTGTGTTCATATCCATGTTGATGAGAGGGGGAAAGCAGAGGGATAATTATTAAAATTTTAATTAATTTTAGTGATGATGATTTCATTGGAGCTGGTTTAGGTGGGATGGGCTATAGTCATAGGTCGTGCAAAAAGACAATTTCAAACTGCAAATTTATTAGAAGTTGATTTCAAACTGGGAATTTTTTTTAAATAAATATTTTACAAGTAATGTTTCAAAATGTTCTTATGAACCTTAGGATATTGAAAAAATATCTATTTTTTAAAAAAAATTTCAATGTCTTTTTGAAATCTTTGTGTCTTTTTTTTTTTTCCTAAAAATTGAATATTTGTGTCTTTCCAATTTCATACACATGTTTACATGTAATTTCATACAAATGTAAATATGTGTTATTTCATTTGAATATGTTGAAATTATTTCAAGAAATTAACTTTTTTTATTTTTAAAATTAAGCTATTCTCCCTTAAATATCTAATTCAAAAATTTAATCCCCATTCGCTTAACTGATTTAATGTTTATCCACCCTAATTGCTTTCAAAATTTCAATGAATTAAAAATAAGGATGACTGATTAAATCTTTCCTGGATGATAATTGAGCAATATTTTGTACAATTTGAACCATATATATATATGTGTATGAAAATAACAAAGTTTTCAAATGTGAACCTGTATTATTATTATTATTTTGTCATTTCATCGTTTTGTGCATAGTAGTGCGAAGCCCAAGTTAATTAATTAGTTATATACTTCTTCTATGGATGAAGGAAGGTAGTTTGTTTTATTTTGTAATTATGAGATGCACTGACTGAATCAGGATGCTTCAGATCATGTTGTTCTTGATTGTCTTTGGAAAGCTCCCCATGAGGAGAATGCATGGGCTTGGTTCCATGACAATTGGACTTGTGGTGCAAAAGTTCTTTAAACATCAAATGATTTCTTCACTGAAAATTAGATTAAATCGTAGCTGAAAATTTAGAAGAAATTGGAATGTGCCTTTGGTGTTGTTAGAAAGATCTTGATGAGCAGGATTTAATGCAATTTATTTGGTAAGACTTGGATTCAAAATGTGGGAGGTATTAAAATTTAATTGATTTTTTGCTCTTGAAAATTCAAATAAATTCCAAAAAGCCAGGTTTTGGAAGGAAAAGTCAGTTGAGGACGTTGTAACACTTGGGCCACCGGCACAGGCCACACTATATATATATATATAAAGGAGTGAAGTAGATACCCTTTGAACATGAGATACATATATAAATTGTTTTTGTAATTGTCTTCCAAATTGTCAAAAGACCTTAATACCAAGAATTCCCATATTAGTTCTCCATTCCTCTTGTCGCGGGAATTAATGTTGAAGAATTGATTTTTTTAAATATATATTCTTGAATAATTCAAAAGATTCATCATTTTTCTTCACAAAATCATGAATTTTTTTTTAAAAGTGACATGTTTACAAATAATATAAGTAATGTTGAAGCTGCCAATGTATTCCAATAATTCCCAAGTATGAATACATCTAGAGCATCTCCACAAGGGCCAGCATTAAAATGGCCTATGCAGTGTACTTTGAATGAAGCATCCAAATAGGTAGTGTATTTCAAAAGGCACACTGAAACAAAATGATTGCTTTTGATTGCTTGTGGTGATGGCAATACTTTTTCACCTTACACTATCCATTTTTAGTATAGGAAAGAATTAACATTCTATGTTGGATGTGGTAAACATTGGTAGATGCCCAAATAAGGGTGGGTGGAGATGCTCTTATATTTTATTATTGCCCCAAGCTAAATGGATAAGCATGTGTAGATTTTGGGTGCACCCAATCCAATTGATGGGTTGTTTTAAAGTCTACCCATCTACTTGTTGGGTTTTTTTTCAAAATATGAATGTTGGGTAATTGGTTTAATTGTGTTTCCATATCATTTTATATTTTTGGGTTGTCACTTGCCTTTTTGTATCACAAGGTTGCATATCATTGTGAAATGTAAAAAACAATTCATATGACTAATTTTTTAAATGATAATTATTTGATAACCATAAAAGTAATTAGTTTTAGTTTCTTTAAATCTCATTAAAATGAGATTCTTAAAAAATTGATTTGAAAGATTATGCAAGAATTGATTAAAATAGAACACATCAATTAAAAAATAAATTAAATTTTTAATATAAAATATGTTTATGAGATATAAGTGTTTTTTATTTAATTTAACTTAATTTTAAAACTTCAATAAGGCTTTGATGAAGATTTAATAACAAATATCATAATAAAAATTAAAAATTAATTTATTAATTTGTTTGTATTGTTGCTTCCTTTTATGTTATGAAAATTTATTATTTCCCTAAGATAATAGACATGCATGTATGATTTTAGGTTTTACCAAGCATGTATGACACAAACACAACTAGTTTTTATTTTGACTTCACATTATTTTTATCATAGATAGAAGGATTTTTTGAAATCCAAAATCCACATATCTTATGTTGTATTCATACTTAATGTTAAATCATTGGTAAATGAAAATCTAGGTGGCACTCAATGTTAAATGGGCGATAGCTTAATAAATGAATCTTAACTTAACCAGTCTTGCTTCATTTATTATTGTTCAATAAGGAAAAGGGGAGAAAATTCATTGAAGATGATGGTAAAACACTTTTTATGGTATGAAATTATCTCACAATTAGCATACACTATTGCACCATCCTTTGAAAACTTGTCATAGTTTATGAATAACAATCGAGTTGACTTATCTTTCTTAATCTCTCTACTTTTTCCTCGCATTACTTAAATAACTACTTACGCAAGTGGGTAAGTTCACAAATAACTAGGGAGGGAATTTAAATTATGTAAATGGATAGTTATCACATGAATCCTATTTTATTTAGTTGAAGTTTAGCATTTTTTTCAAGAAAAAAGGGGCATTCAATCGTCTAAGGTTATTTTAGATTGTTAAATGGGGTTGAAATCATCAACAATCGATGGCTTTTGATGCAATAAGAACCACTTTGTTGATGAAGTCTCAATCCATCATCACTTCCATTGTGAAACCTTTTGGTCATTGGATGTGCGGATTTGACTAGCATGCCAAAGAAAATTGGTGCAAATTGATGAAGTAAGATGTAGAATTTGCAATGAAGTAAAGAAGAGAGGAAAGTTGTTAGTTCTTAAATTTGACGAATTGCAAAAACATCCAAGTTGTTACAAAGTAACATTTGCATGTCTAGGGGTGGTTGTCAATTAATACTACATGAGTACACTAGCCAACATGTAAAGAACAAGAGATAGTATGTTACCTTTCATTAGTGAACTTTCATGACTAAATAAGTTACAAACGAGGACCATGCAAAGTGGAAGAATTTTTGTGTGCAAATTGTCATGATTTTCCATTCGTTAAGCCATGGGTGGCTTATGATAGACTTTGAGGTTGTAATGAATTATTTGATTTTGTGAAAGTGTTGCACAACCTTTTAAAACATTGAACCAACACAACTAGTTGGAACATGGATGAATTGATGCATGAAGTGATGTTTCAATCTACACATCTAACAATGCAAAAGGCCCAATTTATCTATGTTTCTTGTGATGAAATAATCACCATCAATAATCAATGTTGGTTTTTGTCCACATTTATGTTATGGAAAAGTGGAAATGTTGTTTGGTTCTTTTGACATTGCAACAAGTTGTTGAAGGTTCCTATGGTAACAATTTGACAAAGCCAATTGTGAAGTTTCTTGTTTTGTATGGCAATTTTTCAAGTTTTGACCTATTTTTGAAGCTTGTATGTTTTGGAGCAAATGATGTGACAACATTCTAGAGTTTAAAAATTTGTGTTACAATGTAGTTGAAGGAACAACAAATGCCCTTTGCATCGTGCTACACATCAAACCAACTTGGTTGTGTAGATGTTGTTTTAATCGATTTTGGTTGCAAAAAAAGAACTTTTCCTTCAATATGTTTACAATTATTATGCACAAAGGCTTAAATAGTCTTTGAAAATAACTAATTTAGCTGATTTCTTAAAGAAAAAGGTGTTCAAAATTTTGTGTAGTGTGAAGGCATGTTGGATTTCAATGTTGTTTCATGCCAAATGCATCTTGGCAAAATATAAATCTATTGTTATGCACACATTTAATGAGTAGGCATCCAACATCACAACAAAAAGAAACTTGGATGTTTTATGTGATGTGCAAACTTTTATGGTTTTAAGTTGTATCTCACCCTTGTTTGAATGCGTGTAATTTTTGTCAAAGTTTGCTCAAGCAAATGATGTCTTCATTTGAAATTTTGTTGATGCAATCGAGGCTTGTGAAAGAGATTTGTAAATATTGTATGTTGATTCAATTACAAGATATGGGCATGCAAATGAAGTTCTTTAGACCTTCCTTGATATTGTGCATCGCTAATATGATCCTTTACATATGGCTTGGATTTTTAAAACTAATTTTTGAGTGGAATATGTGGGGTTTCAAATTTTTTCTCACACATAAATGGTTCATCAAAGGGATGTGCTAATTGGTTGAGTTATGTTTCCAAACTTGATTGGTTGAATGTAATGGAAGTCATGAAACAATAATGCAATGCTAGTTAGCCTCATTCAAGAACTTGAGCAACAGTTTTTGAGTCAAAACAACATGAAAGACATTGGGGTGATTTATCTTCAATTTTCAGTGCAACTTAAAGTTCAACATTAATTTATGGCACAACTTTCCATTTTCAAAACACATTATTTTTTTGGCAAGCGGATGGTCCAAAACCATAATTTATCCCACCCTTTCTTAATGGAGCATTATTGGTGCAATGATCATCTTTTTTCAAGTTTACTATGCTTGTCAACTACCATGCAACCATGAAGTTTCTTCTAGGTTGTAATTTGTGCATTAAAATTTGGACCAACTTGGCCATTTATTAGTTCTTTTATCATTGACTATGTAAGTAGTTGAAACGCATTGAATTATCCATGGCCATAATTATGTGCAATGTAAAGGATGAAAGACCATTCTATAATATGGGGGTTTGTGAAGAGCATGTTGAGAAATAATTTGGACTTGGTTGTTGAGATGTTTATTCAGAAAATCTCTATATTGGACACTTTCTTATTTGTTGTAGCAACAAGTTCTTCAATTGTTGCAAAATCTTGTCATGGTGCAAGGACTCAGTTCCAAACAACAAAATCTAAACCCTTTACACAACATGTGTTGTTCATGTGTTTTTCAATATGACATTTGCATTGCTTCAATCATTTCAATTTGTTTTGCTATATTGATTGACATGTGTACACAATTGCAATTTTTGTAGTTTGAACTTCATTTGTTTTGTTTTGTTTGTAGGCAATTTCTTATTGCAGTGGGCAAGTTCTGCAAAGATCAGGTTCAATTCCACAAGGAGATTTCACATGTAGCATTAGGTAGCTATTGTTTACTGATTTTGGCATCTTGTTGCCATTTTTCCTTCACTGAATTGCATGTTTTTACCAACTTCCCTGCATTGAGATCCACATGGTACCCATTTTTTTACCTTCAACTTACAGTGGTTGCAACCTTTTTTTAATCTGCTAGTTCATGTGACTACCTTTCATTTTACTATTGCAAATTTGAGTTTTCAAGCCTGCATTAACAAGGATAGTCACTTGATCACCCCAAAATGTAATGCAATGGCCACAATAGCCAGGGCAGCAGCTGTCCCTTGTCCAATAGCTAGGGCAGTCTTCCACAACACCCTTGGGATTAGTTATAAATTTCTTCTCTTATAGAAAACTACAAAGGTAATCAAATGAGTAAATTGCCCTGCACATTAGCCTGTAGATGATGGAAATGCACAATGAATACTACATTAGCCTGTCGATATTGTAATCTACAAAAGCAACCTCCAATGCTTCAAATCAATGATGGTTTCTATGGAATTTCTTTCAATAATTGGTGAAAAACAATGGTTTTTCACCATCTCTCCATCTTCACCACAGGCTCCAAGAAACACAGATCAGCATATCTCGTAGCTGCAACTTGCACTATCAGTTTGCCTGGCAGTTAGCTACATGTACTCAGATATTGAATATCAATTTGGTGGAAACTTCCATCAAAAGTGGAGGTGTATTTTCCAAAATCTAAATGACACAAATTTGCCAGTGTCTTCCTAACACAAACTGCTTTCCTTGGATCTAAGCTCCAAGATCATCAGGCAGGTCATCCTTCCAAATCCGTTCTCGACTGTAAACATTGTAACCACCTTGCAGTGATCCCAACTATTATCTAACTCGATTCAGGCAAACTAGAAAGAGCCCGAATCATAATTGAGAATGTACATGAATTGGCATTTTGTAAAAAAAGCATAATCAGCGGAAGAGCATTTTCAACTCCTCAATGCGGGCTGACCGAACCTCCTCATTGTTAAGGGCTCCTGCAACCATGCGCTGCTTGCGTGCTTGAACTTGTTGCATCCTTTCTTCCACTGTTCCCTGAACCTCCCCATTGAAAAAGCCGTTCTTTAAGTGTCATAATGCTGCAACTATTTCAGCATACCGCTGGTGACTGCTTGGATGCAATACATCCACTTTGCACCCATGCATACAGTCTAAATGACACTAATGATTGTCTAATGTCCTCATAATGCCCAAGCAGACTTTCAGTACTGCCAAGTCCTTCAATAATTTTGCAAACAATCATCTACAAATCCCCATAATTATCCAGACATTCACTAAGGTGCTTCCCTAATATGGCAGGCTGGAGTGTGACCAAAACCAAGAAGACATATTCAGCTTTTACATCAGAGTTTCAGGTTGGATATACAGAGGTCTAGCAGGTTAGAAGCATCACATATTTATCATGTCCCACTCTTACAAAGACCCTGATGCTAAAAATGAAAATTCTGTAGAGAGAGGTGAACCTTGACAATGAATCTTTTGATGGAGACAGCCTTTGTTTGACCAATACGGTGAATGCGCATGATAGCCTGTTCTTCCACAGCTGGATTCCACCATGGATCCTTCACACAATGATAATAACACAAGGAACTGTAATAAGTGGGCTAGAGGAACTCATATCAAGATCATGTTCAAGCTTCAACATTAAAGCAGATGGCCTGACAGTGAGTCCCTAACTTGAGCATAAGAATTAGATAACATGGAGGGATGGGTAACAAAACTTTCCAATAAGTCTACAAGTACAAATGCATCTAGATGTGAATATTTGGAAGTTGCTGTCCCTTTGCTTGTGCATGGAAGGATATAAATGCATTCTTACCAAGAGGAAAGCATTTGAGGCAGCTGTGAGGTTAATGCCAACTCCACCAGCCTTCAAAGATATTAGCATGACCTGCATAATCCCAACCCACAATTGCAAGCTTCATAACCACAAGCTTTTTTAAAAATCAGCATCACTGGAGTATCTAGAATGGTGCACTAGTGTCCCACAATAAGGTGACAATGGAAACAGTATTCTAATTTGGGTGCAATCCCACACTGCTTTTTTTGCTATCTATTCAGTTGTCCTAGCTTAACCAGAGGCAATAGAAGCTTACAAGGATGCTTGTGTTGCTGCTGAACTGCTTGAGGACCTTTTCTCTTTGTTGCTGCGAGAGAGTGCCATCAAGACGAACAAATTGGAACTTCTTTCTGCAGATCAACTCCAAGTGACACTCATAAAAGGTAAGAATCTGATCAAACAAATAGCTCATGCAACTATAGTAGAGCAGATATCTCTGGTCAACCTACAGCTCCAATGGTATTTCTGCAATACTGGGTTGTCTACATTTGCATACATATTTCCCAGCAAAACTATGCAATCTCAACTTCCCATCCTCTGCTTTGTTGCAACTGTTTGTGGTGCTTAAATCTTTGAGGCATGAAACCAGCCAAAACCTTTTCAGAGGAATCTCAAGGAGATCCAGGAAAGCAGTCCACTGACTGAAGACAATGCTCTTAGATGATCCAGAGGCTCGCAGTGCCTCCAGGTTCTGCAAAAGTGCAGTCACTTTGGATGATTCTGTCCAGTTCGCCTCAACATCAATTTGGAAGCGGCTCTCTGATGGTGCAGTGATGATATCTTGCCGAGACAAAGATTGCCTGCAAATCAACTCATAACATAAGACTACAAGTATGTGCAATGTCCAAACATTACGTCCAATGTTGTCTATCATAGTCGATGACCAGCAATACGCATGTCTAAGAATCTGTGTGCATTAACTCTTATGATCTTTTACATCCTGTATCCAGAAAGCCCATAAAATACTCCAGAACCACACATACAGAGCCCCTGCCCAACAGTACCTGCAGATTGGGCAGAGTCCACCACCATAACTTTGCCATGAAGCAAATAGACACTCGCGGCACATGCAATGTGCACAAGGTGTGAGAACTGCATCTTCTGCAGCTTCTAAGCATATTGGACACTCTGCTTTGTTGCCTTTCTTCAAATCTTCCACCACCTCTTTGACATATGCTTTGGTTGGTCGGTTGATAGCGCTTCCATCTTTGCCCCCCACCAAAAATCGGTTGGCTAACTTACCAAGGTCTGCATATTCTGCTGTGTCACCACGACTGACAAAGACCTCCATGTTAGTTCAGCAGGATAGCAACTAAAAAAAACTGAACATAGGAATCCTGCTGAAATATATTCAAAGGTTTCCTGTGCCATGCCTCCACCATTGTAATTTTAAGTGCTTCTGGTTGTCAGCAATTTAATCAACATGCATTCCAAAATTACAATAACTACAATAAGAGCCATTTTCTTCCAACTTCAGCTGATAAACAACATGAAATGGCTATTTCAAAACACATTTCTATCATTGAAATCCAGCTAGTATGTGTATTCTAACAATATCTGCATACAACACAACAAGCTCAATGAGACAAGCCTCACTAACTCTGTCAAGGGTGGACCATGTGAGGAAAGGTTGGATAAACCTTAAGACAAGAAATGGGTGGTCACAACATTGTCGAAGCCGCAATAGCAACTCAAGAATGGAGGCATAGTTATGCAGAACCTTTCCTTGCTCCACAAACTTGTCAAACTTCACCTGCACATCCAATCAGCACAACAATGATGGCATCATGTCAAAAACCACATGAGAAAGTCATACAAATCTAGTTCAGACATTTGTTTACATTGCAGCATAAATAAATGCTGCTAGTCTCACTACTAGCAGCATCACTACTAGTCTCAATGGTGGGATCTGCAGTAACCTTGGATTTCTTGTAGAGAGCTTGATAAAAGTCTTGTTCTGCTTCTGTAAGCTCACACTCCACAACTTGCATGTCTGCAGAAGGCAGTACTAAGATAGGCCTGCACAAAAATGATAACTCAGCAAACTGTAGTGTGACAAAGTTGCTGCATGGAATCTTGAGAAACTAAATGTAATCTTCACCCAAGTGTTCTATATTGCTGAGAAGAACATGGGAGCATTGAAGAGTAATGATTGAATGTCTCCACTCATTTCACAGCACCTGCCATCTTTGTCACAGCTCTCCTTGGTACGTCGCAGCATCAGGGGCCTTAAAATGGCCTGTAGCAGTTTCAAGCCCCTCACATCTCCATCCTCAAAAGGTTTCTGTACTAGTTTGTTCCACCTATACATCAGCAGAGTTGGCAAACAAGCCAAATACATGATCATGATTAGTTACTTGATTGGAAAGAACTCATCAATTCCTAAGTCCTAGCAGCAACACTCTACAAGAGCCTACAACCTAAAACTATTTATGACATCATGCAGTAGACACATGAAATGAAAATAAATCTGCTGCAAAAAAAATCAAAGATCTCAAAGTTGAGAGATAGAAACGAGGAAGACTGGAGTCAAATCTTACCATCCATAATTACTCCAGGGTTCAACACGCAGAAAGTGAAGAAGGCTAAATATATCCTCTAGTTTGTTCTGCATCCCTCACAGGCCCAAGTACAGTAGGGTGAGAGAAATTATCACCAAATTCAGCAACCTTCTAACAGCAACATGTATGATGTTGACCAGTTATTGTAACATCCCCACTTACTGCATCAGCTGCTAGCAGTGGGTGGAGGTCAATATCATGCAGCAACCAATGTATTGAGTATCTTCACAATACTGGCAGTAATGACAGGACTCAGACATCATACCAGCTAGCTCAGAAAAAAGAGAAGTAGAACTTCAAGAAAATGGAACACAAAAAGAGAGTGGAAAAGAAAGACTGAAAAGAAAAGGGAAACAGGATGGAGAACCTTAAGAGCATGATATTTTGAGGACAATTGAAGCAATTTATGAGAGGCTACAACACACATAATACAGTGACAGTTTGTTATTGCCTAATATTCTCATGGAGTCTGTTCTAATGTCAGACATAGCAGAAGACAACTCTCCTTCAAGTTGTGTAGAAGAGTTTAAAATGGCCTGTTTACGGGAATGCACCTGTATTGGTGTACCAGTAAGGCACCAGCGGCGATCAGCTGTTAGTTGGAAAACAGCTTGTGAGGCATTGGAGCGGAAAGCCTTGATAGTGTGGGCCTCATCCAATACCACCCTATACCAATGTATAGAATGCAGTGGCCCTTCTTCCAGAAAATTCTGTAACACACATAAATGCAAGCTCAACATGAGAAGAAATTCCCCCATGTATCAAACAGTCATCCTCTGATACACAAAGACTGAAACTGCAAATATATTTGCAGGTGGGCAACTCTGAGACCACATGTAGGAAAGCAAAAGTGAGAAAAATTCTTGCAGCTCCTGCACAAGGAGAATAGAAAGTAGGACAATATGGATGTCATAGATGGCTCACAGGTTGGCTCCATTCAGAAGCTAATACACCATAGGTGGTCAGGACAATATCATGGTCAGTGAGAGCACTGCGTTCTCGAAGGCGATCATGTCCATAGTAAGCATAGACAGACATCAGTCCTCCCACAACATGAGTCTCAAACTCTGTCTGCAGCCCCCAAAAGTGTCTACTGGTTCAAATTAAACCCATCTTGTTTGAAACACCATCCTCTGTTTCCTCCTCATTACAAACAAGCTCCAATGCTCAGCAAAGCTACATGAACAATCATGGTCCACATGAAGCTGCAGGTCTGCATGTGAAAGAAAGACTTTGATGGCTTCTTTGAAATCTCACCTTCCACTGGCCAAGTAGGGTCATTGGACAAACAATGAGAGTGCCACCTCCACGTTGTGCACTGCTTCTTGATCTTTTTGAATCCTTGATCTGATTGGTTGATTGAATACTTGATTCCTCTTGCAAACACAATTGAAGACCACTTGGTGAATTGGGATCTTCTTGAGATGGTTTTGCAACTTTAGGGAGATCCATTCCTCCTCTACCAGGATTTGCTAGGATGAGTGAAATTGTCATCACAGTCTTTCCAAGCCCCATAGCATCTGCAAGAATCTGAAAGAGAAAAGAAACATTTAGGTCACCTGCCTCCACAACCATGCATGCTATCTCTCTCTCAAGTAATGACTCAGAACAGACACAGTTGCCCAAATTCACTTCCAAATCTATCTAGAGAAATTCAAGCACTACTGGCATTTTAAAGAGGCTGAACTGAGCACGAAAATGCTAGGTACCCTCACACACTGCCAATGAAAACTACCTTCTCAAAGCATGCAGGCATAGGAAGTAGGGTGTTGAAGCACTCTCAGTGGCAGATACTAAACAAGGAATTGCCATGTGTACAAACAAGGGTACCCTTACATTGCAGAGTGTCTGATTGTTTGCACAAAGTGCAAGAGGAAGAAATACATACTTATGAGTTTACATAGGAAATGATGAAAGAGATTCTCACCCCTCCTCGTGCTGTCTGTAGAGCACTTGGGAAATCCAGAGTTGCCTCACCAGAAAACACGTTGAGATAAAATGCAAGCTTGGACCTGCAGTCAAATGTAAAAGAATGAAGTCCATTGTAAATTGATGGAGAATATATGCAAGAACAAAAAACATCCTGTACATAACTAGATAAAGCCTTTCCAAGCTCTAATTCCATATGACAAAAAAGGGAGTGATGAATACCCTTCAGCAAGATGATATGCCTCCCAACATGGATGAAGGGTGTCAGCAGCATCTTCCCTTGTGACACCAATTTCCAGTTGTGTCATCCAATGCAGTGCTTGCTTTTGGTATGATCGCAGCTCACATTGCAGGGCGTTTGGTGGTTCCATCTCCTGTGGACAGAGCCGCATTGAGATTCTCACCAACCCACTGCACATCTAACTACTAATACTCCCAAGACATATGCCTTCCACCTTCCTAACCCACTCATACTTTGTAAATGCAAAGTTTGCTGTAGTTTGGTGGCTTACTGGAAGCTGGCAACTCTCAGAGGTTCCAACCAACTTGTTCACATCCTCATCAGACATTGCTGTCCCTTCTTCTTCATTCTCTTCCCCTTGTACTCTTTTTGATGAAAGGTTCAATCTCTTCTCTGCTGGTAGGACAGCACCCAGAGGTTCTGAGCCAGACCCCTATAAACAAAAGCAGGTTCACATGGCTAAGCACTCTTTGTCATGGTAGTCAGAAGAATTGTCAACTATTGCCAAGCAAAAAGAAAATCTACTCAAGTCATATCTTCCAGGTTTGTCCTCCAACTGGGCAACATGAAGGGTAAGGAAAACAGAGAAACCAGTTCCAAGTACCTGCCCAACTTGCAGATCAAGTGATCGCTTACGGGTGTATAAATCTTCAGGGGTGAATGCTGCCTGACATATGAGACAAAAGCTTAGCAAATTTGGTACCGTTAGAAGGATCATGCTCAGGTTTGTAGAGATATATCCAACATAGAAGTCATGCATAATGCAGAATGAGTGGAAGTGTTTAGAAAAAAAAACTTGAAATACAGTCACTTGTACCACAAATGAGATGCTGATCAAGTCAAAGTATCTTGCAAGAACCATGACCAAGAAAAGGAGTGGGCTACCTCTCTATATTTCCTGATCATGACAGTGCAAAAGTCCAGACTAATGTCTAACTTAAGAATTTTGAAACTTCTATCAGAAAACCAGCTGGGCAATTACCTTCTTGAAAGGCTCCCTACGCAGAAGACGAATTATGGCAGGGAGAGGATGGGTGGTGGTGCCCTCTGCTGAAGCTGTTATTGGAGTTTTCAACCCACAATTGAAATTAATGAACAATGATCGGTTCAAATGCACTCTGCAACCAAGAAGAGCATTAGAAAAACTAAGGAAACTCAACCCAGCACTTCTCCTGGCACTGCAATCATTAGAAACATTTTCAGTGAAGCACATTGCAGACAAACACCAGGTCCACACTGAAGGTTGTAGGCAACCTGTGGGCAAAATGCTAAGAGCACAGGTTGCCTACCAATGGTGTACAACAATGCTGTCCAACAGAGAAAGAGTTGCTGGAGCACACTGACACTCACCATCCACTCTCACTTTGCCTGTCTAAATGAGAGGTACTAAAGAACAAGCACAGGTTGCTTACTGAAGGAGTACAACAATGCTGTCCAACAGAGAAAGAGTTGCTGGAGCACACTGACACTTGCCATCCACTCTCACTTTGCCTGTCTGAATGAGAGGTATTAAAGAACGAGCCCAGTCCCCAGGTATCCGACCAACCTGTACACATTTTTTTTGAAGTGAATATTAACTGCATGGAGCTGCCCATTCAGCTACTGGCAACAGATGTAATTCTGAATATATATCAAAGTAAAATAGTCCTCATACAGAAACCAACAATTGACATCAATGTTCCTGAGTTTCAGCAACATGATGGCATGTCATTATGGGAGTAGGAGAGACAACAAACCTCGCCCCATTCTCCACAGGAAAAGCGCACAATCTCAGCAGTGCCCTTGCTTCGACCCCATGGCTTCCTCACCTCAAAAGGCCCCTTGCCTGAGCCCACAGATTGCTTTGGAAAAGAAAACTCTAGTGGATCCCCTGGTTGCAGTTTCGGACCTTTGCATGTTGAGAACGCCACAATCTCAGTCTCTCCAAGCAGTACCCACTCCTTGTCTAACAAGGCCACACTGGCTCTATGAGTAGCTCGCTGATCTAGCTTGCTTGCAGGGAAATTCTCAGGCCACAGAGGACCATTGTCCACAGGGGCAGGCTCTGGAAAGCCAGTGAACAGGGCCTGGGATTCCAACTGTAAAGTTGGTGGCCTAGTCTCTAGTTGGCTACTGGACAAAGGTTCACATATCTCCATTGCATTTCTAGTCAGGTTTCTGTTTTCTGGAGACTTGCCTGGAAAGTCTAGGGTATCTTCATCTCTGGGGCAAAGATCAAGGTTACTATTTTCATCAAACAAAGAGCCGGACAGTATGGGATACTGAAACTGATTGGACTGAGGTTGGTGGCTTACATGCAAAACCTCTGTGAGACCTTCCTGGGTCACAGTGTTTGCCATGGTAGGGCTGGATAGTGAATGAATGACCTCAGCTTCTGCATGATACAAGCTAGCCAATACCTTTGCTGGCTGTGGGTGGGATGGGGTCACAATGTTGGGCAAGGTGGGACTAGATTTATTGCCCTCAGTGTGAACCTTTGTGGCAGGGGTACCCTTGGCCTTGATTGAAGGTGCAGCTCGTGCAGTAGACTTGGCTGATTTGGATTGGAAATGTGGTGTGTCAAACAAGATGTTGATGGCTGATGCGACATCATTCCTTGACAAATGAAGAGCCCGAATGAGGTCCATATCTGAAGGCTCCGGACCCAATACTGCCCTCATCTCCTCAATACTTTGCTTACTCACTTGCCGTGCCATCTCCCTCCTACGAGCAAGATTCCCTACACATATTGACCACAACCACATCTACAACTTTCAGCTGAGTTCAAATCCAGCTTCCAAAATAGACACAATCTCAAAGACAAAAAAAAAGAAGAGTGCTGAGCATCCAGTGGCCTTTAGCTTGTCACCATGGCTTGCCACAAATCCTGAATTCTTGCCCAACCACCACAGTGGCTTGGTTCCCATCTTGAAACTTACCTGAGCTAGCACCAAAGGGACTGTCCCAGCTGTGCATGCTGTAAGCTGCCTTTCACTGCAACATTCATGAGTACAACCAATACAAATGTGAGGAATCAGCAGCCAACATCTTATATTTTTCCATGCACATATGGCATCTATGTATATAAGGTTCAGAAAATGGTCAAGTTGGTTCCTTCAGCATAATGACAGCTACTAACAGTACAGCTGCATAATATGTGACCAAAAAATTGCACATGCCTAACAATACATGGCCAGTCACTGTACCATGTTCTTAGGCCAGTTTCAAACAAGGGAGAGAGACCAAACAGCGGCTCAACATCAATTTAGAATACTGGAGCCACCCACAGCCATTGAGACAAGTACTGGAGCAGCAAACTCATGCAAAACACTCTGCTCAAACCCTCCCAACCGGGGTCTACATCCTACACATTGTGTTGGATGTGAACACAATTAATTAGAAGGGACTGATGCGTTTAAGTCTGTCCAAGATTCAGAATTGTAATGCAAGAAAGGTCAAAACCATGGCTTTTTCTTCAACAAATGGCCAGAATTTTTCTGAGATTTACAGTCTGACCTCCTTTATATAACTGAAGCAGAGTCTATCACTTAGATTTGCATGTTTTGCTCACGATACTGCTGATTGCCTGCATATTGTCAGTCAAACAAACTTCAGAATGCAAAAAACACAAAAAAAAGGTTCACCAGTATCCTGGAAATTACAAAACCAGCATTGCATACAATTGAGGAAAGGAAGCACAATGATGTCCAACAGCAGAACCGCCTTTCAGAAACTTTAAAAGTCTTTACAAGAATCTTCAGACATGCACCTTATAACTATTTTAGCACCCAGTTGCAGATGTACATAGCTCAAACCCCGTGTCAAGTTTGTGATAATCATGTCCTCTAGAACATCCTGATTTCAAATGAACCAACTGTCTCCAAGTTACAGGTAAAGAACTTTGCGAAAAGCTTCTGCGCTTTCTGTACATAATATACACAGTAGTACAGTATCCACACTCTTGCAATTCTCAAGAGATCTTAAAAGAAGTAACGTGCGCGTCAACTTGAGAGTGCAAGGTAACTCACCAGCAGTGATGATTTTCCCTAATTTTTCTGTCACAGCTGCTCACTAACCCCAGAACATCTCGGATCCGTAAAAGAAATTCCTGAACATCAGTCAGTCAGACATTAAAATGTGATGAAATTAATGACGACTTTAGGATTGAAAAGCATGCATTTTTCCCTTGACAAACTAAGAGGCAACGGATCTTTGAAAATGTTGACAAATCCCACCAGCTGGCTTCCAGTGACAGATACCCCTCATCCTTCCTCACAGGAAAACAAAATCCTACCTACAGAAGAGGTTTTTGCTCGAAACCTCAATTCGAAGACCGCCAAAGCTCTCCACTCAAGTAAAATCAACAGCCACACCTTCAACAGGCAGACGGACAAATTAATCCCTGACAAAAGACACGGCAGGTTGTGAAATTGTACTGCAAAATCAAGAATTTCTGAGCGGGGAAAAAAGGATCGCGGGTGGCAAGCTTTCCCGCGACATTCGTTTTGCCATCCCAGTTCAAGTTTTACGACTCCTCTTGTCTCCTGCGGATTAGGGTTTGGGTTTCGTTCAGGGGCGGGAGGTGGGGTCGGGGGAGAAGGGGCGGGGGATTCACAAGGATATGTATTCGGCCAGGGTATGTTTGGGACAGCAATCATCTGCTTACGTAGTTTGGCACACCAAATACCCGCCGGTTTTCACAATTCCAAGATTCTCACCTTCCTATTCCTCCAACTCGGCATTTTTGCAACTCAAATCTTTTGATTAAAAAATCTGATTGTGTGCATATTCAACTGTTTTAATCTATACTTTTTAGGCATTGAGGAATGGGGAATGGGGGAAACCGCTAATAGAATAACAATGCCTATATAATATAAGCTCATTCTCTATTTATACATGCGCATTCTCTTTTGCTTGCCCAAATCATGATTATTGATGTGTTCTAAGCAAGGATGGTTTTTTTCTCAATTTTTGTGATATAAAATATTTGGAATTTTTTTCTGAGAAATCAGGAAAATTAGTCAGATTCATACTAGAATTTTTTTTAGTGTCAATCATTTTCCTTCCTGTTTTGTCTAAAGAAAAATTCAATAGTTCCAAGTCTGCTGATTGTTGTTGAAGACCATTAATACCATGGCAAAAAGCGGCCCAAAGGGTTTTAATTCCATGTGTGGATACATATCACCTAATCTAATTAGACGAGAGTTGTTCCAAATTTAACCCAATAAATCTTCTGACTGAATTTCACAGCTTGAAAATTTGAGCGATATCATGAAATTCAACCCAATAAATCTTCTGACTGAATTTCACAGCTTGAAAATTTGAGCGATATCATGAAAACCGATCGCTAAAATGAAGGAAAAAAAGGTTGAATGGACAGATATTGTACTATTTTTGCATCTTGAAGCTCATGTCACTTGTACCTAGGTGTGAAGAGTTGGGGACCATCACACTACAAGCTTCAAGAAATTTCTGTTCTTGAGTAGATTGAAACAATACCACTTGATGAAGCTTGGAGCACACATTGATCCACATGACAGCCATTTTCAAATGTCCATGCAATCCTGAGAGAGAAAATGGCATACAAACATGTACATAGAGACTGGTGCCTGACTACGATTCTCAGTTATTGTTAAGCAAACAGGTTCTGCTGGGTGAAAAATTCCAGAATCATATCATATCTAATCACCTTCTGTCTATTTCCAAATTCTGCAGACTTACCAATTCTAAACTAGAATGAAAGAGAATTAGGGCATTACACCCAGGTTCAATCTCATGACCATCAAATTAAGAATCCCCACCTGCTACAATTTCATAATCAAATTCTTCTCATGGATTGGGAGCTCTTGATTCCAAGTATATGATGTGAAGACATTGTAGGCTTTGGAGTCATCTGACACTTAACTTTTGAAAGCAGCTAAATAATTTGCTGTAGATTTCTGTGCATTTATCTCATGTTCAACAACAGGTGCTAGTGCTGTGAGCAACAAACTTCAGCACAAACTAAAGCCGCAATCCTACACTCCCATCCTATTCTGGAGGCCCCCACAAACATGAAACATCAAGTACATGAAAGGGTACCTGCTCATCTAAGACAGTATCGCTAGAACATCTGAGGCCCTCAACACCACATACTGCACACCATCTTTGTTCTTGAACTCATTACCTGCATATTTTGAATACAATACTGTGTTACTGGGTGTAACTTCCAAAGGTTTCCTTTCTCCATCTTCACCAAGGGCTCCAGGACCAGCAGCAATCACTGTTCCAATCACAGGCTTCTCCTTTGCACTTTCTGTCAAAAGAACACCACCAGCTGTCTTTGATTCAGTCTCACTAACCTGAATAAGCACTCGGTCATTCAATGGTTGCAGCTCCTTGATATCATCACCTGACAGCAGGCCCACCACATCCTCTTCCTTCAACAGCAAGTGACCCTCGCCCTTGAACTCAACTTCTGTGCCTGCATACTTGGAGTAAACAATCTGAGATCCAGTTTTTAAACTGAGATCTATTTTCTTATCACCAACAGTCTTCCCCTCGCCAACAGCAACAACTACACCACCTGAGAAAACAAAATATGAAGATATTAGTTTGTTGTAAATACTGAAGTTCAGAGGCTTTCATTAACCCCTATTGCATCTCTTAACAATCAGACTTAGGCACAAAACAATAAGCAACAAGAGATCAGTCTCCCTAGTCACCATCAGAATGGGCTCCATAATGTTATCTCCATGATGCTAAACACTAATCATGAGGCAGGAGAAATCACATAGCATGTCTGCTAAGCAACAAACATGAAAAGTATGAGGCAGGACAATGTGTGAACTGTGGAGAAATGTACATCAGAGTGATCCCAGAGAAAGCTCAACAATGACCACTTTGAAGGTAAACCCAACAAATGTTATGTCAGTTCCACCCAAACCAAAATAAACACAACAAGAGTAAGTGTGATCATAGCCTTGTAAGTGTACACTCACACAGGTATCAGACCATTAACTTCATTATAAATCACAGTAATTAGCTGCCATTACTCTGTACTGACTTCATCTGCTCCCAATGGTGCATGCAGATAAGTACATAATAATCTGCTCAAAATTTAGGCCAAACAATTCAACGACAAACATTTCCTGAGTTTGTGCTATATTTCCAGAAGCAATGGCAAGACAGTCTTGACATCAGCTACCACTCAAGAGGCACAGCTAATCAGAATAATTCAACAGTATCCCCATCTAGGCTGCAACAAGCCTGTGAGTGAAGCTTATTTCGTTTTAGCTTGACCCCTGTACAAGCAAGCATCTAAGCTAAGACATAGAGCTGCATACATAGAAGGCAGTAGTTGGGACTTCCTGCACCAAGAACAGTTATCTGCTGCATAACCAAACCCTGCCAAATGTGGTGTGCAAAAGGGTCTTTTATGATGCGACATGAACTCAGCAGAAATCTTGCCACACAGTTGTTTTACAAGTATTCTGACAGTGTTATCCATGAGATACATGGGCTCAGATCATGTGCAAGGAGAGAAAGAAATCTACAAATAGTTTATAGGCAATGCATTTGCTAGTATGACTTCCAGACACATCCTCCTCCAAACATGGATCAAGATAAAAACTGAGATGCAATTGTGAAGGCTAACACAACTTGAAAGAAACAATCAGATATGAAAGTCAAAGAAAGCAGAGAGATGGAAACCAAAATCAGGTCTGTCACTTTTGCATGTGTGTTTTAGGGTTGGCATCATACGAAAGATATATTCAGGACAGGGGGGATAAGGAAGCTTGATGAAGTTGCAGAGAAATCTCCACAACAACAATTATAGGTAACGTGACAATGAGTGCAGTCATAACCTCATGAGAGTCGCTCACAAAGTGACAGACCATCACCTTCATCACGAACGGCAGTGACAAGCTGCCATGACTACCCACCGAGTTCATCAGCTCCCAACAGTGGGTGTAGAAAAGCATATAAAAATCTACAGAAAAACTTGGGCAAACCATTATACACAATCTGCGTCCTGAGTTTCTGTTGCATTTCCGGAAGCAATGGGAAGACTCAGAGGTGATGTTGGCTAGCACTAAAGAAACATTGCTAATCAAAAAAGTCAACAGTATCCTCGTTCAAGCTGCAACAAGCTTCTGAAGGAAAGAGCTTTTATTTCATTTTAGCATGTCCCTGTGTATGCAAGCATCTATGCCTTAAAGACATAGAGGCCTATATATACGGGGGATAAGGAAAAATAAGAAAGCAATACCTTGTGGTTTAGTCTGAGCGGTGGTTGGAAGAAGAATGCCTCCGGCCGATTTCTCCTCAACTGTCTGAATCTTCACCAAGACGCGATCACCTAAAGGCTTCAGTGTGGTAAACTTCGGTGCGACGGAAGTTGCTGCCTTTATTGCAAGACATCTACGAGAGTTTGAGGCAGGGAAAAATGCATGCATCGAACCAGACTGCAGCACAGAGCCGTTCGTGGCAGCCCTCAGACCTTGAAATGAGGCTATTTTCAAGTGCGAACTCACGGCTGATCCCAACTGAGCTGCAGTAGCCATTGCTGCCATCTTTTCCTCGAAATGGACACTGCAATTGAAGCAAGAAAGCAAGAAAGGAATCAGAAATTCGAGACAAGGAAAACACAGGAAGCAACAGTCGCGAGGAGATTGTGTCGCAATCTTGAGAGAAGAAAGGCACACGGAACTCGCAAGCTTGAAAGAACTAGGGTTTAAGAATTTCGCCACATCTGGCGATTTCGTGGAAGCATCTAGAGAACTTGCCAATTGTGTTGCTGTGTGACTTTCGCCAGTTTGTGGATAATGGCGATAAAGCTTTTTAATACCCGCCGGTTTCCACAATTCCAAGATGCAGTCTTTCTCATTTTAGTCCTTTTTTGAAATTGTAATTGTCAGTTTGAAGAGCTTCCGTACATTCACCCTGAGCTTCTTAGGGTCAATTTATAGGGTGAGGCGCCCTCCCAAGGGTCTTCCAAATCTTGGTTTCAATTAATTAATTTTAAAAAAATCGGTAGAGCTTTTAGTCTGGTTTTGACACCAGTTTTTTTGGATTATGGTCATTTTCATTAAGAATTTATAGCTGGTTTGGTTTAAGACAAGGTCTAGTTCCATCTCAATATCACACACAACCTTTTTTCTTTTTAAAAAAATTATGTAATATTAATCATATATAACCAATAAAATGCAATAGCTTGTTAAAATTAAAATTGTAAGGTTGAGCTTATTATTATTTTTATAAAATTGTACTTATGTACCTAGAAAATTTAAACCTGTCTTAAAAAAATAACACCCCCAATTCAATTCATGTGTAATTTGATTTTGTAAAGATGTCAGTTCTTTAGTTTGGTTCCAATGGCAATTTAAAATAAATTTGGAACCTCTAGTTCTAAAACCTTAGAACCTAACTTATAACCTAAACCTGAATATATATACCTAAATCCAAGCATCTATCCACATTGGTGAAGACTTAAGAAAAATTGTAATTATGTTAATGTAGTCTTACAACTACTTGCCCATTTTTGTGGGCAAATTACAAGTTACAAACACACTACCCTAGGTAAACAAAAACAGCCCTACATGTATAATTCACCTCCTAAATGAATTGCAAAACAATTCTCAGGTCTTTACAAAATTTTCAATGTATTTGAATCAAGGCATGTAAGATTAGGAGGTTGCAAAATAGGTAGACTAGAAAGTTCCTAATGTGGGAGTGGGTACCTTAAAATGACACACAACCAAATGTTTTGTCATAAGCTCATTTTAAAATATTCTTTGAATTTTTAAATTATTGTTATTATTATGTTGAGGTTGATATTATAATATTTTTTAAATATGTCATTTTCAAGTATTTTCAAGTTTTTTAAAAAGTGATTTAAATTTCAAATAACAAAAATCATTGATTACAATGTTTTAAAAGTGATTTTGGATTTTTTTAAATTTATTAGATCCATTTCAAACTTTTTCACTCATAATGTATTAAAAGTTTATTATATAAATAAACCAAACATTTAAACATTAACTTGATTAAAACCATTTTAAAACATGTAAAATTAACCATTAGTTTTTCATAGAATGTCTTATTTTATTATACTCATAATTATGTAATTTGTCTTCTAAAGGATTAAAACATCATTAAAAAAATGGGTAAAAAAATAAATTCAAAATGTTGTATTTAAACATGATGGTCTCTTCTACTAAAAAGTGGCCATGTGATCATCACAAATTTTAATTGGTTTTTTTATGGTTTACTTTGTTGAAATAGTGATGATTTCCTTTACCAATAAGGGGTGTACATATCAATATTGTTAATATCTTTGGGTGTGATCACAATCAAATGAACCAAAAATGACAAATGATTTAAGGACTATAATCCTTTTTGTGGTCATTTCATTTTCTTACACTATTAGAGAAGTGGGGTGCAATTTATTAGCCTAAATCACTATGGGACCTTCAAAGTGAAATAATTTCATTGCATTTTACTAATTTCACTATTATAATTTACCATAGTAAATATGTTTTTTTAATATTCTATCTATGCTACTTTATGATATACCCTATATTATTTTAAACTAATTTAGTTAGTTTAACTTATATTTTATGTTATTATAGGCTATTATAAATTATTGCACTCTAAACTATTATACGTTATTTTATTTATAGGTATCTTAATTAGCTTATTATAATCTTTTAAATTATTTTAAATTAAACTATTCAACTAACTTTAGGTTATACCGCAAGTTATTTTATTTTGAATTAATATATGTTGTTTCAAATTATATTTAAACTTATTCAAGGTCATTTTACTTTATGTTATTATAAATTATTTTATCCTAAGTATAATAATTTAAAATAATTTAAAATATAATATAATGACTTAAGTTTAAAAAACTTATGATAAAAAATAATAACGTATGAAAAATAATTTAAAATACCCTACAATATAATAACTACCAATAACCTATGATATTATCACATAGAATATCCAACAATAATTTATAATACAATAACCATTAATAACCATTAATAAAATAACCATCGATAACCATCAATAACCACTAATATAATAATGTTAATAACTACCAATATGCACCAATAGAATATTCACCAATAACCATTAATATAATAATCAATAATAACCACCAATATCTACAATAGAATATTCACAAATAGTCATTAATAGAATAGCCATTATATAATAACCATTAATAATGACCAATATGCAATATAAAAAAATCTACCAATAGCCATTAATAAACACCAATATCCACCAATACAATATCCATCAATAACCATTAATAGAATAACCACTAATAATCATTAGTAGAATAACCACTAATAGTCATTAGTAGAATAACCACTAATAGTCATTAGTAGAATAACCACTAATAGTCATTAATAGAATAACCACTAATAGTCATTAATAGAATAACCACCAATGGTCATTTATAGAATAAAAACCAATAACCATTAATGTAACAGCCACCAATAGCCATTAATAAAATAACGATCATTATCCATTAATAAAATAATAACCAATAATGAACACTAATATCCACCAATAGAATAACCATTAATAGCCATTAATAACCACCAATAACTCTAATGAAAGAACAATCAATATCCATATATTAGAATTATTTAAGATTGTAAAAATTAATCTAGGTTGAAATAAGTTATAATAGACAAAAATAATTTAAGGTGAAATAGCCTATAATAACATATAATTGCCAATAATAACATAAAGTGAAATAATCTTCAATAGTTAAAAATAACTTATAATAATTGTAAATAATTTAAACTGAAATAATTTATAATAGCAAAATAACATAGAATAGCCAAAAAAAACTTACAATAGCTGAAAATAGCCTAAGGTGAAATAAACTAAAATAGCTAAAACTAACTTAGAATAACCAAAAGTAATTGAGAATAACCATAAATAACCATAAATAATGTAGGGCGAAATAATTTAAATTAATAAAAAATAGTCATATAATAATTGAAAGTAGCTTAGCACATGTAATATTATTTTATTAACAAAAATCATATCCATTTATTATTATTATTATTTTCCAAAAAAATGGTCATTGAAATGTTATTGAATAATGATATTTATTTATTTTTTGTTCAAATCATTTAAAACTTTCAAAAGGAAATAAATATAATTATGTGCATTATTGAATTTAAAAAATAAATAAACTCCAATCGTTTCATTTGAACAAAATATCAATAAGATATGAATTTTTTAAGTTTATGTTTTTGTAATGTTTAAAATGAAGTTTTTGATAAATATAATGTAATGTAACATATTAACACAACAAGTGGGGTGGCTTGATGGTAAGGGTGTTTGCTTCTATTCTAAAGGTCAAGGGATCAAATTTCATGAATGGTGTTGTGTGTGATCAACAATGGTATGTTGATTGAATATTCTCCTATTTAATTTTTAGAATATGTGTTCAGGTTGATTACGTGACCTACCTACCTAGCCTAGGTAATGACATTTGTTAATAAATCATAGGTTTAAAAAATCATGAAATTATCAATAATATTATATATTAAAAATTAAAATTTAATTGATTTTCATGTTGGTTAGTTTATTAACTAACAAGTTAATGGTTTGGTAAATTTGTATTTCAGTTGAGAGTAATCTTGTTTCATTGGGTACTAGTGAAACAATTCATTGTTCGTAACAACTGGTCCCCATTCATTATGGGGTTAAACAATTTCACTAGGTAAAAATGTCCAAATTCACTCAAAATCTAATGAAACCCAAAAGTGAACTAAGACACATTTTGTAGTAGTGTTATAGAAATGATTTTTTGAATGAAATATTTTACAATATGTTACTAAAAATACATATAATTTTTTTCAATACATCACATTTTTTTGTATTAATTTTTTATGAATAATTAAGAATATTTTTTTAGTGTACAAATTCTACCCTATTTTGCATTCAATTTGAAAATTATTATCCTAATTTCAAATTGAATGAAAATAAGTTAACAATTTTATCTTTTATTTTCTTGTATCATAAATTACAACTTTGTTTTAAATGTCATGGACATTACACCCCATTTACACTTGGTAAAGGATTTTTTAAATCCTAAAATATTGTTCAATAGATTTCAATTTTTAAAATTTTAAATTCCAGGACTTTCAAATTGTGAGTGATTTTTGAGTGTGGGTAAAATTTTTACATCATTTCAATTCATTTCCCATTAAAATTCTTCTATTGAAAAAATCTTTAACCTAGTAATTTACAAAAATTGATTAATTTTGATGTAATTGTTGTTTAAATTTAAGCCTTTTTATTAAAACCAAAACCCAAAAATAAAATTAATTGAATTCTTATTTTGAATTCCTCAACATTCATATTAATCATTTAGCACAATTTGTTATGATTAACATGGAATTAAAGTGGCACCACAAAATTATATCTAACAAAATTACAAATTTGAAAGAATTTGAATAGTTGTTTGATATGATTTTTGGTTCATTTGATTGTGATTGCACTGCAATGCTTAAATAAAATCAAGGTCTTTGAATTTGGATTTGACATTTGTTGTGATTAATATATAACCCAACCTACATGTGACCACCACACATCTTTTGGTGATTTTCTGAAAGTTGGTGTGTTGATGATGGTTCTTTTGTTAAAAATGTGTGTACACGCCAACATTAATAATATCCCATGCTTCCACTAAATCAAGGTCTTTGATCCAAATGTGACATTTATTAATTCAAATGATGGTGATAGTTTCCTTTGCCAAAAAAGGGTGCAAACACCAACATTATCAATACCCCATATTTATAATAAATAATGGTTTTTAAATTTAAATTTGACATCTTTGGAATTAATATGGATATTGTGAAGCTTCATTTGAGATGGTGAATGTATCAATGTGATTGTTGGTTTGCCTTAAAGTTGATCTTCTATTGTTGCAAACACTCAACTTTCAATACATAGAAATTGGAATTGAATTATATTAAATTCATTATACTAAATGATTAATCACCCATTGTACATACAAGGCAAATCTTAATCTTTCTCCTTTCGTTTTAACTACATCTCTTTCCTATGAATAGATAGCATATGTGCACCAAATCCAATTAGGTTTTCATGTTTATTTCCCAAATTTGCAAACCCAAGCTTTGGTTAATTCCACATTTCACAAAAAATGTGAAGTACACAACATTCCACTATCATTTTTGCTACTTTATTCATTCTCAAGTTGAAATGCCTTTGAATTTGCCATTTATTTTTCAATGATCCAAAATCATTTTCTATTATGTTTTTATCTTTTTCATGTTATGATCATATATTATTTTGTCATCCACATGATTTCTAGTCTTCAAATTTTTCTATAGATATGTTCAAATTGGATGAGTTGAATTTTCAATGATGAAAAAGGTACATCTCACACATTTAACCACAAAAACCAATTCTTGCAAAATATTTTGGTCTTTTAATTGTTTATACAAGCTCAAGACCTTAAACTAACACCATCATGAATGCTTATTGGTTGTTTAGCACACACATTCCACAATCACTTGTCTAAACCATGTACCCTTTGCAAAACAATATCATGGATTTTTTAATAGTTTTTTTCTTATTAAAAAATCATTTTGTGCAATTGAGACTTTTTTATTTGGAATATCTACCAATGATATGTATGTTCCATTTATTGATTCACATATCTTTGGCAAAATTGGATCAATTCTTATAATTCTTGAATCATTAGTTTCCATTCCTAATGAAATGTTAATGTACTAGTTAAAAAATTTGTTTGTTTCAATGAGAACATCACATACTATGTCCATTTACTTTTGGATTGTTATGCACCCACATTAAAATGATCAACCATATGAATGGCACTGTGTCCATGAACAAATCTATAAAAAAAGATCTTAATTACTTTTTTAATCTTTGGTTGTGTTTCACAAGATTACAACATTGAGACTACTAAAGAAAGTTAACTTTAACACCAAGTTCTGACAAACTTGATAATTCATCTTATAATTCATCATATAACAAATATTTATTTGTTT
>Ga0209208_10000081_pt1 | contig 93609 bp, 67 predicted proteins | sample S1TSphfallax_3_FD_187694 | JGI IMG/M metagenome (GOLD analysis project Ga0209208, IMG submission 187694) | Host-associated microbial communities from peat moss isolated from Minnesota, USA - S1T2_Fd - Sphagnum fallax MG (SPAdes) (version 2) | ecosystem: Host-associated > Plants > Peat moss >... | reverse complement strand
AAAATTCAGCAGCAAGCTAAGCAGCTGCCTCTCGAAAAAAAAAAACACTCCAAAGAGTCCCCCCAAAACTAACCAGCTCCATTCTCTCCAAATCGCCACTCCTACCTCCCGAATTCCAGCCGTTGCCTGCTTGGCTTCCCGCTCTAACATTTCCATCCCCGTTCCAAGGTCATGGCCCCAAAATCATAAATTGGCCACCTTCCTTCAGTCCGTTTTTCCAGCAAGTTTAATTTCTTAAACCTCTAAACCAAACAACACGATTTCCAAACCCACTAACCGTAATTAGGTTGTTGTCCGTCCACCCCATAACCGGTCACACCACCTCAATCCAAACCAAAGACTCTTCAAAGCACATGTCTTCATAAAGGTGGCAATACCATATTGGCAAATTTGTTCTTTAATCTCTCAACATGGCATTTTTGTTTCAATTTCCTTTCTTCTTACTTCTTTGTTAGATCTAATTCAGCTCACTAACTTCATAATGTTAATAAGTAGGCAACTTCAATGCCTTTTAAATTTCACCTACAAAACTAAACAATCAACCTTCCGTGAAACAACACACATAGGTAAGTCAAGTGATAGGTTAATGATTTTAATTCTAAGAAAAAACATGTAACTTTGTTTTATGAATATAAAAATTTGATTCCTAACTTTTGGAACAATTGTGTTGAATATAAAATAAATGATCATCACTAGTAGTGTGAGGCATTGTGGAGCCCAAGTGGGTAAATAAACATTCCTAAATGCATAACTAGAATCCTTGATAACAAGAAAGAAATTAAATAAACAAATATAACAAAAATAATGTGTCAAAACCTTCTTTGTTAGTATGAGGAGGAGGTTGCAAGTTGCAAGGTTGAAATTACATAAAGAAATGTTAGGGCTTGTACACCTCTCAATAAAATGAGAGAAACATGTGTTAAAAACTCTGGATTCTTGTTAAAAGAAGCATGTGACAAAAACTCCAAACTCTTGTTAAGAGTTCCGTGCAATTTGCATCTCATTGGCATGGTAGGCATGCAACATTTTAGAATGTGGACGAATGGATAAGCCCATCCATCCTAGTTCGCCAAGGCAACATTCAAACCAATTCAGTGCACCTATGCCATTGCTATATGCCTATGACAACATGTAAGTGCCAATCTACTCCCCTAGCACTGGAACAATTTCGACAACAAATTGTCGAATAATTAATTAAATAAATTTTAAATCTTAACTTCGGCACTTGGTTCTTTAATTCTGAAATTTTCTGCAAGTAATGGATATATAAAATAATAGACAGACTTTCTTCAAGGTTGTGGAACAGTGTAATGTGTCCAAACAATTTGAGTCTTAAGTCTTAGTGCTTGAAGGTCTGCAATTCAAAACTTGACAATTGAACTTTTGATTTTATTAAAATTTTGGCAAAATGCTAAATAATTTTTCAAAAATTTGGTAAAACAAAAAGTAACTTAATTTATGCCGAATGTGCTAAAAATATGATATATATATATATATATATTTTTAATTTTTTTAAAAAAAATCTCCTCAAAATAAATAAAAGCTCCCATTCTAGCACTCTTGATTGGCCACATAGGTTTTCTTTTCACACCTGGACACAGGATTATTCCTCCACATACCATGTAGGTATATTCGTGCATATTTTCTACACTAATATTATAAAAGAAATTTTAAAATCTAGAAGTATAGGGGGAAGGCCTGGTCCCTGAAGGTCCCCTAATTTGGGGGCGGTGGTAGGCTGACCCTGAAATTAGGGGAGCCCCACAGGAACAGGCCTTCCGGAGTGCAAAGTACTTACTCCATGTCAATGGCATGGCTGAAGGTCTCTGCATGTGTGTGGCAGCAAGTCGTCTCTTCCGTGTTCACACGAGTGTGTCTTCGGAGTGGGGAGGTCCTTTCAAGTACAAAGAGAAACAAGGGGTGTGTCACACTATGGCCTTGCCCATTTGCATTAAAAAGTATCTAAAGGCAAAAAAGAAGAAGAATTATGGAAACTCAAATATTTCACCATGCAAAAATATAATATTCAAAAAATCCTCTAAAACAAACCAAATTCCTTTAAGATATTTATAACTCTACAACTAATCCCAAGTTTCAACACAAGCCAAAATATCATCTTTCAAAAATCCTCATATATAAAAAAATAGACCTATTATTATTACATAGGGGCAAAAATCCCTTAAGCTACTATACTCTATAATGAATCTAAAAACAATATCCTTCCCTTGGTAGGCAAAGCCAAAAAAACCCTTGTAGCCTAGTAGAACTACTTACTACTTATGCACACATGAAAGATTCAAGGTTGTCATGTTTGAAATTACAATTTCATGTGCCTTGAACCAAAAAGCTATCTATTATTCTTTAATTGTAACCCTCACAAAGTCCATAGGTGGCCAAGAAGAAGAAGAAGAAGAAGAAGTCGCAATTGGGGTGCTTGCACGATCATCTGACCTCTTCTTTTTACACCTCCAGATTTTGAAATGGCTACACAATCCATATTCTGAGTACCGTTTCTCAAGTTTAGGGTTTCATTGAAATGGGTACACAATCCATATTCCAAGTACCGTTTCTCAAGTTTAGGGTTTCACAAGTTTTGTGAGCTTAGAGCACGTCGGTTGGTCCACCCACCCACACCACCTCACCTATTTGGGGATGTACGAGTACGTAAAGTGTTAATTGTTTCCTCAGCCCCATCCATAGACATGGAAAATATCTCATTCTAAAAAAAATTCCCACTGATACCCAAGGATCCTCTGATTGTGTTCCCCAGGTTCCCATGTGTTCCCCAATCTATTCCCAATCAGTGTTTATCCTAGGAATTCTTTTATGTAGCCAAAGATAGGAAGATGCAAAAATAAATACTAAAAAAAAATGGCAATCATCCCTAGGAAGATTTTGTTCCCAAATCTCGCAGTAAACTAGATATGAAATATCAATATTTAATCATCCTTTTATATTTTTGGCTACACTCTCAAATCTGGAGATTTCTACTATTTTTTTCCCCTCACTTATGGTGATTGAGAACCTCCAAAAAGCCTTCATTTTGGAATTTTTGATTTAGAATTTAGTTTCTTGGTGGAATTTAGTTTTTATTTATTTTTAAATGTTGTTCCATCTAGCACCACACTTTATTCCATATTTTCTTACCCAAAAGTCTACCCTTGTTTATAGAATTGTATAACAAGGGATTACATAATCTTCTATTTTGGGAGTGTTCATTGTGAAATGTTTTTGTGTTATGGACCAATCAAAGAGACCCATCACAAAGAAAAAGAAATTATTTTGTTTTTGGTATAAGCAGACCCCATAACTAATTAATAAAACTAATAATAGGTACCCATACTCAAAGAGTAGTGGTGCAATTATTTGTAAACAACTTCCAAGAAATGTTTTTAGTACCTATTTCCTTTTAGTTGTTGTTTTTTTTTAATTACAGTATTTCAAGTGGGCTTTTTATTTTTTTATTTAGTTTTTATATTGGCAAAGGGTGCTAGTTACACAACTGTAATGCATTCCAAGAGGAATAATATTTGTTTTATTCTTGGTAAAGAAATCACACAACACTTTATTTGCTTATCCTTTACATTTCTAATTCTCAGGGCGACCACAAGAAGCCAAATACTAAAAGACAAACCCCTCAAAATAAGGAAATCCCAGGTTGTTTTACCAAAAGGGGGTCTTCATATCTTCTTCACCCTTGAAGGTCAAGATCCAAAGGAAAAAGCTCAAATGGCAAAATCCACTTCAAGCCTCAAAGCTCCTCCTCATGCATCATTGTATTAGATGTAATAACTAATAACCTAGGGGGGGGGAAGGGTGGGACCCATATCATATGGCAAAGTTTAAATTATGTTTTGCATCGGGGACACTTAGTGTAAAGTTCGAGATCTACATGTGTCAAACCATCATTTTTAGGGGTATTGAATAATTATCTAACTTATTTTTATAGTCTTATTACTATTTATTTTTAAAAATATGTACATATTAAATTCATCATATATTAATTATAATATATTAATTCAAATTATTACATATTTTATATCATAATTAAATAAAATATAACCTATTTTTAAACTAATAACTTATAATTCTTACCTAACAACCAATATATTGCACCTCATATTTTTAATCAGATATTGTTTTTACTATTGTATTGGCTTGGTCATTACCACCCTAGAAGTAAGCATTAGCAGCAGGGCATTACACCCCAGAATGGCCTAGAAGAAGAGGGATTGCTTCTTTTGGAAAATGCAACTTTACCTATTTCATGGAGCAAGAAGAAACCTCAAAAGGCTATATAGCTTATAACATGCTTTGCTTACACTTCCATAGGGCCAAAAACAAGCTAAAAATACATAATGTACAAAAATGGTTAAAATTTCATTGTGTGGACATAATAAGCTGCACCTTGATCTTGTAGCCTAATTTTATCTGTGGGTCCCTTCTTACATAGCTGGCCCTGGGCCCTCACTCTACAGGGCAACCCCAAAGAAAAGGCTACAAACTTCACATGTTGTAACTAATCTTATTCTGTAAGGAGTGGGGGAATTTTGGTTTTTAGCCACAATGGTGATCATCCCTAGGAAGATTTAGTCAAATATGGCTATAAGTCATAAATAAAATGAAAATATTTTAATCATCCTTCTATTTTTTTTGGCTACATAATAAAAATCAAATATGCGAGTTTGACAATTTTTCCTTTTCTTTTTTCCCCCCCCTCATTTTTGGTGACTAGAAACCTCCAAAATCACTTTTTTCAAATTTTCAAATTTTGTTTTTGAATGGGTTTAGGGTTAATTATGTTTTGTACATGTGTAGAATTCAAAGAACATTGACATAGAGGAATGGAGAGTATTAGGTTTATGAATGTGGGCAACACCACTTATGCACATTTGAGATACAAGTCATAATAACAACTATAAGTTACTTCTAAATGGCAATGGGTAGTTTTCATTAAAACTAGTGTGGCCTATGCCGTTGGCCCAAGTGTTACCAGATCCTCAACTGATTTTTCCTCCCAAAACCTGCTATTTTGGAATTTATTTGAATTTTCAGCAGCAGAAATCACTTAAAAATAGATATCTCCCACATTTTGAATCCAAATCTTACTCCATTAAATCCTGCTCATCAAAATCTCTCCAACAACACCAAACTCACATTCCAATTCCTCCGAAATTTTCAGCTACGAATTAATTTAATTTTCAGTGAAAAAATCATTCAATATTCAAAAACTTTTGCACTGCAAGTGCAAACATCATGGAACCAAGCCCATGCACCCCTTCTCATCGAGAGCTCTCCAAAGACACCAAGAACACAATCTGAAGCATCCTGATTCAATGGATCTCATAATTACAAAACAAAACAAACTACCTTCCTTCGTAGATAGATCGTTGCACATAAAAATGTTTGACACAAATATGATGGTGACACACCCCTGAAACTTGCCAAATGTTATTGATTATAATTGCCTTATGGAAATTCCCCATGATGAACTTCTGATAAGAGCTTCACAATTTCCCATATGCATTCCCTTTATGATTCCTCATAACTAGGTCCAAGTAATGGGAATCTTTTCACACGTTGAGACATAATGTTTCATTGGTAGGACAACCATTGCCACTCATTTGCACATAACAAACAAGAATATGGATGGAATGCAAGTTGACCCAACTTGTAGTTGAGGCTCATCACAAATTGGACTATTATAAAAAAGACATTATTTTCATATGTATAAATTTTTAAACTCTCCATCATGGCCCCCCCCCCCCCTCCTCCTCATCAAAATGGGGGAAAGTTCTGAATTCAAAATTCCCCCATGGTATTCATTTCATTTGGTGAACGCCTTAAAACTTTACACAACTCCAATTTCATCAAATATTTGTGTCGTGTTTGTGTGTTTAAAGGTTTCTTCTTTGTTTTTTGTCTTGGTGAAAGTTTTGGGAAAATTGTGATGTGATTTTAGTATATGTGTTATGTAATTTTTTAAAATTTAAAGTAAAAGTATAGCATGAAAGTTTTTTTAACTGTTGGTGATTTTCATTGGTGTGAGATGGTGAAGAGACATTTCAAAGTTGAATGGTGTGAGAATTAAATGGCATGATGGTCAAATTAAATCATGACCAAATTTAAGTGGCCTTGTCTAATTCCTCATGAAACTTGGAAGGCAAGCCATCAAGTGCATGTGGCGGGGAAAAAAAAGGTAATTTAAACTGCCCCAATGGGTGTAAATAATCTCCTTGGATAAGACAAACACCATGGTTCCATGGTTGAACATTTTGTTATATTAGCAATGGGCAAACAATCTTATTTAGGGACCACATGCTTAACTCTTGCAAAGACACATTTTTCTTTACAATTTGTAACTTGCCACTTTTGTGCAATCAAGTTAAGCATTTTTAGTTGCCTATTTTGAGATGAATTCTCACCAAACCAACACTTATGATATTCTTTTTGCCTTCCAATTTTCTCCCACTTTTTTTCCTCCTCCAATTACCCACTCCTTTGAAATGGGTGGGTGGATAACTGTTTTTTTTTCTCCAATAATCACCCTTTCCTTTTGGATCAGGGAGAAGATCTCTTCTTTTCTCCTCCAATGGTCCTTGGCCTTTGCAATTAGTAGACAATTTTATTTTCCCCACTTCAACCTCCCTTTCCTTTGGGAGTTGGCAAGCGGGTAAGTTGTGTTGCAAGGGGGCAAAAGTATCTATAAATAGATTTGTCAAGAGATATGATAGGTTGGTTGATATGTTTGAGGGCCTAGTACATCTCAAGAGACAAAAACATTTTACATTTATAACACAAGCCAAAAAGTAGTAATAAAATTGGCAAAATTTTCAAAACAAATTCATAAGAAGTAAACACCATTGTTTTAATAATTTCCAATTAATGTGGGTTGTGGGGAGTGTGACAATGGACCTTATGACAATTTTTCCAAAAATCTAAGCCATATGATGTGAGTTTAAACCAGAAATAAAACACAAATTGTGAATCATTCTTCAATATAAAACCGATGAGTATAGTAAAAATATGGTGATTTTTACATTTTTGTTCTCTTTTTGGAAATTGAAAACCTCCAAAATCACTTTTTAAATTTTCATTTCACTTTTTGGAAAAAAATTATGAGTAAAAACAACACAAATGGATGGGAGCATCATCAATATCTAGTTGAATGATCACTATTTGACATTTGGAACCTGCCTAGGTAACTATTGATGTCCATGTTAATTAGTTAATGTGGTCAAGCAAACAAAAGTGAAAGCATATATGGACATCACATTTCTTTTGGAATGGGAGTTTCATTGATTAAACATAACCTTGTTTTGTAGTGTATTTTATATGAAATTACAATACAACAGCAACAGTGCCAACAACAAGAATATGATGTAAGAGAGACTTTCTACATGCTTAAATAAGAAATCAAACTTATTTTAGGTCATGATTTTAAAATTCAAAGTAGTAATTTATACAAGCTAAATTTTGAATGTTCAAATTATTTCACAATTTGTTGGTTGGTAGGTATTGGGATGAGTGATTTTTTTTTCTCAATTTTGTGATGTTGCTCAAATGGCAATCATCTATAAGTATGTTTAGCCAATTTTGGAGATACTCAAAATATGAAAGTAGAAAATCTTAAGCCCCCTTTCATATTGTAGTCAAATGTGCTGAAATTTGACAAATTTGTAATAAGTTTTTTGTTTTTTGTGATTGTTTTCAAAAAGGAGAATTTGTGATAGAATCTTCCTTTTCCAAAGAAAAAAAAGCCACCAAAAAAATAGGATCAAATATAACATGTCATCATGAAGTAGTTTGTGTAGGATTATCACATGGGAAATACATATGAACTTTCATACCCAATTCGCATATCTCGATGAAAATATTTCAAGTAAAGTTATATTGTTGTTATAATGTAGAAATCAAAGACTCCAGATTTGTGTCATCGACCTTGGCCCAAGGAACAAGTTGGTGAAAACTTAGTTGGTAAGGATGCATTGAATGTTTAACAAATGGGAGCTTCCTTGTTATAACTTGTATTTGGGCTATCACTAACCACGGCAACTAAAGGCAAACCTAGTTAAACAATCTAATCCAAAAGTTTTTTTGTTTGGGTGGCACAAATGGAAAAGAAAATCCATTGCAGAAACAAGATGACACAAGCCCAACAACCCTAGAACTATGTCAACAACTCAAACCCCATCAAAACCTTACCAACTAATGCTACTTTTACAAGGTAATTGATAACACCACCTTGATCCTTGTTGATTTTGGCATGCCATACAATTCACTATTGTTGCTTGGAACCGTATTGTCAAGATAAAACATGAATATTTTTTAATTAGGGCTTCTAGCCACGCATCCTTCCACCTAAGCAAATCATCATCCAAGACCATTTTTATATTAAATTCCTCCTTAGTTTCATTAAGATGTTCAAACATCTTTCTTTTTTTTAACGACTATGAGGTCTAGCACGTAGTTGTCATTTTCCCAAACCCACTTATTTGGGTCAAAGGTGAGTTCACTAACCTTACCATGGGCCAAGTGTTTTTTCATTGTGTTGTTTAGGAAAGAAGTTAGTATTGATGAAACCTTAGCAAGCTCCATTAAACACCTAGCCAAGGGGGAAAGGAAGATAAATAGAGTGAACCCAAGTCTGAGCCACAAGAGCAAAACACAAAGTGATCACAAAGGGGCAAAGGAATAGATTATGTTCCAAAGCCCCCTTTAGTTGCAAGAAGCATAGCTCAAATCAAAGGGAAAGGAAACCTAAAAGAACAATAAGCTTGGGAGAACCATCACTTGTAATCATGACACATCTCAAAATAGAAATGACTTGTGTTCTTTACAAATTAATTATTAATGCCCTCTGCCTTTAAAAGGCACATGAAACCACTGGAGGAGGAACATGGTGCCTTTTGCTAACCTCCCCATGTTAACACATTGATGAAAAAAATCATTCATTTGTTGATGTAACCAATTAAAAACCTTTATGGCAAGGGGAAGAAATGGATATGTCGAATGTCGATCATGATAAAGTCTTACCTTTGCCTAGGCCACCATTATCATAATCGCCTTGTGAGATGAAGCAACACATGAAACCAAATCTATTTGGGTGAAATTGATAATGACCACATCAACCAAGGTGCAAATGTCATCAACAAATAATACAATTTCAACTTGTTAACAAGCAAACAAAAAAGAAAGTGGTGGAAGGACATGAATTTGTTCGCGCAAAATATAAAATCATGTGTATTTTGTGATGGAAGTGAATGCATCACGAACAACATCGTGAAATGCAATCCATTTGCCACCATGGGAGCAATGAAGAAGGTGGGTCCCAACTATATTTTGGGGTTGGCCACAAATGCACTAAATCAACTTTAAAATTAAAGGATGGAGGAGGTTCAACCTAATGTGTTGTGCATAGGAGAAAAACATCGAAGGTTAAATGAAAAGATGGACTAACTAGGTGAACAAAAACAATGCACCAACCTTTGGGTTTAAATAGGATTTCAACTGTGTGCAATGCAAATCAAGAACCATGTCAAATATGATGTTCAAGCAAAAATTTGTAATCTATTTGAAATGTTTTTATGATGCCAATTCAATCCCCTTTTATAAATTGCATGAAAGGAGGAACGCAAACCACCACATCTGGGGGAAGGAGCTTTCGCGCAAACTTCAAATGCCCTTAAATGGGGAGCAGACCAAAAAAATTGACACCTATCACCTCTAATAAAATTGGGCAATGATTTGATAAGAATATGATAGGTGCAACAAATGCCCAATTCCCCATATAGGTCACCAATGCATTGAACTCAATGATAACGATACCAATCCCCCCATGAAAATAGAGAAAAAAACATGTTGACACACTAAAAGGGCCTATGGGCAATGCAAAGAACATGGGTCCATGAGTCTCCCAAAAACTTGCATGAAGGTTATGTTGAAGGAGGTGAATTAATGTTGAAAATTTGGTAAAAGGGGGGAAAATGACACAAATAGGATTCCAAAAGTTATTTGGACATCCTTTAATTTTAAAATCACATCTACATGGAAAACATCCTTGTCTAATGTGTCCTATAGGAAGGATGAAATGAAAAAAAAAAATTCCAAAATGAATGATTGAAACCCTAATATTATCCAAAGGGTAACAAAACTTGACATAAGAAGAAAAATCAAAAAGCAAACTGGAGGGCAAACAAATTGAACACTTGCAAAGTTGAACCACAAGATGCATAGAAGTAAACATAAAAAATAAAGTTCAAAACCAAAAGGAATGATAGAAGATAGGCCAATGATGTGAATGTTATCAATAAGGGAAATAAAAATACAAAAAGGAAAAACCCTAGTATAAAATTATAACTCATGAAAATGGGTTGATGCAAAAAAAGGTTTGATAAGCAAATTGCCCAGTGTGTGCCCTCCATAGAATAGATGATAGACAAATCTCCCAAATGGGATTGGTGGCTAAAAAAAAAGGAACTCATTGGGCATGAAAAGATCAAATGAAATTTTTGAAATAATTGTCATTTTTTTTTGTGAAACTCCTATAATGGTTTTTGAAAAATGGTGTTGAAAACATTTACAATGTCCACCTACAACACCATCCAATTGGGATGGATATCTAAAAAAATCCAAACACCATGAACCACCACCCTGCACCCACCCATGATGGGCACATCAAAATAATGAAATGATAAGTGAATAAAAAAACATCACGAAATAACAAACATAAATATTTACTCATCAATCGATACATGACCTCACCCATCGCAATTGGCAAAATGCTTATAAAAGGTTTGTCCAAAACCAAAAACATGGCAATGCCAAAGACTCAAACAATGGATCTTGAGATAAGATTCATAGTGACATGGGACTCACCTAAACAAGCTAGATGAAACCATTGGCTAAATTTTCACAATAAAAAAGGCTTAAAAAATGTTCAAAACCCATATTTAAAGGACTAGTTGAAAGATGTGACGACTAAATGAAAACTGATTAAAAAAAATCCACAGAAAATCCCAAGTCTAAATCAAAGAGAGTTGTCACAAATGCTTGAGCCAGAAAAACATGTTTTGTTTCAAGCTCTTCCTAATCATTTGTTAAAATCATCACAAGTGTGTTTTAATCTCCCTATGAATAGCTATAGCATCACAATGGGAGAGGAAAAGACATAGTTATGGGAACAACAAGAATAGATGCCAAATTGTCATGTTGAATGGGTCATAAGTTAAACAAAATTATGGGTGAACTCCCAAATTATTTTTGTCAACAATAAAATTATGAGTCATGGCTTACTTTAGATGGGTAATTCTAATTGTATTATGAAGGGTATGAAAAATGTAATGACAATGAATTTACATGAAGCTAAGGAACAAACAAAGAGGTAGCACCTTCATAAGCAATGACTTTTTAAAGAAGAAAACATTTTAACTTTATTTTTCTTCTCCTCTTTCTCCTTTGTTTCATTCAAACATTGTTTTAGAAGTAATTTTGATACCAAAAATTTATACATAGTCATTTGCTACATCCTTTTTTTCTTCATTAAGATAGAGTCATAAAATGGGTGTTAATTCATGCAAGTCTTTAATAAAAGAACTTGTAAATGTGGAATGTGGAGCTTTCACATTTGTTGCATGATGAAAAGTTTTTTTCTTGGATGAATTTGTATAACATGTTAATGATTGATGAAAGGATATATTGAATGTTCATTTCTTTCCACAATTGCAAAGATGAAATTTAAGATATACTTAACAAATGTAATCTTTTTATATTTAAAATCTCATCTTGAGAAACTTCTTATAAAATTGGTATCATTGGTTTTATTGTGTTGAAGTTGTTGTCACTATCGTCTAGTTCACGATAGTTTGCCAACCCATCTTAGATGTTCTATATTCTTTTCTTCTTGTGAAGTGGGCAACATGAGCATTGGTTTCTTTGAGTGGACCAATTTTTGACAAGTATTTAGATATTCTTGAAACCCAAACAAATATGAAATTTATCAAAATTACAACTATTTCCTATGTGACCATTGATAAATTATTATAGTATAAATATTATATTCCTAGCTCTAATTTTAAACATGTAGATAACTAGTATATATTGTACCAAAGGTAATGCAAGGTGGTGGTTCCTAATGCATTAAAATTTCATATATTATTCATGGACAAAAAATGTGACAAAATATTGCATTCATAGCATCCTAAGGGACCTCTGTTATATGTAATTTAACTGATAAGATACTCAAGAAATGTATTTATTATCATTTTATTAAATAAATAAATAAAAATTTTTGGGTAATATATTTGTCCCATTAAAGCAAACCAACACCCACATGTCTTTTTCTTGAATAGTTATGTTATGTCTTACTTAGTCTCAAGATTCACATTTGCATGCATAGGTTGCATTCATTGTGGGAAGGTGATTATTCAATGTAGCTACAATTGAATGCATTTTATTGAAGTCAAAATCAAATGAAAGTCATTTTAAAATTGTAAAGATTTTTTTTTAGTTTACACAATGTCCTTATCCAAATTTGAAATTTACAAATGTCATTTAACTTTGGGTGTTAAATGTTGTTAGAACTAGAAATGGGAAAACAATGTAGTCAAACATTTGGAGAAGTTGACTATGGAAGCATTGTGATGTGGATTCATATGTTACTAATGACACTTCATAAGAATAACCTTACTAAGGCACAATTGAAGTTTGGGATTGATTAATTGGAACCCATAATCATTTTTTGCATTATGGACACGGTATGCACATATGGTACACAAATTTCTACGGTGTACTCCTTCTATCATTTTCACGATAATTCATTGTAACTACACACCTTCACTTCACTATGAAAATTTAATTGAAAATTTGATAAACATGTTGTGCATGTCTTATAAATTTAACATATGTGTTTTGAACATGAAATCTTTTTTCAATGGTATAGTGGATATGATAATGCAAAAACTAGGGTTTTTTTTCTTGTGGTGTTATTAATTACAAAAAGAGGAGGAAAAAAAAGAAAAAAAAGGCATGGCATTGATGAATTTTTTTTTCTTGACATTGATATTGACTTTCAATTTGATAGCACTTTTGTTGTTTTAGAAAAAAAAGTTGCAGTAGCAACAAATGAACGTGCATATGTTATGCATTACATGGGTGTCATAAGGTCAAGTTTTTTTCCAAGGAATATTGTTTTAGGCTAAAAGATTTTTCATGTTCAAGCTAATGAGGATGGAAATCATTACAATTTTGATATGCATAAACTCAACTATGTTACTTGTATTCACATGGAACCATTTCAACTATGTAAACACATTTTTATTCTTTATGATAAATAAAGAATTTTTCATCAATGTTTAATCTTTGATACGTATCAACTTTTGGGCTTTGTGTCAAGTCAAAGATGACACAATTGTTGAAGTAAATGACAAATTTGGATTTGAAAAAATATTAACATACCATAGTTTAATTTGATAGTTCAATTTGGTTTATTTAGCACATTAATTGATGTATTATTTCTTCCCTAGTCTCATCCACAAGCATGATGGGGGTTTGAAGGAAAGTTAAGTTGCAATTTTGAAAATTTTCCCCCTTCATTAAATTCCCAACTTTTTTTCCTTTTCTAAAATCCCAAACTCCCTAAAGCAAAGGTTCACAAACTAAATTATAAGCTATAGGATTCTAAAGAACCTAAAATATTGGTTGCATGAACTAATTTTGATTCAATAGATCATCAACTAAACTATAGACTAGGTCATTGAATTGTTGTTATGTGTTTGTCTTCATTCATAGGATTAACACATGTGATGGCATTATAAAACAATGTCCATGCAAACATGAAGTTTGGGGACAAACCATTATTGAATGGCATTCATTTTGAATTGTCATTCATCCGTTTAAAGGGCATGATCATATGTGTTGACTAGCTTTAAATGCCTTTGATGTCTCTTGAGTGTGTAGTGGTTTTTAATTTATTAAAATCCATTGTGAGATTTAGGGTTTTTGAATATGCATATATATTTTCATTGACATTTTTAGCTTTCCCTTCAAATGAATGTCCAAACATGGTAACAACTATTAAATGATTACCATCTTTAACACTTGCTTGCATAGCATATGGCACTATTGACTTTGATGTTGCCTGTGAATTTTGAATGTTTTCGAGTAGCCATCTTTTAAGTTATTTCCATTAAAAAACAAATTCCCATGGATCTCATCGTCATTGTATTTTTCTTTTTGATTAACCAATGTTAGTTGTTAAATCCCACTACCAACTTCACCACGTCGTGGAATCCCAATAACATTGATATCATCCGATTACTTGCAAATATATTATTGGAGGATTTTTGCATTTGGAGTGACTATTTACATGGTTATATAATTAGAAATCTTTTAATCAATTTCTATGTCAAAACATTTTGGGAGGAAGTTTGTCATGGTACCTAGCATTATGATGGGGTTGGGGTTTCCATCACTTAAGAAGATGCCTGCCACTTTCCCTTGGAAGTTCGGTTCATAGGACATTGTAATTCACCCTCCCACAAAAGGGGTACACTATGAATGCTTTTATTCCAAATAATTTTCTCCCCTTCTTCAAGGTTAAATTGATCTCTTGTAGTTTCCCAAGGTTTGAAATCATACACCATATGGTTCCATAAGATGTCAATATTCACCAATCCTTGTTTATGCAACTCATGTGTTCATTGGATTGAAATGTTAAATTCATTGCCATGGAAATGTGACGTCCATTAAATGTTAATGTTGGTGATTTCTTCAAATTTTTGGGGCCATTTCTTTTTTCACCTTCTTAACAAAGGTTTTCCACACCATCATGATTTTTTTTCATACATCAAACCTTAGGTTGGACACATATATGTAAAAACATCCATTGTTAATTGCTTGTGTTTTGACGAGTTGCTTCTACTTAAAGCTTTGAAGTGGAGGACTATTTTCAAGTTTAATTATTTTGGCTCTAGGGCCATCATCACCCACTTACAAAATAAGGATGTGGCCATACCATCTTTTAGGTCTCAGCTTGCCTTTATTTTGTTTATTGCAACAATCTTGCCAATTGATTCTTGTTCCCACATTTTGCTCCATGCTTGACCATAAATAATTTCAAATAAAGACTTTGCAATTTTTGATAAACTTCTTAGAACTAGCATAGACATTTGTGAATAAGCATAAGGAGGAAACAAGGATGGCATTGATCACCAACTCCTTAGGGGAGGTGCAACATATTCTAATACCTTTTTTTTGAGTCTTTTAATCAAAACTCGTCAACATTCTTTGTGTTCATATCAACTCCAAAAGTGGTACTTATGAGCTTGGACATGTCTCCTTCTTTTGTCCATTTCCAATTGTATAGGTTGCACCATGGGTTTGAGTTGTTTGTATGTTTTCTAGTAACTTAAACTTTTATTTTAGTTCACTCTAGTTTTGAAGCTTCATGAAACTCCTCAAGAAGCCTAACAACATTCTTAACCTTATTTTCTTCACCTTTGATCACATGTTGTCTTGACATATTGTGAAATTATATGTCACATCTTCCCCCCTAGAAGCATAATACCTTGTATTTTGCCCCTTTAGTTACATGCTTCACCATGGCATTTAAGGCTTCCCCAATTATAAGGAAGAAATAAAGTGTGAGGGGGAAGTTCTATCTCACTCCCCTCCTTATGTCAAAGTCTTTTGTAATTATGCCATTTAAATTGTTGTTCCTATCCTTAGAATAATAATATTCACCATAAAAATGAAATAATTTATTATCTCAAATTTTCCCATGACTTGGAATGGGAAGTTTCATGCCACATGCATTGTCATGAGCTTTAACAAATATAGTTTCAAGAAAATTAATTGTTGTTTGGTTCACTTGGTCCAATCAATTGCTTCATGAAATAATAGAACATTATTTAGGATGAATGTCATATGTAAGAAAATGATCGGATCATTACTTATTACCTCCATGAAGAAGGACTAAAGATGAAGTTGTAAGACATTTGTGTATATTTTATATGAAGGGTGCAAATGGGATAACAAGAGCCACATTCACCACTTTGACGAGTGTTTAGTTTAAAACATTCTCAATATATTTTCATTTGTAAATTGAAAAAACATTTTTTTATCATTTAAAAATATGTTTTTAAAAATTATAATATGAAAATATGTTAAAAAAATTTCCCCCAAAAAAATTCATGTTAAAAAAATCTTCCCAAAATATGAATCCTTGTAATGTTTATTTAAAAATATTTTTAATGTTTAACAAGTGCTTTTGAATATTTATCTTCATTAGATTCATTACAAATCATATTGAATGTAAAATTATTGTGTATCGGCAACATATCCATTTAAACAAATTAATTATTTTCAACATTATATTAAAATTTGACCAAAAAATGTGAAAACAAATAGTGGTTCCATTTGTTGTGGCTCTTATTAGGGTGGCTATGCCTTGAAATATTAAAAAGAGTTATTGGTTACTAATTGCGAAGTTCTTTTTTGGGGCCTACTTTGAAAATTAATTAATGTGACAAAACATTTGTTGATTTTCTTGGGGTATTCCCTTTGGATGATGGAGTCATGGATCCAATTTTTTTACTAATTTAGATTTATACACACATCATAAAAATCCATAAAATTAAACAAATCAACACCCAACTATACGTAATTTTATATTGAACACAAGTTGCATTATTTGGTTTTTTGTTAATTGTTTCACATGGCATGATCTTTAAAAAATGAAGATTTTCAATGAGGGCATTTTTAGTTCTTACATCAATGATGCACTTAACTAACCAAAGAAATGATTAATGTGTAATAGGATATCATCAAAAGTCACCCAATTCACACTTTTTGTAACAAATTTTATTACCTTTGATGTAAATCTACGCAATTTTTGAATTGCCTTGTTTAAAGAATGGACACCTTCATTCCACACAAATCATAATTCAAATTACAACATTTTGTTTCCTTGCATAATTATGGATGTTCATAGTTTTCATAAATGGTTCAATTTGGGTAAATCCCATTTGTTGGAAATGTTGCATGAATCAACAATCATTTTTGAAAATTTTGAGATTTTCAATTTGTGTTTGTACATTGAAAAATATATATATTTTATTAAGATTTTAAAAAAAAGTTAATAAAAGAGTGGCTATATCGATATAACATTTATTACAAAAAAATGGCTACAATACATAGTTTTCAATAGTTCAAATTAGCTACTAGTAAAATATATTTTGTGAACATATGGCTACTTCTATTAAACTTTTATAACATTTATGCTAATGGAATGGAGTTTTCATATACAAATATTTTTTGGATTTAACCTTGTAATTTATTGTCTTTCACAAAAGATCACAAGATATTGAGATCTGAAATATCATTAGAAAAAAAAGAGAAAAAAAGATTTGTCACATCACATTCATACATTCATTCTGCAACATCAAAATAGTCTCACTAACTCCTCAACACCAACATTCATGGACATCATGAGTTTGTTGGAACTAAGTGCATACTAGTAACTTGAACCCTCTTCCTTCCATTCCCAAATTGAATTTGAACACACCAACAAAACCTAAGCTACAACTAGATATGAAATCATTAAATATAAACAACATAAAATGTTGAACATACACACACAAAAATAATGAAACATTGTGACGATAAAAGAAATGAACTTGCAATGAAATTTGTGCATATTGAAAAATTCAATGGTTATTCATAGATGTAGACGGTAGTAAGTGCAAAGGTGATAATAACATTGTTTTTGATCTTTTGAAATGTGGATATTATAACTATTGGATGAAAAAAAAAGAAAAACTATAGACAAGATAGTCAACATAACATTGTGGTTACTCAAGTTGTGAATTGGACAACATGGTTGTGATTAAAACATTGATTACAAACCCTCCAATTTACGCGATGCTTTTAACTAGGTTATTTTTCTTGGAATAATTAAATGATTTCTAGCCACAAAAAACTACATGAAATCCTTTTAACATAGCATCACATGTTTAGTTCCCAACATTGTTTGTCCATTTAAATGACCATTGAGTAGGTACTAGGTTCATTACATTTCCAAGCATTTCCTTGTCCCAACTAATTGTTGAAATTTCTTGTTGTGTTCATGATCACAACAACTCGTTTGTTTTGTTGACCTTCTTAAGCATGAAGCCCATTGTTTGACTCTAAGTTTCCATTTTGGTTCATACTTCACACATTTAAAACCTTGTTTTACATTAACAAGAGTCATAACACATGTCTCTACACAAGGTCAAAATTTTCATTAATGTCAAATCAATTTTCAATAATTTTTGGGGTGTTTTCTTCAAAAATAAAATTTAACATTTGATTGGTCAAGCCAAATGTCACAATAGTTGTAGTACACTACTTTTGGTTGGCATGGTCAACATGTGTTGATTCTTTATAATCAAATGTGCATCAAATCAATTTAAACATTCATACACTTGGAACATTTAATTTGATGAATTCATTAGATATCTAGAACAATTATCAAGAGACTCAAATTAAGTGATCACCTTTGAGAAAAAGGCAAAAGGTGAGTTGTAGTTGATTGGAAGGAACTCCAAACTCTGAATGCATAGGAAAGGTGCGTAGCTCAAATCTTGAGAAAGAGTAGACTATTTAGTGAGTGCTTAAGGTTATGTTTAAGGGGGTGACAAATATATGAAAGGTTCAACAAAGGATTTGAATGAGTTTAAGGTAATTGTCTATATTGTCAAAATCATTAGTTGGAATGTTAGCATCCCTTAAAACCTTGGCTATGTTTGTTGGGGGCAAATAGTTTATAAAAGAATATGGTGGGGGAGGCGGGGGGAGCGGGGTGGGTAGGGTTAAACCTAAACCCTAAACTTTCAACACTACATAGAATTCGATTATCCAAAAAATCCTATACTATACTACTACTACTATTCATACACATGATTGCACTATCATAGTAGGAGGCAAGATTGAAGTCTTATGATTAAATTCTTAAAAAACAAGCTTCCTCTCACTTTGGCTTTCAATATTTGATCACCTTCGAATCATCCTACCTACCTACTAACATTCTCAAGTCTTCCAAGGAGTGTTTTCCTAGGTGCATCTCATAGTCATTGACACATGCGTTTACAAGCCACCTTGCCCCTCTCATAAGCCACCCGCCTGCCCGATCTTTTTCACCGCACACTTTTGTACAATGAAATGGGCCCGGTCCACCTAGTAAGTGGCGAGTCTGGTAAGGCGAGTCACCGTTCCATTAGGTACCACCACCAGGACCAGGTTTGCCGCCATTCCATTATGTGGGGTATGGGTTCTTCCAGGAGCCTGTTCCAGAGTGGTACCCGTTTTCAAAACCACCCGATTCAAATTTCATTCTAAAACGTGTTCTCTGCCCTTCGGGATTCATATTCCAAGTGAAAGAAACTGACTGCAACAACAAAAGCAGAACCTGAAGATGACTGTTTATTTATTTATGAAGGAAGGTAGTTTGGATTGTTTTGTTTTGTATTGTAGTTACGAGATCCACTGAACCAGGATGCTTCAGATTGTTTTCTTGGCGTCTTTGCAAACCTCTTGACAAGGAGGGGTGCATGGGCTTGGTTCCATAGCGTTTGTACCTGCGGTTCTTGAATATTGAATGATTTTTTCATTGAAAATTAAATTAAATTGTAGCTGAAAATTTCAGAGGAATTGGAATGTGCCTTTGGTGTTGCTGGAAAGATCTTGATGAGAAGGATTTAATGGAATTTATTTGGTAAGATTTGGATTCAGAATGTGGGAGATATTGATTTTTTAGTGATTTCTGCTGCTGAAAATTCAAATACATTTCAAAAAACGAGGTTTTGGAAGGAAAAATCAGTTGAGAACATGGTAACACTTGAAGGCTTACCATTCAGTTCAAGCATGATTTCCTTTCATATTTGGCTGTTCGAAAAATTGATTCATACATTGCAAAACCATGTTCACATGTTACGTTTTCCTATTTTGTAATAGGTTCACACTTGGGCCAATGGCATAGGCCACACTAGTCACATCTAACATACAATGTTAATTATTCTGGCATCCCCACCCATAAACATGAAAAGTGGACAATACAAAGTGAGAGACTATTGCAAATGTCACCATGTGTGCCAATCAATAAGTCCTCCAATTGTATGTCCATGCCATTAGCCTAGGTCGATTGTGATCCTAAACAAGTGAAATATTGGAAATTATATTGAGCCAATGAGGCAATTCAACATGTACCCAAGAGGCCCATAGTTTTTTCTTTGGAGGGGGAGATTTTTGATGTTTAGGGATTTTAGTACCTATATATGTTAGTTTGTGCCAAATCGATAGATACCATAAGTAGTAGTAGCCTAACAGGTTTGGCACTTTGATGCTGAATATTTAATAGTTTTTCTCTTAACAATAGGAAATTATTAAAGTGGGATTTTCTACTTATTAAAGTACACCTTAAATCCTGGTTTTTTCCTACATGATTATTTTTGTGGAACCAGCTAGGTTTTCTACAGGATTGAGATATTTACCCTTTGTGGCCAGGGCATATAGTATTCTATAATTTGTGGCCATGACACTTATTCCATATCCCTCTTATAATTTTGCAAGACTTTTTTTCTTCCCCCCTAGATCACAAGAAACGCTGTTATCAACCAAAGGAAAGAAGGATGGTTGGATGGAACAACCACACAACACTCTCACAAGTATTACATCCATAAAACATCCCCCTCCCCAACCCCACATACACATATATAAACACATTCATTCACAACACATCCCCTGCTTCCCTTCCCAAATCCAACCCAAGTCCACATACATAACACAAATCACAGCCACATCCCCTTCACCCCCTACCCAACCCTCGGTGGGCTTAACCGCCCCCCACCCCCTAATCCAACCCGAACCAGGGTTTTGTTCTTCATCTTTTTGATTTCGCTGAATTGGTGATCATCGATAATACAATTTAGCCAAATTCGGCTATAAATGGGGATATGGAAGTGTAAAAAATAAAAATAAAAATTCTTTCACATTTTTGGCTACATGCTAGAATCCAAAAAAGAAATCTGGCAATTTTCTTTTTAAAGTAGAAATTTGGAAATCTAGAAAATAAAATAAAATTAGCAATTTTGAAAAAGAAAAAAAAAGCGAACTTGCAAAAATTTAGCCAGAAACAAAAAAAGGCTGACCCAACCGAACCCAACCCAACACTGAAGCCCATCCAGACAATTAACTAGGAAGCCCAGGGACAGCCCAAAAAATAATTAAAAAAAAGAAAAAAAGAAAAGAAAAGTGGAAAATTTGTAATTGGGCGAGAGCCAATGAGAGAAGAGGGGGAAGGAATGAGGATAGAGAGGCACCAAGGGGGTTGGACAGCACCGACACGTGGCGGGAGACTACAGGAAGTCATATTACCCACAATGGATGATGGTGTCCTCATCAGTTCCCTTCCCCCCGCGCCCCGCGCCCCGCGCTAACACTAACTTAACCTCACCAGTCAACCATTCTTCATAAACTGCTCCTAAGCTACAACTCCAGTTAGTTTGAGGGCAGCCGCGCAGGCAGAGGGAGGGAAGGAAAGGAAGGAAGGCCGCGCAGGCAGCGAGGGAGGCACGACGCTCGCTCGCTTGCTCTCTCGCTCGTTTTAGGCGTGCGTGTATGCTGGCTGGTGCTTCTGAGGACAGACGCCGAAGAAGAAAGTGGCGCGTAGACGAAAACAACATCTGCTGCTGTTGTTATTTTTGCTTTTGTTGTGATGCACAAGTCTCACACAGTGCCACTGTTGCACTGCCATCTTCATCATCATCATCGACATCATCATCGACATCCTCTTTCTCAGCATCAGAAGGGGCAGCAGCAGCAGCAGCATCCTCATCCTCCCCGGACTTTCTTCCTTTCTCCTCTTCGTTGCTCTGGAGGTGAGTAGCAGGGGTGCGGGGGCGGGGAATCTGGTTTGGATCTATGCCAACTAACTTACTGTTAGTGGACCGTTCTTTCTTTCCATTCCTATGGCTTGCTCTTCAAGGTTTGACAATCCTTTCTTTTTCTGTTGTTGTTTTTGTTTTGTGTTTTGTTTTTTGGTGTGGTTTTGATCTCTGTGTTAGAGAAGTTTAGCGGGGTCATGAATGTGTGGTTATGAATGATGAAGGTGTTGTGTATTTCTTTTTATGCCGCTTTCGGATTTGTTGCTATGATTCTTTCTTCGGGGGAAGGATTTTAGTTTTGCGGCAGTTTTAGGTTTCCTTCTCCTTCTTCTTCTTTAGATTCACATATGTATGTATGTATGTACACTGTTGTTGTACGTCGTGGCCGTGATTGGAATGTGTATCAGAGATCCTGAATTTGTGGTCTAAGGGAGGATCAGCGGAGCTTGCAAAAAAGTAGCTCGGGTGCTGTAGATTGTGTCTGATGAGATCTCAGGAATGAGTGGCTAAGAGTGAGAGTGAGGGTGTGCAGATGTCTTCAGCGTCTGTTGTTGATGTCATGTATATATAGCTTTCCAGTTTCTTTTTCTGACTCACTCTATGCTTGCTGGCTGTGCTGCAGGTTTTCATGAAGGATTGGACCTACTGTTTTCTCCAAGTTGTCACCAGACATCTTGCCTTAGCCATTCCACAAACCTACCTGCTGCTGCTTCTTGAAGCTGCAAGGGTAATTCTTCCTTCTGAATATCCTTTCTTTTTAAAAATGCTTGCTGAAAACCCGTGCTGAAGTTTTTTTTGGTTCTATTGATCAATAATAGGCCATAACCTTGGCTGCAAGTAAACTGTAGCATTGCATCTGCAATCCATTTGCAATGATTAAGCATTTTTGTTCTCTCTTATTTATAAGGAGACTCAGAAACATTACAACACTTGGCTCTTTTGTCAATCAGCTAATTTCACCTGCAGTTGAGAATGCCAATCAAGTTGGCCACTCAACCTATCTCCAAAACATGATTGTGCAGGTTTAGGTGTTTTTGTCCTGTCAACAAGCACCAAATTGTTCTGTAGCTTCTAGCCTTAGCTTCTGACATCTGACAGCTTCCTATTGCACACCTAAAACCTGATCCATACATGGTTTAAGAAAATTGGATTTTGAACGTTGGCAAGATGCGCCTTAGTGAATTGCTTGCTCACTTTACATTGACCTGCAGTGTAGTTCTTGGAGAGTAAATCAGGAAAAATAGTACACAACAGTTACTGCTCAATTTTCCACTAGAAGCTCAAGGTGACTTTTCGCTGGAAAGCATGGAATGTGAAAGGTATTGCTCCCAGTTTTCTAATTATTAAAATGCTTGTGGGTGTGTTCCAGATTGTTGAAAAGAGCTTTTCTTCAAATTGTGCTGGTGTTTTGAGGTTTAATTGTTAAGCTCGGGTTTTTTGCACGGAAAGCTGAAAAATGGATGCAAGTGGTAAGGTGAACTACTCATTATGGGGCAAACCTGCAGTTTTGGAGACTGCAGCTGATGTGATGATGTGTCTGGTGCCAATATGGGTGGCGATTACTGTTGGTTTAATTGTGGGTTGGTCCTGGAAACCTCGGTGGGTGAGCTTTATTCTGCTGGGGATCAGGAGTCGTCCTCGCCTGGTGTGGCAGGCACCACCTGGGCTGGGTGCTCGGCGTTTTTGGCTTGCAATGACTGCAGTCTCTGCTTATCCCATGTTGAAGGAGGTGTGGACAAAATTTAGTGAATGGATGTGGCCTCTTGTTCAGCCAGCAGAAGCCCTCCCCAGCAGTGTTCAATCTGTTCTCTCAAGGTAAAATGGCGTCTTCCTGTTGCTTGCGGAAATGCAACATGAAACTCAGGATGCAGATCTTTGTATAATGGTTTGCCCAAAATTTTGGGCTGAGTTGTCTACGCCATCTGGAGCTGATGAAGTCAGTGGGCAGTCATGGCAGCTTGTCACTGATTTTCATGATGAACATGATGGTCTGACACTTTGTGAGCAACACTCATAAGGTTATGACTGCACTCATCCTTCTGATGTTAGTTTTGGTGGAACTGGCAGTGACCTCCAACATGTTTTTGTGGAGTTTTCTCTGCATGAGTTTGATGGAGGTGGTCCTGTTCTTCTAATGGACTAAGTACTGATAATGGTTGGTATAAGTGCAGTCAGTGTGCAGTGACAGAGAGCCACACAAAGATTCCAATAACAGATGAAGACTTGAGCTCATTCATGAAGCAATTGGATGAAGCTGATGGAGGTCCAGCTTGGCAGTTGCTGATGGAGCGTTCAGCCACCAACTTGAAATATCAAGCCTGGCGGCGTGAGCCTGAGGTAGGCTTTGATGTACTTGCTAATCAAGATGTGTGTCTGTTTTCGCATCTAATATTGTGGAACATCTGATATAGTCCGTGAGTTGTGATGTGGAGTCTGCTGGAACCAAGAAACAGGATTTGTGAGCACTGTGTTGTAGTGGCACTGTGGTTTGGGATGTGTACCCAGGTTTTCATGTTCTGAAACCACTCTGTCCTTTTGTCACAAAATGGCAGAAGTGCTTTTGGAATGATCTTTCCCAGATGCTACATGAACATCTTTGGTGTTTCGCAGGGTAGACTGTCTGGCATTGGAATCATGATCATTATGACCTCTTTGAGTAGGAAATTAAATGTCTTACCAGAAAGGGTTTGGATTGCTCTGACTCCTCCCTGGTGTGTGTTACTGTGGCATTGGTTTTAGACGGGACCTACAGAGTACCGAAGCCGAACAGTGTTGGAGGATGTTTCTCCAGCACTGATGCGCGACTTTTTCTGGGATGATGAATTCAGGGTAGTCTGGGATGACATGCTCATATACAACAAAACATGGGAGGAGTGCAAAGACACTGGCTTCATGATTACACAGTGGGTCAGGAAGGTGTGTTGTTTTTGCCTCATCTTAGCTTGAGTCTTGTGTTTTTGGGACTTCAATTGCCATCATCATGCCCTTCCAAGAACAGGCAGAGCAATGAATCTGTATATGTTGAGTATACTATATTTGGTTGCAGCAGTAGCATGTTTTCCCAAGCTTTGATAGGTGCAAGTTAGGGAGGTGTCCTTTTCTGTAGGGTCATGGTGCACTATCAGAGCAGCAGATGGTAATGGGATTAAAATGGTGAGTACAGTCAGTAAGAGTGTAAAACCTCTGTGTACATCCATTCCCCTGTTGATTTTATGTTGTTTGCATGTTAATCTGGGTGTGTCTGCAGTATCCCTTCTTCTGTAAGGATCGAGAGTACATCCTTGGTCGACGTATATGGGAGTCAAATAACACATACTACTGCATTACACAGGTAAGAACTTTGAGTGCTTTTTACAGTGATGTTTGAAACTTTCATAGTATAAATTTGTTTTCTTTACTCTCCTTGTCTGTATCTGAGGTCTTTTGTGAAGTATGGTGTGAGCACATAAGCTGAACTGAAGCTTTTTGTGAGATGCTTATTGCAGGGAGTCCCATATCCTGCGGTGCCATTGCGGCACACACCAAGGAGGGTAGATGTCTACTTCTCAAGTTGGCGCATTCGTGCAGGTAAGAGTTTGAAAAACTTGTACTTTTCTGTCCAATCAATTGACCAGACACTCTTGTGCCTGGTGTCATGTTTGGAGTAGACCAAACAATTGCAGAAGAAAAAAGAATTCACTCTGTAAGTGTTGCCTGGCTTCCAGGGCTCACTAGTTGTAGTGGGTCTTAATATGTGAAAGCAGTTGAATCAGCAAAGGGAGATGGACAACTCACTGCCTGTGAAGTGATGCTATTCCACCATGAAGAGATGGGCATTCAACGAGACCTTGCCAAGCTAGGTGTGCGCCAGGGAATGTGGGGATGTGTGAAGAAAATAGAGCCTGGTATCCGAATCTACCAAGCTGAACGAAGACAGAACAAACCTCTCTCCCCATGTGCAATGATGGCGCACATAATGAGTAAGGTGCCATCTGCTCTTCTAAATGATCACAAGGTAACAACAACTAGTGATGGGGACACCTCTGTCATAGGAAAAGAGAAACACAATTTGAGTCATGGTTATTTGCGATGGATGATATTGGGAGGTGCAGTAGCCCTTGCATGTGGAGTTGAGAGAGGTGCTGTTGGCAAGTTCCTTGTGTTTGGGGTTGTAAGACGCTTGGGCAGATTAGGACGAAGGTTGTAACATAATGCCATTGGACGTGGCCACCAGTTTTCCACCAAGTATCTGTTTGGGCAATCCAAAAATGGTATCACTTTCAGATTTTAAGTTATCTTCACTTGGATATGTACTTCTACTTAACTGGTTAGATTTTAGGTTAGGTCTAGGGTGGTGTGCTGATGGCCTGCTCCCTTTTGCATCTTGTTTTTGAGAGCATTTGTAAGCAGAAAAAAAATTCCAAACTGGAATATGGTTTTGGGGCTGTCTTTAAGATTTCTGATGGTGTTCTGCAGCTGCATAAGTTGAGGAACTTGTCATTGAGATTGTTTCCTGCAACTGTTGGTTTCACATCATGAATGGAGTGACAAAAATTTGCTGCTTAATTCCCTTGTCCATGCTGAGAACCAGCCAAAAATCTTACACCTATCAATGTGGACCAGAAAGTGCTTAGTCTTATTGCTCGCTCTTTGAAGTTTGTAAAAGCCATCTCTGACGATGCATTCGGTGGTATTTGAGTTTGGCAATGAGCTGATATTTGTTCTGGTTGAATATAGAGTGCTTCTATTCTGAAGTACTTCAAGTTTATTGGAAGGCAGCTGCAATCTATATGTGGTCTGTGGGTGCTTATTTGTCAGCAGTCATTGAGCAGGGGGCTTTGTGATGCTGATGGGTGTACACCATATTTTTGACAATGAGATAAATTTGAATATACCTGCTAAATTTGGTAGATATAATTTGGTGCTACTGTCTATTGTTTATTATTCATTACTGGATTGGTTTTAGTGAAGAAACCAATGGGTTTCCCCTTGATGGCTTCAAATTCTTGGGGTTCTGTTGTAATGCAGTTTGCAGATGACAGCAAAATGGAGATGGTTTGTAGCTGACTGTACTAACAGGTGTTAGTTGGGGTAAAGTAGATTGAGCAGATTTCATTAGACGGACCACAGCTGAGAGACAGCTGGGGAAGTCACAATATTGAAAATAATGTATGGTGATAAAGTGTATAGGAAATGTTTTTGCATTGTTAGGAGGTGACCCACATCTCCTGATTGTGAAGAGCTTATAGTAGCACATGTATATTAAACTGTCCCAAGTGCATGGAGGGAGGTGCAGGCACCCAACTGCTCAAAAGAAATTTTGATTCAAAGGGTAATTTTATGGGAGCAGTAGGAAATAATAAATTAGAAACTGGTGGAAAACTTTCCTGCTACTGACTTCTAAAAATTAATGCATTTTTCCTTAATTGATCATACAGCCACATTGGCCTATCTACAAAGTGCAAAAGCAAGCATTGATGGCATACACACTTATGGAAAACGCAATTCATTAGCTTTTTCTTCATGAACAATTGTTCCATAAAGTTGTTACACCTATACATACATCACAGGTAATTGAACTGAAATATACTTGCCAGACAAGGGAGATGAAGCCCCATAAAGTACACAGCCTTGATACTGCAAATTTTATTCCAAGCTTGCCTTTGTACAAGAATTACTCATATAGGTAGCAGGCACAAATTGATTGCTTGTTTCACCACTACTGTACCTTGGTTTACAAAACTGGATATTATGGGCAGTTTCTCAGTGAAATGTTGGTTATTGTTTATACTAAACAAGTCCTGCTTGAAGGATCTTCTTTGCCCAGAAGGAATGTGGTGAAACCCCAGTAACCAATTATAGGAGATCATGGTAGATCATTCCCATATGGTGATCAGCATGCATGATGGATATACTGAGTGCAGTGTGCACAAACAAAAGGTTGGGTTTCCAAAACTGCTTGTTGAGTCACTCATGTTATTAAGATCCCAGAGATCTTACAGCCTAACATTCCATCACGACTGTGAGAAGCTTCATCCTGTTTTCAAAAGCAATCCAAGGTTGACATTCACCTCTCCAAGCTGCTCAATGTTAGATTGCCATTTCTGTTTCATATTAGGTGAAGGAAGCCAATCATGTGCTACTTTGCTGAGCAAGCAGAAACCTTCTTGCAGCATCAAGAGTCCTGTCTTTACCTCTGGAGGGATGATGAGCCCCACTGATATGTCTGCATCAGTTTTCATGGAATCCAGTTCCTGCACAAGAGGCCTATTTTCTGTAAGATGTTCTTCATCTTCACATTCCCTTGGAAAGGAATGGACATAAGAACTCCTTTGCATTATGCATTCACGTCGTAGCAGATCCTTCTCACTTTCAGTCATCAGTAAGGACGTGAAGGCACCATTCTTCTCCAAAAATAGTTTGACAGCAGTCATAAACATCTCCTCACCACTTTTGCCACTTCCAAGGACATCTGCAGCAAGGCCAGGATGTGATGGAATGAACCTCCAAAGCTCAGCACATGGTGAGTGCTCTGCAAAGTAACCAAAAGAAGCCAAACCTGCTTGGACAAGTGCCCAATGCTCCTCTCTCAACACCAAGTGAAAAAGATCCCAAAGGGCCTGACTCAGTGGATTGCCAATGTCCTCTGGTATATTGAACTTGCTCAAACTAGCAAGAAACTCTGCAAGTGCTGGCTTCATGACCTTTGCCTCATTATAGGTTGCTGATGTTGAAAGTTCCTGGATCTTTATCAGCAGAATTTGCAGAGTCTTGGGGGCTGCTTTCTGCTGCAAAAAGAAGCAGCATATCTGGAGCACTGGGTTAATGTTATGAGGGCTGTAGTTTTGACCCCCTCTTGATTCCTGGCTTTCAGCTGTAAGGGCATCCAAAGTTAATTTCTTGATCTCTTCCATGTACTTGGCATCAACAACTCTGCCATCCTCTCTGCACAAGACCAGTCAAGGTTAGAATTCAAAGCATAATCTGAAGGACATGAGTTTCGACAAGCAGTAGATAAAAGCACATGGGAGCAGAATAGCACATACGTCAGACGAAGAAGATGGAGTGCACACCACATTGATTCCTCAATTGTGGAGACAGGGTCTGAATCCATACATTCCATGAGTTCCCGTTTTGCTGCAGCTACACAATGCTTCAACAAGTTACCAGAACATGAGTTCCTCACACCAGCTTGTAGAAGGTCAAATGAGAAGCCCTCTTGAAAAAGAACTGCTGCGACTTTTGCAGATGGCAGTGATGCAAAAGGGTCCTCTTGGAATGCAAGCTTGTACAGGTAGAAGGCTGCTTCAGAAGGGGCTGCTTGAACCAGTGAGCAAATCAACCGTGCCAGCCTGTGGAAGAGCTGCAACTGGGAAGGTTCTGGTGATGCTAGACATAGGAGCAAGGAAAACAGAGAAAAAATGTGCTGCTGAATCAGTGCAATCTCACTATGCCGTGCAATAAAGCACCAAAGATCTTTGACTAGCTCACTGCAAAGCACAGAGGGGTGGAGGGCCTTCTCAAAGAGGAACCCCTCAATCTCAATCCAAACTTCAGCTGAGGAAGATGCCACAGTGGCAAATGTTTCCAGTGCTTCCAAGGCCCACAGGAACATCAGTTTCCATTGACTCTGTACAGATGAATCTCTGTCACTTGCTGGGAGAGGTTGAACTTGCAGAAAAGCAAGGTACACCTCTTCTTCAGACACTGTCTCAAGTAGCCAATCCAACCTCCTTGCTAGCTCCAACAGAACATTAGGAACATAACTTCTAGAACTCTGTAGAAGATGTAGAAACACTAGCACATGGCTTGCACTAAGTAAACCTCCTCCCTGAAATCTTTCATCCCAATACAAGAGTACCTTTCCTTTCTCAAGCAGTCCAACTCCTGAGTGCAGATACTCAATAGCTTTGGGGGCCTCAGAATATCTAATTATAGTTTGTAGGAATTCAATCTTGAAGCTTATGTCAATATCAGAAGAGCCAAGTAGGGAAGGGAGAAAGTCCAAGGCAGTTGGTGCTGCTACCTCAGCCAGGACTGTAGCTGCTGCTTCAGGGACAAGAGTTCCACCATTGCATACAAGAAGCAAGGCTGAAACCTTACAGATACAGTCTAAGATGGGCTTTCTGACAGCAGTGGCTTGTTTTGGGTAGCGACAACACAGTTTGGATATATGGGAGAAGAAGAATTTCACTAAAATACAGAATTTTCTAAAGTGAGCATCTTTTGATGTTGAAACAGTGGCAGCACATGATTCCTGTGGAAGCCAAATCTCAGCAGCCAGGGTCAATGACTGAGTGGCATGATACACCAAAGCTGTGATGAGGCCTTCAATGTTGATGACTGATGCTATGGTTAGGGGGTTTTCTAACTGTGTCAACATCAGTACACAGCTTTTCCAAACAAGATTCAGCACAGCAATGTTCTTTCCATTGAATATCTGAAGTTGACCCCATTCCACCCTTGCTGAAAGTGTCCCCAGTTCTTGCATACTGTCCATTGCAGAAGTAACTATCTGAAGAGCATCTGACAGTGAACCACTGGCTGTAATCTTTGAAGAAATAGCCAGAGAACTTTTGATAGTGAGACAAACTTTTGAAATCACGCGAAGTGCAGTGCCAAGCAAATCCAAGCCTGCCTTGTGCATTTCTCCTCCTTCAAGATCACTTCTCTGCAGTTTAGCAAGTGATAAACAAGGAATCAGAAAGATTCAATGAGAAGGCACAGCAGGGCATATTCTTGACTAGCTTCAGTATTTATTCAAGGAACGGAGTGTAACTCCAAGCCGACAACCAAGTTGCCTCACCAAATTGCCTGCCAACACCTAATCACAGCTGTAACAGGCACTACAAAATAAATCACTGTCATAGAGCTGGACATCAGACATCGCAGGGATAGTTATTCATTGATGTTGCTATGCACAACAAAAACATACAGCAAGCTATCCTCATACATTTCTTCCAGAGAACTCGTGAAACTAGAAGCACAGGTTGCAAATCTTGCTGCATTACATAATATTCTCCATAAACTGGCAAACTTTTTCAAGAACAGGAGAACAGATCTGCATACTTTCACATATTGCCTGAAATATTCCCTTGGCTTATATCTTTACTTATGAAGGCACCTGAAGCAAAATAAGCAGAGAGAGCTTAAATGCTTGGTTTTATAGTGTAGCAGTCCATGCTGTATGTTTTGATATTTCCACCATTACAGTACAGGTATTTCAATCAGACACATTTGCATGTTGAGGGTCTGCACCCTAACCACAGGCATGAAATTCATGGTGACAACGTACAGCATACAGCAGAAAATGGGCTGAAGTCCAGTGAAACATATCACAAACTACTAGATGTTATTGCCTGCAGGTGACAGTCTTCAAGAAGTTCCAAGATGGTTACCCATTATGAGAAAGAGTGCACATAGCTTTCCAGTTGTAAATCAACTGGTGGTCATTTCAACAAAAGTCACACACTAGATAGATTCTCAATCAGCAAGCTCTGAATGCTACATCTGGTTCAGCTTTTACTTGAGAATATAGAGAAACTTACCACAGTACTTGAGAAACAAAAGATTTTCACCAGAATGAATGACTCGCTGAGAAGAACTGCCATAGAGGAAATGAACTGCTTCTCCAGCAAATATGTGCACTCCAGAGTAACAGCAAAGATTGCTAGAGTAAGAGCACTGGTCTCCTTTAGAAGCTGAATCAGTAAGTGTCAAACACAGAAGATGTTGATATCAGTAGAGTTGGACACTACATGGACACTCCATGCATGCTTGAGTCTCCAAAACTTTCAGGGAATCATTAGACACATCAGCAATTGTATGACAGGAATGCCATCGTATTTTGGGGCATTACAGCACAGATAGGTTAAAACCTATGCCCATGGTTTGAGTACTCACTCTTAAGTTGAGAAAGTCTACAAGATCATCCAAGTCTCCAGACATCTCTGACTCTACCATGTTTTGGCTTCTATCCATATAGTCCTATAATTGCACAAATTCAGCTTCTACATTCACAATTTTCTCTGCAAGTTTTCATCACCTAGAGGAAACCAGAGTTGAGCCCTTAGGCACACATCTTTCCCACGGCACTTTTAAGCATTAGTGACTGATCAACCTGAAAAACCCCTAGTGATTGTCACCAGGTACCTGTGGTAGAACATCTTCAGGTGGTCCATGGAATTTGCTTTCTGGTGCAGAGATACACTTTCCGCACCATGCAGTTGCCTGTGCATGATACATTCATCATCAGACTCACTATCTACCTCAGCTCTCTCATTTCCAACTGTCATGGCCAACATTGATCATTATCTGTTCAACATCTCTACCTCATGATACACCACATGTCAATGACTGGTTTTGAAATGAATGCTACCTTGGTGGTCAGTTGAATGAAGAGAGTAAGAGCTTTGATGTCTGTTCGTGAGTGTGGCAGCACTGAACAGACAATTCTACTAATGTTTGTTCGCCATTTACAGTCCCAAATGATGGAGGTTCCCTCCTCTTCCCAACATGCCTATTTAGGAATCAAGTCCCCCAGACACCATGGATTGAACTTCCATTTGCATGAGCAGCAAAACAGATCTAACATGGTACTCCATATATCTCCAACACAAACAATCATATTGCGAAACACATGGCTATGTCAAAAAAAATCTCAAACCAATAGAACAAGCAATAACTAAAGAGTTACACACAGCACCATGTACTCATATCTCTATGTAGGACACACCCATTGTGAATCAAAGTGAGAGGTGAGTAAGGTGAGAATACCATCAGAGCTTTAGCAATTTGATGCTGATCCAAAGCTTTGCTAAATGATGCAGTACCAATATGGTCGAGCACCTTCATTCTCTCTTCAAAAACCTGCAAGATGATGCAATCAGACAGCAGCTCATAAATCCTTGCCCCTTATTCGACAAAAACTGAACAGGAACAGGATTTCATCTGAGAAATTTCTGTGCTGAGATAGCACCTGAATAAACTAATGACACTTATTCAGATAGCTTGAAAAGAAGGTGCAAAAATGCATTCATATTCCTAGCACAACATGTCTTCTTGAACAATGGATTTAGCATACAAACTTCTCCAAAACACTTGATCTCTGTGAGAGGGACATTCATAACGTAGAGCAATTACCTCGACACCAGAAAAAGAGATCCTCTAATTCAACCCCTTCAATCCCATGAACTGCTTTGACCCAACAAGAACACTGGGTGCTGATTGAGCTTGCCTGAGAGGTTTTCAGCACCTGGAGCAAATGGTCCAAACTTTCCCCTGCTGGAACTTGGGCCATGATAGCAAAATAAAACGAGCCTTGGATTACCCGTTGGCTTACAGGAGATGTCTGTAGGACAGCCACATCTGCCCGATGGCGAGCAGGTGCCGACTAATTTCAGTCTTGGTCACAGAGGATTTGGCTGCAGCCCAAGGCATTAAGGAAGGAAACACCTAAATAGAAAAAAAGTTATCGTTTCCATCATAGTCAGATCTGCAGTGCGGAGAAGTCCTTCTTCAAACACTATATTACATCACGTGCTCCCTCTTGGATCCTGAACTCGAATTCAGACAAATGCTTACTACCCTGTGCAACTCCATTGTTCAAGGCTTTTAATCGTGAAGAGAGTATACGAGAGTATACAAAAAGCCATCAGGGTACATCGAATCACATCAACTACTGCTATACATATATAGTACTCTCACAGCCACCCTTGGAAAACACGAGAAGAAGCCAAACCTGGTCAATCAATCTTTAGGAAACAAGAGACCGCAAGCAAAAGCTGGTGAACAAATCGAGCGCCGGAAGAAGAACTCTCCTCGCAACCTCCGCCACGACTGAAATTCCGAATAACAAAAGTAAGTCTCTTAGAAATAAAAAAGCCATACAATGATCAAATTCACAAACCCCCCACCCCTCCCCCCCCATTTGGCTCATCTTTCTTTCTTACGACCTAAATTCTTCGTCATCCAAGGTCCACTTCCGGAGGATTCTTCAAGAGAAAACAGAGCACAACAAGGAAAGAAAAAGGAAATTTAAAACAACCGTTGAACCAGATAAACCAAACAACATTCGCAGGCAAAGAAGGGGAGTTACGCACCACCATGCCCTTTGCGAAACACTGGAGCCATGAAACAATCGTCCGCAGCGTGCAGGCTAGTCAGCCAGCGCGTGCAAGCTTCAAAGCGTTTTTGGACACAAGCTTGTGAGCGAGCTCGCATTTCTGGCGGGAAACAAAGAACGGAAAGCGCACATGGAAGGAAGAGGCGACGTAGACGTATAGATTGGCTATATACGTATTCATATATATATATATATATATATATATATATATATATATATATATATATCTAGAGTATATACTTTTAAACACTTTTTTAAAAAGCTAAAAGGAAAAAAAACTAGCCAGAAAACTAGCCCCATTACAACATTCATAACTAGGGGTTTTTCTTTTTTAATGAAGTTATTTATAATTTTGTGATATAAAAAATTTGGTGAATTTTTGCAAATTTTAACAAAATTAGTTGAATTTACACTCAAAAGAAAAAAAAATTTGTTTCAATTTCATTTACACAATAATGTAAATGGTTTAATGAGACTTGTATGAAAAAAAACACTTCATAACTCATGTCATGTTAAAGTCCCAATGTTTTTTTTTTTCAATTTTACAATGTTGCTCAATTGTCAATATTCCAAAAGTATATTTAGCCAAATTTGGTGATATTCAAAATATGAAAGTATAAAATCTTAAACAACCTTTCATATTGTAGGCAATTATGGCAATTATTTGCAATTATTTATGATTGATTTCGTTTTTTGGCAATTTCAAAAAATAAAATTCACATAATATTCTTTGTTGAAAATATTTTTTGCAATTTGGTGAAAATTCGCCACAATATCTAACCTTGGGTGTTTCAATTGATTTTTTAAAACCCTAAAAAAAACTAAAGCTTTCGTACCATCAACAAATTATGGTTGCACTTGGGTGCAACAATTCATTTGAATTCAATCAAGAACCAAAGCTTGATTAGGTTGTGAAAATCATCTAAATTATGTGTGAAAATTAGTTGCAAGATTGAAATTAAAGGTCAAGCTATAAACATGTTTGAGGAAGAGGATCATTGTTGTTGCCATGAGGCACTTGCTAGACATTTGTGAGTGATATATATGATATTGTCAACAAGTTCTTTCTTTTGTTGCAAACCCTAGGGCTTGAGGTATAATGAAGAAAGGAATTCTTCATGATCCATAATCAATGTTGTTTTTTAATGCTTGTTGCACTACTAGAGCTTTTTAATTCCATGATTCAAGTTAGGAAGAAAAAGACAAGTAGATTAGTGCACACATTGTTTCAAGACAAAAAACATCTTCATCCTTGAGTTGGAACTTTAGTGTGGTGAAGAGATTTGTGATAGAAACAACAAGCAATTGTTGATGAGGTTTTTCAAAGGTTAGTTTAGTGAGCCGAGGAGCAGGGAAAAGGAGGAATTATAGTTTCTTAATGTAGTTTTGTTGGCCATGATGATGAATGTGGGTATCATTTTAAAATGTATCATGGGGGAAGGTGTTTGAGGTCTTGCACAAGATTGTTGAATTACGATTTCTTGCTAAGTACAAATCACAAAGAAATTTATAACCATGCTTTTGTCCATCTTGTGGATTATAATTGTATACAAAAATGTGTTCTTGTGTAATTGTTCATGTAAGCTTGAATGCAGTTGTTGTCAAGAAACCATAAAGTAATTAAGTAGATTTGGATTTAGTCACCTTGATTTAGAATTTTCTTAAAGATCAATTTTAATTTTTATGATACTCACTCAAGAAGGTGAAATTACCAATGTAGGTACTTCAAATATGGGATATTATTAATAATAAATGTTTTCATATTATTTGAACAAGTTGCTCAACTTTTTGTAGCTTCATTATTTGGACTCTAATAGGTATTTTGGTATTTTGTCATATAAGTTTATGATAGTTCCAATGCAAGTTTGAGTCTTACATGAATAAGGTACAATTGTTGAGGGTAATTGTTAATTTTAGAAAATCATCTTGCTTGATCCTTCAATTGCATTTGTTCAAATTTTGGATAGAATCTTGGATGTGTAAGACATGTGCAAATTGATTTAGCAAATATGTCTTTTAATAAGTTTATTTGTCAACATGTTATCTTCAAGTTTAAATGGTTTTGAAACCTAGTTGCATTTAATGAATGGTTTTGCATCAACATGTTAGTCCAATTGCAAAGGTTCAAACTCTTGATGATGAATTTGGCTCATCATAATTTTGAAACTATAAATGACCTATCAAGTTTCAAGTTGGGTTTTACCTTGCATTGCATAAAGTCAAATGGATTTCTTTGAAGATCAAGTATGTTCTTCTTGCTAAATGACATATCAATTATCAACCTATCAATTAAAATGACCAACATTTGTCATTGATCAATTAATTGATTATGGAAATTCATATGATTGTGCTAAATAAAAATTGTGTTAAACAATCTTTCATATTATTCCTTGAGATACTTGTAGGATTATGTGATATGGGATATTGTTGAACTATGTGAAAGTATGTTGCATGCCAAGTTCATGGATGCCTTAAGTATCTCAAATACATGTGAAGTATGTTTGAAATAACAACAATTATTAACTAGGTACCTAAAATGTATGGTTGTAACTATTAAGTGCTTCATAGTCGATTGTTTTACGTTCAACCTATTAGTAATGCCTTATTGCAAGGATTTAAGAATTTGGTAAAAGACATCACAAACTCCAACTTCGAACTTTGATTTTGAGTTGTTAAACAAAAAGCTTATGAAAATGAACTTTAATTTAAAGTGCAATTTAAGCAATTTAACACATATTTTTATATTTTTACTTGTAGCAATTTTTGTTTTGTTTTGTATGAAACACATGGTTGAAGGAATTGGCAACAATAACTTTCCACTTTCTAAAAAAAATTAGGAAAGTGCCACCCTACTTGGTCACTAGGGTATTGGCCTTGGTTCAAAGGTCATGACATCCAATCCAAAAGACATAGCCATGTGGTAACCATTGATTGTACAATTACAAGAAAATTTCAACTATTAAATTGCCTATAACAAAACAACAAACTACTAGGCATGATGGATTTAAGTTGAATATTTATGATGTGTAAGTGATGCATTGCATTATGTGTTATTTTAATGATAACATCACCATTGAATTAAACAACACACATGGATGGGTTGGAATGACCATGTGAGAAGGAGCATTCATCACTTTCAAGAACTTACCAAGTGGAATGTTGATATTTTACAAAAAGAAAATCACAAAGGTGGGCACCAAGCATTTGAACAAAGGAAATGTCCAACCCCATATTCGATCATTAAATCCTTTGTGATGCCTTATGGTAACCAAGATCCTACATTTAATTTTTTTAAAAATAATTATGTTTATATATTGTTACATGTCATTGGCCATTATCAATTTTCAAAGATGTTTGGTGTTATGTCAATGTGGGGAGGTCCTATCAAAGGCCTTTTAGACACAACTGGTGAATCAAGTTATAGATGGCATGGTTACAAAAACTATGAACAAATTTGTGAACCATGGACATTGGATGTATTACTTGCATGACAACATTTGATTTGTGGATATCATGTGACAGTAATGAAACATTTTTTCTCATCATTTCATTCATCAATTCCTCCTAACAACCATGTCATGTCACAATGGGGTTGTTTATTATTGAAAGCACAATGGATATTCTAATGGTTGAACAAATGAAACATCTTGTTGGGTTTTTTTTGTGTTTATTGACAAAATGATTACATTTGTGAAAGACAATGGAACAAACCTAAGAACCATGAGTATAATTTATTGAAAAATGTTGTTGAGTGTGGCTTTTTAGATTTTCTATAGCTCTATTTTTGGGCACATGTTGGGGGCATGCTATGTCTAAAACAACCCAATATGCCACAAATGACATTAAGGTTTGCCCTTGATTGTAGGGGATGAATTTGAATAGGGTGATTGCAAGTTTAGGCGATTTCTTAATAGATACACCAATCCCTAAAATTCCACACAAGAGTGTTAAAATGGCAATTTATTGTGATATATTATTAGTTAATGGTGGTTAATGAATTAAAAAATTTCATATGAAAATAAACCATTTAATTTTTTTAAAAAACATACATGTTAAGAAAATGAATTGAAATCCACCAAAGATTGATTATGATGTGCATTTATGAAAATATGGTCCATTTTAAACGATTCAAAGGTCCATTACTTCTTTTGTTAAGGTTTTTCTAGCAAACTTTTTGCATCTATGTTCCTATTTTTTTAATATATCATATGTTGAGTATTTATAAAATATCCCAAATAAAAACCATACACAAAAATGCATGTTAAAAGATGGCATATATAGAAAGCCAATCCTTAGTTTTCAATTTCAAATGTCCATTATTATACATTTGGTGCATATATGTTATAATATTTTAATATAAATGTATTATATTCAAGTTGACAACCTAAATATAATCACAAATTTGATATGTTGTTGGTTTTATGATATGTTAATAGCATGTAAATGCATGACACTCTTAAAAAAAATGCATTGTAACACAAAAAATGAATCGCCCTACTTTGCAACCACCTTGTAAGCAATATTTACTTAGACAAAAAAATGGGAAAAATCTAGTAAGGAGTGGAGGGAAACACATGTGGAACATGTTCAACTAAGGTTCAATTAGATAATTGAAGAAATTTAAAACATTGATGAAAAATAAATTTGCATCACATGTCATTTTATTTCAAAAGACTCTTGAATACATGAATGCAATTAACATTTGTAATGATATCAAACAACCCACTTGTAAGAATGGGTGTTAAATGGTCAAACTTGGCAATCACAAGGACTTTAATTAACACATTGTTGTTCATGGTAATTTTATGCATATTGAATTAGTCTAATGGGCTTTGGTTGTCAATTGATACATTAGCTATTGCATTTAATTTGATGCAAAACATGCAAGGACAAGTTTGTTTAATATTTGAGGCATTTCATCAACTTTTGATTTGGGGAGATTTTTGACTTAAAACATCAAGCTATGAAATTATGCATGTTAGGTTATGTGATTAAAGTTTTAGCACCTTCTTGTAAAAACACATTAGTTGTCAAAGGCACAACATGATGGCAATCATGTTTGATGCCATAAGAATTTGAAGGCAAATCAAATGTAAGTTCATATTTTTGTTGCTTCTTCAATTATGGATGAATGTGATACGAAGATGTTCAACCCAATGTTTACATGTTCATGAACATTTGAACTTTACAAATGTTGTTCCCCCCCAAGTTTCTTGTATTATTAGATGAAGATTTATTTATTGGACAAGTTGTTCCAAACAATGACAGCCTTTAATTCTTTATTGAAAAATGAATTATGCATGTTTTAATGTTTGCAAGTAGATTATAAGGATTATGAAAATTTGGGTTTTTCAGTGGGTTGCACATATAACTAAATTTTTCATGTTTATTTAACCCATCAAACTTTTAGGATTGTTTAGTCTCAAATTGTTTTAACGTTGTGAAAGTGATCACTAACCTATGAAAATCCAAGTTCAAGATGGATAATTTGATTGATTTGATCAACATGAATTGGCTTTGTGATGTTCATGTGGGTTGTGAAAAAAAGAAACAATATTTTTTCTTTGAGTTCATGGATGTTGAAGATGCATTGATGATGGACAATGAAAAAATTATATCAATACGTGGGTTTTTATAAAGATGATGAATACTCTTGTGTTGGATGTATTAGAATTTCAAATTCACAATCAAATAAAATTTATATTTATTACATTCTTGTGTGCATTTTTTTGTTTTAAGTTATTGTTAATATCCATATTGGTTCTAAAGTGATTTGGGAATGTGTAAGAATAGGTCCAGGTGTTTATGTGTGAATATCAAATGATAACATTATTTAGTAATGGGATTGGAATACATGGAGCTTTTGGTGGTCAACATTCTAGAAGATCTACAAATCACCAATAATCTAATGGTCCACATTAAAAATATTTACATTAAGCAGATCAATTTTTCAATGTATCCCACTCAGTCATGTCTATTGGGATTTTTTTTAGACAATGTGATGTTGTAACTATTTTTCAAAGTGTGTTAAAATTATTTAAGCATGGCCCAATGGGTGATTTTTACACAGATAATCCGATGTGTTTAAACAAATTGATTTTAATGTGAAAGAGGTTGGGGATATTGTGTGTGTGATATTATCTTCATGGGAAAAACAACAATTTCATTTTTTAAAAGTTGAGTTTCTTGCATTTGTCACATGCATAAAAATAACAAAAGCAAAGGGTTTTTTCAAGGTAGACAAAAATCAAAACAGACTATAACAAATACATGCTTAAATCTAATTCCAAATAAAACATGCAAACTAAAGACAATAACACAAAAATGTAAAACAAAAGTGTAAACAAAACTTTATTTTTATAAGTTATGAAATTATGAACATGAAGTGAACAAAATTTTGGTGCAAAATCATACTTGAAACTAATGTTGAACAAACTAAAGGTAATGGAAGGTCTTATTTATATTTACACCGCTTTGGGATCTTAGTTCAAAGAAACTTCTATGGAGGTTTCCATATGCCCATTATCCAAGGAAGTTTTTTGAGAACCTTCTTAAGTATAAATGAATTATGAATGAACTAGGAATGAAGTACAAATGAATTAATAGTCACATATGAATGAATTAAAAAAAAACTACAAATGAATTGTGAGAAAACTATAAATGAACTATAAGTGAACTATGAATTAAGTACAATTTAATTACAAGTCAATTATAGGTAAAATACAAGTTAATTAGAAGTTGTTGTTGGATGAAAAATGAATGAAATCCATCCATCATGATGTTGGTGATGGTGATGTTAGTCAATGTTGATGTCCTTGACATCACCTTTCCATGTTTTGTGTGTTTGTTTTAAGGTTTCACAAACAAAATAATGTTTGATTGCTCCTTTTAAACTACGTGATGATTTTTAATTGAAAAAAATCCTTTGGCAAAGGTCATGGTTTTGTTCACTTTGGATTGAACTTGTGACAAGTGATATGTGATTTGGGTTTATTTGTGAAAATTTGTGGTTTTGTTAAACATTTGTTTTGTGAAAGTTGTTTTTTTGTTATAATAGGGGGGGGGGGAATTAAATTAGGGACAATCTTTGCATATTTCTTGAGTTGAAGAAACTCATTTGACTAATTTGATGTTTTTGAAGGTTGTTTCAATTTAAAATGCCTTGAGGAATTATAGGTCAGAAAAGGTTTAATACCTTGGAATGATAGATTTATTTGTAATGGGTTATTGGTAGCATTTGCTAGGATTATCATAATCATTTGTTTTAGTTAAATAATTAGAGTTTCCTTGCTTACATTTCTATTGAGTTAGCCTTTCATTATTTAGGGAAAACTTGAAATGCTACAAGTTCACAATTTGCAATCATTATTGACTTTGTGTAGCAACATTACAACATTGAGTTGTGTTTGAAGGTCATTGAAATTGTTGTCACTAACATGTTGCATAAGAGGTTGAGCATAAATCATAATAATTATTCACCAATGTAATCACCATTGTCAATGACTTGAAGTTTGGTGTTGTAAGCATTGTTGTCACATGTGCCAATACCATTAATATTAGATCATTTCATCATTATGATATTTTCCAAGTTTGGCACCATTTGTGTTTCCCACTTGGTGAAACAACATGAAGATTTGTGAATTTTATTGCCACATGTTGTTAACATGTTGACAATCTATATAATTTAAATCTTCATTGTTATTTTGAGCTTAAACTAAGATTGGAATAGCTAATGCATTGACAACCAATAAAGTTTGTACATTTTCACCATTATTTCAAACTTAAGTTAAACTTAAAGTGGTTAACATGTTGAAAACTAATAAAATTTAAATCTTCATCATTACTTTGAGCTTAAGTTAAACTTGGAAGTTTGGAACATGAATTAAACTCCTATGCTCAAGATATGGCAAGGTTTAAGTCTAATCAAAACTTGCCTATCCTTTTTTTTTTTGGTTATTTCATCCATGTGGGGGAAAATGTTTCATCCATAAATTGGATGTTCATTATCCATCCATCCAATAGCTTAAATAAAAGGTTAATAAACAAACATCAATTTGGTCATTGAATATCCATCCCAAGACCAAACATTGGATAATGCATACCAATTAATAGATTCCACCCTATGAGAGACAATAGGTGAAAATTGATTTTTTTTAAAATTCAATTTTGAATTCAATTAGAATTTCTTCCAAAATTTTAACATGGGGCCATATATTACATCAAGTTTTGACATTTTTAAAGATATTGGAGTCGAATTTACAAGGAACATCTTGTGATAGGGCATGAACACAAGTTGAAACAACCATTACCAAGGTGGGGTGAACAAGTAAATGCAAAGAATTAACCCATTTTGTTTTTATGTTATTTGAATTCATAAGCAAAGGGGTGCCATTCTATCAAATCACATTGATTATCATGTCATCAACTTTTTTTTTAAAAAAAATTGTGTATTGAATTAGAAGTCCTTAGTTGGAGCTTTCAAAAGCAAGGATTTCTTTTGTATGAACAAGTTAATTCCCACTTGTGCAATAATTTAAAAACATTTGTTTGCAAATCTTATTGTTGAAACTTTTTGTACAAGGGTGAAAGATGTGAAGGAATGCTAGATTTAGTTGGGCTTGTCATTTTGCAATGAATTTATGAAACACATATTTAAACTTAAATAACACCTATGACATTTGGTTTGGCTTGTCATTTTGTAACAAATTTGTGACTTGAGGTTGGGATACCACATGTCAGTTGTTGGGTGAGCTTAATTTATGCATTGTTCTCTATTTGAGTTCAAAGTTTTAAAAGGCTAAAAATAAGGTTGGATTGTCATGGGAAGGGTTAGATGAAAACCTATGCTAACATTATTATGTTATTATGGACATTTTAAGATTTGAAATTGATGATTGTTAGATGACATTTGTTGTGCATTTGTAGTGATATTGAATTGATGGTTGGTAGGTTGTGAAATGAGTCGTAAGTGCCTTCATTTAATTCAATTATAATTATATAGTTGTAACATCCCTTGGAGATTAGGGTTTGAAAAACAAGATCTAATGTTAAAGGTCACCACGAAGGTGGCCAAAGTCACACTAAATAAGGGATACTTCGAGCAAAAGTGACACTGGTGGGTTTACAAGGTAGGGGTGCAACCCAAAGTACTCTATCGTCTAAAGAAAATTGCTTAACTTTCAATTTAGATACACAACAAGTCCTTCCCATTGTACCATTGTTATGGGACATGAATGAAATTTATTGAATCACCAAGGACCCATCATTTTTCAAGGGCAGTGTGAATAGGCTTGCCCTCTTATGTGCCCAACTCCTTCCCATGGCATTAATCCTTTGAAGAAGTTGAAACCAGAGTCATGAAAACACCAAAGAAACACAAATGAACATGTGGAAATTTGAAATCAGACACAATTCGATATTTGCGTTGATGTGAACCATCTACTTACCAAGTGGCATACAGAATCAACCAAGTGAAACAAAAGGTTCCAAAGGCAATGCTTCCACATAGGTAAAGTAAATTTGTGTCTATGACTAGTTAGAGAGGGAAAAAGAGTTGGAATAGCGGAGTGCTGCACCTTGAGGAAACAAATTCTAATTGTCAGCTTGAACTAATGTTTTTCTACAGCAGTTCACATCAGTCTTCAACAAGCAGCATACAGTATAATTCATCACATCAGAATCACAAAGAAACCCACAAACTGCTGAATCTGGTCATTACTTTTTTTCTGGATCTAGCTGGATTCTAATCTCATGCTTTCACATTCAAAGCTTCCGCATTGCCATGACTTTGTCACCTTGAGCCTGATATATAGAAACTCAAGTTATGTGAAGTAAATTCACCAATTTCAGTTCCAATGAGCTAGCAAACTGTTGTACCAAACACATCTTTCAAGATTGGAGAAAAATCACAAGCCACTATGTGCGTGCAAGCACAAAAAGACTAGCGGTCAATAGCATTTCTGGCCTTTCATCTGTACCAAGACTCTGGATCACGCCATAAATAGCCAATAGAATTGCATCACAGCCCATGCCAAGAGTTTCATTTGGGTCACTCTTCGTATCTTCCTTGCCTTTGCTTACCCATCTTCCGAATTCATCTCCTTCAGTTAGTGTGGATGGCCTTGGTTCAGTGTGACTAAGTTCAGTTTCTGCAAAACAGACTCTCAAGTCAAGCTGTCAGATGGAATACTAAGATCCAAGGAATACTGATAAATCTTCATGTATACACTCCACAGGATGCAGCAGGACACAGAAATTACAGGTCACCTTAAAAGACAGCAAGATCTTGAGTGGACAAATGTCACGTACTAGCTCCTTGTGTTCTGCAAGCTTCATGGTTAACACCTCTTGCAAAAGAATCAGCAATAGTCCACAAAGAGCCTATTGCTATCAAGCTTATAGTAACATGCTTGTTGAGGGGAGAGCTATGTCTGTACCTGCCTGGCTTCAAGACATATGTATGACCACCAAAATCCAAGATAAAAACTCAGAGGCGTCTTATTTCAGCAATAGTTTCACTAGATGTAACAGGCTCATGCAACATGTCTGATGACAAGCTTCTTGGATGACAGGGAAAATAAGCACAAGAAACATCAACATAAGGTTTGAAGATGCAGCATGCAACTGATTCCACCCAATACCTTGGAACATCCTTCTACAATCTTCATGTGAGTGACAAAGAACCGACCAACGAGTTTCTTGTGCTTTTTGTGCTTGAAGACTGTCGATCAGCGCAAGGACGATGACTGTTTCGCAGTGACCGAAAGTCTAACACATGTAGCCTTTCTTTTTCTGGCGAGTTGGCTAAAAAGAATATCAATATGGCTAAATTTATGTGTTTTTTGGGTTTACTCTATCGCCAAATTTGCACAGTTTAAAAAGATTATCGCCAGATTTCTCAAATCGAGTTCTAGCATGTAGCCAAAAATGTGAACCAATCTTCAACTTTAGGAGGAGTGAGGACCACGGTGAAGGAGCCCCCTAGCCAGGACCTTTGTCTTGCTGTTTAGTCTTTTGAGCTGTTTCTCTCTTGCCACTTAGGGCTTCCAAGCATTAAGTTAAGCACTTTGGCAACAAGCCTTCCTCATTGTAAAGTACCCTGAAATTCCTTCAAGTGATGTACCTTCTGACTCAGAACCTGCCTCTATAATAACAAAGGGAGAACTGTAAGAATGCTTTCTCTTGACCAAAGGTTCTCTCATCACTGCAGCCTTTTCTTTTGGCTGATTTTTGCCAGTTGGCGAATTTTAAAATAAATATATATATATTACTCTTTCAAATATTCTGTTTCAAAATCACAAAAAGTTGATAAAAAACTCTAAGAGAATGCCATTTTTCCACACATTTTATGCAAGTAGTACACAAGGATTTCAATAAATTTATACTTTCATAGTCTGTCCATAGCCAAATGTGGCTAAATCTACTTGCGTATGATCACCAATGTGGCAACATCACAAATTTTTTTGTGAAAAAACACTGCTCTGCTCACAAAGCCACAAATGAAGCAGGGTTGCACGATGACAATAATGATGAACTCAATAGTTTGTAGTCACTTTCCATGCACCTATCGTGAAATTGAAGTCAATTATTTCTAAGAGTAGGTGCACAACCGGTAGTAAAACGGCCTGTAAACTGTACTATGGATGAAGCACAGCTGTCAAATGAGCATGACGTAGGGGGTATTAGAGTTATCCGTAAAGTCATGCCCTGTTGGGCCTGAGTTGCACCCCTCATTTGATGCTTCATCCCCTCCTGGCTGTTTGTCTCCAAAGTCATGAAATTTTATTTAAATCATTGTATGAAATACTGAGACTCAGCATTAAATGCACGAGGACACATTTTTAGCTACAGTACACATAGCAGCAGCAGTCATTGGTTGGTTGAAAGCATTCAGGAAAAGAAAGGACAGGGCAAACTCAGTTTAGCACCAAATTTGTTGCTAAACTGAGTTTTCATGCCCCCCTTGAAGCCCAATATACTTTTCCTTCCTATTTTTAAAATCTCATCCCCTATGTGACCAAACAGGCGGTTCCGGTGCCGTCTTTTCCTGACTTTATGGATAACTTTATTGTGTAAGCAAAACTTTGTGGACTTTGTGGTTGGTGGTGGAGGGGGAGATTAAAGAAACCAACGAACTGCCAGTCACTGAGATGCTAGCTTACTGAGGTAGCCCTACAAAAGAGTTTTCAATGAACATGTGTTCTTAAGTTCTCAAAGTGTTCCCCAAGATGTTCCCCATTGCACCACACACTATCCCATTTAAACTTTAGCCAAAGTTGAACTTGCATTGCCTATAAAGGTGGGTCCAATGAAAGAACTTTTAATATACTATTTTGTGAGTGCTAACATTCAATGTTGGTGAGTGGTCAATCTTTCAATATGTTGTGATAGGCCAATCAAAGCAGCTCACTTGCCTAAAAAAATTGAACTTTGAGAAGCACCTTACAACTAGGCCATTACTAGAATTAACTGTAAGTTTGGACTTATATATTTGCACAGGATACAATGCTCTTGCTAAGGCCAAGTAAATGAAATTCACTACTTCTGATTAGCTGGATAATAATGAGTGGCCCAGGTGGTGGCATTCGATCCTCAACATTATATGTGCACATACTTGTTATTGTAGGCACTACAAAAGTACTGTCTGTTTCTTTGTTTCCCTATCTGCCCCTTGGCCTCATATGCCATTTTCTCCAAAAAGATGGGTGATGCCCATACACACTTTGGACCCATATAACCTACGTTTTGAGCTTGTAACAGACACCCAGTCTTATGTGTGTCTAGTCCTATTTTTGTTATGGACTTGTAATATGACCCAACGTGTGTGTGTGTGTGTTTGTGTGTGGGCAGCACCAAGAAATGTCTGCGCAGCAACAAATTCAGGGAAAAAGGGCAGACAGGGAAAAAAGAAGCAGGCGGTACTTTTGCAATATCAAATGTGTGAACATATAACGTTGGGCCATTTCAATAGCCTCTCACCTTATGCTGCCCCAGTTTTCATGTTTACACGCGGGCTGGCCGCTGGGGAACAATTAACACTATAGAGTCTATGTTGATTGTGATCAGTGACACTACGAGAGAGGCGCAAGTAGTGGATGGGGGTGGACCTTTTCTAAGCATTGAATCAATGGCCTTGAAAGTTATAACCTGACGAAATAAATTCGCACATGGTTGAATTTCGTATTTACACAAGCTGGTAGATTCCACAATAAATCAGGGTCAAATGTTGTCACGATATTTGCCCAAGATTCCACATCTTGAGAATTGCATATTTCTATTTTAGTTGGGACTAGTGTGGCCTGTGCCGTTGGCCCAAGTGTTACCACGTCCTCAACTGATTTTTCCTTCCAAAACCTGGTTTTTTGGAATTTATTTGAATTTTCAGTGGCAGAAATCACTTTAAAATCAATATCTCTCGCATTCTGAATCCAAATCTTACCAAATAAATTCCATTAAATCCTGCTCATCAAGATGTTTCCTACAACACCAAAGGCACATTCCAATTCCTCCTAAATGTTCAGCTACGATTTAATTTATTTTTCAGTGAAAAAATCATTAAATATTCAAGAACTTTTGCACCAGCAACTCCAAAAGTCATGGATTCAAGCTCATGCACCCCTCCTCGTCTAGAGCTTTCCAAAGACACCAAGAACACGATATGAAGCATCCTGGTTCGGTGGATCTCATAACTACAAAACAAAACAAAACAAACTACCTTCCTTCATAGATAGATTGGTTTTGGGCTTTGTAGTTTCAAAAGAAGGGAGGCAACCAAATCTGAAGAAAATTGAGGCTATTGTTGAATGCATTACCACATACAAGTTTTCAATGGTCTTAACCTAATTTTATAATTGCTTTGTGAAGAAATTAACCTTCATCTGAGCACCCATATCCAATCTAATGCAAAAGATTGAGTTGTTTGATTCCACTCCAAGATATCATGAAAGTTACCAAATGATAATACGTGGCAAAACTCGTGCTAATTGCTCCTTGGTGGAACTTGGAATTCTATGTTCATATCAACAACTGTACTCTAGCGACAGTTTCAAATGGCCCAAAACTTAATGAGCAGGTAAAGCCCTAGGATGGGTGCATTCCCAAAAATAGGGGGCCTAAGACAAGGAAACAACCAAGTTATAGCTTTGTATTTTGGGGATATCCCTCACATGGGCTTTATCCATTTCAAGGCAAACAACATTTTTGATCATGAGGTGTAGGAGGGGGCAAGGTTTTTACTAGTGTTGTGCAAGTAGTTTGTTTTTATATATCTTTAAGTAGGGGTATATGATTTTTTATTTATTTTATTTATCCATTAGGTAAAGCTATATTAGTAGTCCAAATTTTCCATCAAGTTAGTGTCCAAATATATAAAAATTAAATTTTCTTGGGGTAAATAGGCAAGGTCCTTGTACCTTTTTATCATATACTTCTTTTGGGTAGAAAAAGGTATTTATTTAAATTTCATATTTAAAAAGTTTTAAAACAATTTTCAAAGGCCAATCCAATCTTAAAATGCAAAAAATTTAATATTTGATTCATCCTTGATCAAGGTAAGTTCAGGTCTATAGGTGAACACTTAATGGATCAAAATAAGGTTTATGTCATACTTAGTTTCATTTTTTTTACTTGGATGCCAAAACCAAATTGTAATTAGGTGCTCTTGAGCATCTTTGCATATTCGGTTTTGGGTACAAGTATTTTTTACATATATCCAAGGTTATGAATAAAATGTATTTTTAAAAATGTGTATGTTCTTAAGTTTGTGCTTCAAAAAAACATTTTTTAAATAAATAAATAAAATCAATATATCTTATTTTTACTTTACGAATATATTAAAATATAAAATATAATTACACAACATTGGTTTTTTTATCTACTCATTAAAAGAGGACACTAAATATTTTTTAACAAGTTTTACCATAATGTTAATGTGGCACCTTACATGGTTCATCACAAATTTTTTTGATTTTTTTACATTTGTACAAAAATCACATGTTTTTATCCAAAATTACATCACAATAATTAGACAATTTTAATTAAAATATAAATCATACATATTTCACATCAAAATATCATTCTAATATATAAATATATGTGTTGTGTGTGAGAGAGAGAGAAAGAGATTTTTATATTTTGAAATTTATGAATTTTACATAAACATATTGTTTTACAATTTACACAGAGATTTTGTTAAAATTTCATGATATTGAGAATTTGTGATGTTATGCACATTGAGTAGTTTGTATACTCCATGATTGACACTTGCCCTATTAAGGACAATTTTTTTAATGTTTTGATGTTTTTGTTAGAGCTTGAACCCAAAACTTTAGGGGAGTATGACCTTGTTAGTTCTCACTAGCAGCCTACTTCCAAACATGTGTAATAGTAGAGTTTTGCATCAACTTGCTTTAAACTTTTCTGCACAACATTAATCAAACCTTGTGATAGAATCATGCAAGGTATTTCATTGGCACCCATATTAGGCTTGTTTGGGGTATTTAACATTTTTCCTCCTTAAGGGTGAGAGAAATCTTATATTTATAAATAATAGGCATAATTTCCCTTTCATTCTTAAATGGGAATCACTAGTGATGTGATAGTTTATGCTTTACACAATTCTAAGTTTGAGTCTTGGGCAACAAACTGTGGACCATATGGCTCTAGTTTAAATGCTAAATGAACTACTAGGTAGTTGCTGGGAGATTGCTAGATGCTTATTGCTATTTTCATAATATGATTTTACTATGGTGTACAAGCACAATAGATAATGGACCCCCTAGCATATGCATTATCAAGACTACTCAATCACTAAACCAGTGGGAATAGATCAAATCACACTTGCTATTTTAATTTCATTACAACCTATGTGTTTGAAAAGGGTCCAAATTTCTTGTTACATGTCAATACTTACTTGAACAAAAACACAAACATATGTACATCACAATCTTCGCCTTCATTTACGGTTATTTTTAGAGCATCCTCACCAGGGCTTAGTAATGTGACCCTCCAACATTAAAATCAGATGAAGAAAAGTCAATATATGCCGGTTTGGCTCATGAAAATGGTTTTTCTCCTGAATGTTTTCTCAGTTTGTTGAAGCTGGTAAAAAGCACAGGAAAGCTGTGCACCTATTAGAGAAGAGTGTAATAAATATGATTTGACTGCTGGTCTTTGGTTTTGATTGGCCGATCAGAATGATTGGTCCAAGTGGTTTGCTACTAGTAGTTCCTACCTATTTGCAGTTGCTCTTTCAGTTTTATGGGTGGGGGTGCAAAAAAATAAATAACTAAACTTGGATGTGAGAAATACATTTGCAAGGTCACATACTATTCACCCGTGGGTATATGCTCTTATGTGTTGAAAACAACACCTTCAATCCTTAAATGATTTTTGTAACTTGAGGAAGTTATTACAGTGCTACAAGAGTTAAAGATCGAAGTGGCAACCATTAAAGATAGATTTATTTCCCTTATCACACCAATTTTTCAGCTTTTATACTTTATTCCTTTCACACCTCCTCCCCTCCTCCCAAAGACCAATATAAAACAGACATATTACTCAACAATAAAACATTGATGGGTGATCGGTTAGATCAAGCATCCCCATTTAGCATTAACTTTGGGAAAAGATCATAACAAAATTTTAAAACTTAACTGCCAATGACATGAGCATCATTATGTTTCTACAAACATTGAAAATATGAACAAGGGATACAATGGTCCCACAAGACTGCATTCCAGGGCTCTACAACTTATGATAAGACACCTGTCGAGGGGTTTACATAGCATAAAAGAATTCCATAGAATCTATCCGAACAATGCACCTATACAAATCACAAAGGCGATGAGATGTAGAATGCTAGTTTACGCATAAGGGAGCCTTTTTTAGGGTTGTAACTGACCCATTTTTGGTCTTTTGTGACAGTGATATTGGATGCTTCATGCTACATTGGTAGCTTACCTTAGAAGAACAAGGGGTGTGTCATACTGTGGCCTTGCCATTTACCTTAAAACACTATCTTAAGGCGAAAGAACAATTATGGAAACTGAAATATTTCACCATGCAAAAATATAATCTTCAAAAAAATCCTTTAAAAGAAACTAAAATCCTTCAAGATGCTACAACTCTGTAACTAATCTCAAGTTCCAACACAACCCAAAATATCATCTTTCAAAAATCCTCATATAAAAATAGACCTATTATTATTAGGTAGGGGCCTATAAAAATCCCTTAAGCTACTATACTCTATAATGAATCTAAACACAATATCCTTGCCTTGGTAGGCGAGGCCACAAATAAAATAGTCAAAATGGGTCAGCCACAAACCTGGCTTTGAAACCCCACCCATACAATGTTCTTTTGAGGGAATGGGGGAGAAAAGATTAGAAAAACCGTAAGTGACAAAGTGTGCCCAGAAGCAAGCAGCAGTTGATTGAGGAGTTCCATAACTAAAAATAAGTATTGTGAACTAATTAGAGGAGTCACAGGCGGAAAGTTGCAAAAAATGGCGATAGATAGAGATGCGAAAAAGTAGGCACAGAGTACTCATTTTTCTAATCTAAAGTGGGCTGAGGTCGATAGTGGATGCGACAAGAGCTTGCAAGAAAAAAGAGTACCTTATCGGCTGAGTGCGTAATCGCCAGTACAGAAGAAAAACAAAAAACGCCCTGCGTGATAAGCACGGCCTTGTCAGATAACGATACGCGATGCCAAAGGTCTAGACTCTAGGGTCAAGCCTGATAAGCACAGATTGCCGATAAGCAAAGACAGGGTGCGAAACTGATAAGCACAGAGCGGGAGAAAAGAAGAAGAAGGCGAAACCGATAAGCAGCAGAGAATGTTATACTTGAGAGTGAGTTCCCTAATAATAATGAGAGATAATAAATCGTTCCTCTCTCTCTCGTTGAGGAGAGAATATGACGTATCATCATATCGTAGACTAGATCCCGGCAGAAAGATTTGCACAAGATGGGCTCAAACGTATCTACGACATGCCATGTTAACGGATATGCAAGTACCGCTGTTATTAATGGGCGCTACAGTTTTGTCGCGGAGTGTGAGAGGAGTGGTTCATTCATCGCCACTGAAGCATTAGGGTTTTTGGTTGTAAGTGGGGCTGAGAAGTGTGTAGGCGGGTGTGGAGGTTGATGGGATGATAACCAGCAGGTGCAGAATCAGCATCACTAGCTTGATAAGTAGTAGTAGTAGTTGTTGTTGTGGGGGTAAGGGAAAGAGCGGATGTGCATGCGGGATGGGGGGAGCTTCTCTGCTGCTGCCGCTATTGAAAGTCTGTAATATAGAGCTTTCTTCTTCCGCACTGCTCGTATACTCGTTTATTTCTGTAACCTCTCTCGCTATTTTGTACTCTTCCTAGCTTCTGCTACTCCCTCGCGCAACATCCATTTCCGTATATCTAAAGAGCGAGCCTATCGCGTCGTTTCGTCCCCCCATTTGTAACGATTTTAGCTTTCTTTTGTTTCATTTCATTTTAGGGTGCTTCTGCTTTGGAGAATCGGGGTCTGGAGATTCCCGGTGAGAAACGCGGCGGTGGCAGTGGGAGGAGCAGCGCTTGCGAGTTCTGGAAAGAGTGACGAGTTTTTGCAGGTGGGTGGGTTCCTCCGTGCTTGCTTTATTTGTGTCTCCAGGTTGTGTTTCGTTGGAGCGGGCAAGTGTTGCTAAGGCTCTGCTGCTACCTGAATCGGGCGAGATTCTTTGGGGTTTTGTCACAGCAGGTTTATGATTATCTAGGGACTTAGAAAGGGGAAGAGGACACAAAGTAAAGGGTCGAGGGGCGGGAGATAGATGAGGACTTGACATTTGGCAGCAGACGCAGAGGTGGAGAAAGTGGGACTGTGGTGAAAACAAGGGAACAATGTCGTCCTTGAGTAGGGAGCTCGTGTTTCTCATCTTGCAGTTCCTTGATGAGGAGAAGTTCAAGGAAACAGTCCACAAGTAAGCCCCCGTTCCTTTCTTTCTTAGTTGGCAACCTAACTACTGTTTGTCTTTTGCTTTTTTAAATCCGTCGCACTCCTCCGCGTCTTGAGCCAGTACTCTCCTCTACTCCACTCCTGCGGTATCTTGTGTCTACTGTCTACACACTGAAAACTGACAGTTTGTTTCATGTGGAGCATTGCCCCCTGCTTACTAAGCCCCTTGTTCGTCCCTCTTATCCGATCTTGGTGTGCATGGAGCTTGTACCGCCAGGACTGTTTTGCATCTTTCTTTACCTATGGACGGAAATACCTCTTCTCATGCTTAGGTGACCACAGTTACGGGCTCTCGTTCTCTCTTTCCTTCATACCTTAGTGCACTTGCTAACCTTTTCAACAGTTTTACCCAATGTCACACTTGGGGTAATTGTATTTTTCTAAGGGCAGTTTTACCAGGTTGGTGTGTCTCACCTGCATGCCTGCCTGCTGGTTGTTGCAACAACCCACCATTTGTTGCAGTCAGATGATGTTTGAATGCAAGGACACCATGCACACCATAGATGGGTTGTTATCTGTTGTGCCAACTTACTGGATGAGCCTGCTGGTTTGACTGAACGTTGATATTTGTTAGAATTGGTCTTTCAGGTTTTGACTGCATTGCAAATGGGGGGTAATTGTGGATGACAGGCTGGAGCAGGAATCTGGGTTTTTCTTCAATATGAAGTATTTTGAGGATCAGGTACAGGGTGGTGAATGGGAGGAGGTTGAGAGGTACCTTTCAGGCTTCACAAAAGTGGATGACAATCGATATTCCATGAAGATCTTCTTTGAGATCCGGAAACAGAAATACTTGGAAGCATTGGATAAGTGTGTTTTTTTCTTTTTTTCCTCTATTCCGTTTTTGTCATTTAGTGTATGCCCTTTGGTCCTCAACTGAGAAGTGGATGGATTGGACAGTTTTGACCTCTTTTTATAAGGTCTGAGGTCATGCTTGATGAAGAATGATGTGTGAATGGGGTGAATGCTACTAGTTGTGTATGCAGGAATATCTTATCTTGTTTAGTGGTCCATTGCACAATCTCTCTTGAATTGTCCTGCTTTAAATCTTACATTGATTGTGTGTAAAGAGTGTGTTTGATTCTATATGGTCTTTTGCGCTGCACTGGAGCTTCATGCAATCATTTTCTCCAAGGTCTTCAACTTGCAACCTTATTGAAACATTAGCTTACTCTGTCAAGGGCATGTATTAATGAAGATACATAAACATGACTGCTGATAATAATGGTGCAGGCAAGATCGGGCCAAGGCTGTCGAGATACTGGTGAAGGACCTCAAGGTGTTCTCGTCTTTCAATGAAGAGTTGTACAAGGAGATTACTCAGCTTCTTACTTTAGAGAACTTCAGGTCCTAATTTCTCCTCCCATTGTCTTGTCATTGTTTGTACATGTCCCCTTCACTCTTTGCCAAGTTTTCCAGCATCTAGGTCTGCCTAGTACCGGAAAAGTTTAGTGTTCTGCATAGCTATGCTTCGCACACACACTTTTGTTAGAAGTCTTGTGCTGAAATTCTGTCCTTTTGACTAGGTCCATGTAGATTAATTTCAATTTCATTTGGCTTAGCAATCACAGTTCTTTATCATATACTTAGGTCTGACTGTCTGACACAACATGCGGTGGCTCTCTAGAATCCTGCTTTGATTTAGAAAGCTTTTTCCTGTGATGTCTTCTCTCACCAATTGGTGTCATTGAGACGGTTAGGAAGCAACCGTGTCCATTAGTTCCTTCACATCAGGCAAGATGATATGATAATGACTTCTGCAGTACTGTTCATGGATGACAATTTTTGTGCATTGTGCGCTTGTGGACATGTGGTCCAACTGTTTTGAATATGCAGGTCACTGTACTGGTTGTTGAATTGGCCATGCTGTTGGTGATGTGTTCTGCGTTGAAGTTGCTTTTGTGCAGGGAGAATGAGCAGCTATCTAAGTATGGGGACACAAAGTCAGCTAGAAATATTATGCTGTTGGAACTTAAGAAGCTGATAGAAGCAAATCCCCTTTTTCGTGACAAACTGGCTTTTCCATCATTGAAAGCATCTCGGCTGCGGACACTTATAAACCAGAGGTTTGTTATTTCCACTTGCTTGTGTCATGTGAGTGCTTAGACCACTGCTTGTGAAGACCCCTACCTGCCCTTCATACTTTGGTTTATGGAACTCTCAATTAGTGCATTCTTAATGTCAGTGACTGTCTTTAAGGTACAAGGCTGACAGAAGGTGACTTTGTGGGAAAAAGGAGGGGATAACCCCACTCATATCCTGTACTGGATGATCTCCGGTTGCTTTTATTGTCTGCAATTTGGGGGCAAATAATGGGCTGATATCATGTGACACTGCTGTGTAGTCTCAACTGGCAGCATCAGCTGTGCAAGAATCCAAGGCCAAATCCAGACATTAAGACCCTATTCATCGATCATACTTGTGGCCCCCCAAATGGTGCTCGTGCTCCACTGCCTGCCAACAATACCTTGGTGGGTGGCCTTCCCAAAGGGGGCACCTTCCCCGCTCTTGGTTCTCACAGTGTATGTCCTCATGCTCAGTCCTTTATATCTTAGGTTGCCGCAGAATATTGAGCACCTGCGTATCACTGAGCTTGTCAAAGACTTTAGTCTCTTGATCAAGTAGTAACATCTTGAATATCTTGGTTCTCTTAATCATTTCTCTTGCATAAATGTGTGAAGTCCCTTCTACAGGCCCAAACTTGTGAAGCTTTTTGTCAAGTTTGAGTATGTTTTCTCACCTCTTTTTGTCAAGTTTCAGATCTGTTTCCTGACTTTAAGCCTTTTTACTTAGAAACCTGTACTAAGCTCATAGCTGCTGCAATTGGTCAGCATGCTAGTTCTCACATTGATGTGTTGCCTTGACATGTGATTGCAGCCATTTCAACCAACAGCAGCACCCTCTGCAAGTACATTAGCAGGGTGGATGGCCAACCCTAACCCACCAGCCCCCCATGCTACTGTTGCATCTGGACCTGCAGTTCTTTCTGCACCACCCAACTCAGGTTTTTATCTTGCCATTAAGCTTGATTGCTACATAAGGTGGTTAGGGAAACTTTATAGGAGATTCCCCTGATACATTGCATATGATATGCACACTTCTTACATGGCATGGAGCTTCTGCATCTATCATTGTCACTTGCTATAATCCACTACTTGCTCTTGTGAGATGACTTTGAACCAAAAATTCCTCTGACTTTCTTTTCTGAGTTTGGAGCTCTTGTTCCATCCAGTGTTGTTACTGTTTGATCTCTGCTTTATTGGCTTTTGGTCCCTAAGAGGTATGTGGGAAACAGCTGCATTATTGAAGCGACCACGCACACCGCCTGGCAGTGCTCCAACTGTTGACTACCAAACTGCAGATTCAGAGCATCTAATGAAACGCACCAGGGCAGGGGTTCAGCCCGATGAGGTCAAGACAGTAAGCATCACCATTGCACTGACAGTCTAGTTTCACATTTTCATAGAGAGTTGTTCGAACTTACACATTTGTGATCCAATTAGTCCAGAGGACCCAATCACTAGCCTCTCTAGATGGGCCTCTCTATGCCCTAGGTCTAGATATTTGGGCCAAGCTAGAATGAAATGAAGCTCTCCCAGGCAAATTTGTTACAGCTTGAATGAGGCTACTATTACTTTCTCTATATTATCTATGTCTCTTGTGTGCTAGCCAACATTATAACTGAGTCTTCCCTATTGCTTCCAGAAATGTTGCAGAAACTAAGGACACAGATTATTCACAATTGTTTGCCTGAAGTTTTGGATATGGTATTATTAAGTATTTCATTTCAGAAGGTCCTTGTATGACCACTTTGGGCAGTAGTGGCCAGCCAGTCTGGATTTTAGACTTTTCTGTGTTATTCTGCACAGTTCTTCAGTCCTGATCTGCAAGTCTTTCTTTGATTTCAAGGAAAAGTATTTCGCCTTGCCCTGGCTTTCTTAATCGTGAGTATGGATATTTCTTGATGCTCATATGAGTTTTTAACTAAGCTTGCCAACATATGGTGAGGGAATGTTACATAATCTGTAAGTACATCAGTAACTTATCCTTGATCCACAATTTCCTGGCATGAAGGGCTTTGGCTTCATGACTTGGTTCTCTTGACCTCAACATGTGGGGTTGGTGTTGGCAGGTAAATTATGCAGGTCCAAGTCATCCCCAAACTGCAAGTTCACCTGATGATTTGCCAAAGGCAGTGGCCCGCACACTGAATCAGGGCTCTTGTGTGATGAGCATGGACTTCCACCCTGTACAGCAGAGTGTTTTACTTGGTATGTTTGAAGGGTTCCTTCCAAGTGTCTGCTGCAAGGCTGTAAAATCAGGTCTATGTGGTTGCTAACATTAGGTGTACATATCCACCTTGCTTTATTGTTGCTAGTATGTGTGCCAGCAAGGGAAATCAGAAGTGTTGTACATTTGATGTATAACCTTCAGTTTGAAAGGTGATTGTGAGTGCCACCAAGAAGCAGTATTCTGTAGGTTGGTGTGGTCTTGTGCATAATGACGACAGCGATGTTTGCCAAGTCTTGCATATACTGCTGCACCTGTGTGCATGCTTTCTCTTTTAGAAGGATGCCATTCTATATTTTGACCTCATGCTGCACTGCTTTGTGGTTTTCTTCCAAAGTGTGCAGGCAGTCATTTTGGAATGTTGTTGAGCAGATTTCAGTGAGAGGGTTGTGAGTGGCTATTGCTGAAGTGAACCATATCTGTTTATGCAGTGGGCACAAATGTGGGGGACATTGGTATTTGGGAAGTGGGTTCACGTGACAGGCTCGCAAACCGTACTTTCAAAGTCTGGGACATCTCTGCAGCATCCATGCCAATGCAGGTGTGAGAGCCTCCCAGTATTCCTTGTTTCTGTTGTGTGTCAATTCATCAATGTGAAATTGAAATTGATGCTTCTGGATCTCTGTGTCTAAAATTTTGTGGATGCTAGCTTTGGGTCCTTACTGTCTGCCAAACCTGTTAGTGGACTGTCAATAAATTGGGATTTAGGATCTTGGTATTTGTTTGTTTGGACATTGGTTATCTAGTCTTGGTTTAGTCAATTATAGTCTCTTTTGCACTCCTTCACCAGGCCATATTTCAAGCTAAATCAGCATCTCCATTTTGTCCTTAGATCTCTTTTTGCAGTGCATTGCAAAAAGTTGGAAGTCACATCAGAACATGACAAATTCATTGGATTTGGAAGCAGGCTGCCTTGATGAAAGACCCTGCTGTCTCTGTCAATAGGACTGTGTGGAGCCCTGACGGGACTCTACTTGGTGAGTTTCTATGTCAATGGTGCACAAGTGTGTCATTTTCCTGTGCCTGTTTTCAGGATTCAAAATTTGAATGTCAATGTATGTTGTGCCTTGGAACATGTTAGAGAATGTGTTGTTCAGCAAGCATTAAATGCTTGCAGGATGTTGCAGTGCAGTGATATCCATCAGCATGAGTGACAACAGTCTCTTATTTGCTGATCCATTTGGAATTGAAAAGTGCATTTTCTGTGTACCAAGCAGATGTAGTCTGGAGGTTATCTGAGAGCATGTATTCTTGGTTGTGTGGATGATAGCCTGCTAGTTGTTAGTGATGGAAACACAGATTGACTGCAGATTTGGATACTATTTTGTTGATGTGAACAGGTGTGGCATTTTCCAAGCATATTGTGCATATTTATACTTACAATGGGGGCAGTGATTTACGGCAGCATTTGGAGGTCTATTCTTTTTAACCCACATCACCTTAATTGATCACAGTCATGACAGGGTTATTGTTGGCCAATCTCTAAGGGCTGGTTATTAATGAATTCAGGTGTTCCCTTAAAACAGAATTGCTGTGTATTTCACAAATTTTTGAGGCTATAACATCTCATTTTGGGTATTGTGGTTATGCCTAGCAGATTGATGCACATGTAGGTGGTGTGAATGATCTGGCATTCTCCCACCCAAATAAACAACTATGTGTGATCACTTGTGGAGATGACAAAACTATAAAGGTGTGCTTTGATGTCCTTTGAAGTCTCTTTCACTATTTGTTCCTGTATGCATGCAGCTAATGGCTTTGTGCTGTTCCATGATGCTTGAATAACCTCTTCTTTTGTGTTCTAAATGCAATTTTAAGGTTTTGTTTCTGACAGGACATTACAGTCATCAGTTGATTTTTTTTCCCTTACTACTGTACTATCAGTCTTTGAATGACCAGGCCATGTACTATCAGTTCTCCATTTGTTGCACATTGTTTGAGTGTAGGTTTCATGACTCAGAAACAGAAATCTAAGGTCCTTGAATCAGATGTCTAACATGTGTACAAGAGTTTGTAAGACGCACAATCATGTGTCTGAGCCTCAGGTGGGGATTATGAGATTGAATTGTGCAGGTATGGGATGCAGCAACAGGGCGAAAGCAGTACACATTTGAAGGCCATGAGGCTCCTGTTTATTCAGTTTGCCCACATCACAAGGAAAGCATACAGGTGGACTGCACTGCTTTGAGAAGTTTTCTTTTTCTGTGTATCTGTTGAGAATTGCTTTGGTATAGGTTGACATCTCCTTGTACTTAATCTTTAGCTATTTTCTTAGTTCCTTCAGACCAGGAACTCTTTGCTAGACATCTGCTGGCAAACTGCCCACAGAATTTATTTTTTACTTATGTCTCTGGATGATACTGTGATTTGCAGTTCATATTCTCTACAGCAATTGATGGCAAAATAAAGGCTTGGCTCTATGACCTGCTTGGTTCCAGAGTGGACTATGATGCTCCAGGCCATTGGTGTACCACAATGGCATACAGTGCTGATGGCACCAGGTAATGTGAATTTTCTTCTGATGACAGAATACTGAATTCTGGCATAGCACATTGGCTTGACCTGTCATCAGTTTGAACTGTCTACATGTGTGAGGATGTAGCATTTTCTAGAATTATCTATGTTTTACCATTTACTGGTACACAGAATTTCTGTGATTCTTTGTTTCATCAGTGCCCTAGTCTACTTTTTACACCCATTAGTGATAAATGTGATGTGACTTAGACTTACAACACAATTACCACACTCATTCTTGTGTTAGAAAATATAGCTGACACAACTGTCCATACTGTGACAGTTCATGTATTCTCGTTGTGTCAGAGTGTGTCATGCATGTGGCTGACACTTGGATATTCCACAGGCTGTTTTCATGTGGTACGAGCAAGGATGGGGAATCGTATTTGGTGGAGTGGAATGAGAGTGAGGGGGCTATCAAGCGTACATATTTAGGCTTTCGAAAGCGATCATCAGGAGTTGTGCAGTTTGATACAACAAGAAACCGATTTTTAGCAGCTGGAGATGAGTTTCTGATCAAGTTCTGGGATATGGACAACACCAACATATTGACTACCATTGATGCAGAGGGTGGTTTGCCGGTGGGTTCCTGTAGTGTGGATGCAACATGAAAAATGTTTATTGAAGTGCTACTGCAGCTTACCAAAGAAATTAGCTGACCACTTCCAAGTGCATGTACTAAGTGTGTGTTTCCTAAGTATATTTGTGCAAGAAATCCATGAGTTGGGTTTGGTTGACATACATTGTTGCATCATCATGACCTCTGTCAGTATTCTAATATGTGAGGTCTTGTCATTGTGATCATAAATTACCAAATTTGAGTGACAGAACATGATTCTTGAGTAATTGTGATGTAATAGCATTTGCCTTTATTTCTGCCAGGCAAGTCCTCGACTCAGATTCAACAAGGAGGGGTCATTGCTGGCTGTGACAGCATCAGACAACGGTATCAAGATCCTGGCCAATCGGGATGGCCTCCAGCTGCTACGTGCATTTGAAACACCTCGTCCCTTTGATTCCAATCGAGCACCACCAGAGCCTGCTGTGTCTAAGGTGAGTTCTTGGTTATCCACAAGGTTTCACCAGTCCCTTCAGCAGCAATTTAGCTATTGAGTTTTGCAGTCACATCCAGACTCTTTGAAACCTGACTTTGAAGGACATTTATGGACATACTGATACCTAATTTAATGGAAGCTCAGTAGTTGCTCTTCACCTCCAGTTCATTTTCTGGATCTTTCAGGAAAGAAGGGGATGCTAGATGTGCCTTGTTTGTTTTGTGATGCTGTGGGTTTGTCGTTCACCCTCAACCTACAATGACCAGAAGTGTTCAGGGTGTTTGGCCTTGTGCATTGAAATGTTCTGGTGCAAATGAGGCATCTGAGTCATATGTCTGCCTGGTATGAATTTGTGGGAGATGATTCACTGCAGCCGCTGGTTGGAAATGCTCTGGGGGTGGTGAGCGCACAAGGTGGTGTTGGCAGCAGTGGTGGGGAGCGCCCAGCTGCAGGATCAATAGCTGGGTCAGGGATGGATGCTGCCACCTTGAATATGGGTCGGGTACGGCCACGTGACAGGGTTAGCAATGATCACGTAAGCTATGGATAGATAATATCAGAAACACAGAGTGGGTTGTACTGGCAAAGAAATGAACTATTGCTGAGTAATCCTGTGTTGGGAGGTGTGAGGTCTCTGCTAACCACATTTTACAATCTCAAAAGAACATAGAAGCTTAATTAGGGGGCAAATTCATGACAATGGCTAATTATGGTGGCTACTGTACAGTCAGGAATCGAAGGCAATCGTCCTGTAGACACTAAACCAAGAATACCTGATGAGGTGATTGAAAGAACAAGGAGCTGGAAGATGACTGAGATTACAGATGCCAGTCAATGTCGGTCTACAAGACTACCTGATAACCTTCCACTTAACAAGGTTTTCACACTTTTCTTGCCTCTTCATAGTTTGTGCAGTCGCTTGATATTGTGAGTCATTTGAATAATCAGAGGTTATTAAAGCTATGAGAATTTCATTTCTCACAACCTTCATATAGTTTGCCAGGTTTGCAGCACCCTTTGCAAGTGCGCCTTTTTCAAAAGGAACATTCTGGCTCTAGGAGGAAGATTTTGTTTGAACCCTAAATCCCAGAAATTGTGGTTAACCTCTGAAGTTTAGAATTGCATCTCTTCAGCAAGGGCTGATTTCAATCCTGTTGCTTCATTGGATGACATTAACCAGTTGTAGCAATACAGAACCTTGAGTTCTAGAGAGTGTTTGACATTCCACTCTGGAAACCTTGCATGCAATTCAAGGGTGAGATAGTGACACAGCCCCACCATAAGGTGCACCTGATGGGAAAGTCTAATGTGTGCATGTTGCATGTTAACCCATGGAATTACTTAAGAGTGGGCTATCATGTACACTTCAGCTGTCATGTCAAAAGGTGTTTGTTTCTTGTATTAGGTCGACTGTAGGGAACATTGTATATTTAGTGAGAGAAGATTGCAGATCATGTTACCAAGTTTGGTTCAAAGATAACTTGTAGGATCATTAAACTCTGGTGAGCTTGGTGCAGGTTTCCAGATTGATATACACAAATGCAGGTGTGGCCTTGCTGGCACTTGCAACAAATGCGGTCCACAAGCTCTGGAAATGGCAACGTACTGATCGCAATCCAACTGGCAAGGTGGGTTTGGCTACAAAGGATTCTACCCTATTAAACTTTCCAAGGGCTGGTGATTGTGCACAGTTGACATTGCATATGTGTGTGGCTATGTGGAAAGAGAATGCTCCTCCTTGGCCATTATGTTTTCAGATATCAACACCATCCACCTGCATGCTTTAAGGATAAAATTTGCCATTTTCAGTGGCAGTGAACAAAATAGGAAACCAATGGTTGTTACTTATTGTGCTCTGATTGTAGCAGGCTACTGCCAGTTTTCCACCTCAGTTGTGGCAGCCACCCAGTGGTATTCTGATGACCAATGACATCAGTGAGACCAATGTTGAGGAAGCAGTGCCTTGCATTGCTCTTTCTAAGAACGATTCATATGTCATGTCAGCATCTGGTGGAAAAGTGTCCCTTTTCAACATGATGACATTTAAGGTAAACCTTTTTTTGGTTGCATAGAGGTTTTGCTTTGCAGCCACAGAGTTGCACTCAGGAGTGGTATTTTTAGTGACGGTCAGAATCTCTCTAAACTTGCAAAAGTCTATATTGTCCAAACAGTGATCAGAAAACTTGGCATGTCCTTTAGGGCAGGCTTTACTGAGGGGTTTCTCCACATGATTATGCATCAAACAAGTATCATGCAGCCACACTAAATGATGTTCTTTTCTGATACAGGTCATGACAACATTCATGCCACCTCCACCTGCAGCAACATTTCTTGCATTTCATCCTCAAGACAATAATATTATAGCTATTGGCATGGAAGATTCAACTATACAGATCTACAATGTCCGTGTGGATGAGGTCTGCGGGGCTATATGACACAGCCACCTTTTCATAATCTTTGATCAATTTTTTAATCTTCATCATGTTAGTTGCATAAAAGAGCTTTTTTATGCAGACTATAACTGTTGAAGGCTTTGAATCATAGCAGATGACTTTTTTGTTGTGTCCGGATATACATGAACTAAAATTCCAAGAGATCCTCCTTGTTTTGTGTGCAATCTGAGAAGTGACGTTTCACAGTATGGTGCTGGCAGTCATGGGTCTCATGAATCCTGTACCTGTGGCAATTTTTTGGATGCTTGACAGGTTAAAAGCAAGCTGAAGGGGCACCAGAAGAGAATCACTGGATTGGCATTTTCTAATGCCCTTAATGTCTTAGTTTCTTCTGGAGCAGATGCCCAGGTACTTGCACCTCCCATTTTTCCCATGAATTCATGACTTGCCATCCATGTGTTCTTCAATTGAAGGCACAGTCCACCAAAGATATTATCTTCCATGGAATTTTGGCTATTTGTATGTTTCCCTGTCACCTGGTAGAATGTGCACAGTTAATTGTTTACTATTGCTTCATTGATGTCCCAGATGCTTATGTTGGAAGCAATCCCTCAGTGATATGAAAGGAAAATTTATGCTCTGACATCCTCTTGGGTTGGCAGTTGTGTGTATGGGGCACTGATGGATGGGAGAAACGCAAATCTAAATCTGTGCAAGTGCAGCCTGGAAGAGGACCATCAACCATGGGTGACACACGTGTGCAGTTTCACAATGATCAGATTCGTTTGCTGGTTGTGCATGAATCTCAGTTGGCTATTTATGATGCTGCAAAGTTAGAGCGCCTGCGACATGTAAGAGATTGGTCACTAGCCTTTGTAGTGGCAAGTCCTTGTGTTGGTTGAAGAGAAGATTTTGTGGTATTGTCCAGCTGAGCAGAAAAATTCCTTATCAAGGCAAAAGAGTAATTTCAATTAATTAAGTGGCCTTAAGGTCTTTTCATGATTTTAAAGCAGGAATTTAAGTTGGGTTTGCCTGTAACAAGTGGGCATTCAAGACTCTGGCAACTGCATGTGTCATCTTTCCAGCATGATCACTGAGTTTGATATGGCTATTTGCTTGTTCATAGAAATATGCTTTCATTCTCTCTAATCCCACTTCTTTCCATGGCACAGCATTATAGATACTCACAGATTCTATGGGTGGCCTTTGCAGTGGGTTCCCCGTGACTCCCTTTCTGCCTCAATCTCAAATGCCACATATTCATGTGACAGCCAGCTTGTGTATGCTGGTTTTGTTGATGGTTCAGTGGGTATTTTTGATGCTGAGAGTTTGCGGCCACGCTGTAGATTGTCACCAGCTGTACAAATACCTCAAGGTGCCAGCAAGTAAGTTCTAAGGTCCTACACCTGTTTTTTTTACAGTGTTGAATATTGTAGATTGAAGCCATCTTTACACATACTCAAGCTGTGAGCAAGTACATGCTTGAAACTCTGCACCTGTTTTTTCCATTCCAGAGTGCACAGTGGAAGGAACATGTTGGCTCAATTGGAATGCTCGCTAATATGTTCATACTGTACTTTTAAGCTGGAGACGTCCACATGCTTCATGGTCTGAAGGTCTGAATCACTAACTGGGGTTGTTGCATTGCTGGGCAGTTCAACTGTTTATCCACTGGTTGTTGCAGCTCATCCATTGGAGCCTAATCAGTTTGCTTTGGGCCTGAGTGATGGTGGTGTACAAGTGATAGAACCACTTGAGTCTGAAGGAAAATGGGGAGTTGGGCCACCACCTGACAATGGTGTACCATCTGGTCCCACATCTGGCAACCAAGGGTCCGATCAAACTCCAAGATGAGGTCTGGAAGTTGGTGCTGGACTAGGGATTGGTGTCAAGTGTGCAACAAATGATAGTCTTTCCTAGCATATATGCATGCAGAGGCCCTCCATATTCCTGGTTCTGAGGTTTTGTTACAGAACTTCCACACTGCTGGAGACAGGTCTGGAGGGATCGTGGTTCATTTTTTTGGAGCTCATTGTGTAGATCTGGAATGATCTTGGTGACGAACTGGAGTCTCAGTGATGAAATGGTGTAGTACAAGCTGAAGGGGAGTTATGGAGGTGTCTGTACAGAATCTTTTTATTTAAATCCAGACTTTTGGTATATCTGTCTACGTGTTAAGCTTAGGTAGGTTTAGGTACACACTGTTGAGGACTCTGGCTTAGTGGGGCTAACTTATCAAAATCAGCCCAGCAGAACTTTTGGGTGTATACAGAAAACCTGTGGAAGGGAGGAAATAGCTTATGCAGTTTTCATTTAATATTTAATCGCAAGTTTTGTCAAACTGAGTGAGTGTATATATGTATGTATTTATTGTCTGGTTCTTAGCTACTAAGACATTATTCTGTGATTGGCCATATAAGATGTGTCACTAAAAACAGTTACAGATTTTTATTCTTTTAAGCATCCAAATAAACAATCTGAGTATGAGTTGAGGCCCAGATGTTTGAACCTGTCTGGGTGGGGTAGGGCATATGCAGCAGAAAGGATAAATATTCCAATGAGTCTCCTTTGTGTTCCTATAAATTGCATATCATAATATAAAATGAAATTAATAAATGTTTGAAAGACACACAACTGTCACATCCCAACAAACACATTTGCATATCAACTAGTTAAAGCTGGCAAATATGCATGTGAGGAAATCTGAAAGGGTAAATGTCCCAATGGTATTCCTGTGTGTTTCCAATAAGTTGTGTATCATAAAATGTGTGTTTGCCATATGTTTTCTCACAAGTTGATTGCAGTCTCTGAAATCCTTGTCTCTCTGAATTATCACATCACTTTAGTGTAGGTACAATTAGGGTACGGCAGCTTTGCCTCAAATCTTGATTGTACACCATCCTGACATTCCTGATGGTAATCTAACCTGCATGATTTAAACCACATACTACACTAAACCGCCAAAAAAATATATATATACATTTACACAACTCTCACTCTCTCTTACAAACACAAAAAAAATACCAAGAGTCCTGCCTTACCTATGCATATCAAAACCTGCAAACTCTCTTAAAGCAGACACAATTCGTGAGAACTCAAAAAAGACACCTGACTTGTCACCATCTAAGCCAACTCGAGTCCACATGTTATTTCCTGACAGATTATTACACGGGCTCCCCCCAACTATGAGATCAAAGCCGCCATACCTCTTCACCAAGTCAAGGAGCTCACCTCGTCCGAGAGCCTGCACATCATGGAATTCTTGATTTAGATGTCCACTCTGTCTGCTAGCTTCCCACCAAGCCGCTATGCAGCGACGAGTGCCTTCATTGATTTCAACACTGACCACCACTTGGAGCTTGATGCCAAGCTTATAGAGGGCAATTTCTGCACCCCCTATGCCTGAGAAAAGTGACAATACCTTGATTCCCCTTGGGTAAAGTGCCTTCAGCACTGAAAAATGGAATGCAACAGTATATATAGAGAAACTGTTTCCCAATGCTAAGAATCGGGCGCTGGTGTTGTAGCAGTAGCGGGAGTGATCCTTGTCAAACCCTAACATTGCCTGATCACAATGGCAAAAATAAGGGGATGTTGATGGACATTTTCTTCTCTGTGATATAGCAAAAACATTCAGTGGCAAACACAAAAAAAAGGAGACAAGAATGTCAATGAAATGAAGTGAAAAGACAAGTAATTGAGGCATATACCTCTATCTCATTTTCTGTTATAGGTGTTGGATAGCTCGGATTTGTCCACACCAAGTTCCACTTCTTGCATTGTTCCAGAATTTTGGTCTTTTGATCTGTGTCAGGATTTCTAGGATTCAGAGGGATCTTATCCAGCTCCATCCTCCTTATCAGAAATTCTGACCCCTTTCTTGTGTTGATGCAGTTGAGTTTAGTTCGGGGATCCCAAGAAGGCCAAAACTGTTGGGTTTCTGGCAAGAGCTCCTGGATTGTCATTGGTGGATCAGGGGAGAGCTTTTTCCGACCTTCAATTGGCAAATTGTGTATATAACCACGTGGCCTTCTACATGCAGAGAAGTGCATTGAGTCAACGAATTCTGGTTCAATATCGAACAAATGCCGTTGAATTCTTTCCCATTGGCCCTTGGGCATACTTGCAACATTTTCAAAATAGAAATATGGTGCACCTTTGATATCATCACTGAGATGTCGTGGAATGACTGGCTGCCCTGGAAGTCCAAAACCCTCTGACCTCTTATACTTTGGAGGTTTCTCAATGAGGCATGACATCTTCACAGCTTTGGTCCTCCGATAAGACCCACAGATGATTGACCTGTATTTTGGGGACTGTGTGTGACAAGTATTCTGCTTACGCTTCCCCTTTCCCTTGCTAGTAGCCATTGTGTCAGTCATCTGGTCCTTCAACCAATCCGTATACCCATTGACTTGAGTCCCATGCAAACTTTCTGTATCAATGTTGGCCTCCTGTAAATTGAAAAATTGTTACAGGTCACTTAGATTCTGAGATGGAAGCACAGAGAAAGAAACTGGGCAGCACAGAGTTTGCATGATCCAAGGGAGATACTTAGGGTGGCAATGAAATGGGAAGCATACTCACTTTCTCTAGCTCGTCACCATGTGCATCAAGAAAATCTAGCAGAATACCAATCTGGTCCTCCTCTGCATTCCACCTTGGACAATCTGCCAACATCAAAGTATGTTAATATTCCACTTCCAAACCTTCAACTTGATGGAGAGGCCAAAAGTCTGAGCACTTACGACAGAGGTCCACAGCTCTCTCAACAGCATTGACAGAGAACTTAGATGCTGTCAAACCCACAAGCTTCTCCACAGTGTTGACCCTTTCAGCACTGAGAGAATGCTGCCATTTACCAACACCAGATTAAGCTCAGTTTCTTGTGCTGGTTTTTAGTAATGCAGATAAATGGTCAAAAAACATCATGATAGGAGGAAATTAAGGATGAGATAACAATATCCCCAGATCCTATCATCCAGGTGCCATGTCAGCAAAAACACAATGACATTCAGATATACTGCAGGGATGAGTTTTGAGGAATGAAAGTGTAGAAGATCTGAGATCATTTCCACAAAGCTATCTGTACACTGTGCAGCTTGGTGTAAATTTTCCCATAACATACTGAAGTTGAAGCTCCATTGTCTTGCTGAGAAGTGATGTGCAAAACATGAACCAAAGGCATCCCAGACTGAACTCCTGCATTCATGACAAGCAGTTAATTTCCAAATAGATATCATAAATAATTCCTAGATTCCCACAGTTTTCCTGGTTGGTAGGGTCCAATCACAGGTGGTCTTTGGCTTCTTCTACCATTTCTACAAGCTGCAGAAATATGCCTCTCCCTCCCTTGGTACAACTTGCTGGTGGATTGAGCACAAAAGACTACCAGCAGACAGGACTGTCCATTGTGATATCTAAACTTATCTAACAATGTGGACAAAGTGGACCAAGGTTTTGCCAGTTCTTGAATAATTTACTTTATAGTCTCCAATGGAAACCTAAACCCTAAACATGAGACCTCCCTTATCCAGTTATTGGGAAACTACAGATGCATTCCATTTGGTCTACATCCTCACCTTCATCCGACTCACTCTCATCATCAGAGCCATCTGTGTCACTATCCTGCCAACAGATTGTCAAGGCCCTCATCAGACTTTTGCACTAGAAAGAAAACAGAAGAGACCATGATACAAATGTGAGCAGGGGCACATCTTGTTTGAAAGACACACAACTGTGACATCCTAACAAACACGTTTGCAGATCAACTAGAAAAGAAAAGAAAGATATTAGGTCAAGAAGAACACACCCTATCTGGGAACTTTGAGTCTCCTGGACCAAGCATATGCAAACATTTGTCACCATGCATAGTAGTATGGCTGTGAGGAATGCTACAACTACCCTCATGTCCTCCAGGTTCAGGCACATCATGGGAGTTCTCATTTGTCTCCTTGCCATGATTCTGCTGCCAGTCCAGCAGGAACTGCACCAAAACAGACTCTGATGTTTTTGCCCCTGTCCCAATTCTACAGTGTTCAAAGCTTGATTTGCAATGAGACTATCCTGAAAGAAATTTTAATGTGTCTAATCTGTCCTGCCCAAGCACCTAGAAGCTGTACCCCCAGTGTAAGAGCAGACTGATCCAAGCAACTTCTGTTAAACATTTTGTTTTTTGGTGCAGGTTTACTCACCATGTATCTGTACTGCCCGCTCAACATCCTCTGCTGAGAAACCCATGTCCTGTAAGCGTGCCTCCAAGCAATATGTGTCATCTAGCTCAAACAAGCTCACAGGGTTGCTGCCTTCACTACGTGGTTCCCCTGCTCCACTATTGTCAAGTTGGATAATAGGATCCACCTTCAGAGGGGCAATCTCCTCCTCTTCATCACTGCTTACCATGCCCACCATACCCTACACAGGTCCCAATTTCTGTGAAACATTCCTGGCAAAACTCCACAGCAGGACCCACAACCTTAACAACAATCTAGAAATTTAGAAGTCCATACTGGCACTAAAAGTGAGCTCTGTATCTGAGCTTCAGTCACCCTGTTCACAAACTAGGTGGTTGATACATTCTGCAACAGTCACTCATCAGATTGCAGGCAAAAATAAGGTACCCATTTGAAGGACACATATAATTGCTACAAGGCTCACATCCCAATAATGTTTAGCCACATCTAAACAACAACCACTTGAAGTCTATCCTGTTATGTGTGGAGAAGGGGTCAACAAGAAACAGCTCTCAAGACTTACTGGAGGAACTGGTTCTTCAATACACTCAGCTGGAGGGTTGTCCAGTGAGAGTGCAAATGCTGCTATGTCATTTGCATCACCTTGACCTCCTACACCAGAGAAAACAACACCTACAAAGATCAACATTGTAACTCTTTTTACATAATTATTTCTCATACAAATCAAAACATAGCATCCAATTAGAGACCAGAAGGGATGGGAAGCTTTACTGCAGGCTTGAATGGCATGGTCAATGAGCTCAATAGATAACCCCATGTCCATCAAACTCAAGCGCATGTCATACACTTTCTGGCTTGTAATTCCCTGCCCAAGAAAAATCCACAACATTAGTTTCCGCTATCAAAAAACTTTTGCACCCTTCTTTCTATAAAGCAAACAAACGAAAACCATAGCTTACAAGTCGAAAATAAATTCAATAAGAGGGAAAAACAAACAAACAAACAATCAAACAAACAAAAACAGCCAGACCAGCAAGAAGAAAGATAAAACAAAACTCACCTGAAAGGAGGACCCAATGTCCGGTTCCCTGGAAGCAATGGGGACAATGTCGAGATAAGTCTCCTTTACTCTCGCACCCATCTGCTGCAACGAAGTACTTCCCGCCGCCACAAAACTACTATTGCCAAGCTTTCGCCTAGCTTCACCTTCTCCAAACCCACCACCGCCTGCACCCTTCTCCATGGCTGCAGCAGTAACCTCCGTCTCCCACGCTCCGCCAACACAGTGAGAGAAAAAGACACGCACGATGAGAAAGCGCAAACCCAAGCTCGCCAATCTCGTGGGCGGGTTCTTGATTAGAGCTAATGACGTGCTAATGACGTGCTTATTAGAGATAAAAGCAAAGAAGGAGCACTTCTTGTTTCCTGTTCACTCAACATCCATCCTTCATAGCGCGCTGCTGTTGGGGTGCTGGTTCCACTGAGGCCTAAAAGCTGCATGGAGCCACCAGTGAAAAGCTTCACAAAGAAGTGGGAGAGTGTGGAAATGAATGAAGCCGATCAGGTACAGTGCCAAGCTTTTGGAGGCCTGGCCATGCAGCAACAATGCATTACGAGCATCTCCACAGCAGCAGTAAAATGACATGTACACAATGCTTGGGACAAAGTACAACTTTTCACAAGGTGTGTTATACACAATGGCCCCTACCATTAATTTAATGGCAACACTTGATATTTTATGATAAAAATTGGTCATATTAGCTAGGGGAAAAATATATTATTTATTTATTTCAATGTACATCATCATGTTGTTGTTAAAAAAAAGAAAATTGTCATGATTTTTTTTTTCCATTTTATAACATCACATTGGTTATGAGGAAGTTACAAGGGATTTCACATTAAATGATGACATGTTCTAGGAACCTATCTAAACTTTTTTTTTTAATCATTAGCAAATCGAAACCAATAGGAAAATGTTCTGACATGATTTTCAATCTTTTGCAAATCTAATGACTTTTTTCTCAAAAGCAAAAATTGATTTAATATTCCCTTTTCATATTTATTTTTGCGCATTTGTGCAAAATTTCAAACCCAAAAAAGAAATTAGTTGTGACATGTGTATTTGAATGTTTTCAATCACATTGTCACATTTCGAAAAAATTACATGAATTTTGAGGTATGATGAGTGCCATAACCATTTTTGGAAAAAATAGTTTCATATTTGGTTTTGTGGATTATGGATTGGTGACAAAACCACTTGGGTGCACATTTGAGGAGGTGACAAAGAAAACAAAATGCCAAAAGATGAATGTGATTTTTTTACAACCAAATTAGGATGAATCATCTCACTTAGTTTCTAGGAGGCAAAATTCCTTGAAGCTACTATACTCTATAATGATTCTCAACACAATATCCTTGCCTTAGAGTGTCTCACACTTAGTTGAGGTTCAAAAATAATGCACACCCAAGGGGCAATGGCTCATTGGTATATCCCACTTCTAGGCCCTTAGACCTCAAGAAAGGTCCTGGGTTTTGAAACCCAGTTGTGTTGCTAGTGAAACTTGTGACAGCCCTCTCTGCCCATGGGCTTGACTTGGGGGTGCCCACAGATTGTCAGGTTCTGGTCTACTGTTGTGCTTCAAAAGAAATAATAATAATCCATTCCAAAAGAAAACCATGATTTTTTTCATTAGTTAACCATAATGATTGGTCTGTGTTACAACATTTAAATAATCTCTCATTTTTGTATTGGTGATTTTGTTGTGTTTATGGGTGGGAAATGGGGATTAGCAATCTCTATTAGATGCCATTGGTATGGGCTGAAGTGAAGGTTAGGAGTGGAAATGTTCTTAGCGGAGGCTAAATCTCGAGCATGGAACATTCCCAACATAAAGGGACTGGACAAAATGGTAGTTGATTGCTGCATTGCATTTTGAAAATGCCTCACACTCGTGGGCCTTATTACCTTAACACATTACAAAAGTTATCATGTTTTTATATGGAAGGAAACATTCAAGTTCTTCATACAACGAACACCATCAACAAGGTATCCTTTCCTTCTCCTATCTCTTGCAAACTTATGCTTGAATGAAAGAGACAATAAAGGAGGGGTATTTGGGAAGGCTTCAAAGGTTGTCTCTACTAAGGAAAACAACAATTTTACCAAGGAAACTCATGTGTCCTCTAACAAGAAACAAATAATGGATGCTTATGTTAAATTGAAAAGCATATCAAGCATTTCTTCTCAAGGACCTTTAGGAGACAAATTAGGTTTCCATTCTCCCAATGAAGAGGAGGTCCAAGCATCAATGTCAATTGATCCCAAGTGGAAGCTTATTATGGGGTATTCATGGTCTAGGATGATGGCGTCATGAAATCATGCATAAGAAGAACTCAAGGTCAAAAAGTTGTGATTGGGTACTCAATTGGTGGAAGAAGGATTGCACATTATTAAGCCATTTTGGATTGTATGAAGTTCAAACTTCATGAATCCTTTGTTTCTTTGAAGTTCTTGACTTGAGGGTTTTTTGAAGTTTGCATTTTGGAGGAAGTAGGGGTAATCAAGATGAGAAAAATCTCCATGGTCGAATGGAGTGGGATGTCGTTTTGCTTTTGAAAATGGCAAACTTCAAGTCAACACATCATTGTAAGTTGTGACATTCTTTTTGTTTCACATCATTAAGGTCCAATTCCCAAACCTTGATAGACAATTTTGCAACATGGAAAGTTTGACTTACCTTGGAAGTAAAAGTGGGAATGTATTGAACATTTAACCTCTAGACTTTTACACTAATTGGTTTGATGTTGTCTATAGAAGTTGCAAAATTCGTAGGTTCCCAAATAATATTGAAATTTCGTCACTAGATTCAAATGACGACATTGACACAGCAATGAAACAAAAAATTATATATTCAAAGCTAAATCAATGTAGGAAATGTAGGAGGTTCAAGCATTTTGCCAAAGGTTGCACAATAATGCAATCCCCAATGGTTAAAAGGTTAAATTCAACATCTAAAAATTCTTGTGCAATGTAAGAATAACATTTTCAGGGAAGGATACGTAACTTCAAGATTACAAGATTTGTTGAACTAACCAAAGCCCATAAAGAACCAATTGATGTTTAGGAACAAGCTATGAAGGTAACAAAAGATACAAAATCAAATAAAGGATACAAAGTAGGTCAGTAAAGACTTAAATTTGGGACTAAACAAATTTAATGCAATTAAAAGCTCAGAGCATAAGGTGTGATGGTAAACCAAGTATTCAAAAACAACTTACCCCCACCAATTACCATGCGAATGGGAAAAAACCAAAATCTACCTAGTTATGGTAGGTGTGGAAAGGTTATTCATATTTAGACAAAAAATGAGGAATTATATAAATAAATCTGAATTTATTTATTTTCTACCCATGGATGAATTTAATCCAATGATTTATTTATTTAAACCAAATCATAAATGAAATTAACCATGCAAAAATGACATTCATCCATATGAAATCATTCATCTATGAAAATATTTATTCATGTACATGGATCAAAATCACATTAATCTTTAAGTTCTAAGCTCAAGTTTTATGCTCATGCACAAGCCATGCATCTTTTGTAGATATGGATCTATTGAAATTTATGGTGCAAAAGAACAAATTGATGTCTATAGTCTAAAGGTAAAAATATTATAATTTCAAAAAAAATGAAAATAAATTTAGTTATATGAACATGGGAATGACCAAAAAAAAGATTGATGGATTTTTTTTTAATTAAATTAATAATAGGTAGGAAGGTGGTTGGTAAATGGTAGGTAGGTTAAAAAATTTGAAAAGAAAAGTGCATATCAAAAGTTAGATTTATAAATGATTTGGAAGAAACATGTTATATTTATTATTTGACACATTATGTTACAAAAACATGTGGTGTTGGTTGGCAAAGACATTGGCATTTGGCCATGGAAATCAAGGTCCAATTATAATTTTGAACATATACCACACATTATAACACATAGGTGCATGGTACGATAAGGTAGGGTAAGAGTATATATGTATATACACACACACGTATGAATTAATTAAAGTAATCAATTTATTTATTTATTTTTATTTTCATAAATATTATTTTTATTATTTGGGTCATTTAAAAAAAAAATTAAATGTTGCAATGTTTTTGGGGTTGCCCAATTGTTATTATCTCATTTGACTAGTAAAAAATCCACAAATTTTCCTAATAAAAAAAACCCATGGTCAAAATGGATATGTTCAACATGATTTGACCAAAATGATTACTTGGTTGGGTTGGATTTTGTCACTTTTTTGTGGTTTTTGACTAGTTTTCCTCACCAAATAAGTAGTGAATTCTTATAATGATGGAATTGGGAAGAAATTAAAGTGAACTTGGTAAAATAGTTTAATAATTGGTCTTATGGACGAACATTCATGGATAAAATTTGATGAATTTTAATGATGAAATGAAGATCATCCATCAAAATTTATTCCATCCATGAAAGTTATCAAAATATCATCCATGATTTGTAATATGAAAACATGGGATTAAGAGGACTACAATCCAATCTATTGACAATTTTTGATTAGCAAAACTCATGCCACCTATTATGTCATATTCCTTTGTCACGTTACTAACTTTTACCCCTAACCTCAAAACTTTTTGTGTGTGTATAAATGCATTAAACAACAATGGAATCTTTAAACCAATATGGCTAACACAAAGAACTAACATAACATGTAGATGAAATTTTAAGAATGAAGTTTAGATAAGCTTTCATGAATGAAATATAAAGTTCAACAATATTTCATAGTGATATTTATGGCATCTTGAAATTTCATGAAAGTGTAAAAAATTTATCCATTAGAATTTGAGTTTTATTCATTTCCTTTGCCTCGTAACAAAGGTGAAAAAAATGGGCCATTTGCCCAATTGCCTCCACCTCACAAAAACATGCAAATTGAATCAAGTGGTTTGATGTAATTCCCTTTGCTTCAAGGTGAAGAGAATTAGGTGGTCATTTGATTGTCTCCATTTCACAACAAATGTGTGAAATAAATCCCTCTATTTCATTATTGTGTGGAGTATCAAGCAATCACATGATTCTTATTATGCTCACAAAGTGTGGTGGAAAGACATAAAACCCAAAAACATGTTATAGTCGTAATTGATGACTTTTGCTAGATGTTCAAATGAGATGGGAATATAGAATCTTGCAATCTTATGTACATGGAATTTTTTTTCTACTCACTATGTTTACAATTAATTATATGGACAACACATATTTGCACCTTAAAGGTGTGCATTGGTCTTGGACATTGTGAAGGTGAAAAGTTGACATCAATATCATTTTGTTTTTGGATTTGAAAATCACATTATTAAAATTTTCAACTTATTATGATGGTTTTTGAAAAAATTAAATTGTTTTTTTTTAATCCATTTGCACAATGTTTTAAACACCTTGGATTATGTGGGGTTTTTGGCCAATAAAAAACATTTTGCTTAATGTTATATAATCCAATGTCTAAGGTTTAATGTCAAGTCATGTTCTGAAAGATGTCATGATGCATGGGGTTGAAAACCTTAACATGTACAATGATGAGTCATTCGATGCAATTTTCAATAAGGCCAATGATGACATTCAAAATCACTCCTTTGGTTATAAGGATGGTCGTTTCCAAATTGAATTATTTCATTTGCATAGGTTAAAAAATCACCTAAATGATGCCAAGGTTTTTGGAGTTGGAAGGAGGCAGTGGTGTGGAAGGAAATGTGACGTTTTGAATCAATCAAATTATAATTGTTAAAGGGTGGATGATTGCATGTGGCCTTAGGGAACTTGTTCGTGATGACGATCTTAGTGAAAATCATGTCAAAGTAATACTATATGGAATTGCCAAATCATAAATCACAAATTATGTCCATTTGGATATATGACCATGGACTCCAACAATTTTTGATGGATGTTATCTTTGGTCATTATTTTCTTCCTATGATTAACATCACATGTTGGAAGATGATGAGGAAAAACAATTGGTGCAAGGAAAATAAATAAATACACGATTGTTAAAATAACACATAAAATAACACATAAATGTGGATAGTTTTGTTTCAAAGATTGAAAAAATTTGTATGATGAACCAACTATAATGTGAGCACATGCATATTAATGCACCCCCAAACTCCTTAAGAGACCCAAAGGTGGGTTTAAAAGCAAAAACAACAAAAGAAGAAGAGAATTAGGGCACGCTCCCTAATTTGTAACATTTCAGGGGTAAAAGGGTGTGCCAAAGCTTCGAAATGGGACTAGGATGAATTCACAAGCAAGATCAAAATGGTATCAACTTGCAAAACCAAGAAAAGAGGCCAGTTATTGTCGCAACCCCACTTTTGGAAGAGTGTGAGGATGACACTCACATTCCCTAAAATGGGGACTTGGGAGTCCTCCGGGACTCCTGAATCTTTAGAGCTTAATTGTAGGGGTCAAAACACCTCGCCTTGAAGTGTTATTTATATCATTGGAGAGCTATTGAAGTGTAGATGTCGAAAATGGCCTTGCATGAGCCATTTGGACATCTGCAGCACAAATTGTGGGCAAAAGAAGGGTTGGGAGTCAATTTGACAATTTGACTCTTAACCACTAAAAGTCGGGAATTGACCCAACCCCGGTGTGTGCAGGTCGCAACACACTATTGGAAAGCTTTCAAGGAGAGCTACAAGTTTGCTTCAAACCTCATCATAATCGGAGGTCTAAGCAAAGAATTATGACCTTGCAAAGTCCTGGAAATCCAAACCGAAACACTTTTGGGACCCACCTTGGGAGTCTCAAGACAAAAAGCCATTCGAGTGTGGGTGCCGCGGAGTAACACAGAAAATACTATATGGGGGAAGGTGGTGGCTTCCCTCGAGTCCGGGCCGCGGTGAGTCTTGTGAGTCCAAAGTTGCCCGTGGTTTGTCTTAGCACTAAAGGTGCTCTAGAAAGTGAACTAACCAACTTGTTGGTTGGCTTGATGTAGGTTCGAGTGAATAACTAAACTTGTCCCTCTTCTTAGTCATATCCCAGAGCTTCAGCACGCCCCTCTACCCCTTTTAATGTTGAGTGCTGGGAGCATACCCTCAAGTCCTCATAATTCTACTCTTTTAGAAGCCAAGGCCCATCTTGAGTCTAGTTTGGGACTTAGGGGTGCGCCAGTTAATGTAAGTTGAATAGAAGTGGTGCACCGGGTTTAATAGGGATGACTTCAAGCATAAACTTCACACAACCCACAACCTTTGGGAGGAGGCACCACTCCTCTCCTTATAATATATTATGTGCCTCTCCACGAAGATTACATCCAAATGTCATTTTTCCTAGGACTCTAAAGTGAGAGTCCCAAAACTGGGACTTTTCATGTCCCAAAACTTTAGACACTCATATATTTTTCAAATCAAATTTGCTTTCAAAGTGTAAGGGCAATATCTTATAGCCCTTGAAAATACTTTTCCAACATTATATAACATGTTCCAATCATACCTCATTTGACCCCTACTTTCAAAAGATCTGTGGTCAAGAATCAAATTTCCAATTTGATTTGCTCCCTTTTTTTTTATCATAACACATGTCAATCAAATTTAAATGAACAATGCGAGGGGACTTGAAGCATCTATGCTTCAAGACCTTTTTAATGGTGTCATGGGGGCCGAATTTGGTGTTTGTTTACCTTTCTAACCAAGGTTTTGAACATTTGGAACTCTTGTATGAATGTAATTCCCAAAGTGGGAGTGCATTCGGGAGTCATTAAGCTTCATCCTTTGCACTCTTCCCCATTTGTGAAAGTGGGTTTCACACCTAAACACATTCTCGCCTTCATGGACCCTTGGACTTCACATTTAGTTATGAACCCAAGGTTAGGGTTGTGACACATATGCTAGTCTAATAACTATAATTAACACATTCTTTGTAATAAAACATTTATCATCAAACATTAATTTTGGGACTTGTTATTTAGAATAAAATATCATATATCTTGGATGTTCCAAACACGTTGCATGAAAGAATAATAATAATAAATGAAAGTTCATCAGAATATAAGGAAATGGTATTCGTGAAATTTTTAGTACATTATCATTGGGTTGGCACAATTTATTTACATGTCATAGAAATCAAGAAAGATAACATGGTTATAGACATAAGCCACAAGGTAACATTGGGATGAAGAAACATATGTGTGTGATTGTAGATTAATAAGAAACTAAAATATTGATCAAAACTTTTAATATATTATGAGTTGATTGAAAGGAAACATCATCTCAATGTGGATGTTTGAAATAAAGGTTCAACCTTTTCCAAATGCATAGTTTAAGAGTCTTAAAAAAAAAAGAATTTTAAAGTTGGAAAAAAAATGTCAATGACAAGGAACACAAATTGAAACTCAAAAGGCACAAGAAACACCAATAATCATATAAGTAATTTTCTCCTAGTTGGAAAGCAAAATCCATTCAACCAAAGGAGGAGTTTTTGTGCATCATTCATAATAAAATGGATCATTGCAATATTCATTACCAAATTGTAAGAGAAAGACAAAATGGTTGTTGGGCTTGGTCAATTTCCAATCACATTGATCGACATGATTGTTCAAAGGCATGGGGATAATGCACTTGCTCAATATTCCAATAAATTTTGAACAAATGACCTTATTTCATTATTGGATTGTTCTTACATTTGTTAAGAACTTTGGGGATGGAACCAATTTGTAAGTCGAGAAATTTTAATATTTTCGATTTTATAGTCAACCTCTGTTTTTATTTTACATTGAAAACACATTTTTTATTGGATCATTATTAAACTCATAACGCGCTTTAACATTTGCTCCTTCCCACCCTTTGTACATATAACTTTCACATGATATTTGAATAATTTCTTAAAATACCAAAAAAATGTACAAATTACGATCTATGAAACAAAAATAAAAACAAAAAAAAACTTGAATACCATCACTAATATTGAAATGACTCCATTATGGTTGTTTCCATGTGCATTGTTTAATTCTTATGTTTTGCATTGGCATATATTTCTTTGTTAATCATTTTTTGAATCATGTCAACATATTCAAATGAAGTTTAATTAAACAACACATGCTTATATGTCAATACATATCATGTTGAAATAACCTTGATACAAATGAGTTTTGACCAATGGGTAATAATGATATGATGCAATGTGTGACAAAATTTGTTTTTTCCTTATTTGCATGAAAACTAAAAGCATCGAAAAAATGAGAAAAAATCAAATGTTCTTGGGGAGCAAAACAAAATTCCAAGTGTTCTTAAAATAAGAGATCTTAATTCATGCCAATATTAAACAATTAATTTTCATTTCTTTAAAATTTGAATCAACGTTTTGAGCAAATGACATGGCTAGCATGTAACTAATTGTCAATTGTCCCTTTGCATTATGCCCCAAATGTCATGTAAATCGTTGGAATTTTGAAAATCCAACTTGGTAGGTTGTGGCTCTTTTCTTCTTTTCTTTTGTTTGACATGAGTTTTGAAGCCTTTTTTTATGTTGGGGCTTGTGTGCATTGAGATTGAATTTAAGTCGATACAATTTCAATGCAATTGGGAAATTTTTTTTTACACAAAAAGAATGGGTGAAAAGAGGGGGGAACTAGGAAAAAAAAAAGTAATTTTTAAATTGTAGTTTGTGACTAAACAATAGTTGTCAACAACATTAACAATGAAAATTAAATGGGTTGGATAAGGCCCGCTTTACATAGGAATCAAGGCCAAAAAAACTTGGGGCTAACTTTGAGCATTTTTGGGTTGCAAATTGGCCCAAGTTACGAATAAATGCTAGAACATTGACATCGGGATATTAATAAATGTTAGAAAATTGTAAATAGTGCTCATGGTCCAAAATTCTTGTAACAATCATCAAACTTGAAGCTTGATTCTCACAAATGTGCAATGTTTAGATTCCAATCTTTAAAAACAACTTATGTAATAGCAAGTTTAATGCAAGATCCTGGTTCTCAACTTCCACAATAATAAACCAAATAATCACCAAACCTAAAGCTTAATTATCCCAAGTTTGCAACATTTAAACTCTAAATTCCAAACACAAATTACTTAAATGGCAAGCTTAATGCAAGATTTTGGCTTCAACAATAAAAAAACTAAAAAAAAGAATTCAATTTGTAAGGAAGATTTCTACTCACCTTAAACCACCAGAGTTTGTGGTCTTTGTGCAATAGCCATTGTGCTCCAATAGTGGCTACAAAATTCAGACCATTAATGTTAAGGAGTTGTCACTAAAAAAACCATGACGTAAACAAGTAAAGATGACATCTTATTAGAATAGGTCAAAAATTAGAACAACATTGTGGCGGAGTTGATTGAATAGGGAGCAACAACATTGCAACTCCATTTTGCAAAACTTTGCAAACACAAAAATGCTTGTAGCAACACAATGGCGACTTGTGATGTGCCTCTTTTGAAAGGTGACATCTTCTGGTCCTCTTGCATTGTACAAACTGACCATCTTTGTTGTTGATAAAAGAGATCAACTCTTTTTTCTAAAAGGGATGTCAAATGATGGCGATTTGGACAAAATACAAGCCTTGATTTAGGACAAGGAGGTAGAAAGGTTTTTTTTAGGTTGTAAATATGTGAAATTTTGCCACTACAAAAACACTAGTGCTATTAGAGAAAGGAAACTAAAAAAAACAAAAAGATAGAAATCAAAAGAAGTGCTCTCCATAACTTTGGAAGGCATTATTACAAGTTCATGCTTTTAAAGTACACTTGAGGAATGTGAAGCAAACAATGCATGTTCAAAATATTATTATTTCTATATCTTCAAAGTTTGATGAATGTGTTTGATATTCCTCATGTTTAAAATATTATTCTTTTTTGACGCATGTTAAATGAATACGCTTAACATTCATCCCTTGTAGTCATATATTTTCTTAGGAGTTAGGTTAGGGTTAAATGGCGGCTATTTTAGGGTTAGAAAGCTGCATATATTATAGTGATTTTATACATGTTTTCATTTCTTCCTATCGAGTTTTGAAGTTCAAAGTTTGTCTTACAGATAATGTTGTAGCTCTTGAGTGCACATACAGTTTGTTCATAATAGTAGCTTTGGAGTGCAGATAGATTTTGAAATTAGTTTGTTGCAACTTATAACTCATAGTTTATGGTTACGAACTCATTTAGAGTTTGGATTGCTCCTTGCTGCTTACGTCTGTTATAATAGAACCAGTGTTCGAGCTTCATGCAGCTTCACTGAACTGTACTGTCCAATGTAGTGTGGAGAGTACAGAAGATCAGTCATGTGTCTCTCGGTCTTGTGTCGTTTCTGCAAGGGGAGCAGCCAAGGAAAGGCACACGGTTGCTATATTGCTAATTTGGATGGTTTTCCTGTCTCCCATGAGGGATGAGCGATGTACTCTAGCGTCGATAGTTCTCAACCCTCCGCGGTTTGGAGGTTTGCTAGTAGGTTTCGACTCTGACTACTCTGGAGTCTCCATTCTCGCAGCCGATGACCATATCCTGGTATGCGACCAGCTTGCATGCAACTTTTTTTTCTAGGGCATCTACAAAGCCACATTTTGTGATATTGTGCTAGATGGACTCCTACTGTCATGTTTACCTGTTGGTTGTGCGTTGGTTGTTTTTTCCGAATACTTGGAATCTGGCGGATCAGTTCAGTAAATTGCTTTCCAATGACACTTGAAGTTCTAGTTTTGAGAAATGCAGAAATCGCATTCCAGAACGAGGGAGTCCTACCTGTTGTTGCTCAAGAACCTTGAGCTATTTGAAGGCTTGTCTTCTACAAATTGCCTTTGCATCAGCAGGATTAAAACTCCCTCTATGCGCCATATTAAGGTACTAAGCATATAAGTTTCTATTTGACGAGATTATGTTGTTCAAATTCAAAGGAAAATTTTCAGCGTGTCATCTGTTAATGGCTATTCCTTGTTATGCTACCTCCAGACACAGGAACTTCAGATGTTGTTTTTGATGATGCAACATTTTGGGGTACTGGACTCTGTTTGTTTATGTGTTTATGGCTGCACATCTCTTGCTTAGGGCCTGATGATTTGTGAACTTTTTATCACATATGAGTAATTCTTTGTTTAAGAGTCATCAAATGTTTACTAATCATGTCAGCAGATTCAATCACTGAAGGGCTAAAGACCAGGTGGACAAAATATTATGTGTTGTTTTCTCACCCTTCATGTTTCTTCGAAGTAATGTGTACAATCTGACTTTTGGAGTGGTACTGTATATGTATCTGTGGCTAGGTGACAGGCTTCAAATTGACGCTATTGTTTGATTGGGAATTGGGAAAATGTGCCATAGGGTATGATATTTGTAACTGCACAAGTTTGTAAGGGATTTCTTTCCTTCTTGTGTGAATGAAAGGAAAATGGGTGCTTGAGAGCATCACCACCATTTGTATGGCAGCTCCCCACATGCTTATCAATTCAATGAGGAATGAAAAGCCATTAGTTATTGAGAGCAATACCCCTCTTATATGGTACGAGAGCCACTTATACAAGCAGTGAGGATTTTTGGATTGCTCTCAGCTCTTAAAAATAAAGTCGAATGGCAGTTTACCAATTAATGCCACTAATAAGGCCCATGGTATCTATGAGTGATACCATATGTGCATTCATGTTTAACTGATAAGCTATCTTGATCAGCATGGCCGCTAGTTCTGTGAGTTCCTTTCACCTTTCAGATTGTTCTATTCTGTCATAATAATTTATTTCCAACTGTTTTGGTTTGAATTGCCCATTCTATTACATTCATGAATCAATTGGTGGCCTGTCCTCAGCAAATTTCAGATGCTTACTGGTGCTGTGTTTTGGATTTCGGTCATTGTGCAATGTTTTGAATGTGGAATTTTGGTGGCAGAGTGATTGGCCAGTGCATCAGCTATGGCCGCCTTCCAGAGGCAAGCAAAGCACTGAATTGGATGTGTTGTTGTTCCATGGGCTGCAATTAACTGGAAATGACACAAGTGATGCCTGGAGTAGCACATGGACACAACGAGGTCATGTTGATGTATGTTGGCCTCAAGAATGGCTGCCGTTTGATTTGGGGGAAGAAGCTGTGCGCGTTTTCTCTGTGTCATACAATGCACATGTTGTAACCTCCCCTCATGGTCACGTATCAGAGATTGCACATAACCTATTCCAGACTCTCATGAATTCTAGGTACAAAGTCAGCTCTCTTTCATTGTCAAAATGGCATGCTTGGGCAAATGTAGTGGTTTCACTCACAAATATGTCAAGCAGCTAAATTCTTTAGATATAAGGTTTGTAACCCAGCCATTTGGTCATCTCTCAATTGTATAGAAAATCTGTATGCTTATCAGTGGTACTATATCAGGCAATTATAGATGGTGGTGCAATGCATCCTGAAAAATGAACATAGCACAGTAATGTATTGTGGAGGTTGAATGGAATCATCCTTATTTGTGAAAATATGCTATGTTTCTAAAGATTGGTGTTAAAAAGCTTGGTTTTGAGAGTGGAAAGGGCTTTGACTTGCTAAATTCTGAAAATGCCATGAGGAGAGCTGCTGTGCAGGAGTGTGGAACGGTTTTTTTGGAATAATGTCAGAGGTGTGCACTCCAAGATATATTTCAGTCACATAAATATATGCTTAATAATATGAAATGTAGAAGGCAATTAAATATTCCATGAAAAATCAGTAGAGCAAATGAATATGTTTTGTGCAGGTATGAGTGGCATCATCCTATTGTGTTAATAGGCCATAGTTTTGGAGGGTTGGTGTTGAAGAGCTTGGTTGTAAAATTGAAGGGAGAATCAACCATTGAAAATTCTATGAATCCCTTCTCCAAAGCTACAGTGCAGCGTGCGAAAGTGTTTTTGAGAAATGTGAGAGGGGTGGCTTTCTATGCTGTTCCACATGCTGGATTGAGCAATTTTACTGAATATGTGAACAAGTTGTTGAGATTCTACAACAGACATCATCGTGGAATCATGGATAACATTCGACCCTGGCAACGAGATATGGAACAGTTATCAGTGGATTTTGACCGCATTGTCAATGAAAACGAAATCAGTATATATGCTTTTTGTGAGGGCAGACCAATGGAGCAAGTGGTACGTATGTGTTGGATGAAACTGATTTTTGCAACTAGACACCCGAGAGGCTTTGATGTTGTTTGGTGCTGAATTGTGCAATTTGGGTTCTATGACTGGACTAGGGAATTTTGGTGGATTTTAGCTCCGCACAACGATCAGCAGGAGATAATTGTTACAAGGTTGAGGATGCCAATCACATGGAGGTGTGTAAGCCTCCAAGTAAAGAACATCCCAGCTATGACTTGCTTCTGCAATTTATCATTACTTGTGGAAAGGTGGGTTTCAATAACCTAGTTTGTTTGATATTTGATTAACATTGAAGCATTACCTACTGTGTAAAATACAATTAATTTTTTCTGTTAGGAGGCAAGCACAAATGCTTGACATTTTGATGAATTATGATTGTGTAAATTGATTGCCCCATGCAAATTTCCTGGTATAGAGTATTCACCTAAAGTCAGTAATGATGAATTAATATTTTTTCTATGAGTAACAAATGGGCTAACCTATTGATAGTTGTATGTTGAATCTGAAGTAGGTAAGAGAATGTGATGAAGCTTTACAAGAGGTTCATGACTTGCCTGAATCAACGTTTGGTCTGGAGAGCTATGTGGAGAGGGTAGAAACATTGGTGACCTCAGAAGGAAAGAATGCAGCTCCTCGCTATGTGGGAGTATGGGGCATGGGTGGAGTTGGGAAAACTCTTCTTCTTCAAAGAGTGGATGGGAGCCCAAAGGTAAAAGGCCATTTTCGAGGAGCAATGTTCATTTGGCTCACTGTGGGACAAACTCCTGACATAATGACTCAATATCGGACCCTAAGTAAGAAAATGGGTCTGGACCCAGAATTATATGTGAACCCAGAGGATTACAAGTGTTATTTACACACTCAGTTCATACAAAAAAGAGTGTTCCTGGTTTTGGATGATGTTTGGCAAGACAAAACATTTGATTCACTTGACTTAGCCAAGGGAAAAGGAAGTGTCACATTGTTGAGCACTAGAAACCAGTATTTATTGGAAAGAGCAAGTCCACGCATAAGCCAAGAGCATATGACTCCTCTTTTAAAGGAGGATAGTTGGAGCCTTTTTTGTATGCATGCATTCAGAGCACCATCCAATGTGCCATGTAAATTGAAGGCATTAGCACAGTCCATGGCTGAGGAGTGCCAAGGTCTTCCATTAGCTCTGAAGGTTATAGGCAGAGCAATGTTTGGAAAGACCTCACCTGGACTTCAATGGGAGCCACTACTGAAGAAGCTAAGAGAATCACGGATGCAGGAGAGGAGTGTTGGAGAGGGGTTGTATGAGCGTTTGAAGCTTGGCTATGACCTCCTATCTGAGGATGATCAGCGTTTGAAGGATTGTTTTCTTTACTTTGCAGCATTTCCTGAAGATCACATGGTCGAGTTTCATGACATCTTGTGGGGTTGGATAGGGGAGGGGTTGATTCCTGGAAATGGTGGAGATGATCCTAGAGCAGATGCATTTTCCTTGTTAAATAAGTTGTGGAGGCGATCATTCATTGAGTCAAATGTAGGAGTTCAAGATATAGAGCAGATGCTCTGGTTCAAGGTACATGATGTGATGAGAGATTTGGCTTTCTACATACTGGATGATAGTGGCACACCCCCTGCAAAACAGCTTTATCTTTATCGAGCAGGTCAAAATTTGGAAGAATTCCCGCAAGAGTGGGAAGCAATATTGAAAGCTCAGAGGCTGTCATTGCAATTCAACAAGTTGAAAAGACTCCCTGAGAGGAGGATTTGTGCACCTGAATTGCTGTCTCTACTACTTGCTGGAAATCCAATAGTCTCTTTACCAGGAAGTTTCTTGAGGAGCTTTCAAAAACTAAGGGTTCTAGATCTGAGTGGAGGAAATTTTTGGTATCTACCTGAGGAACTTGGTGATCTTAAGGATTTGGTTTGGCTTGACCTCCGGAGTTGTTACGATCTAGAGACTTTACCAGATGCAATAAGGAAACTGCATTTGTTGAAACATCTGAATCTATTTGGGTGCAAGAATTTGAAGTACCTCCCTTCTGGAGTAGTTGGCCTCACATCATTGGAAGATTTACGCACAGGATGGTGTTGCAACTTGATATGGGCTGAACATACAGCATCAGGCATGGCAAGAGCACAATCGTTGTGTGATATATTTCCAACTGTCAGAGCGTCGTTGGAAGACATATGTGGGTTGGCTGTTCTCACAAAACTTACTATTTCTGGAAAAATGGATGGAGGGAGGGAGCTACCTCACAATATATCTGCCCTTACGAATCTTAAGATTTTACAGTTAGGACATGTGAACGTCAAAACCCTGCCAGCTGGAATGGCATATTCTTTAAAACAACTTAAAAAACTTAGTTTACATTACTTGGAAGAATTGGAATATATTCCAAAATCCTTCACATCTTGTGATGCATTTCCAGCTCTTATACAGTTTCACATAACTAACTGTTCAAGCCTTGTAGAATTTCCAGAAGTGGATGAAGGTGCTCTGCCCAATTTGAGGAGCCTACAATTTTTTATGTGTGAGTCTCTTGGAACCTTGCCTCTCTCTTTGGAGAAGCTGATCAGCTTGAGAAAAATGATTGTGTTTTACTGTGGGGAAACAATGAAAGACTCTTGTAGGATAAATTGTGAAAAGTCCTCAATATGGAGGGGCTTAGACATCAAATCTGCTTCTTTTTGGTGAATTGAAATTTTGGAAAAATTCATCAAATTTGCAATTGAAAAATAAATGATTGAATGGTTTATTTTCAAATGTGTTAATATTTATAATGACCTATATGCTCATGTTTGTAACTGATTAGTGTTACCCACATGTTTAATAACAAACTTGGAATTAAAAAGTTTATTCTATATGGCTTTCATTTCATCTTGAAAATATATGTAAACAAGATATGGTAAAACAGAGGCATATAGGATAGATCAATAAAAATGACTGAATCTAAAATAAAATTTAAATATCCATGCATCTACACCTAATTACCTATTTTTCTACTTATCTACCCCAGTTTCTATTTGACTTATTTAGGTAAATAGATCTTATTTAGATTTAGATAAGTGTACCTTAGATAGGTAGGTAGGCATATAAGTTTGTAGATACTATTTGACTTATATGTCTAATATTTCTTTAAATCTAGTTTGGAGTAATTGGATTAAATGTCATGTGACAAATTTCTATTGCACCATGTGTCACAATTTAAATCATTCAAACAAAAAACTTAAATGACTTAGATTATTTCAAAATAATAAAAAAATAATTTTAAATATTAAAAGTTGAGGCATGTGACAACAAATAACTTGTTGCCATTGTTCACCAAAACAATTGCATCCTAATTACAAGGGACAATACGTATATGCTTAATCAAAGGATGATTATTTTTTGTTGGCATTTTCTTTAATCCAAAATCCATTGTCATTTGTGATTAATGTGAATGCAACTTTTCCAACACAGCTTTTAAAATTTTACCAAGGTACAATCCAACTCCAAGATTGAATTTGCTTCAAATCAATCCAAATTGGTTTTTAGGAAATTGGACCTTGGACCCTTGTCTAAAGTGGACCTAAGATACATGGACATAAATAGTCTTGTGAGCACAAAGTTGTCTTAAAACATAATATCTACCCCAACAACTTTGGGGGTAAAAGGCAAAACATTCAAAATATTAAGCCTTTCACATTTCCCACCATAAAAACATCATTCTCAATCACAAGTTAACGAATATATCACAATATTTTAAAAATGTTTAATCTTAGTATATATTTTATGGTTGGATCAAAATTCTCAAATTGTCATAGAATATGGAAGATAAGTTGATATCCAAGAGATTCTATTTTTAGCTTTAAAATCCTTGAGGTGTAAAATAGATAAGAATCCAATCCTTGTGAAATAAAAAAACCAGGACCTATCAAAGTAGAAGGTAGCTTAGAAGAGGTGAAAGTAAAAACAAGTTCACAATATTAAAAAATAAAAACAATAGTTAAAAAAAAAACAACTTATGTAAATTAACTCTACGAAACAAAACATAACAACTATAGATGAATCCAACAATATGTAGTCCCAAGAGTAGCAAGGAAAATAAACAATTATAGTTTTCACCTATTTCAAGAAGTTCCAACTTGTCAAGGCATGAGGTTCACATTTACAGCTTTCACATCAACTTTAAACATTGATTTATTGTTGGAAAACTTTGAAAGTTTTTTCAAAATACTCTCTTCTACATAATTGTTACAAAAGCATACACTTTTAACATATCCATATTTACCCAAATTTTTGGACTCTTGGGATGTGTACATGAGATTGAAATGTGTACCTTTTATACACCTTGAGCAAATTCCACCAACTAGTTGGAAAGAGCTAAGGTGCAACATCTAGCTATGATAATGAAGATCATATGTGGAATTCTAATGAAATAAAGATTTAGGCATGGCACCAATCAAGGACCAAAGTTTTGACAAGAAGGGGTTCGCATTAGGTTTATAACACCATTCCCAAATCCAAGGAATGGTTGACTATAAACTATGTTGTAAATGCAATAGGAGGTTCCTTGCCAACATTTTACATATTCAAAGGTTATAGGATCAAGGAAGATTACATCAAGCATTGTAGAGGAGGAACATGCATGGCAATGCAAAGGAAAACATGGATGACTTCTTTTTTTATTTAAAGAATTTATATCATTCTTCAATAGGTCAATCTAGGTGGCATCACAAAATTATTTAAGGTGTACTAGAATCTTGTTACAACATCACTTTTTTCTTTCTTTTTTACCTAATTTTGTTTTACCATGTAAAGACATATTATGATGGAATGATTATGATGGAATCTATGATTGTAATGGTTTAAAATATAGTCCTTCTGAAATATCTAACAACTATAGACTCATTATTTTTTATGGGGATCAAAATATAGGGTAAAAAAATATTATAGTACAAGGACTAAACCCTTTTTGTCCTGAGTGGTAAACCTTAAAAGATTTTCACCTAATGAGCCATATTTCATTCTATAAGGTTTAAGATGACTTGGGAGTTGGCTCCTTCCAACACCTCCCCATTAACACCTTCTTCTTCCTCCGCATCCCACACTTTTCAAGTCATAGTTCGAAAGTTTTGCATGTATTCCATTATAAACCCCATTGACACCTCCATTGCACCCTTTAGGTTGTCACATACAACTCACACATCCTTTCATCACCTTGTTCATCCTTTTTATACAATACATCCAATGTGTGTTTATTGGACCACATAAATTGAACTCCTCAACTAGATGCAACACAAGGTGAATCATAACATCAAAAAACGCAAAAGGCATTTCCATCTCAAGCATACATAGCCCGGTTATGACCACACCTTCCTTCAACTTGGGAATCTCATTGGGGTTCACAACCTTTGTGCATATTTGTCAAAAAAATTGGTTTAGGCACATGATGGCCTTGTGTGTGTTTTCTTGCATCAACCCCTAAAATGTAAAGGAAGGAATTTTTGCATGAGCACATGCCAATCATGTGTTGTCATGCCATCAAACCTCCCCGTTGACATGTGATTTGTTTTGGATGATGAATAATCAAAGGCTATTTTTAAATACTTAAATTGTTGTTGAAAAGTGGTTAACTTGTCGCAACCCTACTTTGGGTGAAGTGGGAAGATGAAACTCCCACTCCCAAAGTTGGGGATTTGGAGTCCTTTGGGACTCCCAAATGTTTAGAGTTCGACAGCAGAGGCCAAAACACCTCGCATTGGGGTGTTCTTGGTGTCATTGGAAAGGTCTTGAAATGTAGATGTCCGAAATGGCCTCGCATTGGTCATTTGGACATCTGCAACCCAAGTTATGGGCAAAAGAAGGGCCGGGAGTCAAACTGGCAGTTTGACTCTCGACCACTAAAAGTCGGGAATCGACCTCTTCCCGACATCCGAATCGGGATTGCGACATGGCGTTGGAAAGATCTCAAAGAGAGATACAACTTTGGTTCAGACCTCGTCTTGATCAGACTTGGCAGTCGGGAGTTATGAGCTCCCAAAGTCCCGGGACTCCAACCGGGATAGTTTCGGAACAATTTCGGGACTCCAACTTGGGAGTCCCGGGAAAAAGAGCCATTTGGATGTAGCTCCCACGGGGAGCTGCAGAAAATACTATATGGGGAAGGTGGTGGCTTCCCCCGAGTTTGGGCCGTGATGAGTCTTGTGTGTCAAAGTGCCCGTGGCTTGTCCCAACACCCAAGGGTGTCCCGAATGTGAACTAACCCCCGTGTGGTTGGTTTTTGGATGCAGATTTAAGCTTGATCTTTTAGTCCCTCTTCCTAGTCTAATCCCGGGACTTCTAGCACGCCCTTCTACCCCTCTATAGTGTTGGAAGTCAGGAGCGGCCCCAAGTCCCAACTTTCCGCAACTTTACATAGTTGAACCCTCAAGTGCATTCTTCTCCACGTGCATAACATCCAAGCAATGTCACACTAAGAGATCTTGCCATTTATGATTCAATCTAGTTGGTGAAATGATGAATCCTAATCAAGTTCTTAGGAAAACAAAAATACACATTATAACTTTTTAAAAACTTCTTGTTAACTAAAATGCAATTATGGTCTATTGGTGAGATGGTTACAAATGTTAATTAACTTCTAGGAAAGATATAAAATTGTAATGCAACTTTATTGACATTTTAATTTAATTGAACTACAACTCATCCCACATGAACACTAGCAATGATTCATAGAGAATGAAAAGGTTGCCTACATTCACCAAGGTTTAATTGTAACCTTTTCAAATCTAATAGTACAACATAATAAATAGTGGATGTTGGAACAATTGCATTGCAACATCCTAAATTTTGATAGGGGCTCATTGAATGCTTTGAAATAGGGCAAATATCATATAAAATGGACCATCTTTTCACTTCATGTATTTTCCATGGGTCATTTTTGGAGCTTGGACGATTCCCATCTTTAATCCAATATTCATATTCCATTGCTTTTGCTAACACTTCATTACCACTCCCCAATGGGGGTGGCCCCTTATTTGTTAGACCCCCATCAAATGCAATGTTGAAATGGGCTAGTTAATATGGGTGTCAATGTTTTAACCACTTGCGATGGCCCATGTAGACTACCTTCCTCAAGCTCTGTGAATGTCAAGATGTGGTTTGGGGCACAAACACAAGGCAAGTTACATATCCTTAGTGTACACACCCAAACAAAAATCCATATCATGGGAAGTCATTAATGGTCCATAGGACCAATGCACAAAGGACAAACCCATGACTATTTTCTAGCTACTTGCCATAGTCCAATGTTGGGATCCCGAATCTCCAAAGTCTCATAAGTTCATCCATACGCGGTTGGAGGTAGATATTTATGTTGCACATATATACATTTTCTTTGCCCAAGATGATCAATGCAACTAACACAAAAAATTGTTTAATTGTCAACCATGGAAGTAGGTTATAAATTAGGACATACACAAGTCATATAAACCATTGGCATATTTTTTTAGAAAATGGGTTCAAACCATTAGTGGATATAATTACTCTTAGATTTTAAAATTCAATGCAAAGTCTAACCATTTTACATTTATATGTGCCCAAGTTTTGCTATTTGTAACATGTCATACTAATCCATTTGAGCTCTTATTTTGTACCACCTTCATGGGCACTTGGGTTTTGCCCACTTATTTGTACCTTGCACTTCCACATTTTGGGTAATTAGTGTGCCCAACATATTGACCTTTGTACAACACACATTCAAAAATATAGACATGGATTTTGTTGTATTCCAAGCTCCAACTCATTGGCATAAAATCTTCGCACCATATATGTTACTCAATATACAATTATCTATAGGCAATATGAATTTACGTAGCAATGAAAACAACTCATCTACAAATTTGTTTGAGCAACCATGTACCACACACATATTTACTAAAGTCCCTGTAGTTACAAGTTTATTACATCGAACCCCTTGGTATAGGGGGTATGCAAGCCCCTTGTAACACTGCCACATTGTCCACATTATTCGGCTTCACATTGCCAAGGTGCTTGAAAGCTAGATCCAAGTGTGGATGCTATGTTTCAAGGGGTTCTTCATTGGCTTCAGTTTCTACCCATGCCCCTACTTCTTCTACCATTTCACAAGCTCATTGCACCTCTTTAGCAATATTCATACCAACATTGATTGGCATACTAGGAGTTCCCGATGAGTCTTTTAGTCCAATGGGAGGTACCTCTAATGGGAACACATTGTTTAGCAAATGCCACACATCTATGCCTTTGTCTAGTTGTGGGCCCATGTTTGTGAGTTGCTTTGCATATGCCTACCAATTGTCATCAAATTCGTCTTGATCTCCATCCCTTCCAAACTCTAAACAAATTGTGCCTTCCATAGTCCACCAAATGTTTATCCATTATTGTCTCAAATACTCGGCACCTACCCCCCTTACATCTATGACAAGGACATGTGAAAATAGTCCACCCAAATTGACAGGCAAGCTCCTTCTTTCATTTCCACATTTTTTGTCTCACTTTTGGATGCGTAATGGGTTAATTAGAACTACAAATTGACACACATTGTCAAGTGGACTTCGATCCATCATTCTATACTCACTTTATGATTATCTATCAAGAGGATTTTGAAAAATAAGACCAAGTTCAATGTTGCATTGGTGCAAAGGTGTTATGGCAAATTTCAAAATCAACACACAACACTTCTGCATGTTGCACACATCTTGTAGCAAAGAGTGCATTCGATTCAACTTTGATGTTTTTGAGAGGGGTGTGTTGGGCAAGATTTCAAATCAAGTTCATGACACATTGGGAGGTGCAATCAAAATTTGGCTAATGGTCAAATTTTGATAATGTTATTCTAGGAATGTTTTACACGCTTGGTTTTTTAACATTTTGCCAAATCCTGAAATATAGAATGATGGAATCAAAGAGACACTAAGTAATCAAAATTGGACCAAGGGGGGTTGAATTTGTGTTGAGGAATATTCCTTTGTGTACACAAGTATTTTTTATTTATTTTTTCAAGTTGGATTGAAATCGGACAAGGGGGGGGGGGGGGGG
>Ga0209208_10000080_pt1 | contig 94761 bp, 90 predicted proteins | sample S1TSphfallax_3_FD_187694 | JGI IMG/M metagenome (GOLD analysis project Ga0209208, IMG submission 187694) | Host-associated microbial communities from peat moss isolated from Minnesota, USA - S1T2_Fd - Sphagnum fallax MG (SPAdes) (version 2) | ecosystem: Host-associated > Plants > Peat moss >... | reverse complement strand
CCTGGAACTCATTCGATGTTCTGCACCTGTTCGCGCATCTGCTCGATCAGCACCTTCATGTCGACGGCGGCGCGCGTCGTCTCGATGTCCTGCGACTTCGACGAGAGCGTGTTTGCTTCGCGATTGAGTTCCTGCATCAAAAAGTCCAGGCGCCGCCCGGCCGGTTCATCGCCGACGAAGGTCTTGCGGACTTCGGAGACATGGCCGCGCAGCCGGTCGATTTCCTCGTCGACGTCGAGACGTTGCGCCAGGATCGCGAGCTCCTGTTCGAGCCGGTCGTGATCGACCTCGCTGACCAATTGTGCGACACGTTCGCCCAGCTTCGCGCGGATGCGCGCGCGGACCTCGGGCAGCCGCTCGGCGACGCGCGCCGAAAATTCGAGTAGCCCGTTGCAGCGTTGCTCGAGTGCGTCTTGCAGTCTTGCGCCCTCACTCGCGCGGAAGCGCCCCAAGTCGCCGACCGCCTCGGCTAGCAAAGTTTTGGCAGCCTCGAACAGCGGTGCCGGATCCCTCGCCGCATCGCGCACGACCCCCGGCCAACGCAGCACTTCCATGACGTCGATGCGGCTCGCGGGACCGAGTCGTTCGGCGACCTCGGACGCGCGCTGGGTAAGCGCCCTCAACAGCTGCGCATCCACCTCGAGACTCGTGCCGGGCACTGCGGCGCGGAAGAACAGCGAACAATCGACCTTGCCACGCCGGACTGCGGCGCCGACGACTGCGCGGAGTTCCGCTTCGGCGCCCTTGAACTCTTCGGGGAGCCGGCAGCCTACCTCGAGAAAACGGTGATTGACCGTCTTCAATTCCCAGGCGAGCATGCCGAACGGATATTGGCGCTCACGCCGCGCGAAGCCGGTCATGCTACGGATCATGGTGGGTTTGCGGCATAATTGCGCCTGGGTTCGACGACGCGTCGAAAAACACGCCTCAAAGTCTAGCAGAAGCCCTCTCGGGCACTAGCCCCCGATGGACTTGGCAGCATCACTGGAGTCTTCATTGCAGATCGAAACCGCGGATGTCAGTCTGATCGGACACCGTGATGAAAATCAGGACCGGGTCGCCATCGTGGTCGATGAGCATGCTGCCCTGCTCGTGGTCATAGATGGCATGGGCGGCCATGCCCAGGGCGCACGCGCCGCGGAAACTGCGCTTGCGACCTTGATCGAAGCGTTTTGGCAGGCTTCGCACCCGGTGTTCGACCCGCTCGGTTTTCTACATCTGGCTTTGGGCCGCGCCCACGAGGAAGTCGTCAAGCTCGGCGCCGGTTTGGGCATGGAGTCGCGCCCGCGGGCGACATGCGCCTTGTGTCTGGTGCAGGACTCCGGTGCCTATTGGGCGCACATTGGCGACAGCCGCATTTATCAACTGCGTCAGCAGCAGATCGTCGAGCGCACGCGCGATCACAGTCATGTCGAGGTATTGTTGCGGGAAGGCTTGATCACCGAGGCTGAGGTGCACGGTCACCCGATGCGTAATTATGTCGAGTGCTGTCTGGGCGGCGATGCCGCTCTGCCGGAAATGAGCATCTCGACGCGCCGTCGCCTCAGGGCCGGGGACGTACTGGTGCTCTGCACCGACGGTATGTGGGCGAATCTCAAGGATCAGGACTTCATACGGTTCGCGCAAACGACGGACAAGTCCCTGCGGGATTCCCTGACCGAACTCGGTGCGCAGGCGGTGCAGGCCTCGGCGCCGTATAGCGACAACACGAGCGCCGCCGTCTTGCGCTGGAGGGCAGCATGAACCGGCCCAGCGGCCGCGCCGCGGATGAACTGCGCAGAGTGAGCTTTCAACGTGCCTTTACCCGGCATGCAGAGGGCTCGGTCCTCGTCGGCTTCGGCGACACGCGGGTGCTGTGCACGGCCAGCGTCGAGGACGGCGTGCCGTCGTTTCAGCGGGGCAGCGGCCAGGGCTGGGTTACGGCGGAATACGGCATGCTGCCGCGTGCGACGCACACCCGCTCGGCGCGCGAGGCGGCGCGCGGCAAGCAGACGGGGCGTACCCAGGAGATTCAACGCTTGATCGGCAGGGCTTTGCGGGCAGTCGTCGATCTCAAGGCGCTCGGCGAGCGGACCGTGACGATCGATTGTGACGTACTCCAGGCCGACGGCGGCACGCGTACTGCCGCGATCACTGGAGGCTACGTCGCGCTCGCGGATGCGGTCGACGCTTTGCTGGCGAGGCGCGCCATTCACTCCAATCCCTTGCACGGACAGGTCGCGGCGGTGTCGGTCGGAATTTTCCGCGGCGCGCCGGTGCTCGATCTGGACTATGCCGAGGACTCGAACGCCGAGACTGACATGAACGTCGTCATGAATAGCGGAGGCGCCTTCATCGAGGTTCAAGGCACGGCGGAGGGCCACGCGTTCCGCCGCAACGAGCTCGATCAATTGCTCGATCTGGCGGCCGGCGGTATCGCACGGCTGCACGCCGCACAACTCGCCGCCCGTGGCGGATGAAACCGCGTCCGCGGGCCCGGATCTGAGTGGTGGCGCGAGCAGACTGCTCGTGCTGGCGAGCGCCAACGACGGAAAATTACGCGAGTTGCGCCGTCTGCTCTTGGATCTGCCCTTCGAGGTGGAGAGTCAGGCCGCGTTCGGCGTAGCCGCGCCCGAAGAGACCGGCGAAACGTTTTATGCGAATGCCTTGCTCAAGGCGCGGCATGCGCAACTCGCGACCGGCGCCGCCGTACTCGCGGACGACTCGGGTTTGGAGGTCGATGCGCTCGGCGGTGCTCCGGGCGTCTATTCGGCCCGCTACGCGGGAATCGGCGCGGACGACCGAGCGAACAATGCCAAACTCTTGCGCGATTTGCGGGAGGTTCCGACCGCCCTGCGCGGGGCGCGCTACCGCTGCGTGCTGGTGTTCCTCGGTGCTGAAACGCAGTCTAGGCCGCTGGTCGCGGAGGGGATCTGGGAGGGTTCGATCACCACCGAGCCGCGCGGCGTCGGCGGGTTCGGCTACGACCCGTATTTTCTATTGCCGGAACTCGCGATGACAGCCGCGGAACTCGACCCGGAGACCAAGAACCTTCTCAGTCATCGCGGCCAGGCGCTGCGTCGCCTGCGAACGCTATTGGCGGCCGGCGCCCGCCCGTGATCGCAGCGGACCTGCGCGACGTGGACCGGCTGCCGCCTCTGGCGCTGTACGTGCACATGCCCTGGTGCGTGCGCAAATGCCCCTACTGCGACTTTAATTCGCACCAGCTGAAGTCAGGTCGACCCGATACGGCTTATATCGATGCCTTGATCGCGGACTTCGATCTCGAGCATGCGCTGTTCGCCGGACGGCAGATTGCAACGGTGTTCTTCGGCGGCGGTACGCCGAGCTTGTTTCCGCCCGAGGAGATCGGCCGCTTGCTGACGGCGCTGCGCGGGCGTGCTGAATTCGCGACGGATGCCGAGGTTACGCTCGAGGCGAATCCCGGCACGATCGAGCGAGGTCGGTTCTCGGGATATCGCGACGCCGGCGTCAACCGCGTCTCTCTGGGCGCGCAAACCTTTAACGCGTCGGCACTGCGGGCACTCGGCCGAATACACGGTCCCGACGATACCGTGCGTGCCGTCGATGAATTGCGCGACGCCGGACTCGCGAATTTCAACCTCGATCTGATGTACGCGCTGCCTGACCAATCCGTCGATGCGGCGCTCGCGGACATCGAAACGGCATGTGCCCTCGGGCCGCGCCATATCTCGCATTACCAACTGAGCTTGGAACCCGGGACCGTCTTCCACGCACACCCGCCGCAACTGCCTGACGAAGATCTAGCCTGGGCGATGCAGACCGAATGCCAAGCGCGCTTGAGCGCGGCCGGATACCGGCAATACGAGGTATCCGCGTATTCGCAAGACGGCTTTCGCTGTCGCCACAACTTGAATTATTGGATGTTCGGCGACTACGTCGGGATCGGCGCCGGAGCGCACGGCAAGATCACGCAGCGCAGACCCGAGAACGCGTCGCAGCGCGGTCCGCACCGCGTGTTGCGCACGGCAAAGCCCAAGCAACCCCGCGACTATCAGCGAGGACTGCGCGAGGCCGTTAGCCCTCCGGGCTCCCGCACCCTCGGTTCCCGCGCCGAAGTCGCATGCGCCGATCTCCCCTTCGAGTTCATGCTGGGCGCTTTGCGGTTGAACGATGGATTCACCGCGAGCGATTACGAAGCGCGCACCGGCTTGACGCTGGACGGGCTGGAGCCCGCGCTCAGGCAGGCGCAGCAGCGTGGCTTGCTGGAGCGGTTCGAGGCTGCTTGGCGACCGACCGAAGTCGGTCGGCGCTTCTTGAACGATCTGCAGGCAGGATTTTTGGATTGAGCTTATGCACACGGGAATTTGCGCCACGCACAAAGGGGTACCTACAGCACATTGCAGTTACAATAGGTAAAGTGATATCCGCAAGTTACTGATTATAAGAAGAAAAATCACTTGTCTATTTTTTGACCAAGTTAACATTTATGTGAATTTGTGCCGATTGCAGTATGGCGGAGATGTGACATCCACAGACTTATCCACACATTTTGTGGACAATTCCGCCGCTCCCGACGCGGCGAAAATTCATTGCCGAAAAGGCTTGTGAGCCGCGGCATCCCCCGCTAGACTCTCGGCCCCATTTTGTAACCAGGCGTGGCGCTCCTCGTACGACAGTCTCCAGTGACGGTCGGGGACCGATTCTGCCGTCACATCCGCGAGGTTCATCCCATGAAAGCCGGCATTCATCCTGAGTATCAAGAGATAGCGGTCTCCTGCACGTGCGGGAACCAGTTCAAGACGCGTTCGACCATCGGCCACGATTTGCAGGTTGAAGTTTGTTCCGCCTGTCATCCTTTCTACACCGGCAAGCAGAAGATCGTCGATACCGGTGGCCGCGTCGACAAATTCCGCAAGAAGTACGCGACCGCGGTACCGCGCGCCTGAAGTCGCCACGCCGCGCCGGTATTGGGGGTGCGGCGTGCACTCGCGCAAGTCCGTTAGCGCGCGCGAGGCCGATGGGCCATAATCTTCGGTCACACCTAGACGCGCGGATGAACGCATGAGCACGAAGTACGAACTCAAGAACTCGGTCACCGGTAAAACCACGCAGCTGGAGTCGACGTCGGGGACCATCGGTCCCGACGTCATCAGCATCGCTCCCTTGCTCAAGGAGCAAGGCGTCTTCACCTTCGATCCGGGCTTCATGGCCACGGCCAGCACGGAAAGCAAGATCACCTACATCGACGGCGACGCCGGTGTGCTGCTCTATCGCGGCTATCCGGTCGAACAGTTGGCCGAGAAGTCGAGTTTTCTCGAGGTCGCGAACCTCTTGATCTACGGGACGCTGCCGACCAAAGCGCAGCTCGGCGCCTTTGAAAACTCGATCACGCGGCACACGATGGTCAACGAACAGTTGCTGCGTTTCTTCGATGTGTTCCATCATGACGCGCATCCGATGGCGATGGTCTCGGCGATGGTCGCCTCGATGGCGGCCTTTTATCACGATACGACGGACATTCATGATCCGCGCCATCGCGAGATCTTTGCGCACCGCATCATCGCGAAGCTGCCGACGCTCGCCGCCGCGGCCTACAAGCACACCTTGGGCCAGCCCTGCATTTATCCACGTAACGATCTGCGTTATTGCTCGAACATGTTGAACATGTTCTTCGCCGTACCTTGCGAAGCCTATTCCATCGATCCGGTCGCGGCCGAGGCGCTGGATCTTCTGTTCATTTTGCATGCCGACCACGAACAGAACGCCAGCACCTCGACCGTGCGGCTCGCCGGTAGCACGGGGGCTAATCCCTATGCAGCGATTTCCGCCGGCGTGTCGGCTTTGTGGGGTCCGGCGCACGGCGGTGCGAACGAGGCCGTGCTGGACATGCTCGAGGGGATCGGTTCGGTCGCCAACATCGAAAAGTTCCTCGCGCGGGTCAAGGACAAGAACGATAGCGTCCGGCTCATGGGTTTCGGCCACCGGGTGTACAAGAACTTCGATCCGCGGGCCAAGATCATTCGCGGCATGTGCTATCGCGTGCTGGAGAAACTCGGTCGCAGCGACAGTCCGCTGTTCGAGCTGTCCCTGAAGCTCGAGGAAATTGCGCTCAAGGACGACTATTTCGTCTCCCGCAAATTGTATCCGAACGTCGATTTCTACTCCGGCATCATCTATAGCGCCCTGGGAATCCCGCGCTCCATGTTCACGGTCATGTTCGCCATCGCGCGTACGGCCGGCTGGGTCGCGCATTGGCAGGAAATGGTTTCCGATCCGCAAATGCGCATCGGTCGCCCGCGTCAACTGTATACCGGACCTGCGCAGCGAGATTACCTCCCCATCGAACAGCGCTGAATCTTGGCGCCGCCCGCCAAGCCGGCGATGGCCCCGGTGCTGATCGCGGCATTGTACGCGGCCTTGGCACTGCCCTCGGCGCATGGCGCGATCCCGGCGCCGCCCGAGCACAACGTCTGTGCGGAACCTGCGGCTGCGGTTGCTACCGGCACCGCGCAATGGAACGGCTGGGGACGGGACCCCGAGAATACGCGCTATCAACCCGAGCCGGCGCTACGTGCGGCGGATTCCGCGAAGCTCCGACTCAAGTGGTCTTATGGCTATGACGGCGCGAAGGAGAACGGTCAGCCGAGCGTCGTCGACGGTCGCATCTTCGTCGCGAGCGCCTCAGGCCGCATCTTTTCTCTCGATGCGCGCAGCGGCTGCACGTATTGGACCTATGACGCCGCAACCGGCTCGCACTCGGCGGTCGTAGTCGGCGAGTTGGCGGCACCCAAAAAGCTGTTCGGCTTGGAAAAGCTCAAGCTGCCGAAGCTCAAGCTGTCCAAGAACAAGGATGCGCACATCGAAGTCGAGAAGCCGCCGAGCGCAGTATTCTTCGGCGATGACTCCGGTGCGGTTTACGCGCTCGACGCACGCAACGGACACTTGCTCTGGAAGACGCAGGTCGACGAACATCCGCTCGCCCGCATCAGCGGCTCACCCGCGCTTTATCGGGACCGACTCTACGTGCCGGTCGCCTCCAGCGAGGAGTCGCTCGCCGCGAATCCCGCCTATGCCTGTTGCACGTTTCGGGGCAGCTTGGTTGCGATCGACGTCGCCGACGGAAGGATCGTCTGGAAGACCACCATGTCCGCGGACGAGCCCAGGCCTTACGCCAAGAACGCGGCCGGCGCGCAGTTGTTCGGGCCCTCGGGCTTGGCAATCGAGTCGGCGCCCACGATCGATGCCCGGCGCGGCGTGGTTTACGTCGCCACCGGCGACTCCCACGGCCCGCTCGACGAACCGGCCGCCGACGCCGTGGTCGCTCTCGGCTTGTCGGACGGCAAGACCCGATGGGTGAAGAAGCTCGGCAGTGCCTCAGGATCCCGCGCCTTCGCGAGTTCACCGATCCTGCGTACCTTGTCGCTGACGCGACAGATCCTGCTTGCTACGCAAAAGTCCGGAGTCGTCTACGGCCTCGACCCCGACCGCGAGGGTGAACTCATCTGGCAGAGCCAGATCGACGTTGCCGGCTCGCCCGGGGTGCAGTGGGGGCCAGCCGCCGATCATAGGAGCGTTTACGCGGCCTTCGCGGCGCCGCCGCCGGGCGCCTTACCCGCGGAGCCGAGCGGCGGACTGGTGGCGCTCGACGTCGCCACCGGCAAGCTGCGCTGGGCGACGCCGGCGCCGCTGCCGCCCTGTAGCTGGGGCCCGAAGGACTGTTCGCACGCCGAGTCGCAGGCCGTCACCGTGATTCCGGGCGTGGCATTCTCCGGCGCAATGGACGGGCACCTACGCGCCTATTCGTCGATCGACGGCCACATCGTCTGGGATTTCGACACTGCGCGGGCTTTGGCGACCGTCAACGGCATTCCTGCAACCGGCGGCGCGCTCGATCACGGCGGTCCGACGATCGTCGCCGGCACACTCTATGTCAATTCCGGCGACGCCTTGCTCGCGTTTTCCGTCGACGGCAAGTAGCATCCCGCGGATGATGCTCGCTACTGCCTTCCGCCTCCTCGGCGCTCACCGTCTCGTCTCGTCGACCTTGGCCTTGCTGTTTTGCGCGCAAATCGTCAGCGCGGCCGACGCCGAGAGTCCCAACCTCGCGAATTCCGTCGTCAAAGTGTTCTCGACGATGCGATATCCGGATCCCTACAAGCCCTGGACGAAGCAAGCGCCCGTGGACGCCACGGGCTCGGGCGTGATCATCGAGGGCAAGCGCATCCTCACGAACGCGCACGTCGTTCAATACGCGAGTCAGGTGCAGGTTCAGGCGAACGAGGCCGGCGACAAGATGGCGGCCACGGTCGTCGCGATCGCGCCGGGGATCGATTTGGCCGTGTTGAAACTCGAGGACGAGTCGTTCTTCGAATCCCGGCCGCCGATCGCGCGTGCCAGCCGACTGCCCGAAATCAAGGATACGGTGCTCGCCTACGGATATCCGACCGGCGGCTCCTCGCTGTCGATCACGAAGGGCATCGTCTCGCGGATCGAGTTCGTGGCCTACAAATTCCCGGTCTCAGGGCTGCGGATCCAAATCGATGCGGCGATCAATCCCGGCAACAGCGGCGGACCCGCGATCGCCGGCGACAAGATGATCGGCCTGGCTTTCCGCAAGCTCAACGGCGACGACAACATCGGCTACATCATCCCGAACGAGGAGGTCGAGCTTTTCCTGCAAGACATCGCCGACGGCAAGTACGACGGCAAACCTGCGATGTACGACGACTTGCAGACGCTCGAGAATCCGGCGATGCGCGCCTTTCTCAAGCTCGACAAGAGCGTCGAGGGCGTGATCGTGCACGCACCCTACAGGGATGTCGCTGCCTATCCTCTGAAACAATGGGACGTCATCACGCGCATCGGGGACGCGCCCATCGACAATCAGGGCATGGTGAAGCTCGGGCCCGATTTGCGCGTCGATTTCCACTATCTCGTGCAGAAGACGGCGAAGCAGGGCGTCGTGCCGCTGTCGATCGTCCGCGGTGGAAAGCCGCTGGCGGTAAAACTGCCCGTGAGTTCGGACCGGCCGACCTTGCTGCGCGATCTGAATGGAGAGTACCCGTCCTATTTCGTCTATGGACCGCTGGTTTTCTCGAAGGCGACATGGGAATTCCTCGGCGGCTTGGAGAAGAACGGCGGGGCGGCGCGCACCTTGAGCGTCATGAAGAGTCCGCTGCTGACCCGCGCGCTCGACGCGCCCGACGCAGATCTCCAGGAACTCGTCGTGGTGTCCTCGCCGTTCTTCCCGCACAAGCTCGCCAAGGGTTACTCGAACGCCGCGGGTAGCGTCGTCGCCTCGATCAATGGCAAGCACGTCACCGGTCTGAATCAACTCGTCGCGCTGCTGCGCGATCTATCGGATGAGTTCGTCACCATCGAGTTCGACCAGCGCCCCGGAGAATCCCTGGTGTTTCCTCGCAAGGACATGGTCGCCGCGACCGAGGACATCCTGAGCGACAACGGCGTTCGTGCACAGGGATCGCCGGATACACTGGCGATCTGGCAGGCCAAACCGCCCAAACCCTAAGAAAGCGGGTCCCGATTCGCGTTGCGGTCCGCACGTGCTTCGATCAGGGCCGAGACCTCGCGCGCATCGGCGCGTCGCATGGGCCGGCCGTCGACGGGCGAATACGGCGATTGCCGGATTCCGTCGATCGGAAAAACCGTCGCATCGACGGTGCGACCGTTCGCCTCGAAGCGCAGCGCCGGGTAGTTCAAATTGCGCTCCGCATCCATCTTGACGCGGCGTTCGTAGAATTCGTGCGGTACGGCCAACTCGATCAAACGGAACGCGACCGACTCGGAGCTGTCGGCGAACAAGTGTAAATTGATGTCGCTGTAATCCGTGGCCGTGCCGGTCAGGACGGACCCGACCAGCCTGGGTTGAAACTCATCGAGCAGGCGCATCGTCTCGAGTGCGATGCGGCGTTGCTCCTTGAGGCTGTGATCATGTGTGTCGCGCGCGAACAGACGCTGGTGCTCCCGCAAAGCCGCCTCGATCTCCACGTTCTTCGGCAGCACCGCGACGTCGTTGACCCCGAGACGGTCGGCGGCCTTGCGCTTGGCCTGGAGAAAATCCTCGATTCCGTGCTCCGCCATGATCCGCGCCGCCTCCTGGGCCAGAGCGCGGCGTAGATCCTCGGCTCGCTGCGAAAATTTCTTCGGCATGGCTCTTTAGAACAGTGGTTTGTCGTTGTCGTTCCGATTCGGGGCTTCGTAGTTTTCAGGCTGCGGCAGTGTGCCCTCGATGAACGTCTCCATGATGCCATTGGGGTCGTCGGAACTCGCGAGCGATCCCGTCTCTTTATTGATCCGGGCGCTGATCAGCCCGTCGGGCATCGGCACCATGCGTCTGGGCGTACCGGCCAGGGCATCATGCATGAAGAACGTCCAGATGGGCACGGCCGTACGGCCGCCTTCTTCGCGTGCGCCTAGCGAGCGAGGTCCATCGAAGCCAACCCAGACGGTCGTCACGAGTGCCCCGTTGTAACCCGAGAACCAAGCGTCGCGCGCCTCATTGGTCGTGCCGGTCTTGCCGGCGATATCGTCGCGACCGACCGCCTGCGCCTGTACGCCCGTACCGCGACGGATCACATCCCGCATCATGTCGGTCAATTGCCAGGCGATTTGCGGCTTGAGCACTTGCGGCGCCAGGTCCTTCGCCGGTGTCACGGACTTGCCGTCCCACTCGCCGGTGTCCAGCTGCGTCGATTGGCTCGGTCGCCGGGCCGCCGACACGGCGCCCGTGCCGGGCCCGTCGCCGCCCGCAGGGCCCGGGGCCGCGCCCGCCGCCGTCCCCACGCCGGCCGCGGTGGCGGCTGATTCGGCGGCGGCGGCCCGTGCGCACTCGAAACAGGCGATCTGCGGTTCCGCTTGGAATATCGTCTGGCCGGCCGAGTCGTCGATATGGTCGATGTAGTAGGGCGTGACCTTGAAACCGCCGTTTGCGAACGTCGAGTAGGCGGTGACCATCTGCAAGGGGCTCGCCTCGGCCGTGCCGATCGCAAGCGTGAGGTCATCGGGCAGCTGCGATTTATCGAGGCCGAAGCGGGTCACGTAATCGCGGACGTACTCGAGGCCCACGTCTTGCAACAAGCGCACCGAAACGAGATTGCGTGAGTAAACGAGTGCGTCGCGCAGGCGCATCGGACCGAAGAACTTCTCGCCGTTGTTATCCTTGGGGCGCCAGGCTTGATCGCTCTCCGACGAACCGAGGACGATGGGTTCGTCCTCGATCACGCTCGCTGGCGTGAAGCCTTTGTCGAAGGCGGCTGCATACAGCAGCGGCTTGAACGAGGATCCGGGTTGCCGCTTCGCCTGGGTGACGCGGTTGTACTTGCTCTGGAAGAAATCGAAGCCGCCGACCAGCGCGACGACGGCGCCATCTTTCGGATCCATCGAGACGATCGCGCTCTCGGCCTCCGGCACCTGCACGAACTGCACGTTTTGCGCGCTGTTGCCAACCGTGTAGATCACGTCCCCGCGCGCGAAGATTTCGCTCGCGCTCGTGGGCCAGCGGTCCGTGTTCTCGTCCGGCAGTTCGCGCCTGGCCCAGGAAATCTTATCCCAGGGCAGGGTCACTTCTCCCAGGGATTTCACGTAGATCACCGCGCTCTTCGGATCGACGCGCTCCACGATCGCCGGGCGCAGCCCGCCGATCACCGGAAATTGATCCAGTTCCGATTCCCAGACATCGGGGCGCGGATGCGGCCCCAGTGCCACCTTCGCGGTCGCACCCCGCCAGCCGTGGCGTCGGTCGTATTGCAGGAGTCCAGTGCGCAGAGCGATGGTGGCAAACCGCTCGAGGCGAGAATCGACGGTCGTATAGACCTTGTAACCCGCGGTCGTGGCGCTGTCGCCGTATTTCGCCTGCATGTCGGCGCGCACCATCTCGGCGACGTTTGGTGCGTCCACTTCGATCAGCGGCCCGTGCAAACGCGATTCCACCGGGCTCGCATCCGCGTGATCGTGTTCGGCCTGCGTGATGTAGCCTAGCGCGAGCATGCGCCCGAGGACGTAGGCGCGGCGATTCTTGGCCTTCTCCGGGCTCGCGACGGGATTGACGGAAGACGGCGCCGACGGAATCCCCGCGATCGTCGCCATCTCCGCGATGCTCAGCTGGTCCAGGGGTTTGCCGAAGTACACCTCGGCGGCCGCGCCGACCCCGTAGGCGCGCTCGCCGAGAAAAGTCTTGTTCGCGAACAGCGAGAAGATCTCCTCCTTCGAGAATTCCGCTTCCATCAGAAACGAGATATAGACTTCGCTCATCTTGCGCTTCATGTCGCGCTGGCGGGGGTTCAAGAACATGTCGCGGGCAACTTGCTGCGTGATGGTGCTGCCGCCCTGACGTACGCCGCCGGCGCGCACGTTCTTGATTGCGGCCCGCAGAATCCCCTGCCAATCGACGCCGTGGTGCTGGAAAAAACGGTCGTCTTCGGCGGCCAGGAAGGCCTCGACCATGAGTTTGGGAATTTGGTCGTAGCGGACCGGGATGCGTCGTTGTTCGCCGAGGGAGGCGATCAGCCGTCCGTCGCGCGTGTAAACGCGCAGCGGTACCTGCAGCTGCACGTCGCGCAAGGTATCTACGTCCGGCAAGGCCGGCTTCAAATAGACATAGGCACACACGTTGGCAAAGACGATCAGGGCGATCGTGCCGACGGCGAGCACACAAATGCGGGATATGAGAACCAGATAACGTTTGAGCACGAAAAACCGTTCTGACTTATTGCGCCGGTGGAAGTAGGCATGCATATTACCGCCGGTTGCAGGGGCATACTCATCGAAAGATGAGGACGCAAAGCTTCCGGTCTACGGGTTCGATGCCTAGGACAGCGGGGTTGCCAGACTAAGCTCGTGGAAGCGCCGGGTATCGCCCCGCCCTTCGCGTCAGCGTCTGATCCAATCTCGCCGCCTCCTCAGAGTTCGTCGTCCTCCCGACATCGGCAGTTTTCGATCCTCCGTCCTAGATGACCCGTCCCTTCGGTGATTACCGTGAGTAGGGTCACGGTCTATTTAACAGTTTCTTGCTAAGTTTGTCGCACGTAGTTAATCTCGCGCACTAGTAAAGGCCTCCAAGGTACTGAGGATAAAAGGAAAAATCTGTGTGGTCCTTAGTCAAAAGATATCGTCCCTTATTGGGACTTGACATAACCACGTCATCGGTGAAGCTCATAGAGCTCACGATGTCTGGGGGTCAGTATCGCGTGGAGTCGTATGCAGCAGAACCGACGCCGCACAACGCCATCAACGAGAAGGCGATCGTCGACGCCGAGGCGGTGGGCGAAGCGATACGCCGCGCGGTCAAGCGCTCGGGCGCGAAGAGCCGCATGGCGGCGATCGCGATCAGTGGCGACGCGGCAATCACCAAGGTGATTCAAATGCCGAAGAGTCTCGGCGAGAACGAACTCGAAGGTCAGGTCGAGATGCAGGCCGACCAATACATCCCCTTCCCCATGGAAGAGGTCAGCTACGACTACCAAGTCGTGGGTCCGTCGGAGAAAGATCCGGAGATGATGGACGTGCTCCTCGTGGCGACGCGCACCGAGAACGTCGAGCAACGCCGCGCCGCCGTGCAGGCTTCGGGCCTCACGGCCCAATTGGTCGACGTCGAGGCCTTCGCCCTGGAAAATGCCTGCGCCTTGATGCGTCATCAAATGCCCGACGGCGGCATGGACCGGACCGTCGCGGTCATCGACTTCGGCGCGAGCAGCACGACCTTCAGCGTGCTCGGCAACCTCCGCGTCGTTTACACCCGCGATTTCGCGTTCGGCGGGCAGCAGCTCACCGAGGAAATCATGCGCACCTACGGCCTCAGCATGGAGGAGGCGGGACGCGCGAAAAAGGAAGGCGGCCTGCCGAGCAACTACCAGCCCGAGGTGCTCGATCCCTTCATCGACGACATGACCCAGCAAGTCAGCCGCTCCCTGCAGTTCTACCTCGCCTCGGGCAGCGGTCGGTCCCAGCCGGATCAGCTCTTGATTTGCGGCGGCTGCGCCAACATTCCCGGCGTCGCCGACGTGATCAGCAGCCGCGTCGGCGTGCCGGCTGAAAAAGGCGATCCGCTCGGCAACATGAAGGTTTCATCGAAAGCCAAGGCACAGGCCGTGAACCGCGATGCGACCGCCCTCTTGACCGCCTGCGGCCTCGCGCTGCGCAGCTTCGATTGAAAGAGACACCATGCCGCGTATCAACCTACTGCCCTGGCGAGAACAGAAACGCAAGATCCGGCGGCGCGAATTCTTGATCGCCTCCGGGGCGGCGGTATTCGCCGGCGCCATCTTCACGTTCGGCGGCCATCTGCTCTACTCGAGTTGGATTGCGTTGCAGGAAGAAAAGAACGACATCCTCAAGAAGGAGATCGGCAAGCTCGACGCGCAGATCGCCGACATTCAGGATCTCGAGGGTCAGAAGCAGCGGCTGGTCGCCCGCATGACGATCATCGAGACTCTGCAGCGCAGCCGGCCGGAAATCGTGCATCTGTTCGACGACATCGTGCGCACCGTGCCAGAGGGCGTATACCTCACCTCCATCAAGGAGTCCGAGGGCAAGCCGCGCCGTCTCGAGATTCACGGTATCGCCCAGTCGAGCACCCGTGTCTCCACGTTCATGCGCAACATCGATGCGTCCACGTGGATGGCGAATCCGCAACTACAGGTCGTGGAAGCGGCGAAGGAGGGAGCCGTGGGCGGCTCTAGCTTCAGCCTGTTCGCGAACGTCGTGGGCGTCGACATCGATAACACCAGCGCGCCAACCTCCAAAAAGGCAACAGGGAAATGAATCTCATAGAGGAACTGAAAACCCTCGATCCGCGCGACCCGGGGCGGTGGCCCTGGCCGGTCCGCGGCTTCTTCGTACTGTTGGTATTCATCGTCTGTACCGGTGTCGCCTGGTACATGTTCATCTGGACCGACGACCGTCCGCAGCTCGAAAAGGCCGAGGCCAACGAGCAGGACTTGCGCACGCAGTTCGAGACCAAGCAGCAGCGGGCGGCGAATCTCGACGCCTATAAGGCGCAGATCCAGGAAATGGAGCGCACCTTCGGCGCGATGCTCCGGCAGTTGCCGGGCAAGACCGAGGTCCCCAATCTCCTCGTCGACATCTCCCAGACGGGGCTCGCGGCCGGACTGCAGGAAAAGCTGTTCCAGCCGGGTGCCGAGGACACCAAGGGCTTCTACGCGGAGCTGCCGATCAAGATCCGCCTCGTCGGCAGTTATCACCAGTTCGGCAGCTTCGTCAGCGGTATCGCCGCGCTGCCACGCATCGTGACCCTGCAGGACATCGAGATCAAGCCGCAGTCCAGCGGTTCCAAAGACTCCAACTACGACAATTTGACGATGGACATCACGGCCAAGACCTATCGCTACATCGAGGATGTCGACGCGCAACCCAAGAGCGGCAAGAAGAAGGCCGGAGGTGCGACATGAACCACCAAGAACGGCGACTGCGGCTCGCCGCGGGCATGCTGGCGTGCTGCGCGCTGCTCGCCGCCTGCTCGGGCGGCCAGTCCGATCTGCAGGATTGGATCACCAAGACCAAGGCCAAACCGGGCGGGCACATCGATCCCTTGCCCGAGGTCAAGCCGTACGAGACGTTCACGTACGCGGCGAACACCATGCGCTCGCCGTTCACGCCCCAGAGCCCGACCACGAGCCAGGCGAGTCTGCGTCCGAGCACGCGCCGCAATCGCGAATTCCTCGAAAATTTCTCGCTCGACACTCTCAAGATGGTCGGCACTTTCAAAGTCGGACCGGCGTTCTATGGATTGGTTCAGTCCAGGGATGGGCTCGTGCACAAGGTGCAGCCGGGCAACTACATCGGGACGAACGACGGGAAAATCACCGAGATTACGGGCGGAAAAATTAGCATCACCGAGATCATCCCGGATGGTCTAGGCGGCTACATCGAGCGACCGGCATCGTTGGCCTTGGCCAACTGACGCCACAGGGAGATCATGAAGATGACCAGAACACAAAAGCGGATGATGGCGATGGCGATGGCGACGGCGGTATGGGCCGTGCTCTCGTTCGTCAGCTTCCCGGCGCTTGCCGCCGACCCCATCAAGCTGGAGTCGGTCGACGTCCAGACCCTGCCGGGGCAGCAGGTGCAGCTCAAGCTGCACTTGAGCGGGCCCGCGCCGGAGCCCTTGCCGTTCACGATCGACAAGCCCGCGAGAATCGCTTTCGATCTATTGAACACGACCCTTGCCATGCCGTCGCGGCGCATCGACGTGCGCTCGGGTGGCGTCGACACCGTGCTGGCGGCCGAGGCCAATGGGCGCACGCGCCTCGTGGTCAACGTCGACTCCCTCATGCCCTACACCACCAAGGTCGACGGCAACACCATCATCGTGACGCTCGGCACCCTGGCCGCCGAGTCGGCGAACAAGACCGCGCTGGCGCGCGCGAGCGCGGGCGAGAAGACGAATCCGGCCGAACGGTCGATCCGCACCATCGACTTCCGCCGCGGCTCCGACGGCACGGGCCGGGTTATCGTGCAGCTGAGCGATCCACGCACTCCGGTCAACGTGCGCCAGGAAGGCAATCAGATCGTCGTCGACTTCGCCAACACCGCCATGCCGAAGAATCTTCTGCGACGTTACGACGTGATGGATTTCGCCACGCCCGTGCAGACCGTCGATGCCGTGCGTGTGGATGGCAGCTCGCGCCTCGTCATCACCGCGCAAGGGGATTTCGAGCAGCTCGCCTATCAGTCGGACAATCAGTACACGGTCGAGATCAAGCCCTCGCTCAAGCACGTCGCTACCGAGGAGAAGAAGGAATACACCGGCGAACGACTGACGCTCAATTTCCAGGACATCGACGTCCGCTCGGTGCTGCAGTTGCTCGCCGACACCAGCGGTCAGAACATCGTCGTCAGCGACTCGGTCACCGGTAATCTCACGTTGCGCCTGCAAAACGTGCCCTGGGACCAGGCCCTCGACATCGTCCTGCGCACCAAGGGGCTAGACAAGCGGCGCCAGGACAACGTCATCATCATCGGACCCACGGAAGAGCTCGCCTCGCGCGAGAAGGCGGAGTTGTCCGCCCGCAAGGACTTGCAGGAACTCGCGCCGGTGCGCACGGAGTTCTTGCAGGTCAACTATGCCAAGGTCGAAGATCTCGCCAAATTGATCCGCGGCACGGGCACCGCGGGTGGCGGCGGATCGAGCAAGAATGCCATGCTCTCGGCGCGCGGCACGCTTTCGGTCGACACCCGCACGAACACACTGATGGTGCAAGACACGGCAGACCGCCTGACCGATATCCGGCGCATGGTGCAGACGCTGGACGTGCCGATCAAACAAGTGCTGATCGAAGCGCGCGTCGTGGTCGTGAGCGACACCTTCGAGCGCGATCTCGGCGCACGCTTCGGCGTCACGTCCGCGCAGACGAACGGCAACAACGGCCTGCTGGCGGTGACCGGCTCGGGCGCCGGCTCCGACACCATGATTCAATCGGCGCTCTCCAACCTGACCTCCACGGGCGTCGCGAATCCAGTGACCGTGCCGACTCTGACGAACCGTTACAACGTCAACCTCCCCGCCACGAACACCGCCGGCAGCATCGGCATCTCGCTCTTGGGCGGCAGTTACCTCGTCGATCTCGAACTCTCGGCCGCGCAAATCGAGGGCAAGGGCGAGGTCATTTCATCGCCGCGCGTCATCACCGCAAACCAGAAGGAGGCGACGATCCTCCAGGGTACCGAGATTCCCTACCAGGAGTCCGCGTCCAGCGGCGCGACGACGACGCAGTTCAAGGACGCGGTGTTGTCCTTGAAGGTGACACCGCTGATCACGCCGGACAATCGCGTGGTCATGGACATCGACGTTCGCGACGATGCCGTCGGCTCGCTCGTACAGAGCGCGACCGGCGGCTCCGTGCCGTCGATCGACACGCGCGAGATCATCACCCAGGTGCTGGTCAACGACGGTCAGACCGTCGTCCTCGGCGGCATTCTCGAGACGACCAAGACCAAGTCCGTGACGAAGGTCCCCTATCTAGGCGACATCCCGGTTCTTGGGAATTTGTTCAAGCAGACGACCGACGTCAGAGACAAGACGGAACTGTTGATCTTCATCACGCCGAAGATTCTGCGAGAAGGCTCGAATTTATATTAATCGCTGTCGAACAACGGCAGCGGTCCAACGAGGATGGAAGAAAATGCGTAGATTATCGATCATCGCCCTGACGACGGCCTGGCTACTCTCGGCCTGCGGCGGGAGCTCGATTACCAGTGGCTCGAGCAGCAGCTCGAGCGGCGGCTCGAGCGGCGTCACCAACATCACGCTGACCGCCAGTCCGACCACGATCGCGGCCGACGGCAGCACGTCGTCGACGATCACGGCGATTGCGAAGAACAGCAGCAACGAACTCGTCACCGGCGCGACCTTGACGGTCACGTCCTCGGCAGGCAACCTGACCCTGACGACCGACGTCACCGACTCGAATGGTCAGGTGACCGCAACTTTGACCGCCGGAGCCGCGGCCGCGGGCACGGCGATCACCGTGACCGCGACCTCGGGCAGCGGCAAGGCCACGACCGTGGTCACCGTCGCCGATACGAAGCAAACCTTGGAATTGACGACTAGCCAGCCGCAGATCCCCTCGAACGGACTCCAGACCGCCACGATCACGGCGCTCGTGCTCGATGCGAGCAATAATTTCGTCCAGGGCGCTACCGTGGCGTTCACTTCGGATTCCGGCGGTCTTACGGTCACGCAAGGCACGACAGGCGCCAACGGCGCAGCGACCGCGACCTTGAGTGTCGCGGGTAACCCTCAAAATCGCACTATCACGGTCACCGCGACCTTGACCTCGAATTCCGCGACGAAGCCGCAGACCGTACCGGTGAAAGTCACCGGTACGACGCTGACCGTCACGGGACCGCCTAATCTCGTGCTGGGCGGCGTGGGAACGTATACCGTCGCCTTACTCGACTCCGGCGGCACGGGCATCCCGAACTCGACGATCAACCTCGCATCCGCGAAGGGCAATACCCTGAGTGCCAGCTCGGTCACGACCGGCTCCAATGGTCAGGTCACTTTCACCGTGACGGCGGCCGTTTCCGGCGGGGATACGATCACGGCGACCGCCTTCCCCAACAGCGTGACGCCACTGGCTCCGCAGATCGCCACCCAGGCCCTCACGGTCAGCTCGCAGAACTTCAAGTTCACGACGCCGGCGGCGACAACGGCGCTGACCAACGTGGACCTCAGCACACCGCAGACCCTCACGGCGAATTGGCAAAACCAGAATGCCCCCGTAGTCGGCGCGTTGGTGAGCTTCGCGACGACGCGCGGTACCTTGAGCGCAAGTTCGGCGACGACCGACGCCAACGGTAATGCCAGCGTAAGCATTTCGTCGGCGATCAGCGGCGAAGCCACCGTGACGGCTTCGGGCACGTCCGGCGCTACCAGCGTGTCGACGACGGCCAATCTGGACTTCATCGCGACCGTGCCGGCGAGCATCAGCGTACAGGCGAGTCCGGCGACGATCGCGACCCAGGGGCAAAGCACGATCACGGCGACCGTGCGCGACGCCAACAATAATCTCGTGCAAGGCGCGGCCGTCAACTTCAATACCGTCGGCGACATCACCGGCGGTACGCTGTCGGTCGCGACCTCGCAAACCAATGCACAAGGCCAGGCGCAGACGGTTTACACCGCGAGTTCGACCGCGAGCGCCAGCAACGGCGTGGTCGTCGCGGCGACGGTCGCCAATACGACGATCACCAACACCGCATCACTCACGGTGGGTGGTCAATCCGTATTCCTCTCGCTGGGCACGGGCAATACCATCTCCGTGCCCGTCACCAACCCGGTCAATACCCAGTTCGCGGTGCCCTATACGGTGATCGCTCTCGATGCCGCGGGTAATCCGGTCACGGGGGCGAACATCACGCTGACCATCAAAGCGCTTTACTACATCAAGGGCCACTACGTATGGGATGCGACTTTAGGGGCACAAGTACCGACCTACGTTGACCAGATTGGACAACAGGTCTGCCCCAACGAGGACAGCACTAGTCCGGTGACCGCGGCGCAGTTCAACGGCGTCCTCGATCCGGGCGAGGACGGCTGCTGGGCCGGCAACACGGCACTGCATCCGTATGCGGAATCCCTGCCGAGTCCCAACCCCGCGGGCTACGCATGCAATCCCTACGGCAACGGTAACAACCAGCTGGATCCGGGCGGCACGGCCGTGGCCTCGCCGAGTTCTGTCACGACCGATTCGACTGGATCCGCGGGCTTCAACGTGATCTATCCGCAGGACGAGGCGAATTGGGTCACGGTCGAGCTGATCGCCACGACCAGCGTGCAGGGTACGGCGTCGACGGCGTCGGTCACTTTCACCTTGCCCGTGCTCGCCAGCGACCTTACCTCTGAATCGGTCGTTCCGCCGGGCGATATCAGTCCCTACGGCCAGGGCTCGACTTGCACCGATCCCAATTGACCGTGAGACCGGATTGATCACGACCAAGGGCTGACCCGAGGCGCCTCCTCGGCACCCTCGCCCGGTGCCGGGGAGGAGGCGCCGCTCACGGGCAAGGCATGGCCTGATACCATGCGTGCCCCATGATCGCCAAGCGCAACATCTTCCTCATCGGCCCCATGGGTTCGGGCAAGACGGCCGTCGGCCGCCATTTGTCACGCCTCTTCCGGCTGAGCTTCCACGATAGCGACGCAGACATCGAATTGCGCACTGGCGTCGACATTGCCTTCATTTTCGAGAAAGAGGGCGAGCCGGGCTTCCGCGTGCGCGAGAAGGAGTCGATCGATCGCCTCACGCAACTGGAGGGCATCGTGCTCGCCACCGGCGGCGGCGCGGTGATCGACGCCGAAAACCGGCGCGTGCTGCGAGATCGCGGCGTCGTCGTTTATCTCGAGACCTCCGTCGATCAGCAGCTCGAACGGACGCGCCATGCGCGCCACCGCCCCTTGCTGAACGACGCGGATCCGGAGGAGACGCTTGCCGCCTTGATGCAAAAGCGCGCGGAGTTGTACGCCGAGATCGCGGATCTTACGGTCTCGACCGACGGCCGACGGGTGCAGCTAGTGGCCGAGGAAATTCACGCTGAACTGCGACGGCTGCAGGCGCCGCACTGACGGCGCGCGCCCGCGCTCCGCCCCCGCTCTGAACGTATAATATTCCTCGAGTATGCAAACGCTGTACGTCGAACTGGGCGCCAACCGCTATCCGATCCTGATCGGTCCGGGGCTGTTGGGGTCGGCATCGGCGTTCTTGGACCCGCTGCTCGGAAGGGACGTGCTCGTGGTCAGCAATGAGACCGTCGCGCCGCTTTATCTAGACCGGCTGGCGGCGGCTCTGCCGGGCCGGCGTATTGGACTTTGCATCCTGCCCGACGGCGAGCGGCACAAGACGCTCGCCACCACGGGCTTGGTACTGGACGCCCTCGTGGCGCAGCGCTGCAATCGGGACGCCACGATCCTCGCCCTGGGCGGCGGCGTGGTCGGCGACATCGCAGGCTTCGCCGCGGCTTGCTATCAGCGCGGCATCGACTTCGCGCAAATTCCGACCACTCTGCTGGCCCAGGTCGACTCTTCGGTGGGCGGCAAGACCGGCGTCAATCATCCCGGTGGCAAGAATTTGATCGGAGCCTTCCATCAGCCCGTCGCCGTGATCGCGGATACGGACACGCTCGCGACGCTGCCGGATCGCGAACTGCGGGCCGGTCTCGCCGAAGTCATCAAATACGGCCTCATCTACGACGCGGAGCTGTTCGCTTGGCTGGAGGAAAACGTCGCCCGTCTGCTCGCCCGCGAACCTTTGGCGCTGATCCATGCGATCCGCCGCTCCTGTGAAATCAAGGCGAGCGTCGTCGCGGCGGACGAGCGCGAGCGCGACATCCGCGCCATCTTGAACTTCGGCCACACGTTCGGCCACGCGATCGAGGCGGCAACGAATTTCGAGACTTTCCTGCACGGCGAAGCGGTCGGCTTCGGCATGCTGCTCGCGACCGACCTGTCGGTCCGCTTGGGTCGCGTCGCGGCCGACTTGCCGCGGCGGCTCGCAACGCTGCTCGTGGGGGCCGGCCTGCCGGTCGCCGCGCCGCGTATCGGCGTCGCGCATGCTCTCGAACTGATGCAGATGGACAAGAAAGTGCAGGGCGGTGCGATACGGCTGGTCCTGCTCGACCGGCTCGGATCCGCGGTCGTGACCGCGGACTATCCGGAAGCGGTCCTGCGCGCGACCCTCACCGAGTACTTTGCGTGACCCGCGGACTGTGCGTAACCGGCGGCCGCGCGTGAGCGTCCTCGCCCCGTACGCCGCGCACGACGAGCAATCCCGCGGGCGGCGGCACGCGGAACCCGCGCCCGCGTACCGCTCCGAGTATCAGCGCGACCGCGACCGGATCGTGCACTCGACGGCGTTTCGCAGGCTGGTCTACAAGACGCAGGTCTTCGTCAACCACGAGGGCGATCTATACCGTACGCGGCTCACGCATTCGCTCGAGGTCGCGCAGATCGCGCGCACGATCGCCCGCGCGCTCGCGCTCAACGAAGTCTTGTCGGAGGCGATCTGTCTCGCCCACGACCTCGGCCATACGCCGTTCGGGCACGCGGGCCAGGACGCGCTCCACGAGTGCATGCAGGACTTCGGCGGCTTCGAGCACAATCTGCAGTCGTTGCGCGTGGTCGACGAACTCGAGGAACACTACGCCGATTTCGACGGTTTGAATCTCACCTTCGAATGTCGCGAAGGCATCTTGAAGCATTGTTCACCCAAGAACGCCGCGCGGCTCGGCGATGTCGGCGAGCGTTTCCTCGCGCGCCAGCAGCCCGGCCTCGAGGCGCAACTGGCGAATTTCGCGGACGAGATTGCCTACAATAATCACGACGTCGAGGACGGTATCCGCGCCGGACTCGTGAGCGTCGAACAGCTGCTCGGCGTGCCGCTGTTCGCCCGCCACCACGGCGAGGTACGGTCGCTGTATCCCGATCTCGGCGGCCGGCGGTTCGTCTACGAGGTGTTGCGGCGGGTGATCAACCATCTGGTCACCGATCTGATCGACTCCTCCGCGCAGCGACTCGCGGCATCCGGCGTCACCTCGATAGCGGACGTGCGCGCCCAGCCCGCGGCCTTGGTCGGATTCAGCGAGCCGACTCGAGTGGAGAATCTGGCGCTCAAGAATTTTCTGCGCGAACATCTCTACCAGCATTACAAGGTTAGACGCATGACCTCCAAGGCGCGGCGGGTCGTGCGAGAATTGTTCGATGCGTTCTTCGCCGATCCCGGCCTGATGCCCGACGAACACCGCGCGATGGGGAAGCGGCGCGAGTCGGCCCAGGGTCCGGCGGGCAGGGCGCGAGCCGTCGCCGATTACATTGCCGGCATGACCGACCGGTACGCCATCCTCGAACACCGCCGACTCTTTGACCCGAGCGAAAGAACATGACCAAGCCATCCGTCGATAGCCTCAAGAACGACCTCCTGCTGCGGGCGCTGCTGCGCGAACCGACTCCGCGCCGCCCGATCTGGCTCATGCGACAGGCGGGGCGCTACTTGCCGGAGTACCGCGCCACGCGCAAGAAGGCCGGCAATTTCCTCGCCCTGTGCACCAATCCGGAACTCGCCTGCGAGGTCACGCTCCAACCCATCGACCGTTATTCGCTCGATGCAGCGATCCTGTTCTCCGACATTCTGACCATCCCGCACGCCATGAATCTCGGTCTCGAGTTCGAGGCGGGCGAGGGACCGACGTTCGAGCGGCCCGTGCGCACCGCCGCGGACATCGACCGGCTGCCGATTCCGGATCCCGGTCGGGAGCTGAAATACGTCGTCGATGCGGTCTCCTTGATCCGCCGCGAACTCCACGGACGCGTGCCGCTGATCGGCTTCGCCGGCAGCCCCTGGACCGTCGCGACCTACATGGTCGAGGGCGGCGGCAGCAAGGCTTTCGGCCAGATCAAGCGCATGATGTACGAGGCGCCGCAGCTGCTGCATCGCCTGCTCGACGTGCTCGCGCGCGCGACCATTCTCTATCTCAACGCGCAAATCGCGGCGGGAGCTCAGGCGGTCATGATCTTCGATACCTGGGGCGGCGTGCTGACGCCGCGTCAGTACGAGGAATTCTCGCTCCGCTACATGGCCCAGATCGTCGACGCCTTGACGCGGCGCGCCGAAGATCGCGCCGTGCCGAACATCGTCTTCACCAAGGGCGGCGGCGCATGGCTCGCCCAGATCGCGGCGATCGGCTGCGACGCGGTCGGTGTCGATTGGACCACCGATCTCGCGACCGCGCGTGCGCTCGTCGGCGACCGCGTGGCATTGCAGGGTAATCTCGATCCTTCCGCGCTGTTCGCCCCACCCGAGACCTTGCGCGCCGAGACTTTGCGCGTCCTCGACAGTTTCGGACCCGGCAGCGGCCACGTCTTCAACCTCGGCCATGGCATCACGCCCGAGGTCGATCCGGAACGCGTCGCCGTGCTGGTCGACACCGTGCAAGGCTACTCCGTACAGGGCTAGGCCGTGCAGGGCTAGGCCGTGCAGGGCTAGGCGAGCGGCTGATGCTCCGCCGGCTGCGAAGCTCGCTCCAGGGCTTGCTGGTGCGCGAGCCGCAGCTCGTCGCGCAGCGCCCGGCGCAGGATCTTGCCGACGTTGGTCTTCGGCAGTTCCGTGCGGAAATAGACGTGCCGCGGCACTTTGTAGCCGGTCAGCTCCTTACGCAGATGCTGTATCAAGCTCTCGGCCGTGAGAGTGGGGTCCTTCCTGACCACGAATAAGGCGACGACCTCGCCGGCGGATTCGTCGGCCTCCGCGACGGCCGCCGCCTCGAGCACGCCCGGATGTTCGACCGCCACGCCCTCGACCTCGTTCGGGTAGACGTTGAAACCGGACACCAGGATCATGTCCTTCTTGCGGTCCTCGATGTAGACGAAGCCGCGCGCGTCCATGCGACCGATGTCGCCGGTGCGCAGCCACTCGCCGAAGAAGACCTGTGCCGTCTCCTCAGGGTGCTGCCAGTAGCCTTGCGTGACCTGGGGACCGCGTACGCAGATCTCGCCGACCGCGTCGATGCCGAGTTCGGTGCCGTCGTCGCTGCGAATGGAGACCTCGGTCGAGGGGATGGGCAGCCCGATCGAGCCGTTGAAATCCGCGTCCATGGGATTGATGCACGCGGCCGGGGAGGTTTCGGTCAGTCCCCAGGCTTGCGTTAACTTGCAGCCCGTGACGCTCTTCCAGCGCGCGGCCACCGCGGCCTGGACGGCCATGCCGCCGCCCAAGCTGACTTTCAAGCCGCTGAAGTCGACGGAGTCGAAGCCCGGAGTATTCAGCAGGGCATTGAACAAGGTGTTGACGCCGCTGAAAAAGAAGAACCGATACTTCTTCAGTTCCTTGACGAAACCGGGGAAGTCGCGCGGATTCGTGATCAGCAGATTGTGCGCGCCGAGATTCGTGAACATCAGGCAGTTCGCCGTCAATGAAAAGATGTGATACAGCGGCAGCGCCGTGATGATCACGCGGGTGGGTTCGCGCGTGAGTCCCGGGCTCAACCAGGCGGTCGCTTGCAGCACGTTGGCAACCATGTTTCCGTGCGTCAGCACGGCTGCCTTCGCGACGCCGGTGGTGCCGCCGGTGTATTGCAGGAACGCCGTGTCGCCCCGACCCAGCTGCACGTCGGTGAGCTTCAGTCCCAGCCCGAGGGCCACGACGCTCTTGAAGCCTAGCGCGCCCGGGATGGTCCACGCAGGGACCTGTTTGCGCACGCGCCTCAACACGAAATCGACGATCGGTCCCTTCGGGAAGCTCAGCATGTCGCCCACGCTCGTGACCAGGACTTTTTGCAGCTGGGTCCGTGGCCCCACGGTTTGCAGCACATGGGCAAAGTTCTCGAGTATCACGATCGCTTTCGCCCCCGAATCGATCAGTTGATGCTCGAGTTCGCGCGCGGTATAGAGCGGATTCGTGCTCACGACGATGAGACCCGCACGCAAAGCGCCGTACAAGGCAACCGGGTATTGCAGGATGTTCGGCAACATGATCGCGATCCGGTCGCCCGTCACGAGGCCCGACTTCACCTGCAACCAAGCGGCGAAACCACGGGTCAGCTGGTCCAATTGCTTGTAATTGAGCGTCGTGCCCAAGTTCGTGAACGCGGGCAAGGGCCCGTACTTCGCGACCGCCGCCTCCAGGAGCGCCTTTAGGGAGGAGGGGCCGTGATCGAGATCGATGTCCGCGGGAACGCCAGCCGGATAATTCTTCAGCCAAATTCGGTCCAAGGCGGACTACTCCTCGTTATGATTGTCGTTGTTTAGGCGCGTGTATAGCATCGGTTCGGGTCGCCAGCAATGTCGCGACTCGGGTCGACCTATCGATCGCGATCGCGACCATCGGAGCTGTAGTCCATGCAAATCTCATCCCTGCCGGCGGCGGCCTGTCTCATGGTTTTCGGCAGCGTCCTTTCCGGCTGCGTCGTCGGCAGTGGCGCCTGCCTGTTCGAGGCTCCGTTCAAGCATACGATCACCGGCATCGTCCATTTCCAGGATTTTCCTGCCGGCGATCAGATCGATCACGTGCCGGTGCTGACCGTCGACAAGACAGCTTACATCTATGCGCCGGCCACCAGCATTCATTGCCTGCCGGCGACCGAGCTGCAACTCGTCGGCTTTTCCGAATTGCCGCCCGACATGGGCGAAGGCGCGCGCGTCGAGGTGACCGGCTCGGTATTCCAGGCAGCATCCGCGCATCAGCACACGCCGTTCCTAATCGAAGTCAAGGCGATACTGCCGCTGGCATCAGTGCAGCAACGGCCTTAAATTCGCCCAGACGTTCGCGAGCAGCCGCGGCTGTCCCTGCTCGTTGGGATGAATGTCGTCGGCCTGCATCAAGGCCGGCGTCAAGGCGACGCCCTCGAGCAGGAACGGGACCAGCGCCAGCTTGAATTCCTTGGCCGCCGACGCGTAACTTTCCGCGAACTGCGTCGTGTATTCCGGGCCGTAATTGGGAGGTATGCGCATCCCGACCAGCAGAATTTGGGCGCCGCTACCGCGGGCGAGCTGGACCATGTCGGCGAGATTGGCGCGCATCGCGGATATGGGCAGTGCGCGCAGCCCATCATTCCCCCCCAGCTCCAGAATGACGATCTGGGGATGATGCAATGCAAGCGCTCGGGGCAGCCTCGCCAACCCCCCCGCGGTCGTTTCGCCGCTGACGCTGGCGTTGATGACTTGGTACCCGTACCCTTCTTCTCGCAGCTTTTTTTGCAACAGACTGACCCAGCCCTGGCCGACGTCGGTCAAACCGTAAGCGGCGCTGATGCTGTCGCCGAAAACGAGTATGGTGGGCGGCTCGGCACGAGCCGTGACCGCGGTCAAAATCAATACCCCGAGGACAAATAGTCGATGCACTGTCGCTCCCGATGTCTAGTTCCGTAGTCACGCCCGGCTCCGAGATCTGCGCGAGGGTCGTTCTCGAAGCCCGCAAGGTCTCTAAGATCGTCGCGAGCCCCGAGGGTTCGTTGACCATTCTCGCCGATGTCAGCCTGGCCGTGCATGCCGGCGAGTCCCTTGCGATTGTCGGCGCCTCGGGCGCCGGTAAATCGACGCTGCTGGCGCTGCTCGCCGGCCTCGATACGCCCTCGGCGGGTCAGGTACTGATCGCGGGGATCGATCTGACCACGCTCGACGAGGACGGCCGCGCTGCGATTCGCGGCAAACACGTCGGATTCGTGTTTCAGTCCTTCCATTTGATCCCGTCGCTGACCGCCATCGAGAACGTGATGTTGCCGCTCGAACTCGCGAACCGACGCGATGCACGCGGCGTGGCCGCCGATGCGCTCGCCCAAGTCGGTCTCGGCGCCCGCATGCCGCATTATCCGAAACAGCTGTCCGGCGGTGAACAGCAGCGCGTCGCCATCGCCCGGGCCTTCGTCACTCGCCCCGACGTGTTGTTCGCGGACGAACCCACGGGCAACCTCGACAGCGCCACAGGCGGACGGATCACGGAGCTCTTGTTCGAACTCAATCGCAGTATCGGCAGCACACTCATCCTCGTGACGCACGATCGGAGCCTCGCGCGGCGTTGCGGACGCGTGTTCGAACTCGAAGCCGGCCACGCGAGGTCTTGAGACCATGCGCCCCTTGCGCTTTGCACTGCGGAACTTGTGGCGCGACCTGAAGTCCGGCGAGTTGTGGGTGCTGGTCCTCGCCCTCTCCGTGGCGGTGCTTTCCTTGACTGCGGTCGGCTTCTTCACGAGCCGCATCTCGCAGGGCGTGCATGCCCAGGCAGCCGAGGTGCTGGCGGCGGATTTGCGGATCGAATCAGCGGATCCTCTGCCGTCCGGATTTCTCGACGAAGCCGCCCGCAGCGGCCTTCGGGCGGCTCAGGTGTGGTCGTTCGCGACGGCGATTTTCAACGGCGGCCAGTCGCAACTCAGCTCCATCGTCGCCGTGACCGCCGACTATCCCTTGCGGGGACATATGCGCATCGCGAGCGCTCCATTCGGCATCGCACACACGACGGCGGGGACTCCGCAGAGCGGTACAGCATGGGTCGACGCCCGCATCCTCGCGCAGCTCAACCTGCAAGTCGGTGATCGGATCCGCATCGGTGCCGGCGCATTCGCGATCACCCAGGTCCTCGACTATCGCCCCGATCAGGGCACGGCCTTCGTCGGCATCGCCCCTTCGGTGCTGATCGGCATGGGTGATGTCGCCACGACCCAGCTCATTCAGCCGGGCAGCCGGATCACCTATGCAGACCTGTTCGCCGGGCCTACGGCTCGCATCGAAGCGTTTCGTGGCTATCTGAAGGACCACAAGAGCGGCGGTCAGCATCTGCGCGACGTCGACGACTCGAGTCGCCAGTTGAACTCCGCGATCGATCGCGCCGGCCGATTCCTGAATCTAGCGAGTCTCGCGTCCGTGCTGCTCGCCGCGGTTGCGGTCGCGATGGGCGCGCGCCGTTACGTCACGCGCCACATCGATGCCGTGGCCCTGCTCAAGTGCATGGGGGGCTCCCAGGCCTTCGTCCTCGCGATCTCGCTGATCGAACTCGCGATACTGGCAGTCGCGGCCGTGGCGATCGGCGCGCTCGCAGGCTTCGCGGCGGAGTCGGGCCTGACCTGGCTGCTGCGGGATCTGATTCGCGGCGACTTGCCGCCGGCCTCGCTGGCGCCGGTGCCGATCGCGCTGGTCACGGTGGTAGCCATGTTGGTCGGATTCGCGCTGCCGCCGCTGCTGCAACTGAAGAATACGCCGCCTGCACGCGTGCTGCGCAAGACCGCCGAAGCGCCGCGGCTTGCGTTCGGACTGAGCTATGCGCTCGCGCTTTGCGCCATGTTCGCCATCCTCTGGGTCTTGGTGCGCGACACCGAGCTCGTGGCGAGCGTGTTCGCCGGCGTGCTCGCCGTCGGCGCGGTGCTGACGCTCGCCGGCTTCGGTCTCGTCGCCTTGACCGGGCGGCTGCGCGGCGGCGTGGGCGTCGCCTGGCGCTATGGACTCGCCAACGTCTCGCGTCGCGGCACCGCCAGCGTCGTCCAGATCGTGGCCTTCGGTTTGGGGATCATGGTCTTGTTGCTGCTCGCGGTCGTGCGCGGCGATTTGCTTGCCGACTGGCGCCACAGTCTCAGCGTAGACGCGCCGAACAACTTCCTCATCAACATTCGCCCCGAGGAACTGAAACCGCTCGAGGCCTTCCTCGGAGCCCACGGCTTTGGCGACCCCGTCATGTATCCGATGGTGCGCGCGCGTATCACGGCGATCGACGGCGAAGTCAGCGACACGATCAAGCTGCGCTCCGAAAGCGGCAAGAATTTTCTCGAGCGCGAACAAAATCTCACGTGGTCCCAAGACCTCATGCCCGACAATCAACTGATCGCCGGCCGGTGGTGGACCCGGGCTGACGCCGGCAAGCCGCTCGTGTCGATCTCGTCGGAATATCAGGAATCCTTGCATCTCAAGGTCGGCGATACTTTGAAGTTCGACATTGCCGGCGAGCCGCTCAGCGTCACGGTCGCGAGCATCCGCAAGATTCGTTGGGACAGTTTCCGGCCCAACTTCTTTCTGGTGTTTCCGCCCGGTCTGCTCGACGGCGCCGCGGGCACCTACATGACCAGCCTATTCCTCACCCCGCAGCAGCGGCCGGCGCTGGTCGAGCTCGTCCGGCGCTTCCCGACCATCTCCGTGTTCGACGTCGACGCGATCCTCAAGCAGATCCGGGACATCATGGATCGCGCTTCGCTCGCGGTGCAGTACGTCTTTCTGTTCACCCTCGTCGCGGGCGTGATCGTGTTGCTCGCGGCGGTGCAGGCGACACGCGACGAGCGGCGCTACGAAAGCGCGATGCTGCGCACTCTGGGGGCGAGCCGCAGTACCGTGTTGCAGGGCGTTGCCGCCGAATTCTCCGCCCTGGGGTTTCTCTCGGGCACGCTCGCGGCGGTCGGCGCCACGGCCGTCGGCTGGCTGCTCGCACGCCGCTTGTTCTCGCTCGCCTACAGCTTCGATCCCTGGGTTTGGGCCGTCGGTCTGATCGCCGGCACGGTCTTGGTCGGCGTCAGCGGGACACTGGCGACCCGGCGGGTCGTCGATACCCCGCCCATCGTCAGTCTGCGCGAGGACTGAAGTCCCGCCCGCTCAGCTGACGTCGAGGACGAACCAGCCCGTGGGCAGGGGGTCCCCGCGCATCGGCAGGGCCTCGATGCGCACGTCGTATAAACCTGCCGCGAGACCCGAGGAGTTGAAGGCGATCTTCAATTCGTTGTTCGAGTCCTTGAGCGCTCGATCGATCACGAGGGCGCGACCTTGGTCCCGCTTGTCGACGAAGATGCGAAACTGGGTTTCAGCGGAGTACTGCATGTCGATGTGCAATTCCACCAACTGCGCCACGCCATGATTGAGTTTGACGAGCGCCGTACCGATCCCGGATGCTCGATCCGGCGTCACACTCAGACTCCGCTCGGCAGTTGCAGCACTCAGCGAGCCCTGATTCGCCAGCGTCCTCGCGCGGTCGAGTTCGCCGTTCAGCAGGATAAACTTGGTGAACAAGCCGAGCAGCGCCGTGAGGCTGACGAGGGAGAGAACTCCGAGGCCGATCGGCACATAGACCGTCTTCCACCACGGCGCACCCGGCTCGCTGAGGTCGGCGGGCCGGCCGACCGCCTCGAGCAAGGCGAGACTCATGCGCGCGCGTTCGCCAACGCGTTTGTCCTCGAGGAAATCCGGGTTCGCCGTGCACCAGACTTCGAATTCGTGGGCTCCCTTGCGGGGTAATTTCCCATCGAGATAGCGTTCGAAGATCCGTTGCTCGTCGATGAACTTGCGATCGAAACGCGGAGATTGGGGCGAACCCGGCGCCGGGTTCTCGGCGGGCGTCGATCGCGCGTTCATCGTGGGCTCATCGGGGTGTCACAGCGGGTCACGGGCAGCTCCTCAGTAGCCCCAGTGTGCCGTTTGCGGGGTCCGCAATATGTGAAATATTCCGCAGAAGCAGTCGATTCAGCCGCTCAAGGCCGCCAAAGTCGCCGCGCGTTCCCGAGGTCCCAGAGCACGCCAGTCGATTTTCGGGCCGTCGCCGGCCGCGAGGGCCGCATCGTCGATCCGGATCGACGGCGTGCGCGGCGCGCGCCACGTCTTCAGCAGCGCTTTCGTCCTGCCGCGACGCACCAGATCAAGGATGGCGGCGATGACCGACGGGTGATTCGCGAGATCGGCGTGCCACGCGGCGACGTAGTGGCTGGGGATGCCCGGCAGCGCGGCGAGAGCCACCGGCACCGTGCCGTCGCCAGCGAGGCTCATCTCGTATTCGAAGCCGGCGGCTTTGCGTCGCGTCGCGATGATCGTGCTACGGTCGACGCCGAGGATCTGGACCATGCGCGCATCGGGCGGCGCGAGCGCCGCACGAATCGCGGCGACGCCGGCGAGTTGCGCGAGATCCGGCTGCGGACCCGAGGCGGGCCAGCCGCTGCGTCGATATAGATCCGCGCCGCGCAGTCGCTCACGCGGCGGCAACAGTTGATAGAGGCCCGGAAAGGTCTTGAAGACTTCGGCCGCGAGTACTTCCGGCGTATGCACCGGATCGAGCAGGCTGACGCGGCGTACGAAGGGATAGGTCCCACGCAAGGCCTGCACGGGCGCATAGGAGCCGAAGTTCGGCGTCCCCAGCAGCACGAGTTTGCGCACCAAGCGCCGCGGCAGGCGCGCGAGCGCCATGCGCGCGACCATGCCGCCCATGCTGTGGCCGATCAGGACCACGGGCCGATTGTCGGCACGAATCCGCTCAGCCAGCGCGGCTCCCAGTTGGTCCAAGCCTTGCCGCCAGTCATAAGCATGCAGCTCTGCGGCGATTCCCGCTGCACGCAGGCTGAGCTGCAGCCGCGCATACGCGTACAGCAAGACGCCCATGGGTTGCAGCTTTCGGACATCGGGCAGCTGCAACGCTCGAATCGCACCGCCGGCGATGTTCAGCGGGTCGATCCAGACGATGCGCCGTGCACGGTCCCGCAGTGTCGGGTCGCCGAGACGCGATCCCATGATACCCGGTACGATCAAGACCCGCGCCGCGCCGCTGCTTGGCGCCTTGCCCGCCTGCGCCAAGCGGCGTAGCTCCGCATAGCCGGGGGCACCGAAGTACTCGCGCAGAGCCGGCGCATGGGTCCCCGCGGCGAGCGCGTGCAAGATCGCCGCCTCCTCTGCCCGAAACGCCCACTCCGTGCGGTCCTCGCGGCTGCGCGGTTCCGCCGGGTCGCGCGACGTCTGTGCCACGCGCCGCTCAGCTCTTGCCGGCGAAAGCCGAGTGAACCAGTTTGCACAGCTCGCCGATCGCCGCGGTACGCGTGGTCGATTTGCGCCAAACCGCGCCGACGGTGCGGGACGGCGCCGGCTTCGCGAACTGGCGTATCGTGAGGCCGCGTTGCGAGCCGAAGGGCGCGTCCACCGCCAGTTCGGGCAGCAAGGTGATGCCAAGGCCGGCAACGACCATCTGCCGAAGCGTCTCGAGACTCGTCGCCCGAAAATCCTCCGCTTCGCGCACCTCCACGCGGCTGCAGACCTCGAGCGCATGGTCGCGCAGACAATGCCCGTCTTCGAGCAACAGCAAGGTGTGACCCTTCAAGTCCGGCAATTTGATGGTCGACTTGTCGGCGAGCGGGTGGTTGGTGGGCAGCGCGACCGTGAAGGCTTCCTCGTAAAGTTCTTGCGACGCCAGGCCATCGTGTGCCACCGGCAGTGCGATGATGCCGAGATCGATTTCACCGTCGCGCAGTCGCTTCAACAGTGACTCTGTCTGGTATTCATACAACATCAGGCCAAGATGCGGCAACGCCTTGCGAATCTTCGGCATGATGCGCGGCAACAGGTAGGGTCCGATCGTCGGTATCAGCGCCAGCTTGAGTTTGCCGGCCAGCGGATCGGTGTTGCTGCGCGCGAGCGCGATGATCTCGTCGCCCTCCTCGAGCATCCGCCGGGCGCGGACCACGACCTGTTTGCCGACGTCCGTAAGCTGCACGTTTTTGGGTTGGCGCTCGACGAGCTTCACACCCAGATATTCCTCGAGCTTCTTCAGCTGGGCTGAAAGCGTCGGCTGGCTGACGAACGTGCGGGCCGCGGCTTTGCCGAAATGGCCGGTGTCGGCGAGCGCCACGAGATACTTGAGATCTTTGAGATTCATCGATAGATACAGTCTATGTATATAAATATCATAATCAACATCAACGATAACAGGAAAACTGCCTCCGGCACGGGATAGAATCTTGCCGGGTCATTGTTGGAGAGGATGTCGATGGCTGCTGCAGGCGCCCATAAGCGAATGTCCGCCGGCGTCGTGATCGTCAGCCTGATGCAGCGGAAGCTCAAATTTTTGCTGCTGCGGGCCTACCGGAATTGGGATTTCCCCAAGGGCATCGTCGAGCCCGGCGAAGCCCCGATCGATGCGGCGTTGCGGGAGGTCCGCGAGGAGACGACGCTCGACGACATTTCTTTCGACTGGGGACTCGTGTTCATGGACACCGGTCCGTACGACAAAGGCAAGATCGCGCGCTACTACATCGCACGCAGCAAAGAGCAACACATCCGGCTGCCGGTGAATCCGGAGCTTGGCGTCCCGGAACATCAGGAGGCTCGTTGGGTCAGCGTCGACAAGGCCTTGACTTTGGTCAGCGCCCGCTTGAAGCCCGTCGTGCGTTGGTCGTATAACACGATCACGCACGGGCTCGGCACGGCGGACGACGCCGGGGGCAATCAATCTAGCTGAACGCTGCCAGCGCCGATTTCAATCACTTCGCCCGCAACCTCGATCCGGCCCTCAGCCGAGACGCGCAAGCGCAGCTCCGACGGCCGCCCGGTGGCCTCGCCTTGCGCGATGCGAAATTCGACCGGCAGCGGGCGCTGCATCGCGAGCCACCAGCCGCCGAGATTCGCCGTCGCGGACCCGGTCGCCGGGTCCTCGAGCATCGCGTGTCCCTGGGGAAAAAAGAACCGTGCAACCAGGCGGTCGCTTGCCACTTTGGCAAATACATAAGCCATCGAAACGCCGTCTTCGCTGCGCAGCGGCGCGAATGCAGCGGGTAGCGGTGCGGCCCGCCGAACCGCATCGGCCGACGTCAAAGGAACGACGAGTTGCTCCTTGCCGGCCTTGACCCACAAGGGACGTTCCCCGATGTCCTCTTCCGCCAGGCTCAAGGCCGCGGCAATCTGCGCGCGATCCACACCGGCTTCGCGCCAGCCGGCCGTGGGTGCGGTCAAGGTCCATACGTCGCGCTCGGCACGCACGGCTATGCGACCGACAGCGAGTTCCAGCTCCAGCGTGTCCCGGCCCGGATGAAGCGCCCGTAGGACGTGGGCCGTGCCCAGCGTCGGGTGTCCCGCAAACGGCATCTCATAACGCGGCGTAAAAATGCGCACCCGGGCATCCGCGACCGATGAAGGCAGGATGAAACTGGTCTCGGACAGATTAAATTGCAGGGCGAGCGCCTGCATGGTGTCCGTGTCGAGGCTCGCGCCATCCTCGAACACGCACAGCGGGTTGCCGCTCAGGGCCTCGCGACCGCGCGTGAAGACATTGACGAGGCGAAAACGGTGCTCTGCCATGAAGCGGCCGTCAAGCCAGGGTGTGAAAGACTTTTTGCACGTCGTCGTCCTGTTCGAGCTTGTCGATCAGCGCCAGGACCTCGGCCGCGCGATCCTCGGGCAGCTCGGTCGGTACCGAACAGATGTATTCGTGTTCCGCAGACAACGGCGTGATGCCGCGCGCTTCGAGCGCTTCCTGCAGGTTGCCGAAATCCGTGAAACCGCAGCGGATCACGAGCTGTGATTCACCCTTTTCGCCCGTGCTCTCGCCCATTTCCTCCAGTCCGTGGTCGATCAGATCCAGCTCCAGTTCGTCCTGATCCTTGACGGCGCTTGGATCCAGGCGAAAAACCCCCATCTTCTTGAACAGGAAACTGACGCTGCCGGTCGTGCCGAGATTGCCCGCGCCTTTCGAGAATATGTTGCGCAGGCTGCCGACGGTGCGCGTCGGATTGTCCGTGGCGGCTTCGACCAGCAGCGCGACACCGTGCGGCGCATAGCCTTCGTAGAGGATCTCCTGGTAATTCGTCGCCTCTTTGCCCGAGGCGCGGCGGATCGCGGCATCGGTCTTGTCCTTGGGCATGTTGACGGCACGGGCATTTTGCAGCACCCGCCGCAGCGTCGGGTTGGCCGCGGGGTCCGGACCTCCCGCGTGTACGGCAATCGCGATGTCCTTGGCCACGCGGGTGAATTGCTTTGCCATGCGGTTCCAACGAGCGAACATGGCGTGTTTTCTGACTTCGAATATGCGTCCCATGGCCGCCATGGTAGCAATACCTAGTCAAACGGCTAGACTTGTCATGAAGTCCCCAAGGGTTTAAGTATGAGTGCAAATTCCCCGGCTCCGGTCGCGAGCTCCCCGAGCTTTCGCGAACTCGCCCTGTCCGAACCGGTGCTGCAGGCCCTCGTCGACGTCGGCTACGAATCACCGTCGCCGATTCAGGCCGCGACGATCCCGGTTCTGCTGTCCGGGGTCGACATGCTCGGCCAGGCGCAAACGGGTACCGGCAAGACGGCGGCATTCGCCCTGCCGGCCCTGTCCAAGATCGATTTGACCCGGCACGAGCCGCAAGTCCTGGTGCTCGTGCCGACGCGCGAACTGGCTCTGCAGGTCGCGGAGGCGTTTCAACGCTATGCCGCGCACATGAAGGGCTTCCACGTACTCCCCATCTACGGCGGCCAGGCCTATCAACCGCAGCTCAATGCGCTGCGTCGCGGTGTCCACGTCGTCGTCGGCACCCCCGGCCGCGTGATCGACCACATGGACCGCGGAACCCTGAAGCTGTCCGGCCTCACGCTGCTCGTGCTCGACGAGGCCGACGAGATGCTGCAAATGGGCTTCGTCGATGCCGTCGAGAGCATCCTGGAGAAGACTCCGCCGCAGCGGCAGGTGGCGCTATTCTCGGCGACCTTGGCCGCGCCGATACGCCGGATCGCGCAAAAACACCTGCGCTCCCCGGTCGAGGTCACGATCAAGAGCAAGACGAGCACCGCGACCAATATCCGGCAGCGCTATTGGGTCGTGAGCGGCGTACACAAGCTCGATGCACTTACGCGCATCCTCGAAGCCGAACCCTTCGATGGCATGCTGGTGTTTACGCGCACCAAGCAGGCTACGGTGGAGCTGTCGGAAAAGCTCGAGGCGCGCGGCTTCGCGGCGGCGCCGCTCAACGGCGACATACCGCAGCCGCAGCGCGAGCGCACCGTCGCGCGCCTGAAGTCCGGCCAAATCGACATTCTGGTCGCCACCGACGTCGCCGCGCGCGGTCTCGACGTCGAGCGCATCGGGCACGTCGTGAACTATGACGTGCCCTACGATACCGAGTCATACGTGCATCGCATCGGGCGCACGGGGCGCGCGGGACGCAAGGGCGAAGCGATCCTGTTCATCGCGCCCCGGGAACGCAACATGCTGCGCGCGATCGAGCGCGCCACGCGCCAGACGATCGAGCAAATGAACCTGCCGAGCGTCGACGCCGTCAATGCCAAGCGCATCGCCAAGTTCAAGCAGCGGGTTGCCGAGACGATCGCGAAGGGGGAGGCGGACGCCTATCGCCCGGTCCTCGAACAGCTGGAGACCGAGACGGGCATCGCGCTGATCGACATCGCCGCCGCGCTCGCGAGCCTTGCCCAAGGGTCGGCACCATTGCTGCTCGCCGGCAAGCCGGAGGCCCCGATAGCGCGTGGCCCGGCGCCGCTCGCGGGGACCTCGCCAGCCGATGGAGAGGCCCCGTCCCCTCAGGCTGCATCCAGCGATGACGGGGCGGCAGCGAATCGCGACCGCGAGCGCCGACCGAAGAAGAGCGTGGCGGGCGAAATGGAAACCTTTCGACTCGAAGTGGGCAGCGTCCACGGGATCAAGCCCGGCAACATCGTCGGTGCGATCGCCAACGAAGCCGGCATCGAGGGAGTCCATATCGGACGCGTCGACATACGCGAGGATCATAGCTACGTCGACTTGCCCGAGGGCATGCCACGGCCTATCTTCGAGGGGCTGCAAAAGGTGCGGATCGCAGGACGAGAGTTGCGCATCAGCCGGGTCAGTCAGAAGCCGCCCAAGCCGCCGCGCAACCCCGCGGGCCGGCATGCCGAGCGCAAGCTGCTCTCCCGTCGTTGACGCCCCGAGAGTCTGGTTGTCTCAACAGTAGAGGAGGAAGTCATGGGCAAGGGTATGGATCGCAAGAAGGAAGAAAAGAAGAAACCGAGCAAGACGCTCGCGGAAAAGCGCGCCGCCAAGCGCGAGAAGAAGGCCGGCAAGGGCTGACGATACCCGCCGCGGGTCCGGCGGCTCGCCGCGTTCGCGGCGGTCTGACCCGCGGCGGAACCGACGGAACCATTGCCGACCACCGACACCTCCCTGATGAGAGCTTCCGCAGTCAAGACGTTGATCGTCATCAACCTCTGCGTGTTCGGCCTGGAGAGCGTCGACTTCAGTCAGCTCGAGCCCGCGTTCGCGCTCTGGCCGCTGCAAGACCTCGATGGCTATGCCCCCTTCCGAGTCTGGCAACTCGTCACTTACTCGTTCCTGCATGACCCGGACGGCATTTCGCACATCATCTTCAACATGTTCGGCTTGTGGATGTTCGGCGCGCCGGTGGAGGAATGCATCGGCCGCGGGAGGCTGCTCGCCTGCTATTTCGCGTCGGTCGTGAGCGCCGCCGCCACTCAACTCATCGTGCCGCCGCTCATGGGCGCTGAACTTGCGCCGACGCTGGGAGCATCCGGCGGGGTCTTCGGCCTATTGCTCGCCTACGCGCTACTGTTTCCGCGGCGCAAGGTGGTCCCGTTGATCCCGCCGATTCCGATGCCGGCCTGGTTGTTCGCGGCGATCTATGCGCTGTTGGAGCTGGGCCTCGGCGTCACCGGGAGAGAGGCCAGCGTAGCGCATTTTGCCCATCTCGGCGGCATGGTCGGCAGCGCGATCGTGATCATGCAGTGGCGCCTGCGCCGTGTCTGAAGCGGCGCGCTTCGGGCTTCGCTTGGGGGTCGTGCTGCTCGCCGCGGTCGCGGCAATGACCGACGCGCACGCGGAGTGGGTGACGCGCGTCACCGACGGCATCATGGGCACGCGCATCACGGTCGAGTTATGGTCGGACGACGAGCCCAAGGCCCAGCGCGCGATCGACGCGGTGCTCGACGAGATGCGCCACATCGACGAATCGATGAGTACGTACAAACCGACCAGTGAGGTTTCGCAGGTCAACGCACACGCTGCCGACGGCCCCATGCACATCAGCAAGGAATTATTCGATCTGCTGACCACGGCCCGGGAGTACTCCGTGCTGACCGACGGCGCCTTCGACATCACCTACGCGAGCGTGGGCTACCTCTATGACTTTCGTAAGCGTGTCCGGCCCACCGAGGCCGCGATCGACGCCGCCCTGCCGGCCATCAACTACGAACATGTCGTGCTCGATCCCGTCAACCAGACCGTTCGGTTTTCGCAAAAAGGCGTGCGCATCGATCTCGGCGGCATCGCCAAGGGTTACGCCGTCGATCAGGGTATCGATGTATTGAAATCCTTCGGCATTACGCGGGCCTATGTATCCGCCGGTGGCGACAGCCGCATCATCGGCGATCGCTTCGGCCACCCGTGGATCGTCGGCGTGCGTGATCCCCGCAAAGGTCCGGGCGAGGCGCTGCTGCGCATCCCGCTCGTCGACGCGGCAATCTCCACCTCCGGTGACTACGAACGCTTCTTCGACGAGGGGGGCGTGCGCTATCACCACATCATCGATCCGCATACCGGCCATTCGGCCAGCAAGGTGCGCAGCGCGACCGTGATCGCCCCCACCGCCACGCGCACTGACGGCTTGTCGAAGACCGCCTTCGTGCTCGGTCCCGACAAGGCGATGGAAATCTACAATCGTATCGAGGACGTCGACGCGGTCATCGTCAAGCTGGACGGCACGGTGGTGTATTCGAAGGGCATGCGACACGCGTCGCCCGCCGACGCGACCCCGCCCGCCGCCGAGCCCGCTGCCAAGAACCCGTAGGCTCGTCGCGGCGCTCGGTCGCGGCCCTCAGTCCCGAAAATTGTTGAACTGCAGGGGTACGTCGAATTCGCTCTTGCGCAGCAGTGCGATCGCGTCCTGCAGATCGTCGCGCTTCTTGCCCGTGACGCGCAGCTTGTCGCCCTGGATCGCAGCTTGCACCTTGAGCTTGGAATCCTTGAGCAGTCGTGACACTTTCTTGCCCGTCTCGGCGTCGATACCCTGCCGTAGAATGACCAACTGTGTCGCGCGCGCGAGATTCACGGTGGGATCCTTGACCTCGAGACAGACGATGTCGATCCCGCGTTTGGCGATCCGCAACTTTAGAATCTCGAGCATTTGCCGCAGTTGAAACTCCGCCGGCGCGACCATGGTCACGGTCGTGTCCTCGAGCTCGAAGCGAGCGTCCGTGCCCTTGAAATCGAAGCGCTGCGTCAGCTCGCGCACGGCTTGATCGACCGCGTTCGTCAATTCATGTGTATCGATTTCCGAAACGACGTCGAACGAAGGCATGTTCTTCCACTCCCTCCAAAGGTCCCGGCAACGACCCCTCAACGATACCCGCGCGCCTGTAGGCTGAAAAGCTCCGCATAACGGCCGCCCGCGTGCATGAGCGACTCGTGGCTGCCGCGTTCGACGATGCGGCCCTCGTCGAGAACGAGTATCTGATCGGTCATCCGCACCGTCGAAAAACGATGCGAGATCACGATGGCGATCCGGTTGCGGGTGAGTTCGCGAAAATGTTCGAAGACCTCGGCTTCTGCGCCCGCATCGATCGCCGCAGTCGGCTCGTCGAGTACGAGGATATCGGCGTCGCCACGCATGAAGGCGCGCGACAGCGCGATTTTCTGCCACTGGCCCCCTGACAGCTCGCGTCCATCCTTGAACCATTTGCCGAGCTGGGTTCGATAGCCGTTCGGCAGATCGGCCACGAACGGTGCGGCGAGTCCCTGAACGGCGGCGCTGCGCCAACGGTCCTCGTCGTCGAATGCGCGCACGTCGCCGGCGCCGATGTTCTCGCCGACCAGCATCTGATAGCGCGCGAAATCTTGAAAGATCACGCCGATGCGCCGCCGCAGCGTCGTTTCGTCCCAGTCGGCCAGATCCGTCCCGTCGAGCAGGATGCGGCCGCGCGTCGGGTCGTACAGCCGGGTGAGCAGCTTGATCAGCGTCGTCTTGCCCGAGCCGTTCTGGCCGACGAGCGCGAGACTCTCGCCCGGCCGCACGTGCAGGTTGATCTCGCTGAGCGCCGGCGCGGCGGCGCCCGGATATACGAAGGCCACGTCCTCGAAGCGAATGCCGTCGCCTGGCGCGACGCCCTGCAGCACGCCGGCTGCGCGGGCGCGCACCGGCTGCTCCAGGTATTCGAACAGATTCGACAGATACAGATTGTCTTCGTACATGCCGCCCACCGCCGACAGCGCCGCGCCCACGGCGGCCTGGCCCTGGCGAAACACCATGAAGTACATGGTCATCTGACCGAGAGTGATCGCGCCGAGCACGGTCTTTACGGCGATCCAGGCATAGCCGCCATAGAGTGCGCCGGTGCCCACGAGGCCCAGCCCCAAACCCCAGGTATCACGGCGCAGCGATAGAGCGCGGTCCTCGCGGTACAAGCGTGTGAAGATGTCCCGATAGCGCTGCAGCAGTCGCGGACCAAGATGGAACAGCATGACCTCTTTGGCGTGATCCTCGCGCGCCAGCACCGACTCGAGATAGAGCTGCATGCGGGACTCCGGCGCGCGCCAACGAAACAGCCGGAATGCCTCGCCCGAGAATTTCGTCTCGGCAAAGAAAGCCGGCAGGCCGGCGACAGCGAGCAGGACGACCGCCCAGGGCGAGAATTTGACGAGCAGGCCGCCAAAGGAGACCAGGGAAATCGCGTTTTGCAGCAAACCGAAGGTGCGCATCACGAGCGACAGGGGACGGCTCGAAGCCTCGCGCCGCGCACGCGCCAGCTTGTCGTAGAACTCGGAGTCTTCGAACTGCGTCAGATCCAGCGTCAGTGCCTTCTCCAGGATCATCACGTTGACGCGCTGTCCGAGTTGCGCCCGCAGCAGCGACTGGGCGAGCGAGATCCCGCGCTGGGCCGCGCCCACGCCTGCGACCAGCAGCGCCTCGATGACGACGAATTCCATGACCGGCCGCGGTGCGAGTACGCCGGTGCGCCTGTGCAAATCGGCGGCGTGCACGACTGCGTCGACGATCAGCGCGCCGAGGTAAGCGATCGCCGCCGGCAGGATGCCGGCGAGCAAGGTCAAGAGCATCAGGGCGACCGACAAGGCGCGGTCCGTGGTCCAGACGAGCGCGAGCGCACGACGGCTGTAAGCGAACACGCCGACGAGATTGGTGGGCGGCTTCACGCTCACGTGGTACGGGCAGGGACTATAATCGGCACGATCGCTCCCCCTATGGTGGAACCCGCCGTGAAATTCAAGTCCTTGCTCGACAGATGGAAGAAAGAAACCGGTCCGCAACTCAGCGCGGAAAAATACTCGGTACGCCTGCCGCTGGACGACGCGTCGCGGATCGAGGCGCTCGCCGCCCTGTTCCCGGGACGCGACCCTGCGGAAATCATCACCGATTTGTTGCACGCGGCCCTCGACGAGATCGCCGCCGCCATGCCTTACGAGGCCGGACCGCGCGTGATCTCACGGGACGATCATGGCGATCCGGTCTACGAGGACGTGGGGCTCACGCCGCGCTTCGTCGACCTCACCCGGCAGTTCAAGCGTGCCTTGACGCTGAGCGCCTCCGGACGCGATACTCCCGCCCATGAAGACGGCAATTGAACGTTATGGACTGCACTGGTGGTGGCGCATCCAATCTTGAGGAGTGGGCGCTGGTCCGCACGTAACTGAATTTTTCCGACCGTCAATCCAGAACCCATTTCCGATCCCGGCAATGGGTTTTTTGTTTTTAGGATCTGCCGCAACGATGAAGCCTCCTTTCGACATCGCCGCCGACCTGGATACTCCAGTCTCCGCCTATTTGAAATTGGCGCCGTTCCGGCCGCGCTTCCTGCTCGAGAGCGTCGAGGGCGGGGAGCGTCTCGCGCGCTATTCCTTCATCGGTTTCGGCGATTGCCTGGAGGTGAAACTGGACGCTGCGGGTCTGCACGTCGGCGCGAGGACATCGCCGCGACCTGCCAGCCGCGCCGAATTTCTAGCGAGCCTGCGCGCCGCTCTCGCGCAGGCGCCGCGCCCCGCGCCTGAAGTCCCGGGTGTCCCGCTGCTGGGCGGACTCGTGGGCTATACCTCGTATGATGCCGTGCGCTACTTCGAGCGCCTGCCGGGGCGAAGTCTCGACGCCACCGAAGCCCCGCACGCCCATTATGTCGCGCCCCGCTCGTTGTTGGTCTTCGACCATCTCACGCGCAGCGTGGCGCTGCTGCACGACGGCTCGGAAGCCGAACGCCAGGCCTTGCGACGCGAGGTGATCGGCGCCCTGCGCGGCGCGGTGCCTGCGCTGCTGTCGACCGGCGGATTTTCGCTCGCGACTCCCTCGCTGTCACCGGCGCAGCATGCCGCGGGCGTGCGCCGGGCCCAGGAACACATCGCGGCCGGCGATGTCTATCAGCTGGTCCTCGCCTCCCGCTTCGACGGACGTCACTCGCTTTCGCCGTTCGAGGTGTATCGCGCGCTGCGCCTCCTCAATCCCTCCCCCTACATGTATTTCTGCGAGCTCGGCGCCATCACCGTGGTCGGCTCCTCGCCGGAGGCGCTGGTCAAACTCCACGATGGCAACGCGCAATTGCGTCCGATCGCCGGCTCCCGTCCGCGCGGCAGCGACGGCGCGCGCGATGCGGCGCTCGCGGCCGAACTGCTCGAAGACCCGAAGGAGAATGCGGAACACGTCATGCTGGTCGATCTCGCGCGCAACGATCTCGGACGCGTCGCCTCCGCGGGCACCGTCCGGGTCGATCCTTATCGCGTGATCGAGCGCTACAGTCACATCATGCATATCGTGAGCGGCGTCGGCGGCCGGCTCGCCCCGGGCTGCGATGCCTTCGACCTCTTTGCCGCGACGTTTCCCGCGGGCACGCTCGTCGGTGCGCCCAAGGTTCGCGCGATGCAGCTCATCGACGAGCTCGAGCCGGTCTCGCGGCAGCTCTACGGCGGGACTGTCGGCTACTTCGGTCGCGCCGGCGACATGGACCAGGCGATCACCATACGCACCCTCGTGTTTCGCGGCGACACGTACAGCTATCAGGCCGGCGGCGGCATCGTCGCCGACAGCTCGCCGCAGGCCGAATACGACGAAGTGATGGCGAAGAGCGCGGTGCTGCGCCGGGCGCTCGAACTCGCGGCCGAGGGCTTGTGATCATGGCCGCCGCGCGCCTGTTGCTGATCGACAATTACGACTCCTTCACCTACAACCTCGTGCAGGCCTTCCTAATGCTCGGGGCCGAGGTCGACGTGCATCGCAATGACGCGATCAACACCACCGACGCCTTGGCGATGGGACACACGCACCTGGTGATCTCTCCGGGCCCGGGCACACCGCGCGACGCGGGCGTCTCGCTGGCAATGATCGCCGCCTGCGCGGGCCGTATCCCCATCTTCGGCGTCTGTCTCGGTCACCAGTCGCTCGTCGAGGCCTTCGGCGGCAAGGTCGTGCGGGCGGGCCGTTTGATGCACGGCAAAGTCTCGCCCGTGAGGCACGACGGCAAGGGCCTGTTCGCGAACCTCCCACAGGATTTCGCCGCGGGCCGCTATCATTCGCTGATTGCGGAGCCGACCAGCTTTCCAGATGCGCTGGAAGTGACGGCGCGCACGCCCGAGGGCGAGATCATGGGTCTGCGTCATCGCAGCCTGCCGATCGAGGGGGTGCAATTCCATCCCGAGAGCGTGTTGACGCCGTTCGGGCCGGAACTCATGGGCAACTTTCTCAAGCTCTGAAGGGCCCCATGCAGACCTCACGCCAGACGCTGGAAGCATTGTCGAACCGCGAGAATCTCTCTGAGGCGGACGCCGGCGGGCTGCTCGGGTTGCTCGCAAACCCTGAAACGGAAGCCGCGTTCGCCGGCGCGATCTTGGCGGCCTTGCGCGTGAAGGGCGTGACGGCCGCGGAAGTGCGCGGCTTCGCCATCGCGATGCGCGCCCGCGCGCGCAAGCTCGACCTGCCGGACTCACCCGACGCGATCGACCTGGTCGGCACGGGCGGCGATGGCTCAGGCAGTTTGAATTTGTCGACAGGCGCGGCTTTGTTGACGGCCGCCTGCGGCATGCCCGTGATCAAACACGGCAACCGTTCGATTTCGAGCCGTTGCGGCAGCGCTGACTTCATGGAAGCGCTCGGGCTGCGGCTGCCGCTCGACGAACAGTCGGCACTGCACTGTCTGCGATCGACCGGATTCACGTTTCTGTTCGCGCCCTATTTTCACCCCGCGATGCGCCAACTCGCGGCCGTGCGCCGAGCGCTCGGCATACGCACGATTTTCAACTTGCTCGGGCCGCTGACCAATCCGGCCGCACCGCGTTTTCAGCTGATCGGCGCGTATGACGCCGCCGCTGCCGAACTACTGGCCGACAGCGTCGCGGGCATGGGCGTCGCACGTTCCTGGATAGTGCATGGCGCCGCCGGCTGGGACGAGGCGACCCCGATCGGCCCGTTCCTCGCCTACGACGTCACGCGTGGCCGGGTGGAACGACTGCAAGTCGATCCGCGCGACTTCGGCCTGGATCGATGCAGCGCGGCGGCACTCGCCGGCGGCGATGCGGCGGCGAACGCGGCGGCTTTCCACGCCGTCCTGTCCGGCCACGACCGCGGGCCGCATCTCGCGGCGTTGACTCTGCAAGCCGGACTCGCGCTGCACATCGCGGGACGTTCTCCGAGCATCGCGGCAGGGATCGATGTCGCGCGCAGCACCATCGCGACCGGTGCGGCGCTCGCTTGGTTGACTCGATTGCAACGCGTTGCCGAGCATCTCGCCGCGCGAGGAGCGCCGGCCGCATGAGCGGGGCCGGAGCATGAGCCGCTTCCTCGACGAGATGGCCAGCGCGAGCAGCCGGCGCGTCGCCGCGGCGCGGCTCGCGGAATCCCCTGCGGACTTGGCGCGGCGCGCGCGCGAGACTCCCCCGCCGCCGCCCCTGCGCCTCTCGCCGTCGGGCTTCGACGTCATTGCGGAAATCAAACTGCGTTCACCGGCCGCGGGCGTGCTCGGAGCGGCCAGCGACGATTGGCTGGGGCGCGCGACGACGTACGCGCGCGCGGGAGCCGCCGCCGTCTCCGTCCTCACGGAGCCGACGCGGTTCGACGGATCTTTGCAGCACCTGGAGGCAGTCGCCAAGGCCCTGCGTGAAACCGGAGTGCCGGCGATGCGCAAGGACTTCCTCGTCGATCCGTACCAGGTCTGCGAGGCGCGCGCCGCCGGCGCGGGTGGCGTGCTGATCATCCTGCGCATGTTGTCGCGCGCGCAGATCGCCGACTTGCTGGATGCTGCCGCGGACTGGCAACTGTTCGTGCTGCTGGAGGCGTTCGACGGTGCTGATCTCGCGCTCGCGGCGGACTTGCTGAAGAGGCGCGACGCGCGCAAGGAGTCCGTGCTCGTGGGCGTCAACAGCCGCGATCTGCAGACTCTCGAGGTCGTGCCCGAGCGCTTCGCCGCACTGGCGCCGCAGCTGCCGCGCGGCTTTCCCGCGGTAGCCGAAAGTGGCGTCGGCGACGCGGTCAGCGCGGCGGCGATGCGCCATCTCGGTTATCGTTTGGCCTTGATCGGCACGGCTTTGATGGTCAGCGAGAACCCCGCGCAGTTGCTCGCCGAGATTTTCAATGCGACCCGGACAGTCTCGACTTAAATCATTACACTGGTGAGTCATGTGGATCAAAATATGCGGATTGACCAGTGCGGACGCGGTGGCTGCCGCAGCCGAGGCGAAGGTGAACGCGATCGGCTTCGTGTTCGCTCCGAGTTCCCGTCAGGTGACCCCGGGCCAGGCAGCGCAGCTCGCGGCGCTCGCGCCCGCCGGCATCTTGCGGATCGCCGTTTCTCAGCATCCCTTGCAGATGAAGGTCGACGAGATCTGCCGGACCATGAAGCCCGACTATTTTCAGACCGACGTGGAGGATCTGCGCGAGTTGAAGATTCCGGCGCCGGTCAAACTGTTGCCGGTCGTGCGCTTCGGCCGCAAGACGCCGCATCCGTTGCCGCCTCTCATGTTGTTCGAAGGTCCCACCAGCGGCATCGGCGAACTCGCGGATTGGGGACGGGCTGCGGAACTCGCGCGGCAGACGTCGCTGATTCTCGCCGGTGGTCTCACGGTCGCCAATGTCGGCGAGGCCATCGCGGCGGTGCGGCCGTTCGGTGTCGACGTCAGCAGCGGCATCGAAACGTCGCCCGGCATCAAGGATCCTGAAAAAATATTGGAATTCGTGCGCGTCGCCCGGGCGGCGGCCGCACGCGTGGAGCAAGACTCATGAACAGCCAATTGCGCGAAGTCCCGCACCCGGATTATCCCGACGCCAAGGGCCGCTACGGAAAGTTCGGCGGACGTTACGTTCCGGAAACGCTGGTGCCGGCGCTCGATCGCCTGCAGGCGGGCGTCGACCGCTACCTCGCCGATGCGGATTTTCAGGCCGAGTTCCAGCATGAGCTGCGGACTTGGGTGGGGCGGCCGACGGCCCTGTCCTTCGCCCCCAGCTTGAGCAAGCGATGGGGCGCAGACATCTGGCTCAAGCGTGAGGATCTCGCGCACACGGGTGCGCACAAGATCAACAACGCGATCGGCCAGACCTTGCTCGCCAAGCGTCTCGGCGCGAAACGCATCATCGCCGAAACCGGCGCGGGCCAACACGGCGTCGCGAGCGCGGCCGCCGCCGCGAGACTGGGCATGCCCTGCGTCGTCTACATGGGCGCGGTGGACGTCGAACGACAGGCGCCCAACGTCGGGCGCATGCGGCTCATGGGCGCGAGCGTCGTGCCCGTCACCGGCGGCGATCAGACGCTGCGCGCCGCCATCGACGAGGCGCTGCGTGACTGGGTCTCGGATCCGAACGGTACCTATTATTCGCTCGGGTCCGCGGTCGGACCGCATCCTTATCCTTATTTGGTGCGAGAACTGCAGGCGGTGATCGGTCGTGAGGCCCGCGCCCAGATGCTCGCGCAGGCGGGTGGTCTGCCCGACGTCGCCATCGCCTGCGTGGGCGGCGGTTCGAACGCCATCGGGCTGTTTCATCCGTTCTTGCAGGATACGACCGTGCGACTGCTAGGCGTGGAAGCGGGCGGGCGTGGTCCGGGACTCGGCGACAATGCGGCGTCTTTGACCTTCGGTACACCGGGCGTTCTGCAAGGCAGCTACTCGCTGTTGCTGCAAGACGCGTATGGGCAGATCCAGGAAACGCATTCAGTCTCGGCCGGCTTGGACTATCCGGGCGTGGGCCCCGAACATGCCTATTTGATGAAGTGCGGACGCGTGGCTTACGAGTCGGCGACCGACGAGGACACGCTGGCGGCCTTGCTGGAGTGCGCGAAGTGCGAAGGCATCCTGCCGGCAATCGAGACGGCACATGCGTTCGTCGGCGCGCGCCGGTTCGCAGCGAGTCATCCCGGTTCGCGCATCTTGATCTGCTGCTCCGGGCGCGGTGACAAGGACTTGCCCATCCTGCAGCGAACCGTCCTGCCGGGCCTCGAGTGACGGTCCTTGGTCGAGACCGCATCTCAGCGGCGATACGCGCCGCCACGGATGCCGGACGTCCCGCCCTGGTCGCTTTTCTCACGGCTGGATTTCCGACGCGGGCGAGTTTCAAGAGCAATCTCGCGGCCGTTGCCGCCGCAGCCGACGTCGTGGAGATCGGCGTCCCATTCACCGATCCGATGGCCGATGGCACGACGATACAACGCGCCAGCTTCCGCGCCCTCGCTGACGGCGTGACCCTGCCCTGGATCATCGCCGAGCTCGGCTCGTTGGCAACCTCTCCGCCCGCGCCCATCCTGCTCATGAGCTACCTCAATCCTTTGTTGGCCTATGGACTCGACCGGCTGCCGCGCGATGCGGCGAGGGCCGGCGTCACGGGATTCATCGTCCCCGATTTGCCGTACGAGGAGAGCGAGGAGCTCGCCGGCGCGCTCGATCGCGAGGGCCTCGCGCTCGTCCAGATGGTCACGCCGGTCACCCCGACCGAGCGTCTCGAACGACTCTGCCGCGCGGCACAGGGATTCGTCTATGCCGTGACCATGACCGGCACGACCGGCAAATCCGTCGCCGTTCCGGATGAGGTCCTCGACTACATGGATAGGGTCAAGCGTTGTGCCAACGTGCCGGTTTGCGCCGGATTCGGCATCCGCTCGCGCGACCAGGTGGCGCGCCTCGCCACGCACGTAGACGGCGTCGTCATCGGTTCGGCAATCGTCGAGATCTTGGAGCAGGGAGGCGACATCGGCGCATTTCTCGCCTCATTGCGCTAAGCTCGGCGCATCATCGAGCTGAGGAGGGCCGTCCACCGTGAAGCGCGTTTTTCGCGCGTCGTCGCTGCTCCAGGTTGCCCACCGGCGCAATCTCCTCTTGTCTGCAGGCATCGAATCCGAACTGCGCAATCAATATCTTGCTGGCGCGATGGGCGAATTGCCGATGCTCGAGACCTGGCCGCAGTTATACGTCGACGACGCCGATGAAGCGCGCGCGCTACGCGTCCTGCGTGAAGCCGCGGTCCCGCCGGCGGGTTCCGCGTGGGTGTGTACCGTTTGCGCCGAGCGATCCGAGCCGCAGTTCACGAGTTGCTGGCGCTGCGGCACGGAACACGAGCCCGGTAGAGTTCCATGACCCAAGGTTCGACGCGTCGGTGGACCTGCAACCCATGTGCCAGCAAGCCCGCAGCCAGGCGAGGGGCTGTTCGCGAGAAGGATCGCGGGGCCGGATATGCTTCTCGTTCAAACACTTGACCGCGGCTGTCGGACAAACACCTACAGGCATTCGCGCGCTGTCTGAGCCGAGCTTCAGCTAGCGATCGCTGGCGGCCCGCTGGGCCGCAGCGTACAACTTACTGCATGCGCAATGTAAGCATTACACGGGCGCACTGCGAACGGGCGCGATGCGAAGGAGTTCGGCGATGAATGTGGCGACCACGGAATTTCCCACCTTGCAGGCCGCTGCGGCCACGGATATTGCCCTGCTCGGCAATTCCCCCGCCATGCAGGAGGTCTTGCGACTGATAGCACGGGTGGGACCGACCGATGCGAGTGTCCTGCTCACCGGCGAAAGCGGCTCTGGCAAGGAGCTTGCCGCACAGTTGATCCACCGCCGCAGCTCCCGACATACGGGCCCTTTCGTCGCGATCAACTGTGGTGCGGTGCCCGCGGGACTAATCGAAGCGGAGCTTTTCGGACACGAAAAGGGTAGCTTCACCGGGGCAGTCCGCGCCCACGCGGGCGTCTTCGAGCGAGCGCACGGCGGAACCTTGCTGCTCGACGAAGTCACCGAGATGCCTATCGACATGCAAACCCGGCTGCTGCGGGTGCTCGAGACGCGAAAATTCTACCGCGTCGGTGCGAGCGTGGAATTGCTCACCGACGTACGGGTCATCGCCGCGACCAACCGCTGCCCGCTGAAGGCGGTCGAAAGCGCACAGTTGCGCGAGGATCTCCTCTACCGGCTCGCCGTTTTTCCGATCGGGATGCCGCCGCTCAGGGCGCGCGGCAATGACGTGGAGTTGCTGGCGGAACACTTCCTCGCGGAGCTCAATGCCCGTGCGGGGACGCAAAAGCGCTTGTCCGCGGTGGCCCGGATGATGCTCAAGCAGCATTCCTGGCCGGGCAATGTGCGCGAGTTGAAGAACTGCATCGAGCGTGCGTTCATCCTCGGCGACGAGGTGCTCGAGCCCGCGCCTCTGATACAAACCGGTGCGTCGCCGCGCGGCGGCCAATCCGCCGACACCCGCGAGCGGCTCGACATTCGCGTAGGATCGCGAATCGAGGACATGGAACGCTCCTTGATCGAGGCGACGCTGGATCATTTCCAAGGCAACAAGCGTCGGGCCGCCGATGCACTCGGTTGCAGTCTGAAGACCTTGTACAACAAACTGAATGGCTATTCTCAAAATCAAGAATTCGCCAGTAACTAAGCGGGGGCGAAAAGGGTGTTATCCGTGTCAAGAGTGTTGATCGCGGACGACCATGCGGTCGTCCGTGCCGGGTTCAAGCAGTTCCTGGAGAACGATTCGAGCATCACCGCGATCGGCGAGGCATCCACGGGCAGCGAGACCCTGGATCAGCTGCGCAAACAGTCCTGGGACCTCGTGCTGCTCGACATCCACATGCCGGATCGCAGCGGGCTCGACATTCTGCGCCACATCCAGACGGGGCACCCGAACGTCAAGGTGCTCGTCATGAGCGGATTGCCGGAGCAGCAATATGCGGTCAACGTCCTGCGCGCGGGGGCCAGCGGTTACCTCTCGAAGGACAGCGCCCCCGAGGAGCTGATGAAAGCGGTACGGACGGTGCTCTCCGGTCGCCGTTACGTCAGCGCCGCGCTCGCGGAGATTCTGGTGGCCGACCTCGACGGCGACCCCGACAAGCCCATGCACGCGCGACTCTCGACGCGGGAATTCCAGATCTTCTGCAAGCTGGCGGCGGGGCGCGGCGTCTCGGACATCGCCAATGAACTGTCCTTGAGCGTCAAGACGGTGAGCACTTATCGCAGCCGGATTCTGGAGAAGATGAACTTTACGGCGAATGCCGACATCACCTCCTATGCGCTGCGCAACGGGTTGATTCAATGATGACGGCCTGTGAGATATTTCCTACAGAACTACCTGGGAAGGGAATGTGGTCGCGGCGTGATTCGTGGCATTAAACTTTGCTCCGTGTGAACACTACAACTATGGACACAATGGCGATGACTGATTGCTTGCGAGTCTTGCTCGTCGAGGACTCGAAGGTGTTGACCGAACGTCTCATCGAAGCGATAAGGCAGATTCCCGCGGTCGAGCTCATCGCCACGGTCGACACCGAGTCGGCGGCCATCGCGACCGTCAAGCGCGAAACCGTCGATGTGATCATTCTTGATCTACATTTGAAGCAAGGCACTGGCTTCGGCGTCATGCGGGCGCTCGCCGGCACCGCCGCGAAGCCGCGTATCGTAGTGCTCACCAATTACGATCTGCCGGAATACAAGAGCGCCGCCACCGCGCTCGGCGCCACCCATTTTCTCGACAAGGCGCGCGAATACGGTCGCCTCGCCGAAGTACTTCAGGAAATCTGCCAGGAGCAGCTCGTCCGGCGCTGAGTTCCGGCGGCAAGAGCACGCGCCCGCTCGGGCCCCGGCAAGTTCTACCCGCAGTCCCGAAATTTCTACACCCGATGGGCACGCGGCGTAGCCCAAAAGCGCAGAACCGCGCGTCCAATGCGAGCGATCGCACTTGGCACGCTGCTTGCTCCTACTGGTGAAGACGCGCAGACGCGCCGCATCGGCGGCGCGCAACATCCGCAGGAGACTCGCCATGAATTGGGATCGTGTACAAGGCAACTGGAAGCAGTTCAAGGGCCAGGTGCAGGAAAAGTGGGGCCGGTTGACCGACGATCAGTTCGCCGCAATCAACGGTCGCCGGGAAATTCTCGCCGGCAAAATCCAAGAGGCTTACGGAATCGGTCGCGACGAAGCCGAGCGGCAAATACAGGATCTGGCGAATTCGTTGCAGGAAGTCACCGACCATGGCGACGCCGCTGCGCGCAGATTCAATGCGCGACATTGAGCGTCTTACCATCAACCAGGAGTACGACAACATGAACCATCAGCGTATGAAACGAGCGGCTCCGGCCGCGATAGCAGCGGCGACCATCGCCGTCTGCACGGGCTGCGCCTCGACGCCCGTGCCAAACGACCAGATCGCCGTCGCGCAGGCAGCCTTGAGTCGCGCCGAGCAGAACGGTGCGCCGGAGTTCGCACCGGTCGAATTATCGACCGCCCGCGACAAGCTCGCCCGGGCCGAGGCAGCCCAGGCGGATCACAAGTTCCTGCCGGCCACTCAGCTGGCCCAGCAGGCCAACATCGACGCGCAACTCGCCGAAGCGACCGCCGACGAAGCGAGGTCCGAGAAGGCCGGCGCCGAGTTCGACGCGAGCATGCAGGCCTTGCGCCGGACCTCGCTACAGAACGCGAACTCCAACAATTGAGGGTTGAACAATGAACTTCAAACTGATTTCGAGCGCGGGCTGTGTTCTCGCGCTGGCCGCCTGCGCTGCGGGCCCGAAGACCGACGCTGCCCTGGAGAATGCACAGGCGGCCGTGCGTTCCGCCGAGGCCGATCCCAACGTGCCGAAATACGCCGCGCTCGATCTGGCGAACGCGCAAAAGGAACTCGCGGCCGCGCAAGCCGCAGCAAACCAGGGGAAGCTCGGCGAAGCCGATCAACCCGCCTATCTCGCCGCGCAAACCGCGCGATTGGCGCAGGTCCGGGCGAAGAGCAAGGCCAACGACGCGCGCGTCGCCGCGGGTCAGGCCGAGCGTGACCGCATCTTGTTGCAAGCGCAGAAGCAAGCAACCGACAAAGCCCAGGCGACGGCGGCGATCGCGCTCGATCAGCGGGATCAGGCCGCTCAGCAAGCGGCGCTGCTGCGGGCCGAACTGGACCAGCTCAAAGCTACGCAAACCGCGCGCGGACTCGTGCTCACGCTCGGGGACGTCTTGTTCGATACCGGCAAGGCGCAGCTGAAGTCCGGCGCCGAACGCAAGCTGGACCAGCTCGCCCAGTTCCTCAAGGATCACCCGGATCGTCGCGTCGAAATCGACGGTTTCACGGACAGCGTCGGATCGGATTCCTTCAACGAGCAACTCTCCCTGAACCGCGCCGGCTCGGTGAAAGACGCCTTGATGGCGCGCGGCATCGATGCATCGCGGGTAACGACCGAGGGCTTCGGCAAGGAATATCCCGTTGCCACCAACAATGACGCCAGCGGCCGGCAGTTGAACCGTCGCGTGGAAGTCGTCATCGGCTCGAGCGACAACACGCCGATCGCTCCGCGCAGCTGAGCGGCGCAGCCCAGGCGCGCAGCTGACTCGCGTCGCTAGTCAGCGCTGCGAGTGAGGATGCGCTGCAGGGGTATCACGGCCGTCACCGTGGTACCCCCCTCGGGCGGCGTGCTCAATTCCCAGGTTCCGCCGAGGGCGGTTACCCGGTGGCGCATTGCGCCTAGTCCATGCGAGATCAAGACCCCGAGCCGCGCTGCAGGGAGGCCGCGGCCATCGTCGCCGATTTCCAATACGAACGCTTCGGCATCGATCTTCACGACCAAACGCGCTTTTTTTGCCATCGCGTGCTTGAGGATGTTGGTCATCGCCTCTTGCGCCACGCGAAAGATCCCGATGGCGGCCAAGGGATCGAGTGCCGGTTCTTCGTCGGGAAACTGCTCCAGACACTGCAGCCCGGTGCGCCGACAGGTTTCCTTGAACTGCCAGCGCAATGCGGCGAACAAGCCCATGTTGTCGAGCAGCGTGGGCCGCAATTCCTCGACCACGCGCCGCTTCAGATCCACTCCGGCGCTCAGAGACTCGTGAATCCGCTTGAAGCGCTGTTCGATGGCGGGGTCGCTGGTGGGCAGACGTTGTTGCAACCAGGATAGATCCATCCGCGCAGCCACCAAGAGGCCGCCGAGCTCATCGTGTAGCTCCCGTGACAGCGCCGATTTCTCCTGCTCCGAAACTTCCTGCAGGTGCGTCGAGAGTGCGGTCAGTTCGCGTGTTCGTGCCGCGACCTGTCGCTCCAGTTCCTGCTTCTGATCGCGCAGGTCGTCCGCTTGTTGGGCGCGGCGCCGCATCTCGATGAAAACCAGCCGCATCGAAAGGATGATGAGGGCGAAATTCAGGGATCCGCCAAGCACCGTGAACCAGCGCGACCAGATAAGATCGTCGCGCCAGCGCCGCGTGGCGACCGCCAACTTCGTCGATTCCGTCGTGCGCATCGCGGCGACGACCGCAAGGATCCGATCCATCGTGAGCTTGCCTTGGTCGATCCTCTTGAAATCGAACGGCTTGCTGCCGCGATTCTCGTAGGCAAGCAGAGACTCCTGGAGCTCGGTCAGTTTGTCCACGGTGAACTTTTCAAGTTCCGGCGCACGGTTCGATTCTGGGTCGTTTGCCGCCGCGTAGGCACGCCGCACGCGCTCGAGTGCGCCACGTACGCGTCCCGCATCGACCGTGTAGGGCTCCAGATAGATCTTCTCGCCCGTCAAGAGATAGCCGCGCTGCGCCGTTTCGGCGCCGGTGATCAGGGCGAGATACTCGCTCAAGGTCTGTTCGCGCAATTGCGAATCGTGAACCCGCTCGTTGGCGGCTTCGAGACGATTCTGTCCGGCGACCGCAAGCAAGAACAAGGCCAGCAATAAGGCGAGCAGAGCAATCGGCGGGAGAACGATGTACCAGCGTCCGACACGTCCCAACTCCTCGCCGAAAAATCTCATTGTGAGTCATTTCCTACAGTGGCCGGCGGATGGGACCGATGGCCCCGCGCCGGCTATCAGCCGATGATCATACGACGTCAAATCGCACCCTGTTGGTCTCGAGGAACATTACATGCTTTATTATGCCGTCGTCTTTTTCGTCATTGCCTTGGTCGCTGCGCTATTCGGATTTGGCGGGATCGCCGCCGGTGCGGTCGGTATCGCCAAGATACTCTTCTTCGTCTTTCTCGTCGTCGCGATCTTGAGCGCCGTGCTCGGTCTCTCGCGCCGCGCCTGATCAACGGTCACAGGAGAATCGAGATGGAACAGACCTACGAGGGGTCCACGCAAAAGGTGCAACAGGCTTCCGACCGGCTGCAATCGGATTTCAAGAACGGAGTCGAACATATGCGGGGAACCGCGGCCAGCGAATTGCAGAACCTCATCGCGGACGTCGAGGACTTGCTCGGACGCATCAGTAATCTCAAAGATGCGGACGTAAGCCGGGTGCGTAACCGCGTCGAGCAGGCTCTGGCCTCGGCGAAGGAAAGCATCAGCAGCGGAACCGACTCCGTGCGTGCGCAGGCGCGCCGGGTCGCGAGCAGCGCCGACGGCTACGTGCGCGAGAGCCCATGGCAGGCGCTCGGAATCGCCGCCCTCGCGGGTCTGGCCGTGGGCTTTTTGGTCGCGCGCCGCTCCTAGGCGCCGGCCCATGGATCTGCTGCGTGCATTACCAGCGGCCGCGCCGGTCTTGGCCCGGCATGTGGGCGGCTACGCCGAATTGTTGAGCGAAGAACTCGCCCGCGCGCAACGCGAACTCGTGGCGCGGATCGCCGTCAACCTGATGATCGGCGTGAGCTTCGGCTTCGCGCTTGCGATGCTGTGCCTCGGCGTGCTCGCGCGAACCTGGGACACGCCGTATCGAATCACGGCCATTGCGTGGCTGGGCGGCACATTCCTGTTACTTGCGTTTCTCGGTAGTTTCGTGCGATCGAGAATCGTGCGTGCGCAGGCGCCCTTGTTCGGTTCGATCAAGGACGAATGGCGCCAGGATAGGATCGCCTTGGAACGCATTCTGTCCGTCAACGCGGACTAGAGGTTGCGTGAGCGCCACCATCGGCAACGAGCGGATGCGAACCGAGGCGCGGATGGCAAAAACACGCCAGGAACTCGTGGATCTATTGACCGCGGATCGGGAAGAGACCGGCCCCGGTCGGCCGCTGGGCGAGCAGTCGGCCAGCTTCCCGCGCAGCCGCACCATGCGGCTGCTCCTTGGCAAGCAAGGCGTTGGCGCAATCGCGGCAATCTTGGGCGGCTTTCTGGTGGCCCGACCGGCAATGGCCTGGCGCCTGCTGCGTTTACTACCGATCAGAACCTTTGTACGCACGATGTTCGTGCGCTTCCTCACCTCCCATGGATCCAAGCTATGAACACAAAAAGTGAAACCGACACGACCACGCCCCATCTCAGCGACATCCAGACGATACGCGAACGTGCGCGACAGCACATCAGCGCCGGCGCCGTCACGCCGAGCTACGATGCGAATCGCGAGGTCGTGCTCAAACTGCTCAACGAGGCGCTCGCGACGGAGTTGGTGTGCGTGTTGCGCTACCGACGTCACTATTACATGGCCGATGGCGTGCTTGCCGAGGCCGTCAAAAAGGAATTCCTGGAGCACTCCAAAGAGGAACAGGAGCACGCCGATCTCATCGCCGAGCGCATCATCCAACTCGGCGGTGAACCGAATTTCGATCCGTCGGGGCTCACGTCTCGCAGTCACGCCGAATACAAGGCGGGCGTCTCGCTAGAGGACATGATCGTCGAAGATCTGGTGGCGGAGCGCGTCGCGATCGAGTCCTACCGTGAAATGGTCGACTACATCGGCAAGCACGATTCGTCGACGCGACGCATGCTCGAGAAAATACTCGGCGTCGAGGAACAGCACGCGGAGGAACTTGCGAGCATGCTCAAAGGCGTGCATGCCTTGAGCAGAGCGCCCGGGCTCGTCACGAAGACCGCCGGCAACGCCTGATCGTGCATCTCAGCCGAGGATCACGCGCAATGCGTGACTTCGGCCATCATCCAGCAGCGCGATCTGGCAGCCCGGACCCGGTAGCGCTCGATCGTCCAGCGAGGCTGAGCGAATTCCCCGGTTGACGCCATGCGGATTCTCGACGCTGATCACGTAGCGCGCGGTGCGGTATTTGTAGACGATCTCGAGACTCGGCCAGGTGCGCGCAATGCAGGGCTCGATGCACAGTCGGTCGCCCTTCACGTGAAATCCTAGCATCCCCTCGATCGCGGTCCGATACATCCAGCCGGCCGAGCCGGTGTACCAGGTCCAACCGCCCCGGCCGACGTGCGAGGCAGCGGTATAGACGTCCGCGCAGGCGACGTAGGGCTCGACTTTATAGCGGTGGATGCCCGCCAAGGTGCTGGCATGGTTGATCGGATTGAGCAGCGAGAATAGTTCGGCCGCCATGTCGCCTTCGCCGAGCAGCGCAAAACCCAGCGTCGTCCACATCGCCGCATGCGTGTATTGACCGCCATTTTCGCGCAGACCCGGTGGGTAGGCTTTGATATAGCCCGGATCGTGACGGCTATGGTCGAACGGCGGCGTGAACAGTTCGACGACCCCGTCGCTGCGCCTGACCAACTGGGAATTCACCGCGGACATCGCCCGTTGCGCGCGCTCGCGATCGCCGCCGCCCGAAATCACTGCCCAGGATTGCGCGATCGCATCGATGCGGCATTCGTCGCTCGCAACCGATCCCAAGGGCGTGCCGTCGTCAAAGTAGCCACGTCGGTACCAATCACCATCCCAGGCCTCCCGCTCGATCGACTGTTGTACGGCGAAGGCATGCTTGCGCCAGGCAGCGGCGTGTGCCGTGTCGCCGCGGCCCTCCGCGATCGGCGCGAAGGCGAGCAGCGTCGCATGCAGGAACCAGGCGAGCCAGACACTCTCGCCCTGGCCGCCGATGCCGACGCGGTTCATGCCGTCGTTCCAGTCCCCGGTCCCGAACAGCGGCAAGCCGTGCGAGCCGATCGCCAAGCTCGAATCGAGCGCCAGGGCGCTATGGTCGAACAACGTTGCGGTACGCGCCGTCGCGGCGGGCGCTCCGAAGGACTCGTGTTGCTCCGGAGTCAGCGGCGGTCCGTCGAGAAAGCTCACGAGTTCGTCGAGCACGGCCAGATCGCCCGTGATGTCGAGGTAATGGGCCACGACATAGGGTAGCCAGATCCGGTCGTCGGAAATGCGCGTCTTGACGCCTTGTCCGGTGGTCGGCAGCCACCAATGCTGTACGTCGCCCGCCTCGAACTGTCGCGAAGCCGCACGCAGGATCTGCGTGCGCGCAATCTCCGGGCGCGACAGGCACAGCGCCATCACATCCTGCAATTGATCGCGAAACCCGTACGCGCCGCTCGCCTGATAAAAGCCGGCGCGAGCCCAGACTCGGCATACCAAGGTTTGGTACAGCAGCCAACCGTTCAGCATCACGTCCATCGAGCGGTCCGGCGTCTTCACCTGCACGGTGCCGAGCGTCTCCTCCCAGTATTGCGCGACGGACTGCAGCGCGAGATCGATGTCCTCCTGCCGATACTCCTCGATCAGCCGCAAGGCGTCCGCGCGCGAGGCTTCCTCGCCCAATACCAAGACGAACTCGCGGGTCTCACCGGGCGCGAGTCGCAGCCGCGTCTGCAGGGCGCCGCAGGGATCGAGGCCGCCGCCGACCCTATTCGACAGGGCGCCGCCGACGAGCAGCGCCACCGGTTCCGCGAGCGAACCATGCCGGCCGATGAATTCGGCACGATCGCCGAGGGCGCTCTGCTGCCGCCCGCGCATGTCGATGAACGCGGTGCGCGCATGAAAATCCGAGTTCCAGGGATTGCGCGCGAGCAAGGCGCCGCTCCTGCCGTCCACTTCGGTGACGATGAACGGCGCCATCTTGGCGCGTTGGTTACCGAGCACCCAGTCGACGTAGTAGGTGAGCGATAGCTGTCGGGGCTGCTTCGACTGGTTCGTGATGCGGATGCGCGAGACCTTGAGCGGGCGCTGCAGCGGCACGAACTGCAGCAGATCGAGCGCGATCTCGTGCGAGGTGTGCTCGAAGCGCGTGTACCCGAACCCGTGGCGCACGATGTACGGGGTGTTCTCGCGTATCGGCAGCGGGGTTGCGGTCCACAGAGCACCGCTCTCCTCGTCGCGCAGATAGATCGCCTCGCTCGGGGCGTTGCTGACCGGATCGTTGGACCAGCTCGTGATCTGGTTCTCGCGCGAGTTCATCGACCAGCTGCTGCCCGTCCCGTCCGCCGAGACCTGAAAGCCGAAGTGTTCGTTCGCGATCACGTTGGTCCATGGCGCCGGCGTCCACTGTTGTTCGTCGAGCACCGTGACGTATTCGCGGCCGCCGGCGGCAAAGCCGCCGAGACCGTTGAAGAACTCGAGCGCCGGCAGGGCCCGCCCGCCGCCGGTCTCGGCCGTCGCGCGGACCGCGGCGGTGCTGAGCCGCGGCAGCGGTTCCGCCTCCCGGAGCCGCCCCAACTGGTCGGCGAGGCTGCCGCGCCGCGCGATCAAGATCGCGCGCGCCGCGGTCTGCAGCAGCTCGCTGTTCAGCGCCGGCATCAGATCACCGCGCAGCAGGAACACGCGGCCACGCTCCGGGCCGTCTTCATCGTGCACGCGCGTGCGCGCCGTGCGAATGGCGGCCTCGATGCCGTGCTGCAGATCCGACGCATAGGAGGGCGGTCGGTCGTTCAGCACGACGAGGTCGATCGCGAGACGTTTCGATTGCCAGTACTCGTGCGCTCGCAGCAGCTGTTTGACGATGTCGATATCATGCTCGTCGTCGATGCGAATCAGGACGATCGGCAGATCCCCGGAGATGCCGTAGGTCCAGAGCAAGACCTGGCTGGAATTATTCCGCGCCAGGATCTCGCGCGGCGCGCGCAGCGCCGGATCCGCATACAGCACCCGATTCGCGATGCGCTGGAATTGCTGCGCCTCCTCGAAGTCCATGCCGAGATAGCGCAGCTGCACCTGGGCTTGGGTCCAGCTCAAGGTGCGGACGCGCTCGAACGCGGAGGGGTCGCTATGTTTGTCCGCGAGCGCGATGGCTTGGGCGCGGTCCCGGGCCACCACCGTCCAATAGGCGACGCTCGCCGACTTTCCGGGCGCGATGCGCACCCGCCGCCGCAGGCACAGCACGGGATCGAGTACCACGCCGGTCGTGTTCGACAGGGGACGCGCATCGATGATGGAGACCGCCTCGCGTAGCTCGCGCCCCCGCCCCAGGAACCGCGCACGGTCGGTCTCGTACTGCAATCCCCCGATTGTCTCCCCATCGACGGCGGTCACGTGCGCCACCCATAGCGGAACCTCCTTCGTCTCCTTGGTGCGCCGTGTCGCAAGCAACGCCCCGCCCTCGGCCACGAATTCGGTCTGGACGAACATCTTCGAAAATGCGGGATGCGCGGAATCGGATCCCGGCGGCGCGAGCACCAGTTCGGCATACGAGGTCAATTCGATTTCACGCGCCCGACTGCTGAGATTCGTGATCGTGATACGCCGCACCTCGGCATCGTCCTCGGGGGACACGAGGATCTCCATCGCGGTGATGATGCGGCCGTCCTGACGCGTGATCTCGGCGCGATCCTCGTAGAACGACACCTCGTAGCGATCCGGTTCGCTGCCGACCGGCTGGTAGCCGGCCGACCAAACTTGGCCGCTCGCGACGTCGCGCAAGAACACATAAGAGCCCCAGGGATCGCGGGTCGGATCCTCCCGCCATCGGGTCACGGCGTTGCTGCGCCAATTACTGTAGCCCGACCCGGCGGCCGTGACCATGACGCTGTAGCTGCCGTTCGACAGCAGATGGGTTCGCGGAGTCACGTGATGGGGCGAGTCGAAACGGCGCGGTATCGCCGCAGCGAGCTCATGCAACTGCGGCGCGGCCTGCAACTCGTCGGCGCGCGGCGTCTCCGCCTCGCCGCTGCGCGGCGTGCGCTCCTGCAGCAACAACTCGTTGGCCTGGATCATTGGTTCCGCCGCGAACCGGCGCTGGAACAAGCCGTCCAGAAGCACATTCGCGATCGAGACGATGATCATGCCCTGGTGATGCGCCATGAAGGCTTTGACGAGCACCACCCCTTCACCCTCCGGCAGTCGCGAGGGCGTGAAGTCCAACGCTTCGTACCAACCGAACTCGCCGCGGGCGCCGAGCGCCGCCAATTTGTCGAAGTTGTCGAGTGCAGCGCGCGGATCGACCATGGCCGCGAGCGCCGTCGCATAGGGCGCGATCACGGCTTCCTCCCCGAGCCCGCGCTGCAGTCCGAGTCCGGGGACGCCGAAACTCATGTATTGATAGGTCAACTCCACGTCACGCGCGTTGAACGCCGACTCCGACACACCCCAAGGGAGGTTGCGATCGAGGCCATATTCGATTTGTCGCCGGACCACCAGCCGCGCCGTCTCGCCGAGCACGCTGCCGGGCGGATCGGTCATCACGAGTTCGGGCATCAGATATTCGAACATCGATCCCGACCACGACACGAGTGCCGAGCCGCGGTCGACCGGGGTCAACAGCCGGCCCAGCCGAAACCAGTGACGCACCGGCAGGTCGCCTTTTGCGATCGCAAGATAGCTCGTGAGCCGGGCCTCGGAGGCAAGCAAATCGTAACAACTCGAGTCTTGTTCGCGCTCGGCGACCCGGTAGCCGATGGTCAGAAGCTGGCGAACCGGCTCGACCAGGAAGCCGAATTCCATCGCCATCGCGAAGCCGCGGCCGCGCGCCGCGAGCGCGATCAGGCGCTTGCCGAAGCCATCGAGGGCCGTCTCGGTGACGGCACTCGTGCTCGAGTCGCGCGCGTGTCCGATGACGTTGGCCTGCAGCATGGTGGCAAGTCTCAGGAGCGGCGTGTCGCCACCCGTGCCGCGCTCCTCGGTCAGCGCTTCGGCGATGTCACGAACGTTCATGGCCTGCGCCGACAGCACCTCCAGCCGGTCGTGTATCGCCTGCGTATCGGACGTGGGCACCTCCAGTGCGACCGCCATCGCGGCGAGCGCCTCGGTCAGTTGTTGCGGCGACACGCCGTAGTTACGCCGCTCGTCGCCTTGCGACCGCGCGACCGCGGTCAATTCGTGGAGAGTGTCCGCGAGGCCCGTGCGCCAGCGCGTCACGACGCCTGCGCCCTCGGCCGCCCATTGCCTGCAGGACTCGGCGAGCACGAGCAGATGTCCGGCGAAGTTGCCGCTGTCCACGGTCGAGACGTACTTCGGGTCCAGAGGCCGCAGATCGTGCGTGTCATACCAATTGTAGAAATGGCCGCGATAACGCTCGAGACGATCGAGCGTGGCGAACGTCGCCTCGATTCTGTCGACCGCATCGCGCGTGCCGATCCAGCCGAATTCCCGGGCGGCGACGACCGATAACAGGTACAGGCCGACGTTCGTGGGCGAAGTCCGATGGGCGACGACAGGCGCAGGGGTCTCCTGAAAGTTGTCCGGGGGCAGCATGTGGTGTTCCGGGGTGACGAAGCGCGCGAAGAACACCCAAGTCTGGCGGGCGATGCTGCGCAGGGAGTCGCGGTCCGCGACCGTCAACGGGCGGGAGCGCGGCGTAGGTACCGGTACGCTGACCCGGCGCGCGATCAGCGGCGCCAAGTACCAGGCCGCAATGAACGGACCCAGGCTCCAGGGTACGCGGCGCGCGGCGAAGACGATGGCCGCGACGACCGCCGCGCTCGCGAAGAGACTGCCCGCCATGCGCGCATAGAAACCGGTCGACGTGGGGGTCTCGCGCAGGCGCGCCTGCGCCGCGGTCGTCCACTCGAGGAGCTTGCGGCGCGACAGCGTGAGGCGATAGAGCGTGCGCAGAATCGCGTCCATCTGCATCCATGCCTGGTCGGCGAGAAACACGAGCCGCAGGCCCGTCGCCCAACACGCCTCGCGGAAATCGTCGCGCAATATCCGGAATCGATCGCGAGGCTCGAAGTCGTCGACGCTCGGCACGAGGCCGAGACCCAAGGGTACCAACGCCGGGAGGCCGATCGCGACGACGACGAACACGCTCCAGGCGAATGCCGACCGGCCGCTCGCGGCGAGCGCGAGCAGCAGGAACGCGGCCGGAGCGATCAAGGAACGGCGCAGATTGTCGAACATCTTCCAACGGCCGAGCGCCGGAACGCCTCTGCTTGCTGCGCAGATCCACGGCAGCAGCTGCCAGTCGCCGCGTGTCCAACGGTGTTGACGCACGCTGGCCAGATCGTAGCGTGCCGGAAACTCCTCCACGACCTCGACGTCGGAGGCGAGACCGCAGCGCGCGTAGATGCCCTCGAACAAATCATGACTGAGCAGCTGGTTCTCGGCAACACGGCCGCGCAGCGCGGCCTCGAAGGCACCGACGTCGTAGATACCCTTGCCGCTGTACGAGCCCTCGCCGAACAAGTCCTGATAGACGTCGGAGACCGCGAACGCGTAAGGATCGATGCCGGAGCGGCCGGAGAAGACACTTTGGAAGATCGAAGCCTCGTTGCCGACAGGCAGTGCGGGCGTCACGCGCGGCTGCAGGATCGCGTGGCCGGCGACGACCCGTTGCGAGGCGGCATCGAGCACGGGTTGATTGAGCGGATGCGCCATCTTGCCGATCAGCTGGCGCGCCGCGCCGCGTGGCAGGCGCGTATCTGCATCGAGACTGATGACATAGCGGACGCCGCGCGGCGCCTTCGGCGGCAGGCCGTCGGCTCCGATGAAGCTCGTTTCCACCGAACCAAGCAGCAGTCGGTTGAACTCGTGCAGCTTGCCGCGCTTTCGCTCCCAACCCATCCAGCAGGACTCGCGTTCGTTCCAGCGACGGCGCCGATGCAACAGCAAGAACCGATCGTCGCCGGCGATCTGGCCGTAGAGTGCGTTCAACCGCGCAATTCCGGCGGCCGCCCGCTCGAGCAAGACGTCATCCTGCGGCGACGTTTCGGTGGCGGAGTCCAGCCAATCGGACAGCATCGCGAAGCGGATGTCGCCGTCCTGGCTCGCCAGATAGTGAACCTCGAGATTCTGTACCTGCGCGTCAATGTCGGCGGGACTCGTGAGCAAGGTCGGCACGGCGACGACGGTGCGAAACTCCGCAGGCACGCCGTCGGCGAACTCGAGCGCCGGCAGCACCGAGGCGCCGCAAAAGTGCGTGACCCACAGGTTCACGACGGCGACGGCGATATCCGAGGCCAGCAGCAGAGCGCACACCAGGCTCAAGCCCGTGAGCGCCAGCCCCTGCACTCCGAACCCGTACGCCCCCCAGGTGAGCGCCAGAATCACACAGCAGACCAGGGCGATCGCCCCGACGTAAGCACCGAGACCCAGCGCGCGCGTATTGCGGCCGAGGCGCCGGTTCCACGGCGTTCGATAGCCGACCGCGCGCTCGAGCGTGATGCGTCCGTCGGCGACGAGGTAGTAACCGGGTACCCGGCCGCGGCCGGCACTCTCGGCCTGTTTGCCGAGCTCGAGCGCGCGGCGCGCGATATCGAGTTCCGGCTTGCCCGAACCTCGAGAGAGGTCCTCGATCGCGTGGCGATAGAGGTCGCGCGTCGAGAAATCGAGAGCGCCGAAATGACTCTCGGCGCGCAACAATTCGTCCACCAGGCTCACGCCTTCGAAGAATCCGGCCCAGTCCACGGCCGAGATGAGTTTCAGGCTCGTGATGACGTTGCGTACGCTGACATTGCTCGCGCCTTGGCGCTGATGTTCGGCGTGTACGACCTCGTCGGCGCTCGTGCCCTGCGCGCTCAGCTGCTGATGCAGCCACGGCAGAGCGGGCGTCGTCGCCGGATCGTGGTCGCGCAGGCGCTGGAAGAGCTGGGCCGCAAAGCCCATCGGCAGCGCGCCGGCGGACAATTCCGCGAGGCGCGCGGCCTTTTCCTCCGCGAGCGTCGGGTTCTCGTCGAGCAGCAGATCGGCGAAGGCGTCCGCCTCGGCGCGCAACGTGCGCCGGTAGACGATCGCGGCCGCCAGCCGGCGCAGGTTCTCGATCAGTACGACCCGCATCGTGATCGCGATTGCCCAGAGCTCGCCGATCGTCAGAGGCTGCACTTGCTGATAGGCGCGCGTGAAGCGATGCAGGGTATCGAGCTCGAAGCGGCTGTCGGTATGGGCAACCAGCGCCGAGCTGAAACCGTAGACGCGCGGACAGCCACGCAGAGCGCCGCGTGCGAGCTTGGGCAGCTGGCGGTAATAGCCGGTAGGCAGATCGCGGCGGATCGCGCGAACGTGCTCGTCGATGATGTAAGAGTTGTCGACCAACCATTCGGCCGCCGGCGAAAACGCCTTGCCGACACGCGAGTCGGCGACCAAGGTCTGGTAGGCATTGCGCAAAACGGCTGCGTTGTCGCGCAGGCGTTTGTGCAGGGATATTCCGGCGGCGGCGTTCGGCGCGAGGTCCTGTTCCTTCGCGAGAATCTGGGCGTAGTGTTCGAGGCGCTCGACGCTGTAGAGTTCCGCCGAAATCGGATCCTCGAGAGGCGAGAGTTCGGCAAGAGGCATGCGCGCGCGCCGGCGCGACCCGAAATGGTTCAAGTGCGCCTCTTTGCTCAGCTGTGCGATCCGGACGGACACGCAGAATCCCTGCAGTATCTGTGCCACGAGCCGCAATGCGCCGATTGGCCGGTCACAGGCGCGATGGCGGCGCCGCGGAGCGCGCAGGCCGTGTAAGTCTTACCGGTCGCTTGCCGGTTTGTTGCAAGCCGGCAAGCGCAGTTCGCGAGCCCTCAGCCGCGCTCGGCGAGCCGCCGGCGTGACCAGAATCCGAACGCGAACAACACGATCGAGGCGGCCATCTGGGTCCAGCCCAGCCAGGCATGAGGCAGGCTCGTGGCAAGCCACGAGAAACCCGACAACCACAGGAGTCCGGCAAGCAGGAGACGATCCCGCCCGGCGTTCGCCCGGGCTATTTCGCGCCGCAGGCGCTCGACGCCGTCGTTCTCGACGCGCACCCGGTAGTTACCGTCGGCCGCTTCGCGCACCGCCGCCTTGAAGATCCGCGGCAGCAGCTTCAGGGTCTCGACCGCGTCCGGGACCTGGGCGCGCAAGCCCTTGAGCACGGCGCGCGGACTCGCGCGCTCGCGCATCCATTGCCGTAAAACCGGCTGCGCCGTCTTCCACAAATCGAGCTCGGGATAGAGCTGGCGTCCGAGTCCCTCGATATTGAGCAGCGTCTTTTGCAGCAGGATCAGCTGAGGCTGGATGCGCATGTCGAAACGCCGCGCGGTTTCGAACAGGCGCAGCAGCACTTGCGCGAAGGAGATGTCCTTGAGCGGCTTGTTGAAAATCGGCTCGCAGACGGTACGCACCGCCGACTCGAGTTCGTCGATTCGGGTCGTGCTCGGCACCCACCCGGATTCGACGTGCAGCGCCGCGACGCGCCGATAATCGCGCTCGAAGAACGCCAGGAAGTTTTCCGCGAGGTAATGCTGATCGCGGGCTTCGAGCGTGCCGACGATGCCGAAGTCTACGGCCGCCCAGCGCGGATTTTCGGGGTCGTCGATCTGCACGAAGATGTTGCCGGGGTGCATGTCCGCATGAAAAAAATTGTGGCGAAAGACCTGCGTGAAGAAAATAACCACGCCGTGCTCGGCGAGCTTCGGGATGTTCGTGCCGCGCGCCCGCAGTTCATCGACGCGGCTGACCATGATGCCGTGGATGCGCTCCATCACCATGACGTTCGTACGGCAGTAATCCCAATAGACCTCAGGAACATACAGAAGGCTCGAGCCCGCGAAGTTGCGTCGCAGTTGCGAGGCGTTGCCGGCCTCGCGCAGCAGATCGAGTTCGTCGAGTATGGTCTTGCGGTATTCCGCGACCACCTCGACCGGACGCACGCGGCGCGCCTCTTCCCAATAGGCGTTCGCGAGGTACGCCAGGGACTCCAGCACCTCGAGATCGCGCTCGATCAAACCGCGCATGCCGGGCCGGAGGATCTTGACGACCACGTCCTTGCCGTCGTTCAAGGTCGCGGCGTGCACCTGGGCGATCGAGGCGGCGGCCAGCGGCACGCTCTCGAAGCTCGCGAAGATCTCGGCGAGCGGGCGGGCGAACGCACCCTCGACCGTTGCAATCGCGATCCGGCTGTCGAAGGGCGGGACTCGGTCCTGCAGCAGCGCGAGTTCGTCGGCGATGTCGAGCGGCAGCAGGTCGCGCCGCGTCGACAGCGCCTGGCCGAATTTCACGAAGATGGGTCCGAGTTCTTCGAGCGCGAGACGCAGCCGCTCACCGCGCGTCGCACCGGCGCTGCGCTGAAACCAGGTCCACGGCGACAAGTACACGAGAAACCGGAACGGCCGGTAGAGATGCGTGGCGCGCACGAAGTCGTCGAGCCCATGCCTCACCAGGGCCCGCTGGATCGCGAACAGTCGCCCGAGCACGCGCAGGCGCATCAGCCAGCGTCCCGCAGGCGTCGCTCGAGGCGCTTCAGGCGCGCATCGACGCGGTCGCCGGTCTCGCGCAGCGCGTCGACACCACGCAGGAATTCCTCGAGTTCGATGCGGCCCACCAAGTCGCGGCTCTCTTCCTGTAAATATTCCGCGATGTTCTCGCCGACACTCCGCTTCGCCCTCCGTCCCCAGGCGAGGGCGCCGCGGGCGATTACCCCGAGGCGATGCGCCGGCACGTCCCCGACCCAGCGCGACAACTCCTCTTCCCAATCCGGCCGAGCGGCCTGCAGAAGGTCGCGATACTGGGCGGCGATCTCGGCATCTCCCCGCACTTGGACCGCAGCGCGGTCCGTGGGGCGATTGCCGCCGGTCGCCAGGGCGACCAAGGCCGTGGGTGAACCGCTGATCACGGCGTCCGCGGCTTGCGCCTCGACCGGCTCCATGCACAGCAGCAGCCGATCGCCGAGGCAGGTCGCGCGCAGGGCGATCATCCCCGTGACGTGGACGCTCAGGGACTTGCCGTCGAGCCGTCGCACGAGGCTACGGGTGCGCGTCTGGGCGGCGATAGTGCGGTTCATGACCGCCTCCGCCGCGGCGAGCCATACCGGTGTCGCGGGCATTTTAGATTTTGTAACCGCGGTGCAGGGCGACGATGCCGCCCGACAAATTGTGATAGCGAGTCTGCGCGAAGCCGGCCGAGGTAAGCATCGCGAGCAAGGATTCCTGATCCGGGTGCATGCGGATGGATTCGGCGAGATAGCGGTAACTGGCGGCATCCTGGGCCACGATGCCCCCCAGCCACGGCAGCACCTTGAACGAGTAGGCGTCGTAAATCGGCGCGAGCCCCGGCAAGGTGGGCTTCGAGAATTCGAGCACCAGCAATTGGCCGCCGGGTTTCAAGACCCGATGCATCGAGCGCAGTGCCGCGTCCTTGTCGGTCACGTTGCGCAGCCCAAAGCCGATCGTCACGCAATCGAAGCTATTGTCCTCGAACGGCAGGCGCTCGGCATCGGCGACCAGACATTCGACGTTGCCGACGAGGCCGGCATCGATCAGTCGATCGCGGCCGCGTTCCAGCATCGCCGGATTGATGTCGCTCAACACCACCCGACCTTGCTTGCCCACCTGGCGGAGCATGCCGGCGGCCAGGTCGCCCGTGCCACCGGCGACGTCGAGTGCGCTTTGTCCGGCACGCAGCCCGGTCAGGCTCAGCGTGAACTGCTTCCACAGCCGATGTACGCCGAACGACATCAAATCGTTCATGACGTCGTACTTATCGGCGACCGATGCGAATACGGACCGGACTCGGGCCGCCTTCTCGGCCCAGTCGACGGTCTCGTAGCCGAAGTCTGCGGTGCGTTTTTCGTCGGTCATCGCGGCTGTCGCTCCTATGCGCCCTACATTGTAGCCGAGTCCTGCCCGGCGATTTCGGCGGCGGCCGTGGGATGGTCTCGCGCCCGGGGCGGGTCTCGCGCCGCGGGGCTGGTCTTCAGGATTGGTCGTGGGCTGACTGCGCGCAGCGTTCGAGATAGCGTCGCCAGTTCGTCTCGCGGTCGCGACCCAAGGCATGCAGCAGTGTCCAGGAGTACAGGCCGGTGTCGTGTCCGTCGTCGAACAGCAGCCGAATGGCGTAATTGCCGACTGGCTCGACGCCCGTGATGCCGACGCGCTGCTTGCCTAGCTGCAATGTGCCCTCGCCGGGCCCGTGGCCCTTGACCTCGGCGGACGGCGAGAACACGCGCAGGTATTCGAACGGCAGTTCGAACCGCGCGCCATCGTCGAACGCTACCTCGAGCAGGCGCGATTGCGTGCGGATCTTGATGTCCGTGGGCCTCGCCGGCGCTGAGCGGGGCGGGGTGCTCACAAGATGTAGCGGGACAGGTCTTGATCTCGGGACAATTCGCCGAGATTCGCCTCGACGTAATCCCGGTCGACGCAGACCCGAGTGCCGCTGCGGTCCGCTGCATCGAACGAGACGGCCTCGAGCAGACGCTCCATGACGGTGTGCAGGCGCCGCGCGCCGATGTTCTCGGTCCGTTCGTTGACCTCGAAGGCGACTTCGGCCAGCCGCTTTACCCCCGAATCCGCGAACTCCAGGCTCACACCCTCGGTGCCGAGCAGCGCCGCATACTGGCGACACAAGGACGCGTCGGGTTCGGTGAGGATGCGCACGAAATCCTGCACCGCGAGCGGTTCCAATTCGACACGGATCGGCAGGCGCCCCTGAAGTTCGGGGATCAAGTCCGAGGGTTTGGACATGTGGAACGCGCCCGAGGCGATGAACAAGATGTGATCGGTCTTCACCGTGCCGTACTTGGTGTTGACCGTACAGCCCTCGACCAGCGGCAGCAGATCGCGCTGTACGCCCTCGCGCGAGACGTCCGCGCCGACGGTCTCCTGACGGCGTGCGATCTTGTCGATTTCATCGATGAACACGATCCCGTTTTGTTCGGCGTTCTCGACCCCCTGCAGCTTGAGTTCTTCCTCGTTGATCAACTTCGCGGCTTCTTCGTCGAGCAGCAGCTTCAAGGCCTCTTTGACCTTGACGCGGCGGGAGCGCGTGCGTCCGCTGCCGAGGTTCTGGAACATGCCCTGCAGCTGCTGGGTCATCTCCTCCATGCCGGGAGGGGCCATGATGTCGACGCCCATCGGCAGGGCGCGCACCTCGATCTCGATTTCCCGATCGTCGAGTGCGTTCTCGCGCAGCATGTTGCGAAAGCGTTGCCGACTGTCGTGGTCGCGCGCGAGCGGCGTCTCGCGCGGTGCATCGCTCGCCCGCGGCAGCAGGGCGTCCAAGACGCGCTCCTCGGCCGCGTCGGCGGCGCGATGGCGAACCTTCGCGGTCGCTTCCTCGCGCGTCATCTTGATGGAGATCTCGACGAGATCGCGGATGATGGAGTCGACTTCCCGGCCAACATAACCGACCTCGGTGAACTTCGTCGCCTCGACCTTGATGAACGGCGCTTTTGCCAGCCGCGCGAGGCGGCGCGCGATTTCGGTTTTGCCGACCCCGGTCGGGCCGATCATCAGGATGTTCTTGGGGGTGATTTCCTGTCGCAGGGCAGCGCTGACTTGTTGCCGTCGCCAGCGATTGCGCAACGCGATCGCCACGGCACGCTTGGCCGCCGATTGACCGACGATGTGCTTGTCGAGTTCTTCGACGATCTCGCGCGGCGTCATTTGCGACATGCGGGTCTCAAAGCTCCTCGATGCTCAAATGCCGGTTCGTGTAGATGCAGATGTCCGCTGCGATGTTCAGCGAGCGCTCCACGATCTCGCGCGCGGACAGATCGGTGGCCTGCAGGAAGGCGAGTGCGGCCGCCTGCGCGTAGCTGCCGCCCGAGCCGATCGCGATCAAGTCGTGCTCCGGCTCGATCACGTCACCGGTGCCGGAGATCACGTAGGAACTGTCGGCATCGGCGACGCACAGCAAGGCTTCGAGCCGGCGCAAGCTGCGGTCGCTGCGCCAATCCTTCGCCAACTCGATCGCCGCGCGGGTCAGGTTGCCGAATTTCTCGAGTTTCGCCTCGAAGCGCTCGAACAGCGTAAACGCGTCGGCCGTGCCACCGGCGAAGCCCGCCAGTACTTTCCCGCCGTACAGTCGCCGCACCTTGCGCGCATTGCCCTTCATGACGGTTTGTCCCAGCGTGACTTGGCCATCGCCGCCGACCGCCACCCGGCCATCGCGGCGCACGGCAAGAATGGTCGTGCCGTAGAGGCGCGCGGGGTCGTGGAGTGAGTCACTGGCCATGGGAAAGGAGCGACGTGGGGCCGCCGCGCGCCGTTTCAAGAGCGGCGGCGCGCCCGGGGGTGCGATGCGTCGTAGACCGTGGCGAGACGTTGGAAATCCAAATGCGTGTAGATCTGCGTCGTGCCGATGTCGGCATGGCCCAAGAGTTCCTGGACGCCCCGCAGGTTGGCGCTCGATTCGAGCAGGTGCGTGGCGAAGGAGTGGCGAAACATGTGGGGATGCACATGCAGGCCGATGCCTTGACGGCGCGCCCAGCCTGCGACCCGCAATTGCACGGCGCGATTCGTGAGCGCCCGTCCGGCCGTGCTGACGAACAAGGCCTTGCACACAGCGCGTCTCCGAGCGAGGATCGCGTCTCGTTCTACGAGCCAGCCACGTAGTGCGAGAACCGCATATCGGCCAACCGGCACTATTCGTGTCTTGCTGCCTTTGCCCTGAAGCCTGACGGTTCGATCCGCGAGATCGAGTGCCGAGATCTCGAGACCCACGAGTTCGCTCAAGCGCAGACCGGACGAATAGAACAATTCCATGATCGCCTTGTCCCGCAGCGATAGCGAATCGTCGCCGCGAAACGCGAGCAGCCGCCCCATCTGATCCGCGTCCAGGGTCGCCGGCAGGCGCTTGCTCGGCTTCGGCGCGCGCACGTCGAGGGCCGGATTGAGCGGCGCCGCGCCTTCGCGCTGCAGGAACGCGTAGAAGCTGCGCACGGCCGAGAGCCGGCGCTGAATGCTGCGCGGGCCGAGGCCGCCCGCGTGCTCGGCAGCCGCAAAGGCACGGACGCCGGCGTGCTCGAGCGCCTGCCAGTCCTCGATGCCGCGCCGCTGGCAAAAACGTCGCAGGGTTTCCAGATCGTGGCGGTAGGCTGCGACGGTGTGCGCACTGAGTCGCCGCTCCTGACGCAAATGCGCGAGGAACCGGGTCAACCAGTCGCCCATCTTCAGCGCGTCAAGGCATAGGCTACGAGTTCGCCGATCCGAGAGAGGAACTCGGTGCTCATGGTCGGATGGAAGCGGCCTGTGTCGCTCGCGCCGATCGCGAGCAAGCCGAGACTGCCCTTCGGACCGATCGGCGCGAGGGCGACCGAGCCGATCTCGATCGTGTCCTTGCCGAACAAGTAATCCCGCTGTGTGTCGCGAATCTGGCCGCAGCGGGGCTTGCCCGATTGCAACAAGGTCTCGAAGGATTTGAGCTCCGCGCCGGCGGCATCCCCGGCGCGCACGAAGCGGCCCGCCATTTGCGCGAGCGCCGCGGCCTCTGGAATCAACAGAACGAGTACCGAATGCATGGCGTCGAAGTCCTCGCGCAGCGAGGTTTCGAGCGCCGCGATCGTCGCGGGCAGGTCGCGCGCGCGTATCAGCCGCTGGCTGAGCCGATGGATGCGATCGGCGAGCGCGTCGTTGGCGCGCGCTACGTCCACGAGTTCCTTCAGTTTGCGCTCCAGCGTTTGATTCCTCTCGCGCAGCACTTCGATTTGGCGCTCGACCAAGCTGACGGTGGCGCCGCTTTCGCGTAAATGAGGCAGGCGCAGTTTGGCGAGCAGAAGTCCGTTGCGTTCGAAAAAGTCCGGATAGGTCTGCAGATAGTCTGAGACTTCCGTGTCGCTCAGCGTTGCCGGCTTGATCTCGCGCGCCTGGCTCGTGGTCATGGTGTCGTTGCTCCTAAGATGATGCCGAAAAATGCTGCCCAGAAATGCTGCCCAGAAATGCCGCTATCAAATCTCGATCGATCCCGTGAACACGGCGGTAGCCGGCCCCGTCAGCCACAGCGGCTCGCCCGCGCCCGGCCACGCGACGCGCGCCTCACCGCCGCGCAGCGATACGGTCACTTCCGCGTCGAGCAGGCCCTGGCGCCGCCCGACCGCGACGGCCGCGCAGATGCCGGTGCCGCAGGCGAGCGTTTCGCCGACGCCGCGTTCGAAGACGCGTAGGCGGATGTGGCGGCGGTCGAGGATCTGCATGAACCCGACGTTAGTGCGCTGTGGAAACATTGGGTGATGCTCGAGCAGCGGACCCCAAGCGGCGACCGGCGCGTCGTCGACGTCCGCGACACGCAGCACGATGTGCGGATTGCCCATCGACACCGCACCAAACTCGAGCTCGGTTCCGGCGATGCTGAGCGAATAATGCGGGGCCTCGCCGCGCGCCTGCATCGGCAGGCGCGCCGGGTCGAAGTTCGGCACGCCCATCGTCACCGACACGAGTCCATCCTCGCGGATCAATGCGCGCACCGTTCCGCCGCCGCTCTCCATCGTCAGTTCGCGCCCGAGTCCGGGTTGCTGCGCATACAGCAGCGCAGCGATACAGCGCGCACCGTTGCCGCACTGTTCGACTTCGCTGCCGTCGGCGTTGAAGATGCGGTAAAAGACCCGCGTAGCCGCGTCGCGGGGAGATTCGAGCATCAGCGCTTGATCGAATCCGATGCCGGTGTGGCGATCCGCCAGGGCTCGCAGTTTGTCCGAGTCCAGGCTGCCGGCGGAGGCGGGCGGAGCGTTGAAAACCACGAAATCATTGCCGAGCCCCTGCATCTTTGAAAACTCGATCCGCATGCCGCGCAGCATACCCCTAAGCGCCCGCCTGCGGCGAGCGCAGACGCCGGGGGGTTGCGTAAAGCCTTGGTGGCCGCTACCTTTAAAAAAAAACAGCAAGCGATCGAGCGTATGCGCCATATCATGATCCTCAATGCCAAGGGTGGCTGCGGCAAGAGCACCATCGCAACCAATCTTGCGGTCATGTTTGCCAGAGACGGCGCCGCCGTCTGCATCGCCGATTATGATCCGCAGCGTTCCAGCCTCGATTGGCTCGCGCAGCGCCCGGGCGATCTGCCCGCGATCAGCGGTGTCGCTGCATTCGAAGACGGAATCCGCGGCGTGCCGCGCAGCACCGATGTGCTCGTCATCGACGCACCGGCGCGCGCTCACGGCGCCGAGCTCAACGAACTCGTGCGGCGCGCGGAAACCATCATCGTGCCGGTGTTGCCCTCGAGCATCGACATGAAGGCCTGCAGCCATTTCATGAAGGATTTGCTCGAGATCGGCAAGGTTTCCCGCAAGCAGGCACGCCTCGCCGTCGTCGCGAACCGGGTTCGTGAACACACGCTGATCTTCGAGGAGCTCGATCTGTACCTCACCCAGCTCAAAGTGCCCTATCTCGGTCAGGTGCGCGAGGCTCAGAACTATGTCCGCGCCTACGCACGCGGCATGGGTGTCCTGGAGCTGCCGGAGTACCTCGCCTGGCCCGATTGGAAGCAATGGGAGCCGATCCGGGAATGGCTGGAGAGCAAGAAAAGCCAGCCCGTCGCCTGAAGCCCGCGCCGAGGCCTGCGGTGCATGGGTGCTGATTTACAGGCTCGCCGCGATGCCCGCATCGAGATCCGAGTAGACGAGCCGCACCGCGAGCTCTTCGCGCAAGCGGCGATTGTCAACGCGCCTCGATTCCCCCAAGAACGACCACGTCGACGCGGAAAAAGTCCGCTCGGCCTCGAGGCGGCTGATCAGCGGTGGCTCGGGCAGCCCGGCGATTCTCGCGACCCGCTGCAAGAACGCCGTCGAACTGTCGTCACTGCCATCCGTCACGTTGTAGACGCGCCGATCGGCGATGGCGGCATCGCCTGCGGCGAGCGCGGCGCTCACGAGGTCATCGACATGAATGCGGTTCGTCGGCGTCGCCTCCGCCGGATCGATGGCAGGCTCCTGTTTGGCCAACCGGGACAGCGGCAGGCGGCCGGGGCCGTAGATCCCCGCGACCCGCAAAATGCACCATGAAACATCCCTAGCCTCTGCCCATGCGCGCAAATCCGTCTCCGCGGCGAGTCGTCGCGCAGCCCTTGCCGTCTTCGGTGTCGGCGGGGTCTGTTCATCGACACGGCCGCCGCGATGATCGCCGTAGACGCCGGTCGTGCTGAGGTAGATGAGGCGGCGCGGGTGCGCGCCAAGCAAGGCAAGCAAGCCGAGGAAGCGTCGCAAGCGGTCGTCGATCTCCCCGGTCGGCGCCGGCGGAACGCAGTAATAAACGATTTCGTCCGGCCGGGCAGCGCCGGCGAGCGCCTCATCCGGCAGGGCGTCATCGCGATCGAGATTCAGGCTGATAGCTTGCGCGCCCGTCGCCGCGACTTGCTGCACACTTTCTGGTCGCGTCGCAAATCCGCGCACGCGGGCGCCCGCATCGAGGCAGCGTCGGGCGAGGCGCAGACCCGTGTAGCCGCAGCCCACGATCGAGACGGAGTGCATGGTAAGGTGTCGCAGTCAGGAGTTTTGATGCGCGTCAGTCTAACCAACTCCGATCGCAGTTTCAGTGTGGGCGAGGATCAGTCGCTGCTGGAGGCCGCCTTGCAGGCGGGGCTGAGGCTGCCGTATGGCTGCAAGAGCGGCAATTGCGGCTCCTGCCGCGCCCGCTTGCGGCAGGGCTCGATCCGCTATCCCGGCGGCCCGCCTCTGGGACTCAGCGCGGCGGAGATCGCGGACGGCCAGATTCTGTTGTGCAGGGCGCGCGCGCGGGGCGATCTCGTACTCGAACCCACCGAGATTCGCGCCGCGGACGACGCGGCGATCAAACGTCTGCCATGCCGCATCGAGAGGACCGAGTTACTCGCGCACGACGTGCTCGGCGTGCATTTACGCCTGCCGGCCGTCGAGCGGCTCGAGTTTGCCGCGGGCCAGTACGTCGACGTGATCCTGCCCCGCGGGCGCCGCCGCAGCTTCTCGATCGCCTCGCCGCCGCACGCTGCCCGCTTGCTCGAACTGCACGTGCGCCGGGTCGTGGGCGGTGAATTCACCGAGACGCTGTTCGCGCGCGACCCCCGCGGCATGCTCTTGTCGATCGAAGGACCTTTGGGTCGATTTACGTACCGTGAGCCCGAGATCGACCAAGCCGGCATGGCGGTCGCGAGACCATTGCTCATGGTCGGCGGCGGAACCGGTCTCGCGCCCTTGCAGAGCATCCTGTATCACCTCATCGAGACCGGGCGGGACCGCAAGAGTGGGCGGGACACCGAGACCCGAGTGGTGCGCGACATCACGCTCTATTGGGGCGTGCGCCAAGAGCGCGATCTCTATGCCGACATGCAATTGCGCGAGCTCGCTCGCACGACCCCGGGCTTTCGGTATTACCCGGTTTTGTCGGAGCCCGCCGCGGCCTGGCCCGGCCGGCGGGGTTGGGTACACGCGGCCGTGCTCGCGGACCGCGCGAGCCTAGCCGGTCATGACATCTACGCTGCCGGACCGCCGGCGATGATCGGCGCCGTGCGCGCGGAATTCGCCGCGCGCGGTGCCGATCCGGCACGGCTGTTTTGCGATTCCTTCGACTACGCGCCCGATTCGCTCCTGCGCCAACGCAGCAACGCGTCGACCAGATCATGATCCTCCGCGGAGGCAGCAAGAATCGCTGCATGCCGCAATCCCCACCCTGCCATCCCGACGCCGATCCGTTCGCTCGCGATCAGCCAGCGCGCATCGAGCAGCAATTCGCGCAGCGGCGGCGGCGCGATGCTGAGGATGTTCTGGCCGATCTCGAGACTCGTGGCGGTGACCACCTGAAATTCGCGGGAGCGCAAGGCCTCCTCGGCACGCCGTAGATCGGCGGGCTGGGGCGTCGCCGGACTGCGCGCGTAAACGTCCGCCTCTTCGACCGAGGCACCGCGCCGCGCGAGTTCGGCGCCGAGCAGATCGCGGCCCTCCTTGCCCTTGATCAGCAGCACCCGCTTGCCCGTCAAAACCGCGAGGCGCGAATCGGCAAGCAGGCTCTCGCTGTCGTAACCCGCGCTCGGGACGATGGTGACCCGGTAACCGGCCTGATCGAGGGCTCGCGCCGTCGCAGGGCCGATCGCGGCCAGCGACAAGTCGCGCCCCTGGTCGAGCAGCGGGGCGCCGAAACGGACGGCATTGGCACTGACGAAGACGATCAAGTCGAAACGCTCGATGGCACCCAAGCGGACGCGCAGATCGTCGGGAACCGCGATGCCCTTGATCTCGATCGCGGGCAGGCGGAACGTCGTCGCGCCCTCGGCCTCCAGCAGGCGGCACAAGGGCGTCGCTTGGTGCTCGGGGCGCGTTACGATCACCCCCACGCCCTGCAATGCGGCCATGGATCAATCCGCGCGCAGGCGCTCGAGCAAAGGCCCCGCACCGGCGGCGAGGACGCGCTCCGCCAATTCCTCACCGAGCGCCGGACCTTCCCCTGCCTCACCCGAGATCTCATCGCGCAGCAAGCGTGATCCGTCCGGTTCGGCCACGAGACCGGCGAGCACCAACCGGTCCCCCTGCAAGGCGGCGTGCGCGGCGACCGGCGATTGACAGCTCCCGCCCAAACGACCCGAAAATGCGCGTTCCGCGTCCATCGCCAGACGCGTGGGCCGATGTTCCAGGCAGGCGAGTACGCTGCGAGTGGCTGCGTCGTCGATGCGGCATTCGACGCCGATCACCCCCTGGCTCACGGCCGGCAGCGACACCGACGTGTCCAGCCGGGCGGTGATCCTTGCCTCCCAACCAAGGCGCACGAGACCAGCGCAGGCGAGCACGATTGCATCGAGCTCGCCGTCGTCGAGGCGCCGCAAGCGCGTATTCACGTTTCCGCGCAAAGCATGTATTTGCAGATCGGGGCGCACCGCGAGCAGTTGCGCCTGGCGTCGCAGGCTCGAAGTACCGACGCGCGCGGCAGGCGGCAGATCCTCGAGGCGCGCATGTGAGCCCGCGATCAGGGCGTCGCGCGGGTCCGCCCGCTCGAGTACCGCGGCGATCAGAAATCCGGGCGGCAACTCCGCGGGCACGTCCTTCATGGAGTGGACCGCGACCTGCGCCCGTCCCTCCTCCATGGCGACTTCCAGTTCCTTGATGAAGAGCCCTTTACCGCCAATTGCGGCAAGGCTACGGTCCTGGATCAGATCGCCCTTCGTCGACATGGGAACGAGTTCCACGCTCAAGGAGGGGTGGGCCTCACGCAGGAGCTGGGCGACGTGTTCCGCCTGCCAGAGTGCGAGCTGACTCTTGCGAGTCGCGATACGAATGCGGGGGGTCATCATCGGTTCACCTGAACAGCAGGGATTTTAGGCGGTAGATCGCGGAGATGTCCTCGTCGCCGTGGCCCTCGGCGATCAGCCGCTCATATTCTTCGAGCGTCGATTCCACGACCGGTAGCGTCGCCCCACGAGCGGCGGCCATCTGCCGGCAAATGCGCAAATCCTTGTCATGCAGTCGGACCCGAAAGCCCGCCGGATAGCGTTCGTTCGCCATGAACGGTGCACGATTGACGAAATACCAGCTCGAACCGGCGCCCTTGCCGAGCGTTTCGATCAACCGGTCCAGGGGCAAACCCTCGGCCCTGGCGAAGGCCATCGCCTCGGCGACCGCCTGGATGATGCCTGCGCACATGATTTGATTGGTCGCTTTGGCGGCCTGACCGGCGCCGCTCGCACCCATGTAGGTGATCGTCCGGCCTAACTTCTCGAGCAGTGGGCGGGCGGAGTCAAAGACCGCTTCATCGCCGCCCACCATGATTGCCAGGGTCGCGGCGCGGGCGCCCTCGACGCCTCCGCTGACCGGGCAGTCGAGATAGTCGACACCGACGGCGCGCAGTTCGGCGTGCATTTCGCGGGCCGTGCCCGCGCCGATCGTCGAACAATCGATGACGAGACTCCGCGGTCGTAACCCTGGTTTCAAGGCGGTGATTACCGCGCGTACATCGGCGTCGGCGGAGACGCACACGACGACGGCCTCGCAGGCGGCGCCGACCGACGCCAGATCCGGGTAAGCGGTCACCGCCAATTCGGACGCGAGGGCGACGGTCTTGTCCGTACTCCGATTCCATACGCCGGCAAGCAGACCCGACTTGTGGAGATTTCGGGCCATGGGCGCGCCCATGGCCCCCAAGCCGACAAAGCTAGCGCGCATGCTCATTGAACCGTATCCCCCCGTTTAGGCCGCATTGAAAGACGCGTAGCCTACGGCTTTGCGCGCGCAGCGGCAAAGGTGAATGTCGGGTCAGCAGCGACCGACGGTCGGGTCGCTCAGGGGGTATCGGCGCTGCAGGTATCCTCGACGGCTTGTTTCGCGGACAAGCGCGAAGAGTCGATTTCTTCGGAACTCAAATAGACGCGCTGGCCGTTATCGTCGGTCTTATAAATGCGCCGACCGTCGATGAGTTTCTGGTAGGCGGCTTGGGCGTCGGCACACTGCTTTTGTTTGACTTCGGCCACGTCCTGGGCCACCGACTGCTTTTCCTGCGCGACCTTGGGGTCCTGATGTTGCAGGGTGAGTGCGGGTTTGGCCGGCGCAGTCGGGGCGGAGGACGCATGCGAGCCGGGCAGCTCGACGACTTCCGCCTGCACGCCATCCGGCGGCGTGTCGCCGTATTGAATCTTGCCCTGCGCATCGACCCACTTGTAGACGACCGCCGAGGCCGTGCAGGACCAAGCCAGTAGCGCTGCGCACAAAAGTACCCGTTGCATCTCGCGACTCCCGATGTTCAGCCACGGCCGAACCCAAGTTCACAGTGCGCGCGAGCCGGATTCTCCGGTGCGTATGCGCACTGCCTGCCCAAGTTCCGCGATGAATATCTTTCCGTCTCCGATCTTGCCCGTCCGCGCCGTTTCGATGATCGCTTCGACCACGCGGTCCACTTGCTCGTCATCGACGGCCAGCTCGAGCTTTACCTTGGGCAGAAAATCCACCACGTATTCCGCACCTCGGTACAGCTCAGTGTGACCTTTTTGCCGGCCAAAGCCTTTGACTTCGGTCACGGTAATGCCCTGAACTCCGACATCGGCCAAAGCGGATCGCACATCGTCCAGCTTGAACGGCTTGATGATGGCAATGACCATTTTCATCGCGCAACTCCTCATTTATCAACAACCAGCCTACAGCGAACGCCCCAGTATGGCAGCGGCCCCTGGCGGCTAAAATGGTGCGACACAACATGGCGTGTTCGTTGCTTGTTTATGTAAAACCGCGCCGCGTCTCGCGTCGGCTGCGTGAATTAAAAAACGGCGTGGTCCCGTGAGGGATTCCACGCCGCCGGAATATCGCACCGACGGGGGAGTTGGCTGGCTTGCCGGCGCGAGATGCTCCTAAATCTTCAGAAGTTTTGCCTCGTCGACTTCGAGGCGAGGCATCTGACGTCCTCGTCACCACTCATGATTCGGTGTCCTTCATCTTCAGACCTAATCTTCAAATCGCGTCGGGTCCCGTCTCGCCGGTGCGGACACGCAGAGCCTGTTCCAGTTCAAGAACCCAGACCTTGCCATCCCCGGTCTTACCAGTCCTCGCGACGTTACAAACCGCTTCCATGACCTGCTCCGCGATGGAATCATCAACCGCGAGTTCGATCTTGGCCTTGGGCAAAAAGTCCACACCGTATTCCGCGCCGCGGTATATCTCGGTATGCCCATGTTGCCGCCCATAACCGTGCACTTCCGTGACCGTTACGCCTTGAATCCCGATGTCCGCGACCGCTTGTCGAACCTCATCCACCTTAAAAGGCTTGATGACTGCGGTGATCAGCTTCATGCATTCGTCCCCGCCCCCATCGATCACGTACTTGCTTACGTTTTAACAATGCAGCTTCCGTGCCAAGAGGCGCTGAGCTTGAAATCAACCACTTACACCCGATACAAACGATTGCGCGCACCGACTTGGCGCGGCTGCGATTTCCGGCTGCGTTATGAAAGTGCGACACTGATGGTCCTTGAACAACGCGGGAGGTCGCTCATGAGTTTCATCAATGCCAGTGCCCTGGATGATTTGGCGCGTCGCCTGGCCGAATCGGTGCCGGAGTCGGTGCGCGCCTTCGGCCGCGATCTCGAGGGCAACTTCAAAGCCGTATTGCAGTCGCAGCTGAGCAAGCTCGATCTCGTCAATCGGACGGAGTTCGACGTGCAAGCCGAATTATTGGCGCGCACGCAAGCCCAACTCGCGGCGATGGAGGCTCGGCTGAAGGACCTCGAGGCGAAACTCGCACCGCAGTGAATGTTCGCGCGGGCCGCCTTGGGTCAGAAGTCTCGCGATTGCTCGCCGCTGCGCATGTCGCGAATCCGGCCGGTCTCGAGATCGACGGCGTAGTCTACGACGCCGAGCAGCGTCGCCTGGACCTGACCCAAGATCAGTGTCTCGCTCGAGCCATAGCTTTCGGTCTGGATTTCCCCTGAGGCATCCTGTCCGGTATAGCGCCGCGCGAGCAGACAGTCTTCGATCGGCGCGCAGCGTTGGCGGGCGAACAGCATGATCTGCCCGGGTTCGAGTTGGGCCATGTCCGGGTACTCGATGATCGTCAGGACGTTATCGGCCGGCGCCTCTGGAGTCGACAACACGGCTCCGGCCAACAGCAACGAGCCCCGTCCCTGTTCCGCGATGCGTTTCGCTCGGGCAATCGCCGTGAGCGCGATTTCGACCTGCGCCGCGGACATTTTCGCCGGCGACAGGTCGGTGTGCACCGTGTTGGAGGCGAGGCTTTGCGTCGCGGCTATCGCCGGCTGGTTGAACATCAGCAGACCGGCAGCGAGGCCAAACACGGCGCTCTTCATGGAGAATCTCCCGGCTCGTGATCGATGCACGGAGCTTAGTTGCTTTTCCCAGGAGACACGCTGATCCTCGTGCAGTTTCGACATATTCAGGGTTTGCCCGAGCGCGTTCGTTCGATGCGCACCGGAACAAGAATCGGAGTGTCTGCAGACCTGATCCAGCGTTAATCTGGCCGCCAATCGGGCATTCATATTTTCGGAGAAGGCCGGTGAGTCAGTCGATTAGCAAGCGCGCACGCGATGTTCACCGCGCCGACCTCATGCGCTCACTCGCCCGCTACATCGAGCGCCATGCCGATGAGAACGTTTCGCTCCGACGGCTTGCGGCGGAGGCGCAACTCTCGCCTGCGCATTTGCAACGATCCTTCAAGTCGGTGCTGGGCGTATCGCCGAAGGCCTACCAGGACGGAGTGCGCCTGCGCCTGCTCAAGAGCGGGCTAAAGTCTGGCAAGAGCGTGCTGGACGCGATCACCGCGGCTGGATTTCAATCGACCAGCCGGGTATACGGGCACGCGACACGGGAGCTAGGTATGACGCCGGGTCGTTATGGTCGCGGCGGCGACGGCGAGACGATTGCGCACGCCACCCGGCACACGAGCTTGGGTTTCTTGACCATGGCGGCGACCGCACGCGGCGTCTGTTTCGCGGAATTCGGCCAGAGCGAGCCGGCGTTGATCGCACGGCTGGAGGCGGAATTCCCACGCGCCGCGCTCATGCCCTCGACGCAGACGGACTCGGCCGAGCTGGATGCCTGGATTGCGTCGCTCGACGCCCACATCGCACGCGATGCACCGCTTCCCGAATTGCCGTTGGATTTGCGCGGCACGGCATTTCAAATCCGGGTCTGGAGATTTTTGCTCGGTGTCCCCGACGGCGCCACGCTCAGCTATGCGGCCCTCGCCGCCGGGATCGGAGCGCCCAAATCGATTCGCGCGGCGGCGTCCGCCTGTGCCGCCAATCGAATTGCGGTCCTCATACCCTGTCACCGCGTCTTGCGCGGTGATCAAAGCTTGGGCGGCTATCGGTGGGGCCTGGAGCGTAAACGGGCATTGCTCGCCGCGGAACGTGCGCGCGAATCTGCACGAACCCATGCTTTATGACACCGGCTTTGCGCGCCGATGTCGCCTAGTCTCGCGTTGCCGGCGTGCAGTGCCGGCGCTTGGCGGGTCGATCAGTGTCGAAGAATTTTTCGGTCAGCACGGTGCTCAGTCGCGCGCCCTTGGGCCTTGCGGCGCCGCTGGTCCGAGTCGAGGTGCACCTGGGTGGAGGACTGCCGAATTTCGTGATCGTCGGGTTGCCGGAAGCCGTCGTGCGCGAGAGCAAGGAGCGGGTCCGTGCGGCGATCACGAACGCGGGCTTTGATTTCCCCGTCGCCCGCATCACGGTGAATCTGTCACCCGCGGACCTGCCCAAGGAGGGCGGTCGTTTCGACTTGCCGATCGCGATCGGGATTCTCGCCGCGAACGAGCAACTGCCGGCGCGCAGTGTCCGGGGCCGCGAGTTTTACGGCGAATTATCCTTGAGTGGAGAGTTGCGCGAGACCGCCAAATTACTGCCCGCCTTGATGGCGGGGGCCGCGGCCGGCCACGAGCTCGTTGCGCCGACGGCCAACGCACTCGAGGCGGGACTCGCAGATTCGCCACGGATCCGACTCGCCGACCATTTGGCGCGGGTTTGCCGGGCGCTGACCGGCGGCACCGAACTCGGCAGCGCCGAAGTCCCGATAATCCCCGATCGCGCGTGCGTACCGGATCTCGCCGACGTCCGCGGCCAATTCGGCGCCAAGCGCGCGCTCGAAGTTGCCGCCGCCGGTGAACACGGCGTGCTGATGCTCGGGCCGCCTGGCGCCGGTAAGACCCTGTTGGCCCAGCGCTTGCCGGGATTGCTGCCGCCGCTCAGCGCCGCCGAAGCGCTCGAACTCGCCTGCCTCGAGTCCGCCGCGGGGCGTCGCCCTTCCGGCAGCACCGAGCGTCCCTTTCGACATCCCCAACACACCGCGTCGGTCGCGGCGCTCATCGGAGGCAGCGGCTTTCGGCCCGGAGAACTGAGCCTCGCTCATTTGGGCGTGCTGTTCCTCGACGAAATCCCGGAGTTCGCACGCAATGCGCTCGAAGCCCTGCGTGAACCCCTGGAGAGCGGCGTGGTGGTGCTCGCAAGGTTGAAGCAGCGTTGTGAGTTTCCCGCAAGGTTCCAGTTGGTGGCGGCGATGAACCCGTGCCCCTGCGGCTACCACGGCGATCCGCGCGGCCGTTGTCGTTGTTCGGTCGCGCAGGTGCTTCGCTACCGCAATCGCGTTTCCGGACCGCTGCTCGAGCGCATCGACCTGCACGTGGAGCTAGCGGCGCTGCCCCCAGACCACTTGTTCGGCGATGCCGGCGTCGCGGCCGAAACCTCGGCTATCGTCGCCGCGCGAGTCGCATCGGCAAGAAGGCTGCAGCTGGAGCGACAGGGGAAACTCAATGCGCGACTATCGACCAGGGAAGCCGCAGGGATTTGTCGCTTGGACGCGGCCTCGCTGGGCCTACTCAGGACGGCAGTCGTGCGCCTGGGGCTCTCCGGCCGGGCCTACGATCGTGTGTTGAAGCTCGCCCGAACCTGCGCCGATTTGAGCGGAGTGGCGGAAATTCGGGCTTGCGATGTCTCGGAGGCGGTCGCCTTACGCGCTTTCGATCGCCCGCTCAGTTCTTGAGCCGCTACTTGTTCAATGCGACCATGTAATCGACGGCGGAACGGATCGTCGCGTCCGGCCAGGTCGTGCCCCCGCGCGCGGGCATGTTGCCTTTGCCGCCGATCGCGTGCGTGTACAGCGTTTCCTTGCCTTGTTTGATCCGCGGATCCCAGGCCGCATGATCACCGATCTTCGGCGCTCCGTTGATGCCGAGCGCATGACAGCCGGAGCACACTTGTTTGAACGCATCCTCGCCGCTCTTAGGGATATCGGCCGCCGGAGCGGCGCCCGACTTCGGTTCATCCATCGCCAACAAGGCCGAATTATCCTTGCCGGCTACCGCTTCTCGCGCGAACGGCGCGATGTTCTTCTCGACCGCAGCCGCGTGCAGCGGATCGGCTAGTTGGTCCTCCAATTGTTTAGCTCCGATCGTTCTCGCCGCCGCAAACAAGATGATCGCGAAGACGATCAAAATACCCAGTACGACACTGAATGAATTGAAGAAATGGGTATCCGAGGACTCTGGATTGGACACGGTAACTGCCTGAAAGTAGTGTGAAAAGCGAGCCGGGCGTGGAGGAATTATAGCGGCAGCCGCCGTGCGACGGAATAGCGCCGCCACCGCTTGCCGGCATTTCGCTAGAATCTTTGCCTAGGAGTGTCGCGCCAAACGCTGCCTGCCGTGGCAGAGCGTCACCGGCGCGCTGATACACTACCCGCAAGACAGCGGATCCGATCCGGACTGAATGGAAGGAATTGCAGGCATGCTACAACCCGTCACCGCGGCTCCGCTCGCAACGCCAACTGCAAGTGTTCCGCGCCTCGGGGATGCGGCGCGCTTTCGCTTCTTACTCGTCGCCGGCGCTTTGCTCGCTGCCGGCGCAGTTTACTTCGTCGGCGATCCGACGGCCTATTTAGAAGCGGATCCCAAATTGGGACTGCTGTTGCGCGGGATGGCGGTGATCAAGGCCATGATCTCGCTGGCCGCGATGGGCGCCTTGTGGTTTCGCTTCGGGCGTCCGATCCCACTCGCGACCGCGACCGTCTATCTCGTCGCCACTTGGCTGACGGCCGCCGCCAGCATGCTCGTCTGGCAGTTGTGGCACATCGGGATCGGCGCGGTGGCGTTCCATGCGGGTGAATTGACGCTGTTGTTGGTCGCGTGGCGGGAGCACCGCGCGGAGTGAGCGCTGCCGCCGGCGAGATGCCGATGCTCGCCGCGTCGCGCTGTTTCGCGCCGCTGGCACGTCCATCCGCCCGTGTTCTGATCCTGGGGTCGCTGCCGGGCCAATGCTCGCTCGCGCGGGGCGAGTACTACGCTCAAGCGCAAAATAGCTTTTGGCGGATCATGGGGGATTTGTTCGACGCCGGCCCAAGACTCGCCTACGAAGAGCGCGCACGACGTCTCGTGCTACGCGACGTCGCCGTCTGGGACGTTTGCGCCACTGCGCAGCGCGCCGGCAGCTTGGATGCCGCGATCGTGCGAGCGAGTGTCGCGACCAATGACTTCGAGGCTTTTTTCGCCGAGCATGGCCAGATTCGGCTGATCGGCTTCAATGGCGCCACGGCGGCGGAGCTGTACGACCGTCACGTACACAAGCGACTGAGCCCCGCTGCAGCGGTGATCCCCCGCTTGCGGCTGCCGTCGACGAGTCCGGCGCACGCTGCCATGACCTATGCGGCGAAACTCGAAGCGTGGCGAGTTCTCGCCGAACGAGGATTTGTTTGAGCGCCGGCAGATGAGTCGTCGCCGAGTCGTGCATCGAAGCTGGCTCCGTCGCGGCGCGTCTCTGTACACTGATCGCTAGCCACTGAGCAAACCCATGCCCGCCAATCATCGCGTTTATGTCGCCAACTCCGAGAGCCAGGACATTTCGGTGTTCGTGCTGCACGAAGACGGAAGGCTCGAGTCATTGGGATCAGTGCCGATCCAGCAACCCGCGGTCAAGGGTAAATCGGTCGTGCTCGCCTTGAGCCCCAAGCACGAATTCCTATACGCGAGTTACGGCAACGAAGGCGAGCCGCCGACGGTCGTGAGTTTTCGGATCGATCCGCAAAGTGGCATCCCGAAGGCCTTTTCCAGCACCCCGCTCGGCGACAGCGTCGCCTATCTCGCAACCGACCGCAGCGGGCGCTACTTGTTCGGCGCCTCCTATGCAGGCGCCAAAGTCATGGTACATCCGGTCGAGCCGGACGGCAGCGTCGCTGCGGTTCAGCAAGTCGTCGCGACGGAGCCGATGGCGCACTGCATCCTCCCCGATCCCGGCAATCGTCATGTCCTGCATACGAGTTTAGGCGGCGACCTGATCTATCAGGAGTTCTTTAGCCCGACGACCGGGATGCTCACGCCGCAGGCGCCACGCGCCCTGTCCGTGCGCAAGGGCGCCGGGCCGCGCTTCATGAGTTTCGGGATCAACGCCCCCGTGGTCTATGTCTTGTGTGAACTCGACGGCGCCATCCTCGTTCTTCCCTACGATGCGGAGCGCGGGCAGCTCGCCGCCCCCATTCAAACGCTCTCCGCGCTGCCGCCCTCGTTCACGGGCAAGCCCTGGGCTGCGGATCTGCATCTCAGCCCCGACGGCCGGTTTTTGTTCGCGTGCGAGCGCACCAGCAGCATCCTCTCGGCGTTCCGGGTCGAGGCTGAGACCGGAATTCTCACTTCCATCGGTCGCTATGAAACCGTCAAGCAACCACGGGCGTTCCAGATCGATCCGGACGGACGGTTTCTGATTGCCTCAGGGCAACTCGCGAACGCGGTGATCGTTTATGCGATCGACGGGGCCACGGGGACTCTGACCCCCTTGGCCGAGTATGCGGTCGGCAGGAATCCTACCTGGGTCGAAATCGCGACCCCGGTAGAGTATGGGTAGGTGGTGCGGATACCATCTCGGCCCCTGGTTGTAGACGCGCCCGTAGCTCAGCTGGATAGAGTACTGCCCTCCGAAGGCAGGGGTCACTGGTTCGAATCCAGTCGGGCGCACCAATACACAAAATGCCCGGTAGGACTAAGGGCTCGTCCCGCCTTCTGGCCGGACGAGCAACGCATAGGCAACATTTCCCGGCCCGTCCCGGATCCGCGATTTACTTCACGCGTGAAACTTCTTGCGCGCAGCGATTCCCAGCAAACCGAGGCCGGAGAACAGCAGCGGCAAGGAGGCCGGCAATGGCACCGGGGTCACCGTCTGAAACTCGAAGTTCAGATCCAGCCCGTTGTTGTGCGTCAGTTGTCCGTAGGCTTCGAGTGTCGGCGGCGAGAATACATTCGCCGCGATGGCGGCCGGGACGCTGCTCATGTTCAACAGGGGGCTCGAGGCGGACAGGAATGTGTAGCCCACGAGCGGACCGAATTCAATGGCCAGCATGCCATTGCCGTTGCCTTGCTGGCCCGCGAACGTGCCGCCCGCCAGGGTGCTCAAGGAACCGCTGATGACGTCATAGCCGTTCGTGATCGACGACAAAGAATAAGTCGAACCGATCGTGCTGGTCGGACCGAGGTTCACCGTGGCCGTGAACACCTGCTGCGCCGCGGTAGCGTTCGAACCAGTAAACGACGCCGCCGACGCATTGGAGGAACTCGTCAGACCGGTCGCGCTCGAGTCGATCGTGAATGAGCCGCTGACCTCCGTGCCCTGGGCAAGACCGTATTCCGCATCAGTCGTGATTGCCGTGAAATCGTAAGTCACGGTCGTCGCCGACGCGGTACCGCCAATGGCGAGACCCGTCAGCAATAGGGCGTGCTTGAGAGTGAACTGCATTTCTAAAACTCCGTGTGTGAGAGTGTGTGAGAGTGTGTGAACACCACGGCTACGATCGGCGCACAATTTCTCACCGAAATCACGAACTGATGGCAAACGGGTAACACGGACACCGTTCAGATGCAGCGACCGCAGATTGGCTGATCGACACCCGGTGGTTGGGCCGGATGTCGCCGGTTAGCCGACGCCGCAGACTTGCGTTACCATCGTCCGAAGCGAGAAGCACAGGCCGAGCGGCCGGAGGTTGTACCCATGAACGCGCGATGGTACCGCTGAATCTCAACTTCGAGGAATGAGCCGCATGGCGTTCGCCAGCGCCGCGCTCGGCCATGTGTTGATCTGTGTGCTCGGCGCACTCTCGTGCGCAGCAAGCGCAGCCAGCGCGGCCAGCGCGGCGGTGAAGGAATCCGCCGATATCGTTATTCTTGGAGGCACGGTTTATACGGGTGAGGACGCGCCTCCCTTCGTGGGGGACGTCGTCGTCAGCGGTGACAAGGTGGTCGAGGTCGGTCCCCATGCCGGCGCACGCTATCGGGCCAAACAAGTGGTGAACGCCAGCGGCAAGATCGTCGCTCCGGGCTTCATCGACGCGCACACGCATCCAGACAGCTACGTTCGCTCCGCCGATCGGGCGCAGCGATTGAACGCGCCCTGGCTCTTTCAGGGCGTCACGACCGTCGTCATCGGTGTTGACGGTTCCGGCACGCCGGATGTGGCTGCCGAACGTGCCTGGTTTGAAAATCACCCCGTGGGCACAAATCTCGTGCCCTACGTCGGATTTGGGGCGGTTCGAGAACTCGTGTTGAATCATGACGCGCGCGCGCCGACACCAGCCGAGCTCGACAAAATGCGCGATCTCGTCGCGCAGGGCATGTGCGAGGGCGCCGTCGGCTTCTCGACCGGGCTGTTCTACGATCCCCAAAGCTACGCCAAGACGGACGAAGTGATCGCGTTGGCGAAAGAGGCTGCCAGACGCGGCGGAATCTACGATACGCATCAGCGCGATGAATCCTCGTATTCGATCGGATTGCTGGCGTCGGTCAAGGAAGCGATCGAAATTGGTCGCGAGGCGAACATACCCGTGCACTTCGCGCACATCAAAGCCTTGGGCGTAGACGTCCAGGGCCAGGCGCCCCAGGTGATCGGGCTGATCGATGCGGCGCGCGCCGCCGGGCAGGATGTGACCGCGGACCAGTATCCTTGGGCGGCATCGGGCTCCAGCCTCAGTGCATCGCTGTTGCCGCGCTGGTCGACGGACGGTGGACGGACGGCGCTGCTGAAACGCCTCGATGATCCCGCGCTGCTCGACAGGATCCGCAGCGAAATGCAGGAGAATCTGCGTCGGCGCGGCGGTGCGCAAGCCTTGTTGATGATCGACGCCAATCGGCCGTGGACCGGTCAGACACTGGCTCAATTGGCCGTGAACTGGAACATGGCGCCGATCGACGCCGCGCTGAAAGTCATCCGCAACGACGAGCAAGGCGACTCGGTGGCCTCGTTCAATATGACCGAGGACGACATTAGGCTGTTCATGCGTCAGCCCTGGGTCGTAACCAGTTCCGACGGCTCGGATGGGCACCCCAGGCAGTACGCGACCTTCCCGATGAAGTACGCAAAATACGTGCGCGAAGACAAGATCATCGGCATCGACGACTTCATCCGCAGCTCCACGGGGCGCACCGCCGACTTCCTCAAGCTGGATCGGCGCGGGTATCTCAAGCCAGCCTACTTCGCCGATCTCGTAGTGTTCGACCCCGACCGCTATGCTCCGAGGGCGAACTACCTCCATCCCCGGGAGTCGTCCGCTGGCGTCGAGGAACTGCTGGTAAACGGGCGCCCGAGTGTTCACGCCGGAAAGCTGACGGGCGCTGCGCGCGGACAGATGCTGCTGCATGTTCCTCCCGCTGGCTCTTGTCCATAACGCCCTAGGCAGGACGATAGCGCCTTTCGCAGCTCTGGTCGGGTCGCGTTACCGCCAAAGAGCGCCATCACGTCGTCGCGAGCGGACCCTATGCAATCGTTCGTCATCCGATCTATACCGGCATCTTAACGGGGGTCATCGCCACGGCAGCCGCCAAGGGAACCATCCCTGGTCTTGCGGGGCTGGTGCTGATCCCTTTCGCGCCAACCCTGAGCTAGGCCTCTGCGGCTCGTACTCGCGCAAGTCGGCCGCAGCCATTGCAATTGGCCTCGCGGGACCGGCTAAATAGCGGCATGACTCGGAGCCCGCGTGTGCTGCGACCCACCGTAAAACGCGGCTTGCTCGCGATCGGCGCAACCGTGCTCCTCGGCTATCTCGGCGTGTGTGGTTATTTGTTCGCCGAACAACGGGAATTACTCTTTCGACCCCAGGCAGCGTGGCAACACGCGCCGCCCGCCGGTTCTGAATACCAGGCCTTGTCCGTCTCGGTGCCGGGCGTCGGCATGATCACGGACTGGTGGATACCGCCGCGCGCGGCGATTCTACCGACGCTCGTATTCTTCCACGGCAACGGCTCGGATCGGTCCGATTTCATGAAGCAGGGCGAAGCCTTCAATCGCCTGGGGTGGGGTGTGTTGTTGGCCTCCTACCCTGGTTACTCGGGCAATCCCGGCGCACCGACCGAAGCGACGCTCACGGAGGCTGCCCGGGCGTCCGTGGCCGCCGTCGATAACCGCGTCGGTCCCATCATCGTCTGGGGCCACAGTCTCGGCAGCGGAGTCGCCGCGCGCGTTGCCAGCGAGGGGCGGGCGGCGGGTTTGGTGCTCGAGGCACCTTACACTTCGATCGTCGATGTCGCGGCCGATGCCTACCCCTATGTACCGGTGCGGTGGTTGATACGGGACCGCTTCGACACGCACGCCTTGCTCGATCGGATCAAAGTGCCGGTCTTGATCTTCCACAGTACCGACGATCCGCAGATCCCGTACCGGATGGGCGAGCAGTTGGCTGCGCAACTGGGCAAGCGCGCGACCATGGTGCGCCTCGAGGGCGCCGGTCACTATCCGCACGCTCGCGATCTCTCCGACACGGTCGTGCGCTGGGCGCGGGAACAAGGACTGGCGGTCGATAAACCCCCCTAAAGAGTGTCATTCCCACCGTCGCTCGCCCACCCACAGTGTGCTCGCCGCCTCGCCCCGCAGCCGTCTTGCCCAGATGCTTTCATAGGCTGATTCCAGATCCCGACAGTAGCCCGCCGTATCGAACAATGCCGCGCTTTCCCGGCGTGCCTGCAATTCGGTCTTGAGATCCGCCAGTTCGGCCGGGTTCCTCGCGAGCCGGAGCGCGAGACGCTCGTACTCCTCGGGCGTATCGACCGCGAGGCGGCCGAGTCCGCAGGCCTCCAACAGACTCGCCGCGACCCGCGAGGCGAAACTCGCGCCGCGCAGCGTCACAACCGGGACGCCCAGACCGAGTGCTTCGCTAGCGGTCGTATGGGCGTTGTAAGGGTGTGTGTCCAAGAACAGATCCGCGAGGGCGAATCGCGCGTAGTGCTCAGTTCGCGTCGTCGTGCGCGTCGCGAACAGAATGCGAGCGGGGTCGACGTCGCGGCTCGCCGCCTCCCGAGCGAGGTTGCGTTTGGCGGCGCCGGCGACGTCCCGCAGCCACAGGACGCTGTCCGGTACCGCCACCAGCAGGCGCATCCACGACGCAAACATCTCCGGCAATATCTTGTGAGCGCCATTGAAGCAGCAGAACACGAAACCCGTCGCCGGCAGTCCGGCCGCCGCGCGCGGCGCCGCAAGCGCCGCGCGTGCCGCTGCGCGAGGCGCTCCATCGGTTGGTAGAAACGTGTGCGGCATATAGACGACATGTTCGGCGTAAAACTCTCGGCTCTGCAGCGGCAGCACGTGACGATCGGCGATGAGATAATCGATGAAACGCGCGCCGCTCGTGCCGGGAAAGCCGAGGAAACCGATCTGGATCCTTGCGGGCTTGTCGGCCAGAGCCGGCATGCGGCCCCCGAGGCTGTGACCGCCGAGATCGACCAGGATGTCGATGCCGGCCGCCGCGATGCGTTCGGCCAGCGTGCGATCGGACCACGCTGCTGCATCGACGAAATGTTCGAAGCTGCGTCGGATGCGTGCTCGCAGTGCGCTGCCGTCGTCGTAGCCCGTTGAAAACGCAAACGTCTCGAATCGTGATCGATCATGTCTTTCGAACACCTCGACGAGCAATTGGCCGACCGCGTGATCGCGCAAATCGCTGGAAAGGTAGGCAACCCGGATCCGGTCGGTCAATCCCGACGCCGGCCGAGGCAGAGCCTTTCCCTGCGCTACGCACTTCTCGGCGACGTAAGTTTCAGCGCAGCGGCGCTGGTATGCCGGCGAGTCGTTGTGCACGATGAAGGCGAGCGGCACGTCCGCGCGTTCGCCACGCCGCACGGCCTCGGTGACTGCGGCGCGTGCCGCGTCGATGTCCGTCCAGTCACAGCACTGCAGCTTCGCATGCAAGGTGATCCCCGGCAGATAATCTATGCTCTGCCGCGTCGCCTGCAGGGCCGTCAAGCCGGGTAGCGCTTCTTCGTAGCGGTTCATGGCGATGAGCGTGATCACGCACGCCTGCTGCGCGCGAATGTCGCCCGGTTGGCTGGCGAGCAGACGCGAAAATACCTCATAGGCCGCGGCGGCCCGGCCCAATTGCAAGAGCTGGTAACCGGTCTGCAGCACGACGGGGTTGGAACCCTGCGCATCGAGTGCCGTTGCTCGCTCGACGGAAGCGAGTAGTTCCGTGTCGCGGTTCATGCCGACGAGCGCCAGGGCACGCGCCGCATGCGCGGCAGCGAAGCGCGGCTGACTCGCGACGACGCTGTCCAGCAGCGCGCAGGCGGTGCTTCGTTCACCGGATTGTTGCAGCAAAGTCGCCAGTTGCAGCAGGTTCAAGCCGTCACTCGGCGCGCGCGCGGCGATTCGCCGCCTGAGGGCAATCGCCGCGTCGATACGCGACGAGGAGGCGAGAATTTGCGCCAGCAGTCGCTGTGCATCCAGATGCCCCGGGAATTCGCGCAGGAGCGCCGCGCAGAGGGATTCTGCCTCGAACGGCCGACCGGCGTTCCAGCAAGCGACCGCTTCTTGAAATCGCCGTTCCACCACCCTGGTCGTACTCCGCTGTCGCCTGCGTCGCGGTTCTGCGCGCCTCAGATTCCCGGCGGGTCCGGCACGAATGCCGGCGCCTGCCAACGCTGGCGCGTGCCGGCAAGTTCCAAGCTGATGCAGAGTTGTTTGATCATCGTCTGACATTAGCACGACAAGTATCCTCGGGCACGCGGCGCGTCGATCGTCCCTCGCGCGGTGTTACCGAATGTTCATGTCACTGAAGTCTGTGTGAGACATCGTTCGGTAACCCTTGCCAAAGTCGCCGATGAGAGACGCACGGCCCCACACGCCGTTCGACACACAGCTCTCAACCGTCGGCTGCGATTGCGGTTCACTGCCGACACGACCATGACGATGCACACACAGACACGACACACCCTGGGGATTTACTCTAATGAACAAGCGAATCAGATTCGCGACAGCTCCTGTCGCGATCGCGGGCGGCGTATTGCTGTCCGCCGCACCGGCGCTCGCACAACAGGCGCTCGGCAGCTACGGTGGCGACCTCATCGTCAGTTCCAGCACCTACACGGATACCGGCTTCGGCGTCGGCACCACGCTTCCCTATAACAGCGCGGGCAATCTGAGCGGCGGATCGACACTCAGCACGAGCGCCGGCAGTGCATTTTGCGCCAACGCCAATTGCTCCTCGAACGTGTTCAACAACGCAAGCGTCGATGCGAATTTCGGCATCACCTCCGGCATTTACCTGCAGGACGTCAATACGAGCACCGGTAACGTCGACAACACGGTGAACGTCACCCAGCTCGCCGCCAACGAAGGCATCAACCTGGTTACGAGTTTCTCGTCGAAGTCCGAACTCGCGATCAATTTGTCGCCGGACGGCTCGTCTTTGACGTTCATGGGCTACAACTCGACGATCGGTCAACTCGACGTGTCGAACTCGAATACACCGGGCTCCTTGGAGCCGGGCAATACGGACATTCAGACCGCCACGTATCGCGCCGTCGGCCAGATCAGTCTGTCCAGCAATGCCCTGCAAGTGACGACCACGAACGCCTACAACGGCAACAACGGCCGCGCGGCGATCGCCACCTCCGGTGGTTACTACCTCGTGGGCAATGCGGGCAACGGCAATGGCAGCACGCAGACCACGGCAAACACCGGTGTGCAGTTCTTGTCGACCGCATCGACCAACGGCGGGCTGGGGACTAACACGCAAGTCGGCCTCTTCAATACGACTCAAGTGGGCAACACGGCAGACAAGCAGCCCAAGGACAACAATTTCCGCGGCGAAACCGTCTACAACAATACCCTCTACGTCAGCAAGGGCAGCGGTTCGAACGGCATAGACACGGTCTACCAGGTCGGTAGCACCGGGTCCCTGCCGACGGGATCGTCGAACGCCATCAACGTACTGCCCGGGTTCAACACATCACCGGCAAAGACGGACACGGACGGCCCCCATCCGTTCGGCCTGTGGTTTGCCAACTCGACGACGCTGTACGTGGCGGACGAAGGTTCGGGGGCATCGACCGACTTCGGCTCGAGTCCGACCACGCAAGCGGGCGGACTTGAGAAATACAGCCTCGTGAACGGCACCTGGCAGTTGGACTATGAACTCAAGGGTACGCTGATCGGCAGCAGTTACACCGTAGCCGGCAGCGGATCCCTCGCCGGCGACAGCCTCACGACGACGACCGATGGGTTGCGGAATCTCACGGGCCAGGTGAACGCGAACGGCACGGTGACGCTGTATGCAGTTACCTCGACCGAGGGTAGC
>Ga0209208_10000079_pt1 | contig 95082 bp, 69 predicted proteins | sample S1TSphfallax_3_FD_187694 | JGI IMG/M metagenome (GOLD analysis project Ga0209208, IMG submission 187694) | Host-associated microbial communities from peat moss isolated from Minnesota, USA - S1T2_Fd - Sphagnum fallax MG (SPAdes) (version 2) | ecosystem: Host-associated > Plants > Peat moss >... | reverse complement strand
TTACTTTTACGTCCGTTTCCGTGCAGCAATTGCCGTCGTCGATGGGGGAGGTATTTTTGGGATTTGGAGGGTGGGTGAGGAGATTTGGGTGCACTTTTTTTGGGCTAAAGGTTTAGGAGGGTCATGATTTTTATTTTTTTCGTGGAGGGGGGGAGGGGGTGGGGTTCTAGGGCTCTTAATAGGTGGAAGTGAACCAGAGTGGGAAATGCGAAGGATCGGGTGGGGGGGATCGACAGGGTGCATTATGCATTGGGTTCACACTAGTAATGATTATAAATATTGAACATTAATGGTGTAAGTACCTACATGCTTAATTTTTATATATTCAAAGGGAGAAAAAGAAAAATGAATCTATTGCATGGTGTGAGAATGGAACAACTATGGCAATGCAGTCATAGGCGTGGATGATATTATCTCATTTTGCAAAATTTTGGATGGAGATATATTTCCAACCAATCAACATCTCTTTATTCTTGATGGGCATGGGTCTCATGTCACCTTGCAAGTTGTCACACAAGCACAACAAATTGGGTTAAAACTTTTAGCCCTTTTAGCACACACAAGTCATGTTTTGCAACCTTTTGATGTTAGTTGTTTTAAACCTAGATTCAAAACTACATTTAGACTCATTAGAGGTGAATGGCAATTGAAACACAAATTATCATGTTAACCTTGAGAAAGAGGACTTGGCTAAATGGATATTGTAGCTTTGAAAAAGTTTTTTACCTTTAGTAAAATTAGGAAGGGATTTGCTAAAACATGCATAATTTGGCCCTTTAACCCCAATGTTATTGAAGGTAGGACTACTTTTTTTGAACAATTCCAAGGGAATGAAAAAAATTGTTTCATCAAGTGAAGAAGAAAACAATGCAACCTACTACACATTACAAAAAATTGAGGAGGAGGAAGACATACCTACCAATCGTTGCCAAATACTATGCAAATGCAATAGTTAGTGATGATGAAGACCACCATTTAAAAGGTAGCTTCAAGATAACAACATGAACAACCAACAAATAAATGCACATATGGAAAACAATGTTAACTAGAACCAACAAGTTTTCTGAGCTTCTTCGTCTTCTTTAAGTTCATGTCACAAAACACAAGAAAGGGGCTGAACCATTCATGGACTACACTTAAATCCCACATTATGACTTTAGAGGAGTATATTGCAACTATGGAATTGAAATTCATAATGTTCCTTGAAAATAACTCCAAGGTAAATGTGATGCATTTGTGCAAAACTATGGATGGATTAAAAGGTTTTTAGGAAATGACCTCTTTCATATCTTGTCTTTGCCATTGTTTGGATTTCTTCCCAATGGAACTTTTAAGTGAAATTCCCCGAAGGCATCAAATCCATAGGGATCACCTTCGCATCATTCCCTTTTTCTTCGCATTGTAGCTTGATGGACATGGTGGTTTCATCATCCATAATAACCAATGTGCATTTCTACTCCACTTTAAGAAGGCAATGACTAAGGTAGTTATGTGTAACAAACATCTTGAAAAAATAAAACCCATCACCACCATCATGTTTTCTCCCTCTTCTTGGTTAAGCACCTTACTCCTTACACCATGGTCAACACCACCAATGCAATGCTTTTTAGTTAATGTGTTCAACACCTTGAGCTTGAGCAAAGAATAAATGAACAATGATAATTTGATGGGCAATGATATCACTAACTTGCAATGGTGAGAAAGATGTTACAATGATCAAATTAGGGTTTGATGAAGGTGGCTAAACAAATAGAAGATGGTCAAATTAGCTTACATTAGGGGGAAATTATCTTTTGATGAAGGCAGAAAAATAAATAAAATGTTGTTGGAATATGTTACGTTGGAGAGGGAAACAATGGTTTGATAAATGCAAGGAAATAAACATAAGGTGATGTTGGTATTAAGATATAAAAATATTGATTAAAATTTTTACATTAATGTGATTAAGTCAAATAAAGGTTGAATATAAGAATTGAAGTTCATGATATTGGGGTAGGAATCTTTTGAGACTTAGTGGTGTGACAAATGAGATTTTAAAACATCAATATTGTTCATGTGACATTGAATGTTGACATTATAAGTAATAAATAATACATACATGTCATATCATTGATGGATATCCCAACTTAAGTAATCATTATTAAAACATCATTGCATTTGGTTTTGAAACTGAACCACACAAAAATTAATTCATTAATGTTAGAATATGGTATTGTTTTTGTCAATCCCAAAATGAGTCTATTGTCATGATATCGATTACACATAAAATTCATAACTAATTAATAGCTTCTCATATTTCAAAAAAAAATTAAACTAATAAACAAAAATACAAGACATCTATGCAAGATTAATTTTTGATAAGTTTATTTAAGTTTATTTTTAAAACTAATTAAATACATTCTTATCAAGGTGGGAATTGGCATATGCATGCAACTTCCTAAAATGCCTATTCAGCAGAATTTTCCTAGGTATAAAAATTGCACTACAAGTGGTGACCCAGGAAATAAAATGCCAAAAGTAAATTTTTAAAAAGGAATACTCGTTTCAATTTAATTTTTCTGCCAAATATTGCCAAATTTTAAAAAAGAAATTGAAGATTTTTCACCCCATTTGAACTCTCATTTTAGGTTGGTTGAATCTTAACACTCTTTTTTTTAAAAATTAGACAGGTTCTAAATACATGTCACCATTTGATGCTAAATCCCTCTTGGGATGTGAGTCAAAATCGAAAGCCAAAATTGTAAGCAAAATCACTGCCTATGAATAAAGAATAGCTTTGTGAATGAATAAAATTAACGACAAAGTTCTATACAAAATAAAAGTTGAAATATGATCAAAGTTCAAGAACACCATAGGTTTTTTTTTGGGGTGGGGGCCAATTTGTGATGTAGTGAAACTTCAAACTTACGATGATCCATAGCAAGATTTAGCCAGATTTGGCTACAAGAAAAATATGAGAATAAAATTTAAGAAATCTTTTATATTTCTGGCTACATACTTGAATCCTCTATAGAAAGCTGGAAATGTTTTGTAAAAGAAAATTTAAATTTATGGCTATTGAAAATCTCAGAAATCACTTGATTTTAGCACTTTTAAATTTAACATAAAATTTTGGCTATATATAATCAGCAAATAAAAAGACTGAAGATTACCATCCTTCCCATACGCACCTGCAGATGCTCCCCCGCTCGAGCGCGCTTCAACGTACCCTTGTCAACGCGATCAAGGACCGCAGCAACAGTCTCTTGCCATTGTCTCACAATTTGGGTTCTTTGAGGAGCGACGCGAGGTAAGAGAAGTAGAAGAAGAAGAAGGAAATTGAGAGAGCCAGAGAGAGACAAAGAGAGTGCGTGTGTGTTTGTTGAGAAAAGCAGGCAAAATAGGTGTATACTCTGGTACAGTGAAGGTAGGGCGGATGGCTGAGGCTCGATGGCCGCCGGATGACGGAGAACAGCAACCGCAAGCTCCGGCGGGACGAGGAGGAGGAGGAGGAGGAGGAGGAACAGCAGCAGAAGGCAACAGACAAAGTGACGTTGATGTGACCACACACTACTCTGACGACGAGAGATCGGTGGCGGCTGATTCGTGGTCTGTGAAGAGCGAATATGGCAGCACACTTGATGGTGAAGATCAAAGAACTGCAGACGTGGTGGATGCATTGAATGCTGCTGCTGCCTTTCGTCCATCGGAGTACCTGTATGTGTTTTTTTCGCTTATCATCATCATCCCCTTGCTGTTTGGTTTCCCGCTCTCATATATATGCTCTGACGGTTGTTGCTTTCTGAGCGCGAACAGAGAATCGCAATCCGAACCTGCTTTCACAGCCGCTTCCTTTGTGCTAAATTTTAGGTCATACATGTCTTTGAATCTGGAGAATATGAGAACTTTCCCTTCCTCAGGCTTGAAACAACCCTGGACTGACTGTCTAGAAGTATGTAGAGTGTTACTTGTAGCAATATCTTTGCTGCTTCCTCTGTCACTCAATTGCATGAAATCTTCCATTCTGCTAGACCTACTGAAAGAACAATATTGAGGAGACCACGTCCAGTGAATTGAAAGGAAAATAGTGGAACTGTAGGTAGAGACTCAGGATCTCTTTCATTCTTGTGTGGTGCAAGAATTTATGCTAGAGTTTGTGCATTGTAGGGGTTTAGTTTCTAATCCCTCATGTTGCCTGAAGGGGGATCTTGGGAGCAAATCCACTTTAGGGTTAGCAAGTGAACCTTCTATATGGCGAACTTATTGGTTATAGAGGCATGACATTAGTCCTTCTGCGTTGCTCTTGCACAAGAAAATGCAGATATGCAATGGCTTAATGGTCTGCTGAGTGGAACCTTATGTTTAGGGTTCCGATTGACAGTAGGCCATTCTATTCTGTCTTCTGGGAGTTTTACAGGTATCTGTTGTTGATCTGTATTCACTTTCCAGTTCAGATAAAGATGAACATGATTCAGAGATGGAAGCTTCAGTGCTGGGGCTTCAATCTCATTGGGATTCAACCTATGCAGACGAGCTTGCGAACTTCCATGAGCATGGTGATGCAGGAGAAATTTGGTCAGAAACCTTCCTCTGGAACATTAGCTAATGTTTTGTAACAGAGCATATATTATGTTGACCTATTCTGAATCATATAAGATGACCAAGAGAAATATTACCAGATTCTGGAATTTCCCAGCCTATTTGTCCCAAAGACACTCTGTTTTAGGTTTAAGGTGGCAGAAATTGTCCCTATACTGAAATTTTGGCTGTTTAAATATATGTGGTTCTCAGTTTGAGATAATTTAGTTTTCTCCATGAACCTGCCATGTGACAAATACATGGGCAACTAGGTTTGCATGTTTATGAACATATATAGTATCCCCTGTCACTGTAGTTTTTAGGAAGGTTTAGAAGCTTCACTTATGAGATCCAAGGGCTTTCTATTTGAATAGGTCTATCTGAAAACTAAGTTTTGGTTATTGATGAACTCTAGGTTTGGTGAGGAGGTGATGGAGACAGTGGCAGCTTGGACTGCGAGAATTTGTGTGGCTGTTGCTGCAGGGCTTCCATGGGATCCTGTCAATGGTTTTGCAATGGCTCCAAGAGGCTTGTCTGAATTGTCTTCAGGTGGATCTATGGCTTTGGAACTTGCGAACTGGAATGTTCTAGACCTTGGCACTGGCAATGGCTTGTTCCTTCATGCTTTGTTCAAGCAAGGGTATGTGCTTCTGTGCTGCATCCTCTACCTAAACTTTGTGATTCCCATATCTTGGACCAAAATTGATCATTACTTGCAATTGATGAAGTCAGGAGCTGACACAGAATTTGTTGTACAGGTTCACTGATCTAACAGGAACTGATTATAGTGAGGGAGCAGTGGAGCTAGCAGGAGCTGTGGCTGAGCACAACAATGTGGACAACATCACCTTTCTGGTGCATCTTCCGTTCATGGCTTGTTGTCTTCATCTGTTGCCTTTTACAGTACATACTTCTTCACACTTGGAGGTAATGCTGGTAGAGATGATGGGAGTGAACAGGGACAAGAATTGAAGGTTGTGTCAGCATAAGAGAAAAGTGCACGGTTGCTATCCTGAAGGCTTACTCAATGCTTTACCAAGTGCCATGTATTATTTCTTGTTAGTGCTACATGCAAATTTGATTCATTCCAAGTTGGGATGCCATGATTCTGATTTTCTCAGGGCTATTTTGAAGGTGGTGAGAGCCATTGACACCTTTCTCTTATCATTACTATGAACAGACCAGATTTCATTTGGGGTGTCCATTTGATCTGGAGAGTGTGAACATATGGGATATTTGTGATCAACTGAGAGAAGATTGTTCAATATACAGGTTGATGATGTTCTGGATTCAAAGTTGAACCGACAGTTCCAACTTGTCACTGACAAGGGCACTCTTGATGCAATTGGTCTGCACTCTGATGGAGTAGCCCGCAGGTTCTAATGCTTGCATTATTCTCTCGCTTCTAGATTATGCAGCTAGGTGTAGTAGGGTCAAGTTTGAGCCATTTAATATGCTTATGTATTTTGTAGTATTAGTTTTACAGTCAATCATGGTATTCATTTATGATCCCATGTCCCTAGAACTGTGTGGTAGCCATTGCCAAATTCTCTCATACTGGTGAATCTGGTATAATTCTGTACCAAATTCCCTCATGTATATGTGGTAACAATTTTCATATAGGTGCATGCTAGCCATGTTGTAGCAGTGCCTATTGATGTGTCTATTCAGTGATGTTTTCAAAATTGTGGACCTGTGGAGGAGCATCATCAATGTAAGGACTATTCTCATGATTTCTCTCTGCTGAGTGTCTGCAGGTTCCAATATTGGAAAGCCCTCCATAAACTTGTTGCTCCTGGAGGTGTTGTGGTGTGGCCTCTGTTCCTTGCTGTTCCTAGATTTCTTAGAATTTCTGATTTTAGGATTACATTGCCACAGATTTCATTCCCCAGACCTTGTGGCCATGTCAGATGGATTTATTGAGTATTGGGTTTTGAGACTGTTCTCCTAAGCATTGGACCATGAATTGAACCAGTGCTGTACTTGGTTAGGACTGCACTGTCCCACTGATCAGCTTGTAGTGATAGATGAAACAGGGACAGAAAGAGTTGTTAAATCTGCTACATCTGTTGATTCTTTTTAATTTAAGTTTAAATTTACAAACTTTGATCTTGGTGGTTTGGGACACAGGTGATAACATCATGTAACAGCACTAAGGATGAGCTAGTTGCAGAAGTGAATGCTGTCTCTCAATCTTGGAAGGTCAATGAGCATGGTGCCAAAGAGGACAAGGATACAACAGGTCATTGCTCACCCTCAACAAGGTTGACCTTCGAGTACATAGATCATGTATGCACCTATCCAACTTTTCGATTTGGAGGAATTGAAGGAAGCCGAGTTTCAACAGTTGCTTTTCTTTTGAAAGCTTGAGGTTCTTCAAATTTGCCATTGCTTCTTAAGTGATGCATGTGAACATAAATGTTAGATGAAGTTTGAGACTAACTTGCAAGGCTAAGAAGTTGCTAGTGCATTTCAGGAAAACCAGATTTTTGTTTGCTGGACATGGATACAACATGGTTTTGTTGCAATGATAAACTTTTGTTCTTGAAGCTGTGAGAAACCTCAAATTGATGGGACATTTAAACTTCGGGAACCTGAGGCAGCAAACTTGGTAGTCAAGTCTGAACGATAGATGCTGGTCCTAGTCTATTCCTAAGAGAAGTGTTGTGTACTCTGATGAAGTTTTCCGAATGAATTGTGTAAAGAAGTCAGGAAAACTGTGACCACACTATGATGTCTGCATTTTGAGTTCCTTGGATGGATATCACACTTGTTGTCACTTTTTCCATAGCTAACCTATGCATTTGCTACCTGAGACATCTCCATACATATTGAGCTCCATGAGTCAGCAAATACTTTGAGGTCCTATATCAAATTCAATGTGAATGCCTCAGGCTTAAGAGGTTTCCAGGTTTTGCTCAATTGAATGTTGTTTTGTACTTGAAGGTAGAGAGGGTATACAATGTATGTGCTTTTCTAAGACAGTGATGTCCTACATTTGTACTTCTAAGTTACTTCTAAATCCTTCTAAGTTGCTGTACAGGTACAAGATTATCCCTCTCAAGCTGAAGGCAGAATGAATCCACTAATTCCATGATTCCCATGCCTATAGGCAAGCATCACAATCCACAGTGCACCTTGAAGTCTTTAGTTGTGGTTGGAATTGAAGTTCAGTACATTTAGTAGTAAGTATGGCTCATCAAGGTAGACAGAAAAGCTCTACAAATGTCCTTCGCCTTTAAACATAAAATATGGTTTGATTTAATAATTCTACTGTGTGAGAACACACACAAAGCTGTTTAGCAAACAGCCAGTTTTTGACAAAATCAGGGAAGTTATTCAATACATGTAAAGGACACCATGAAATTTCGGAAGTGTATTTGGAGGGCACCTTATGTCCATGAATATCCCTCCTAGGGATATTATGCATAGTCCTTAAGAATTGGAGGGACCTTACACCTAAGAGGCCGCATTGGGTTTGTCTCTGATGGTCAAACTTTCATAGAAGTTGACCAAAAGTAACAGCATGTGCAAGTTCCACTATAAAATCCTGTCTCCCTCGTTTGGGTAAAGCCTTAGTCCTAGGGCTGAATGCATTTTTGGATGTCATGTTGGAGGATGTTTGGTAGAGTAAGTCCAGTGGATGAGATGGATGGGATAGGGATCTTATCTGGTATAGGATATCATGGCATAGGAAGAGAGCAGAGTGTAACTCTTAATTCCAGTCTTGGGGAAATATTCCATGTATTTTCTACCACGTGGGGTTTTCATAGAGTTGGTGTATATAGTTTCTGTACAAGACAATTCAAAACATTTGTACAGTTCCACTATTGCCTAAAGGTTACAAGCCAAATAAACATAGCTTTTGAAAAGTTCAATGTACTATATACCCAGCATTAGGCCCCTTCCACAAAGGAATGTGTAAGGTGAGATGCCATTCCATCAGCTGGTAATGGGTTCTACTGGGTCCTTTTGAAAGTGTAACTGGTGTTCCCCACTGTTGATTCACATCACAAGTGGAATTGACAGAACTAAAAGTGAAACCAGCAGATGTTCAAACTTCACCTATCCACTTAAAGGCTTTAAAAAATACCCTTAAAAAGGTACCTGAATAAGACACTAAAACTGGTCACAACTTTGAAAGAATTCTTATCTCTTTTGATGGCTAAGTATTACAAACGCCTAGAGTTCTATTTGGAAGGTTCTGGACGCCAGCATTTTCAGAATAAAATTGTAGTTCACTAGTTTTTTTGTTTTGTCTTGTTGAGATCTCCCAAACCAGAGCACCCCTGGCCACACTCTTGGTACAGTTGGGCTTAGTATGCCCTACCCTCCATGAATGGGACCCCACCAAGTTGGTTTTGTAATGTTTAGACTTAGGATTTTGGAGTTATTGAATATTGAATAATTTTCATTAACAATTCAATAGAATCAAAATTAAGAAAAGTAGGAAATTTTTGGTTCGTTAATGGTATTGTTGGACAGCCTTTAATAGAGGTGATTTCCTAATTGATAGACTTAATGTGTGGGATATATTGAAATTTGAATAATTTGTCACTGAAAGTTCAATGAAAGTCAAAAGTTAAAACTTTAATGAAAATTGGATTTCAGATTTAGTCTAATGAAGGGATACCATTCACCCTCTCAAAATTCATTCAATATTACAATACTATAGCACCAAGTGGCAGCTTTGACAAAAAGAATATTATTAGTAGGAATATTGAAATCTTTTGAAAAAAGAAAATTTCAAAGAAAAAAAATTGTGAAAGAAAAATAGACAATCTTTTGAAAATTTCAGGAGTATTCATTTTCAACATAGAATCTTCAAAATGAATTCAATGCATTCTTCATTGCATTCACAACTAACATTCTTTAAATTGTGGCACAAACAACAAACACAGTTGACAATATTTGTCCAACATTTTAGAAGTCAAACAAAGATAGGGTGACCCACAATTCATTCATCATTTTGGTGGAGATAATATTTGTGCCCTGCGAGCCTGGAAAGTGGCATTTGCCTACAATGATTTGGTTTATCAATTAGTAGAGAAGAAATTGGGGTGCTTAGATGGTATTTTAGTGTGATCCATGTTAGTGTGATATTCATTGGATTGGGTGTGTCTCCCAAGTTCAATTTCTTGTTCTGCAATTAGCCATTGTGATTGGCCCATTATAAATAAAAAATTTAAACATTCAAAGCTCCCACAAATAAAAGGCTCTATTCTTAAGAACAAAATATAGAGTGCCCCGCTTTGGCCTGACTACCTATATAGACAGAAATTCAACAATTTCTGGCAATGCATATGGGATAAAAGTGTGGTGCTAATAGGATCTCCCCCTCCCCTCCAAAGGGAAAAAACCTAGGCCTCATTGGTTGAGTAAAATTTCTATTCCTATATTTGTATAACACCCCTTTTGACATGGCTAACGGCATAAACACATACAATTAAGTATCCTAGGATTAATTTTCACATTGACAAAACAAATAGTTATTTACTCTCAAGAAAATTCGTTTTTATTTATTCTAAATTTATTATTTCTTCCATGATCTACTATGATATTGTCATCTGAGTAGAGGAATTATTCAAAGTGTAACCTAAAATAATTATGGTGACTCACAATCAAAACATGTAAGTCACACCTTCAGAACAACAAACATCCCAGAAATTCAATACTCTGCCCCCCCTGCCCAAAAGAAATTAATAACTTGAGCAGCACATAAAGCAATTCCTCATTGGCCAAAAAACATTTCTATCTCAACTGTGTTCATCACCTATTTTGGCCTAACCTAATGGCAGGGGGATAAATTGTGAGGACATAGGATGATAAATTATAATGAAACTTGGTGGTATAAAACAGAGGAGTGTCTTCATGTAATTATCGCATAGGGAAGTGGCTTTTAATTACACCATGTCTTGCTACTGGAGCTCCATGGCAACTTCAACACATGTCTGTTGAATAAAAATTAATTTTGAAATTTTCATTTCTCACAAGGGTGGATCTTGTTCATGTTTTTATGGCATAAATCCTGGTGAGAAGCACAATGTACAGGGTGTAAAACTTTTGCAAACTTCCTTGCACTAATTCAGAACATCAAGCAAGAACTGAAAAAGCAAAACAGAAAGGAGACCTAAGTCCTAGCTCATTAAGTTATTAGCTCAAGTACCCGATGTCCAAGTGCAACAACCAACAACTAGGGTTTTGTAATTATCACAAAGAGGAAACAATGAGCTGCTTTACGAAGGTAAAGCTCATAACTTGTCAACAAAGGCTTTAAAACACACCAATTCAAACCCACGGCCAATTTATTATTTCCTGTTGAACCCTGGGTGAGGTCACTCTTTGAAGTTTGTATATTTGCTGAAACATGAGAGATAGTGAGGGGTTATTTTATATGAGGGGGTTTTTTTCTTTGCTATGCTATGAAATAATGGAATATTGAAAGAATATTTCATTAAAATTAAGAATATTTTATGTACATTCAAAAGTGCATTCTCCTAATGAATTTTAGACACCCTATTTATATTTAATTATGTTATAAAATTTACTTCTTAATGAATTAGAAAAACAAATGGAAGTCTTGCCTGTCCCAGGGTTGAATGCTGCTGAGTCAAAGCTACAAGCTTGCTAAAATAGCAATTCGGAACTTCTCTTAGGCTTTATGTCATTTGGCTATTGGGATTTTGATTAGGCAAAGCTAAACTTGAGATGTGAAAGATGGCTTCAGAAAATTGGGGCTCACAGGGAAATGAACTGGAAGTTAGGAGACTTCTTAGAGAAGTAGGTTTTAGCCCAGTTAGTGTACAATGTCTGCTGCCTATTTCCAATTGCTCACATGCAGAGTGATGTTCAACTGCAAGTGGAACAGAATCACAATGGGGCTTCAGAAAATCAATGGTGCACATTGAGACAATTGACTTTTCTATAGAAGTGTTTGATTACAGATGAATGAAACTCGAACCAAACAAAATCAGAATGCTGCAGAAAATCAGCTGTTCTATATTTGAGAAGGGTTCCAACTCAATACGTCCTCTGTGAAAGCTTATGGAAAACCACTCCTTTGGTCTGTTCTCCAGTTTCCATGCAGATCCATAACCAGGGTGCCCCCAAAACTTTTGGTTTCTGAGTCCTGCATCCTTAAAGCAAGTAGCTTCAGTTTAGTGTACCGATCATTCGTACGTCATTTACTGTGGAGCATGTCCATAGGTGTGAGAGACCGTACACACACACACACTCTGCAAGTCTGCTGTCATGTACCACTGCTTAGTCCACAGAACTTTCGTGAATAGGACTGAGGGTGCAGCCAGGTGGATATATAGCAATCTTTAGTGACTCATCATTAGCATTTTTCACTACTTACAATTCCCTGCCTCCCTCTAAGTTAGATGGTCCTCAACTCAAATATCCAAGATAGAAAAATATCCAGTGTGATTGTGCTCCACAATCACACGGCGAAACCCTCAGTAAATAAATGTTGTGTCAACAGTGAGTCATCAGTAAAGTAACCCACTCTCCACCCTGTCTTTGGGCCTCCTTTCACCCCCCATCCCCTCTTTGAGTGGTATCCGCAAAGTAAAGACATTTTAATAAACCTCAGTATGAAATGCTGATACTCAGCATTTAGTGCACAAGGTTCGAGACTAATTATAGTAGTTGTACTGTTAAGAGCAGTGAAAATATATGTAGCAGCAGCTGAGGCGCTCAGGAAAAAGGAAAGACAGGATGAAACTCAATTTACTACCAAAATTGATTGTTTTCTGAGTTTCATCCCCAGTCAAATCCTAATGTACTTTTTGCAGTTTTTTTTTTAATCTCACCCTGCGTATAACCAAACTCAGGGTTCTGGTGCTGTGTTTTTCTTACTCTAGGGATAACTCTATTACTTCAAGTCCTTTCACATAAACATGAGTATTTGAAAGGCAAATGTATAATACCTTTGCAATACTTTACTTTAAACAAAACAAAACAAAACCACGATGAAGAAGCAGCAAAAAGTTAGGAGTAGAGTATTCAATATTTTGATTCCATCTCCAGTGGCCCACTACACAGCATCCAAAGTTTTATTAGATGAAAAACATTAAAAACTTGCTGGTTTGGGCCAACATTTTTGCTCTGAGCTCACAAAAGCCCCTGCACAATCTAACAGCTGCTCCTGCCTGACTAGACAGATTGATTTGTCTAAGTGATTTGCAATGCTATGAGTGGTTTCCCACCTTTTATAATCCCAATTTCATGTTTAAGATGGGGCTTGGGAAACAGTACATAAATATTCTTGAATGTGAGAAATATTGTTAGAGACCTAAATACCCAGTATGGGTGGAGATGTATGTCAAACTACACAACAAACTTAACCCTTAAGTCTGTTCTGCCATCAATAGACCCTAGAGATCTTTGCATGTACGGCAATGTTTTGTTTTTTCTTTTTTGTCAATTTCCTGATGGAGCCATGAGCATCCCTAGGCAGACTCAGGCAGATTTCGCCAGGTTGGCGACATTATTTCAAGGAACTTTTTGAACTGCATGCAGTAGACATAAATGTGGCGACACCCTACCAAATAAACAACTTTCTGTTGCCTTTTAGGCGATTTAAAATGAAAACCCCCCTCTTTTTCACTATGTATTGGTAGCCAGGGTTCTTAAAAAATAAAAATCTGAAAAAAAATCCACTGATGTATGCATAAACAGGCTGACCTTTTGCATTCATGAGGGAAATAAGGTCTAGACCACCAAATGCACTGAGTCCTTACTGACAAGCCTAGACCATCCCACCGTCATCAGCCGTTCAGATGGTGAGTATTGGCGGTCAGAAGAAGATACAGGAATCAAAGGAAATAGGCTGAACCTTCATTCCAGTTCATCCAGGAACAACATTTGAGTGCAGCAACTACTTACAGCCAACCTGGCCTCTCTCTCTCTCTCCTATTCGCCCTTGAAGAGTCCCCACCGCCTTATTAAATACTATAGAGTTCTTTTAAAGAAACCAATGAAGTAGTAGGTAGCCCTCTCAAACTTCAATGGTTGCATGCCCGATCAAGGTTGGGTCGGGATTCATTTGTGGTGAAGTTTTGCTATTTTGCCATTCTTTTGGAGGAAAACCTTCAAAAACATGTTTTCTCAGTAAACAATTTTTTTTTTTTCCAGCAAAAAGTCGCCACTTTTGAGAAAATTAGAAAACTAGAAAAAGCAGTGACTGGAGCATCTCAATAGTAGATGAACTACAATCAACAGAGATGGACAATGTGAGGAGACCCTCATTCCTGGCATAGTAGTGGATGCAAAGTTTCCTACATGCATTTTCCATTGAAGTCCTCTACCCTTGGGGCAGTGAAGTTACAGACACTTTTTGAACGTAAGCCTTAGTTTAGTTTTATTTTTTAAAATTCCCCCAACATCAGTCAAAGCCTGCACAGAACACTGCAGGCGCCGCACACGTCGTCTCACTGACACACACAAGGTTTGTAAGGAGGGGGTGTTTAACGTCCTGCCTCTGAGCTTGGGGCAGTGTAATAGCTAGACTAGAACTGACAGATTCAAGCTATCGGTTCTTCATATCACTATTACTGGTTCTACTTGAAGAGGACTACAAACGTACAATCCTCTAAAAGTTCATTCTTACATTATCAACCTTTACCCTCCATATGATCATTTTTCATTGAATTTATAACTACAACTAAAATATCAGCCAAAGTTTGGCATGCCAGTTGCAACTCATATTATGCAATTGGGTCATCATATCACCATTAATGTTTTTCCTTGATCAAGACAAAGAACTCATTTTGATAAATGTGCTAGCACGGTAGAGTCAACAAAGGGCACTGGTGACTTTCTTATGGTTGTTTTGTGTGCTTTAGGCAGAGGATGTTGATATCTTTACAGATAGCTCAGATTGTCATTAATTTGAGATGCATCTGCATCCCAGCAAGGATTCTTCTAAGCTTTTTGCTCTTTCAGGTTTTTAGGATTGGTGGGGGTTTTGGAACGTGATTTGTTCCAATGCCCCATAGTGACCCACTTTGAGTTTTGATTTTATAGCTCGGGCTTGGGTCCTCTCTCTTTTTACCTTCTTTCCCCCTTTGCTAGGTGCTTTCTTTAGTGGAGTTTGCAAGGTTTTATCAATTATAATCTTTCAAAAGTTCAACTTCATTAGGGTAGACAGCTGTGATCAGTAGCCGGTGGGCAAATACCCAGAGAGCCCAAAAGAACTCTTATAATGAATTGTTGGACAGCGCATAGTCATTCAAAATCACCCCAAAATCCAGCTCAGTTCAAAAAATTAATGACGATCTTTTTAATGTCAGAGTTTAGGGATGGAGGTTTTGTGTTCAATCACTTAGAGCATCTCCACCAATGCTCAGTATGTAGCCCTGCAAAAAGAAAATTCGATAAAAATTTGTTTCAAAAGTCAAAACACGCTGATTTGGCTCAGCAAAATGTACTTGGCCCTGTGTTTTTGCAGGATTCAGGGTCGTGATTAGGACTCACCATTCCTTGCAAAAATAAGGCTGCCATACTGATTGGCATATTTAGTGCATGTTTGAGATGTTTGCCCCATGATTGTTGTTGGATGTGGGGTTATAAAACCTTTTTAAAAACTGTTCAGCAGGTGCCCCTTGATAGGGGTTTTTTTTAACTCACTTTAAAAAAAAGGCTATCCACATTTCCCCTCGGAAGAGATCAGTCATGGATGTGGAATGTAAAAACTGAAACATGGAGGCCTCTGCATATGTTTGGTGCTGGGTTTTTTCTGTGTTCATTTTCAGAAGTTTGGCACCTTTGGTCTGCTAGCCCTTAAATGTTCACCCAGCAGCCTATCTATCCTAACATTTTTATCTTCCATATAAATCCTTCTCTTGAATCTATGGTTACAATGCAAAAATGAAGCAAAATTTGGCAGGCATGTTGCCACCCAAATCTCCATTTTTAAATATACAACCAAAACACATACAATCTCCTGGGGGAGACAGTAAATACCCTCTCTTGGTGGATGTACTGAATTTCATGAATTCATATTACTAAGTTATTGCCTTTGGTCTTCAACAACTTGCTCCCCCCTGCCCAGCGCCCACACACCCAACTCCTTCCCTCAACAGCATGGAAAAAAAGATGGGTCCATGTTAGAAAATGACACTTCTCAAAAGAGAGATATAGAGAGAGGCAAACACTTCCACCTTCCAACAATGATTCATATATCATGTTCAGATCCTAATTCATACAATTGCTACTGATCACAGTGGACTGCAGATCAGTAGTGCCTGAGCTGAGGGGGAGAAACAAAAACTACAACCCAAAATGTTTCCCACTTACCCTGCACTTCCCGAATGAATGATCAATTTCCGCAAGAGACAATCCTCTTTTTGGAGGAGGTGCCAGAAGGAAGGGGAAGGTGTTGGACATTGGAGACTTGAGACAACAGAGCCGACAAATGTGCGGATACCAGGATCTGCATGATAGCACCATTGCCAGGCGCTCCAGCCTGGTTCCTGACAGTATCTGTTCGGACTGCAGTCCACGCCCATTACCTAGAAGTAACTGGTCTAGGTGTACTATTAGGGCTTTCCTAGATGGGTCATTGTGAGTTCCAATTTTGGTTTTGCCGGTTCCACTTTTCGTTTTGCCAGTTCCACTTGTGTGGCGTGGTTTTTTGACTTTTCAGACAAGATTTGTTCTGGGTTTTTGAGAATTTGTGTCAGGTGGGTATGCACTAGAAGGGGTTTGATCGCTCATGAAACGGGGTATACATGTCTCGGTTCTTTTAACAAAATACCCGCCCAAATAGGTTTAAACAGTTGGAGGTTTCATCACATCTCAATTAACCAGCAGGAGGGGTTTCTCACCAAACTTGGAGCATCATTATCTTAATATAATGATTCATCCCTTACAAACCTGTTGGGAAGAGACTCTTCAAATGTAAGCAACCCTACCAGCCTGATGGGGGAAAGATTCCCCAAATATAAGCACCACTACCAACCTGTTGGAGGAGAGCACCAAATGTAAGTGACCAAAATGCCAACCTGTTGGAAGAGCTTTATAATATGTAATGCCCTGGCCAATCTATTTGGACACGATTCACAACATATGTAACCATTTTTGGTGTTTGAATAAAAATTTTAACGTTTTTTCTGATGTTAATCAGGTACGAGTTATTGGCAGGTAAGAACTAGTGTTGTGTGGTTATATTGAGTTTGATATATTCTTGACTAAGAGTATAAATTTTTTTCAATGGGTTTACCCATCAAGTAAAGGTATGTCAACACTAAAAAAAAAGTTTCATTGGGTCAAGGTCTGAGTATGCAGAAATTGTGGTTTTCTGTAGATGGATAGGGTCTAGTTACACCTATCATATACCTCCTATTCAGGGTAAAGAACAAGTATGTATTTTTTATTTAATTAATTTAAATTTTTTAAATGTCCACATTTTGGAAGTATCTATTGAGACAATTTTTGAAGTCCAAACCCAATGGGATCATGCACAAATACCATGTCAAAATGCAAAAATCAACATGTTTGATGCATCCTTGACTACAAGTATGCTAAACACGTAACAAAACTTTGAAATTTCGTTCATTGAAACATGGAGCTCAACTACAAGCTAATGCTAAACATACACACATAGAATGTTGCAAGAAAGGAAATTTGTGAGGTTTTTGTGAATTGGACATTCATTTGATGTTTGGGATTGATCATGCTCAATGGTTTGTTGACCCCACATTCCTACAAATTTGAGGAATTGAAAACACCAACAAATTAGTAGAATTGACACCTACACACCTCAACAAGTTGGTAGCAACATCTTTTTTCTTGGTGAAATTTCGCCAAATTGTGAAATCCAACGATAGTGAGTGATCACATGAAGGGAAAAAAATGAAAAAAAAAAGAAAATTTTGCTAAAATGCAATGGCTTGTTTTAGGGTTAACAATTGTTGCACCCAATGTTTGATGTCCATCGTTGCCACTTGTAATGGCGAAATTTCCATCGGAACACACAATCTCCATCCATCATTAGGGAATTGTTTTGTTTCCTTATCGTAAAAGCCATCTTTCGCCATGGCTTTCCAACATCCATTATTTATTCACAAGGTTTTTTGGTTTGTAAAGGGTTGGTGTTGCAAACATTTTGCTGGATATGTACAAGGTCCATCGCAAGAAGCTCACCTACAACCAATATTGTGTTGCCACATTTTTTTGCAACAATTTTCAAAATGGCAACAACAATCTGTTGTGCAAATTTGGAAGGATCTAATCCACATATGCATTGAATGTTGAAGGATAGTTTTCAACTAGTTAGTTGTCTTGATCGTTTTGAAAATCTCAATAGAAATCTTGATTCTTAAATTTTAACATTTCTAGTTGTATGTGTTGTAGGTTATTGATGACCAGCTTCAAAATGGACATTGAAGCAACATGACAAAAATGCAAATATTGTTGGTAGAAGGCAAGGGAGCACTTATCCTTTATTTGCATTCTTCTAAGTTGTTTTGGGTGTGTTAGTATAGATTGGAGACCTTTAAAGACTACTGGAAAAATATTCACATTATTTTTAAAAGTTAATATAAACCTACACAAAGGGCAAAGTTTCAAGCAAAAGTCAAGACTCAAATTTTCAAATGTTGGAACATCTTTTAGGTGTGTCAACTTTTGTTCTTCTATATATTGAAGGTTTAAGGTTTGTGTTGGATTCGACCTTTTATGTTATGCCACTACAATAGTTCCTTTTTTTGCTTGGTTTTCTTCTTTTATGATGGTTTTTTTTTTCCTTTGTGAAGGGTTCTTTTTTTACTAAGTTCACAATGTTAGATGTTTGGGATTTATGCTCTTCTGATGGCCAGTCGTTGATTTGTACTACTATAACATTTGTCAAATGCATGACCTTCTCTTTTAGTTTTAAGGTTTGCAATGAATTTGTTTTCGAGTTTGGCAATGGTTTCTTCCTCTGTCGTTTTTTCCTTTGCATATTTAAGGCTTTAAGGTTTGCAATAGGTCTATCTACATGATCAACAATGGTTTCTTCACTAGTTTGAATTATGCAACTAAGTGTTTGATCATTAAATTCCCAATCTTCATCCAATTCCAACAAAGAAGAAACAAGCTTTACTCAACTAAAGTATGTGCCAAATCTATATCATTATTTGGATATAATTGAAGTTAAAGTGAGAGACATTATATACATTATGAAAACATTATCTAGATTCTAATTCATAGTTGGTTGCAAATTGTAATAGGTGTTTGCAAGTTTTGTAATGTTCCTTAATCAATGACAACAACACGTTCATTGATTCAAAGTTTGTTTACAAATCTTGGAACAAGTTAAGCTTGGACTTGGAGATCATAAACTTTCAAAAAAAACATACAAAAAGGGTTGGAGTTACTTTTTAAAAAATCCAACAAATCAAAGTGAGTTGTCTTTACTACACTTATAGAAAAAAAGGAAGGTTCAATGGTAAGTCATTAAAAACTTTTAGGACACATGGACTACCAAATTCCCATGGGTTGAGCCTATTATAAAGGAAGACGGCAAGTTACACCATGTGTGGTGTAGGATTTACATTATTGTCGAACATAAGGAAAAATTATTGGTGCAAAAATTAGATGGGGTCCATAAGCATAGTGGCAAAAGAAAGTGCAAGTGTGTTAAACATGGACAAATTATTGGTGAGTACTATAATAGTTTTGACCCCCAACATGCAAAGAATTTCCACATCTATTGCACTAGAAGGTTAGTTTCTATTATTGACCTTGTGGTCAATGCAAAAAGAGCTCAATTAAAAAAGAAATATTTCTAGTTTGTTATTATTTTCCACCTTCTACAATAGGGAAGGCCTTTGACAGATTATGAATGTATACAAGAGTCCTTTCCTTTTCATAAGGTTGAACAACTGGCCAAAATGCACTAAATTGATTCTAGTGGATGGGGAATGGAAGGTTTGTATCCTACTTCCGTTTCATAGTTTGTTTTTATGTTGTTGAATCTTATGCCTTTAATGATTAATGAAACTTTTGAATATGTTAACTTGTAATCCTAGTTCCATGAGAGGTCTACTACAATTCTTTTCAATGTTTAGACTCTTTAAAACTATTGTCGACAATGTTGTTTGAATTATTGTTTCAAGTTTTCGGTTTGCAATGGTGTAACAATGATTACCTTTCATGTGTTGTTTTATGGATCAAACTAGTTTTAGGGTTTTTGGTTTGTCTATCCGGAATGGCAAACACTATGCACAACATATTTTTGACTCCAATTAAACATGTAATTCAAAAGGTGAGATTTATAACCTTTAGTTGTGATGAAATCACAATTATTCACAACCAAAGTTGGATATCTATCCATTATTATGTGGTTGAGAATTTTTGACGAGTACCATCCTCTTGAATTTGTAAACGGTAATTGAGGGAGGTGGGTCTAATAACCTAGGACTATAATGTTAGTGAATTTTGCAGTTACTTACAGGGGATTATCTGAGGGGGGTTTGGCTTCTAAGTTGGTTTGATTTGCAACAAATGGCATGATTTTTTTTAGGGTTTGAAAACAAGGGTTTAAGTGCAACTCATAGATAAACTTGCACCATTTGTTAACAAAATCAATTAAATTGCACATAGGTGCAATTTGGCTACACAAACATTTTCAAAGTTGTCATTAGTTGCAAAGATTGAGGTGTTGTTGCAATTCATGTATGTATATTTTACTCACTCCTTTAATAGGCACATGGAGTTAACAAAGTTAGTAGAAATTTTGGAAACAAAGGGTGGGAAGATCTTTTATAATGTGAAGACTTGATGGATCTCAATGCTTGCACCTACCAAAAGTGTTTTGCAAGAGTATAAAACTCTCATTGTCAAAGTGGCTAATGACAATCTTGGGAATGCAACTGCCAAAAACAATTATGAATTATTATGTGATTGTGACACTATCTTGGGACTAACCTATGTGTTGCCAATGATGAAAGTAATGTAGAGTTTGTCCAGAATGGCCCAAAACAAGGATACTTTTGTTTGTGATCTTGTGAGCTCTATCATACTATGTACTAATGAATTGTATCTAGTATGTAAACCCGCTAAAAAGGTATGACCACCCACAATTCCGGACTTTCAATGACTTGGTGGAGCATGTTTGTTATGCCTTACACATGGTTTGGAGGTTGGAACTAGAAAATCAATTTTAGTATGTTGCATTTAATTTCCACACATGGTTGTGTATATGTTGCACAAGACAAACTCCACTATTGGTGTTATGTCTATGGTGACTAGGGATGACTATGCACTTTCAATACAATTTGCAAAATAACAATGTACATGTGTAGTTGATGGGCTAACAAAAAAATTTGAAAGGCATTTCATTGCCCATGAGTTAATGAATGCAATGGGGATCATCTATCCCCATTATTGGGAAGCACTTGAGGCAAAGACCACCTTCCTTAGTCCCTTGGCAATCCTAAAAACGAAATTTTGCCACCCCAAGCCAAAAGGTGCAAATGGCACCTTGGTTGTTAGTTTGCTAGATCCAACACTTCTTGACTAGCAAATGTCATTATTATATTTAACAATGAAAAGCAACATTCACGATGCCTTACATCCACTACCTAATTGCAACCCTACAACTTAACTATGGGGATGATTGGCATCAAATGTTATTGTGGCTGACAACCAATCAGAGTATTGGAATCTTATTGAGTTGGCCATTGTCATGGTCTTGAGCAATGTGGAGGACAAGAGGACTTCTCCAATGTGAACTTCTTGAAGTTGAAGCTTCAAAATTGGTTGAATATCCATGTGGACTTGGTGGTCAAAATGTTTGCACAAAAAAATTACCACTTGGGTTATTTCCCTTTCTACATAACAATTTGGTAATGGGGGAAAGATAAGATGCCTTATGGAGACTAAAAATTCATGACTAGATATATGGGTGGATTAATATGTGTTATGCTTTCAAGTTTTTTGAAACGCCAATCTATGGGTTTTGGAACCATGAATCTATCATGGCTTTTTGTACTAGAATTTGTAATGTACATGCTTTTGTTTAAGGGCATTTTGGGTTGGGAGAAAACAATAAATAAAGTTTGATTTTTTTCTAGGTATTTCATTCTAGATTCATTGCATCTTCATGATTTTCTACATTACATCTCTTTGCTTTTTGTATGTGGATTATGAAATCAACTTGGATGATGTATAAATTTTGCAAGTTGTGGCCTTGCATATATATAGCAGATTTTTAATATCATCACCATAAACTAAAACTAACATTTTTTTCATTTTGCATGTACAATCTAAGGTGGTTTTGTATGTGTAGATCCTCCTTCCACTCAAGTTGGAAAGAATCCATATATGGATTAGGGTTAAATCCCCCTAGAAAAGATCCCTAGGTCAAGATTCAAATATATGTAGAGATGTGTTTACGTATCTACTAGTATGGGATACTCATCATGTGTACCCATGATTGTTGAACTTGCCCATGAATTAATGGGGTTGTAGGTTGGCTCCTAACCTTCAAGTCTGCTTGTGGTTGTGTTTGATCATGTGTTAGTTGTAGAATGGATGGAGAGATGAGAGTAAAACAAATGAGGATTGTGATGTCAACATTTTACAAGAACTAGTGAAGTGAATTGATTGGTAATTGGGATGGGTTATGAAAGTTACACCCGTAACTTGGGATGTTTTTTGTGTTCAATTTGCCATATTGTTTTTGTGGTTACAAAATACCTATGTCCATAATATCAGCCTTTGGTGTTTCATGCAAAATGTAAGTTCAATACTTTAATCATTGTATTTGAAATTATTTGTGTATTTTATACTCTACTCTTGCATAACCCATTCAAAACATTCTAAGGTGATTCTAAAAGCACTTTTGTTATTTGTATTGGAAAATTTGTGTAGATGTTGAAGTAGGAAATTCATGATTTGATCATGAAAATACATAACGAAAGAATATGTATGTAAGATTATATAGGTTGTAGCCACAAATCCACTACATTTGTGCATAAGTTGCATTAGTTTAGGCTTGATTTAAGTTGGGGTTGCCAAATTTCCTTCACACATTGCTTATTATTAGCTATATGGTTGTTTAAGTTTCCATTTGGTTTGCACACATTCTCTTCTATTGTGAATATCCATGTCACCATTACATTTTATTTGCAAGATTATTTGTACCCTTAATTCATATAACCAATTGTGAGAAAATTTTCACATCATATTTGCCACCTATTTTGATGAATGTAGGCTAGAAAATTCCAATGATGCTATTTCAAAATATTGAAAAAAAAACATTGGTTGGTAGAATTGGAAATAGTCATTAATTGATTATATATAAGATTCTTATCCTAATCCTACTTACCAAAAACATTTACACAAATTTCTTTTTGAGTATCAATATTTTTTGCATATGAATATGTAGATTTTTAGATTAAGTTTATAATATACCTTATTTGCATCAAATAAGTATATATAGGTTAAAGTTGATTCGCACAACATTAGTAAAAATCATTAATTTGAGATCCACTTAATAAAATCCAAACCACAACCATAATCGAATTATTTTTTAAGGAAAAAATGCAAAACCATAATCCTTGTTTCATTTATGGTGGAACCAAAACTTAAAATAGAATTGGAATTGCAATAGATTTAAGTTATCATTTAGAACTAAAACTATAGGTTTTTCATAAAAGTAAAGAACCACCCAACACTAGTTTTTTCCAATGTTGGGTGGTTCTTTAATTTGTCCCTAATTATTTGTCAATTTTTTGATTAGTTATATACATATATACCCTTTGGTTTTGACCTGATGAAACTCCCACCCCCAAAACTAAATCAACATTTGTCAATTTTGAAAAACATGCCCTCAAAACCAAATTGAGGTTTGCCAAAATCAAACATGGCCGTGCCTTGGACCTGGACCAAAATAAAGTTAAGGTTCTTTGATTAAAAATGAGTTAAAGCAAAATTAAAGAACTAAGTGGTTTTTATGTTTAGGTGAGAAGCCTATGTGGAATTTAAAAACCAAATGGTTTTTTGTGTTAGGTTTTTCTTTCGAATTTTGCTATGCGGATGTTACATTTTCACCATTGTTTCACTTTCTTGATGCAACCTCGGCAAAAGCATGCAAAAAATGTTATCAATTTCTTTTGCTTTTACTCAAGAATCAACATGGCAAATGTTGAAAATGCATTGGAATTTGATGTGGAAGAAGGTTTTTTTTTCTTTTAAACAAAAAAAATGTATGATTTCTTCTTCAATTAACTTCGAGTTTTGTGTTTTGTCTACATTGCTACTTCTTGGCTTTTGATTTTTTGTTTTATGTTTTTCTCAAGCTAGATATTGTTTTCATTTATAGGTCTACAAAGACGCGAGTTCATGTCCAAGCATAACTTCACATCTCACCTTTCTTGTTTACTATTTTTATCACCTTGTTTTACCTTCTATTGTTACCATAAAAGACCATGGATTCTTTTATTGCCATTACTGTTATCACACAAAATACTAATGCACTTTGTGTTGTTGGTGCGTGCATTAAATTATTCATTTAATGGTGGCCTACTTTTTAATTTTAATTTTGATATTATTATTACATTTTTTTAAAATCCACATTTCTCATTTTCTGTGTGTGACAAATATAGTGTCATCATTTCAAAAGTCCACAATGAGTCCATTCGTTTCTTAAAACTCACGGATGCATTCATAGTAAAAGGAGCCAAAAGTGCCAGGGATTTAGTGCCTTATAATGACTGGTTTTAATCATATTTTACACCATTCACTTTGAAATATATAAAAAACTTCACCCAACTTTTGGCAATGTTATCTATTTATATACATGAATGAATTTCATAGTAGTGACATACTCTCAATTCGATTCAAACATACGCGTATTTTACGTTTTTTTGGGCTTTTTAAAAAATACTTGAAAATACTTGATACAAAGGCCAATTTTCAAGCCTTTGTATTTTTATAATGTTTTTTAAAAAATACTTGAAAATACTTCTTTTTGAGCACCTTCGAAAAATACTCGTATTTCGTATGTCACTACTATGATGAATTTCAGGTACAAAAAATTAAATGTGTAGAAAAAATGATTATCCTTTGAATATAAGAAGTGATTAAATCTCCAAGATAAATTACACATCCCAAACTTTTATATTAAATTGAAGTTTACATTATTTGGAAGAAATCCATCACATAAAATCATTTTTTAAACATACAAAAGTTGAAAATTGAATATATATTATGCATTTTTCAAAACAACAAGATAGAAATTAATGAAATAAACTATTTAATTAATATTTTTTCCTCCATAAAATTTATCCATGGCCTTCACCATATAAAAATGAATAACTTTTGTAAAAAAAACATCATCAAAATTTATAATTTAGAGGGCCAAAAACATGTTTGAACCAAATGTGTAGATATGTGTAACAAATAAGTTTTTTAATTTCAACTCCTTTTACACTTTTAATAATCAATATGAATCTCTTCTCAAATTTTAGGAATGAATGGTGCACATTTGATAAATAAAAAGGACGTTCTGACAATTGTGTTTTAAATGTTTTATATGCATGAAAGGATTCTCAAAACTTAATGAAATGATTTTAAATTTATGGAACATCGAGATTGTCGCAACCCTAGCCTTGGGCTCACGACCAAGGCAAGGGGTTGTAAGGTTGCGGGCCAAGAAGGGAGCCTGAGAGTCATGCCACATGCTCCCAAGAGTGTAAGAGAGTGTGAAGGAATAAACCTTCACACTCCCAAGGTAACTCCCACATTGGGAGTTGGAGTCCTGGTGGACTCTTGAATGTTCAGAGAGCGATTACAGGGGTCAAAACCCAATGGATTTGACACACTCCCAACTCCTTGAAAGATTCAAATGTGAGTCCAAGTAGAAAACAATGGAAGAAGGAGGAGTTGGGGCACGTTCCCTAACTCATAGCACTTTGAGGGGTAGAGGGGTGTGCTGGAGCTATGGGATCGCACTAGGAAGAGTTGACAAGTTTCATTCACTCACACGGGCGTGCACAAAACCCACACATAGTGGTTAATGCGTAGTTGGAACACTTTTGGTGCTAGGATGAGCCATGGGCAACATGGACACACAAGACTCACCACGACCCGAACTTGGGGGAAGCCACCACCTTCCCCCTTATAGTATACTTTGTGCCTCTCCACAAGGCCCACATCCAAATGGCATTTTGTCCTGGGACTCCCAAGTGGGAGTCCCGAAATTGCCAAAGTTGGGACTCCTATAACTTTGGGGGCCCATAACTTCGCGTGCAGACCTAAGATTGAGATGAAGTCTAAAGCAAAGTTATAGTTCTCATTGAGAGCTTTCCAATGATATGTTGCATGCCACCTGCACGCAAGTAAGTCGGGTCGATTCCCAACTTTTAGTGGTTGGGAATCAAATTGCCAATTTAATTCCCAGCCTTTCTTTTGGCCATAACTTGTGTTTCAAATATTCAAATGGGCAATGCGAGCCCATTTTAGATATCTACGTTCCAATAGCTTTCCATTGATATAAAAAAAATCCTCAATCCATTGAGTTTTGACCCTTGCAATTACCCTTTGAAGATTCGAGAGTCCACCAGGACTCCAACTCCCCAAAGTGAAACTCCCTTGGGGTGTGAGGGTTCATTCCCTCACACCTTCTCACACTCCCGGGAGTATGTTATGCGACTCCCGGCTTCCCTCTTGGCCCGCAACCTTGCAAACCCTTGCCTTAGTTGTGCGCCCAAGGCTAAAGTTGCGACAGGATTGAAGAGTTTTTTATATCATTGGAAAGCTATTGAAGCGTTCATATCTAAAATGGGCCCGCATGACCCATTTGGACACCTGAAACACAAGTTATGGCCAAAAGAAAGGACGGGAATCAAATTGGCAATTTGATTCCCAACCACTAAAAGTTGAGAATCGACCCGATTTACTTGCGTGCAGGTGGCATGCGACATACCGTTGGAAAAATCTCGACGAGGGCTATAACTTTGCTTTAGACTTCATCTCAATCTTAGGTCTACATGCGAAGTTATGGGCCCCCAAAGTTGCGGGAGTCCCAACTTTGGCAATTTCGGGACTCCCACTTGGGAGTCCTAGGACAAAATGCCATTTGGATGTGGGCATCGTGACGAGGCACAAAGTATACTATAAGGGGGAAGGTGGTGGCTTCCCCCAAGTTCGGGTCGTGGTGAGTCTTGTGAATTCGAGTTGTTCGTGGCTCGTCCTAGCACCAAAAGTGCTTTAACTATGCACTAACCACCTTGTGTGGGTTTTGTGCAAGCCCATGTGAGTAAGTGAAGCTTGTCAATTCGTCCTAGTCCGATCCTGGAGCTCTAGCACGCCCCTCCACCCCTCCAAAGTGCTGCAAGCCAAGGAACGTGCCCTGACTCCTTGCTCTTCTGTTGTTTTTTATTTGGGCCTCACATTTAAGTCCCTCAAGGAGTTGGGAGCGCGTCAAAGATCATTAGCAAATAAATATAATTGCAAAATGAAATAGTAATTTGAATAAATACATTACACAAACTTGTTTTTCAAAGTAGAAATGCATTGACAACTACATCACACTACACTTGGCAACTATTTTGGCTCCTTTTATTGTGAATGCACTCGCATCCATAATTTTTAATAAGATTATCACTAAAATCTATTGTAACATGGATAATGACAAAATTGAAAATTTGAATGTTTGATATGATTTTACATTTTAAGTTCATCTATAATCTAGGAAAATTACAACTGTGACAATCTAAACAGTCCGCCTAATTGTGTTTCACCTTGATGAAGGTCTTCTTATATTAGAGAACACAACCATGATCGAATATGTGCAACTTGCACTAGTTGAATGCTTGATAGTCGTTTGAGCTTTTGATTTGTGGATGTCCAAAGGGGCCCACAACATTTTTGTGGTGATTGTTAATATCCTCTCCACCAATTGGGAGCCCAAACACATCACCATTGGATTGTTTGATGCCAATGATATGAATAGTGTTACTATGGCTATGAAGCTCAAACACATCCTTCACAAGTTTGCATTCATGCTCAAGATTGTGGCCTATGTCAAAGACGAAGGCTCCAATTTGCAAACTTGTGTTCAAACTTTGAAAATGTTGTGGTGTCTTGTGGTCATCTTAACACAACTAAACCATTTGATGGCTATTGTTTTGGGCATGTACTATCAAAGGTATGCCAATATGCCAATTCTAATGACAAGGTGGTTCACAAGTTACAATATGCATCAATCAAATATGCCCAAGCTGACATTTAGAAACGTCTCACATGGTCGAAGAAATCCAACAAGGGGAGGCAAGAGTGGGAGAAGGCAGGTGTGGATTTCAACCTTAACCTCCACAAATTGAACACCTTAGTGAAGATAAGGTATTTAAAACATTTCCATGTTTTTTTTTTTCAATTTTAACTCTTTGGTTTTAGTTGTCAAGTTGTCCTTCGCTCATTTCATTTTTCCATGGTCTATTATAAATTGATTTGAAGTTTGTGGTTTATGGTGGCACATTTTATTTAGTTTGAATTCTTTGGTTTCATGGTTTGCTTGGCTCATATCAACTTTCATGGACTTTTTTTAGTTGATTTGAAGTTTGCCATGATGCATTTGATTTATTTTTATCTTTCTGGTTTAAGGGTTCCAGTTATCCTTAGCTCATTACAGGTTCCATGGAACCTTTTGAGTTCATTTCAAGTTTGTCTAATGGCACATTTAATTTATTTGCAACACTTTGCTTTAGGGGTTCCAATTATATTGGGCTAATTGCAAGTTCTCATGGAACCTTTAAAGTTCATTTAAGGTCTATCCAATGGCGCATTTGATTTATTTGCATCTTTTTACTTTAGGGGTTCTAGTTATCATGGGTTCATTGCAAGTTCCATGGAGCCATGAATTCATTTTAGGTCTATTTAATGGCGCATTTGATTTATTTGTAGCTTTTTAGTTTAAGGGTTTTGATTATCATGGGCTCGTTGCAACTTTATGGAGCTTTTTGAGTTCATTACAAGTTTGTCCAATGGCACATTTTATTTATTTTTGGTTCTTGCCTTAAGGGTTCGAGTTATCATGGGCTCATTGCAAATTCCATGGAGCCTTTTGAGTTCATTTCAGGTCTATTTAGTGGTGCACTTGATCTATTTCCAACTCTCTACTTTAGGGGTTCCAATTATCTTGGGCTCATTTCAAGTTCCATGGAACCTTTTGAGTTGATTTTGGGTTTTTTTAGTGGCCCATTTTATTTAAATACATGCCTAACCTTGTGATGTTTTTTTGGGTGGCCTTTTTCATAATCTCCTTCATATTAACCACTTGCATAGGTGATGTTGTCAATAACATCCTAGGGCAGCTTTTCCTTATGCTTAAGAATGAAATTCAACATCATATTCACCATCTTTTGGATATCCAACTTTGACCTCTGACATGCCTTTTGAAGACTTCATTATGATAGCTTGTTCCTTCCTAGTTGAACTCTATAATAGGTCATTTGATATAATTTGAATTATATCATGATTTTTTTGATTTAATTTGACTTTAACCATGGATTATTTTATTTCATTTGAGGTTTACAACGGTTTTTAAAATTTAATTGAAGTCTATTAGGAGTCATTTGATTTAATTTCAACTCTACCATGATGTTTTTGAGCTAATTGAGGTATGCCATGGCTCATTTGATATAATTTTGAAATTTGCCATGCTGACTTTAAATTAATTAAAGTCTACCATGGGTAATTTGATTTAATTTGAACATTAGCACAATTTTTTTGATTTAATTGAACTCTTCCATAAGTCATTTGATATAATTCGAGCTATGCCATGGTGTTTTTTAGCTAATTGAACTCTTTCATAGGTCATTTGATTTAATTTTAGGCTTATCGCAATGTCTTTGAGCTAATTGAACTCTACCATGGGTCATTTCATTTAATTTAAAGCTTGTCACAATCTCTTTGATTTAATTGAGTTCTTCCATGATTTATTTGAGCTAATTGAACTTTGCCACAAGTCATTTGATTTCATTTGAACTCTACCCCGGCTTTTTAAAACTAATTGAAGTTTGTCATAGGTCATTTGATTTAATTTGAACTTTGCCAGAATGTCTTTAAGGAAATTGAGGTCACCACAAGTCATATTGATTTAATTTGAATTCTACCATGGTATTTTTTTTTGAATTAAACTCCACCATGGATCATTTGATTTAATTTGAATTTTGCCACAATGTCTTTGATTGAATTAAGGTCTACCATAGATCATTTGATTTAATTTGAACTCTACCACAATTTCTTTGAGTTAATTAAGTTTTGCCATGAGTCATTTAATTTAATTTGGGCTCTATAATGGCTTGATTGATTTCATTTTAGATTTATGGTTAAGGTTTGAATCAATTTGAGGTTTGTGGTGGCTTAGGTATTTTAATTTGAGCTCTATTGGGTCATTTGATTTCAACAATAGTTTTGTAGATTGAATTTGAGCTCTGCCATGGTACTTTGAATTTCACCACTTTCACGGCTTATTTGATTTAATTTTACTTGTGTGATTAAGGTTTGATTTAATTTGAGTTTTGTGCTCACTAATGTAATTTACAAGTTTGCAAGTCATGTTTTGCTTTTCCAAAATCAACTAGAGTGCAATTGCATTATGTTATAGTTGATAAACAATGACATTACAAAATCGTGTGCCATCTCTAAGAACCTAGGCAATTTGTGACATGGTGGTTAAAGTAGTGTCACCAATTGTGATTAGTTGTGTTTTAAATCAAAGTCATGAACATTGGCTCTTTGGGGATGCACCACAATTTGTCATAACAAAGGCACATGAGTTTTGTGATCACATTGTTAATTTGGTTGTCCCTAACTTCATGGGTGATCCAGAGGCAAATGCACTTAATAAAAAGCTAGAAAACTCATGGTCCACACGAAGTGCCAAGCACTAGAAGTTCTTCAACCTTTCCTTTCCTTTTTGAATGTGTTTAATAAGAAGAGGGGGCACAATATGTTGGCTTTGATGCTTAACTCGAGGTTCAAAAACATGCAATTGGTGGCCAATTACTTATGGTGTGAAATTACATCTTTGTTGGTTACTAAATATGATGTTTGTTTATTGTTGATGCAATGATATAAGCCCTTGCTGACGTAGTTATAAGATAAGGATGCCTTCTATGGTGGTTAAGGAGGTTCAAGTGCGTGGTTTACAATTTGAATGTGAGGATTTGTTTTAGACCATAGAAAATAATGCAAAAGCTATGGCCCAACTGGTGGAATGGGAGCTTGATTCATTTCATCGTACCCACATTGATTTGGACAAATGCAAATGTGCATTGTCTTGGTGGAGCATGGAAAAACATAGGTTTCCAATAGTGGGTTTGTTGGTTTGGCAAATCTTTGAGATTCGAACTAGCCAAATCGAAATAGAGTGGATTTTTTCGATTGTTGGAATTTTCACTACACTCCGAAGGTGTTGGTTGCAAACTAAAAACCTTGACCAGATGATTGTCAATAAAAACTAGCTCAACGATTTAAGGGTTGGATGTTTTAAGCCTTCTGATCTTGTAAGTGCATGCAAGGCAAAATCGGATTTAACAAAAGAACTTGAGGTAGAGTGTAAAGACTTGGAATTGACTGAAAAAAATTCTTGAAACTTTATGGTGTTCCTCTCCCATTTTTTTTCCCACATTTTCTTTGTTCTTCACTAGCCCAAGATGGGTCTTAGTCTAGATTTTCGGATTTTTTTTTTAAAATTTTAAATTACAACTTTTTGGATTATGGTTGCCATAGTTGACTTTGTTTCTACATTGTTGATTTTTTCTACTTCCTCATTTGTTTTCTTTCTCTTAAGCCTTCCTTGCTTCAGTTGTAAGTTGTTGGCACACCTTTGTTGAAAGGAAACTTATTATATTGTGTCATAAATGTATCTTTACTTTACAATCTTCTATTTGCCCAAAAAATGCATATGATGTAGTCTATTATAGTGGACAGGTATGCCCAAAAATAATGCATAATGTATTTTATTACTTTTAAAAAATTGGACAATCATGTATTAAAAAATCAGGTTAATACTCAAATAATACACGATTATAACAAGGCTGGTGCAAGATTTTGGCTGATAATCACTTCTCTCTTTAAAATTGGCTGTAAAAAATCAACCTCCGTGAAACCCCTAGAGTTGGCCAATTCTTTCAAAAACAAAAAAAGTAAAGAACCAAAATAGACCAATTCTTAAGATTTAGTATTTTCAAAAAACCAAATCTGATTGATTCTTTGAAAAATCAAAGAACCGCCCAACACTAATTTTTTCCAATAACCAGTTTGGCTAGTTAGAAGTAGTATTGGGTGGATATCACCTTTTTGAGATATCCATCAAACAAGGATATTTGTCTTTTTTTATCCATTGGATATAGATATTATTTGTCTTTTAAAAAAAAAAAAAGATATCCTCTTTGAACATTAGATTTTCACATTTTTCAAGCCAACTTAAATATTAGTATATTCAGATATCAAAAATTCGAAAACTCACCTACCAATTATGCTGGGTGTTGATTTTGTTTTTGGTTGATTTTTTTTTCAAAAGGCAACATCCTTATATTAAAAGGGAATTTTTTATATAGACATTTAAGAAAAAAAAATTCAAAAAAATCATAAATTAAATTTTAAAGAAAGTATAACCACAATAATATTATTATGTTAGATCAACCTATCATCGATTGTTGCCTATGACCAAAAACTTATTATATGTGCTTTATTTTGAGTGATTTAAAATGTTAAGAGAGCGTTACCTCAAGCTCTAAAAATCATCTTTGAAATGCAAAGGAAAAAGATTAATGAAAAAATAACAAAAAGAAAAATAAACTTTCCAAGTTACAAATTTTTTATTTTCTTCCCGTTGAACCTCTCCTACTTTCAAAAGTCACAACTTTTTTATTTCCTATTCATTTTAAGCAATTTAAAGTGCTATATGAATGCCACCTAAAGTTCTACAAATCATCTTTCAACTCTAATAACAATATATCAACATACAAGGAATTTTTTAGTTGTTCAAGAACTGGCCTTTGTAGTGTTTGGTAGTTTGGTTTTTTGAATTCTTGAACCCCTTTACTTTGGGGGGTTATAACTTTCTCATTTCTAGTTAGTGTGTCAGATGCATCAAGAGGAGGGGTTCAAGTTATTTTTGGACATCAAAAACAATGGAGCCCTCCCTTGGATCTGGCCTGCCCTGAGTGCTTAAATGTTTGAGCACGGGTCGATCTATCCTACTTACTACAACTTTGAAAAGATCTCTTCAAATGCGTCCCCAAAACAATTTAAAATTGTCTAGGGATTCTCACCATCCTAGGTGCATCAAAGAAAAAATAAATCATAAGTGTGAGCTTGCAAACATAACATAATTAACAACCTAATCCACTTACTAAGTATTAACCCTGTTATCCAACTTTGGATTTGATATCTAAATCAGATATCAACATCTTTAGTATCCATCGTAGCTTCCAAATATTACAATGGGTGGTAGTCATCACCCCGAATATCAGCCCAGATATCTTCACCGAATGTCATTTTTGATATCCAGGTTTGCTATCCAGATTTTTTGGATGTTCTCCCAACACTGGTTAGAACTGCTGGTTTCGATTATGGTTAACCCAAAATCAAGTCTGCTTTTCCAAATTGAAACTGAGAGTTAAACTGCATCCAATTCTGGAAGCAAAACCAGAATCAGAATTTTTGAAAAATAATTGTTTGAGGAGGAAAATGGTCTGGAACCAGGGGCTAACTGCTAACCAGCAGTTAATCGTTGGTTTTGATTAGGTTATCTGGAACCAGAACCAGGTCTAATTTTCAAAACTGGAACCAAAACCTGAATTTTGTTTTTCAAGAACTAGATCAGAAACAGACCTGATGGGTTCCATTTATTTGTTAAACGAGAACCCGAACTGGATCCATTCTAAACTTTTTTAAAGAACTGGAACTTCCCATGGTTCTTCATAAAAGGCAAGATCCGCCCAACACTCACACACACACACCCAACACTGGTTTCTTCCTTGGGGGGACAAGTGATTATTTGCCAATTTCACTTTTGGTTGTACCAGGTCCACTTGTGACATGAATCAAGTGTGGGGAGGGCCCTTTTAACAACAGGGCCGTGGTAAACTTGTTACCACCTGACAGGATGGCATCTCACCTTACTGGCCTCACACATTCCTAGGTTAAGGGCACGTTCCCCAGTAAGTAACGCCCCTGCCACCCTGTTGGGGAGGATTACAAAATGTAATGCCCTGGCCAACCAATTGCGGGAGGTTCACAAGATGTAAGACCCCTGCAAAACTTGGGGGGCGGTGAGGCCTGTCCTCTTCACCCCTTGAGGTGCCCCCCTCCCCCATCAAGGAAAAAATTTCTGCCAGTGTGTGAGCCTACCATTTTGCCCTTTCACAACTGCGTTAGGAGGAGCTGATAAGTTATCCCTTGTTCTGATTCCGGACAAGCCAAATGTAAATCTTTAGTTGGCTTTCACATTCAATAATTAGTGCTAATAAAGTTAGCGTCAAAGTAAAGAAAACACAGCACCAGTACCCCTGGTTGGTCATAAAGGGTGTGAGATTTATGAAAATACAGTTTCTGAATTCCATTCTGTCTTTTTTGTTTTTAAAGGTTCATCCTAAACCCTTTTATGATGAACTCCAGAACTCAAAATCATTGGTGGCAATGTTTGTCCTACCATTATTGAATACCAAATTTATTGTCACCAACTCCCAACAATATACTAATTGGACAGATATCAACTTGGTCTCCTTCTAGTCCCCTCCCTTTAGTTGCATTTGATGCTCCATTGGAAAGGTAGTTGGAAGAATGGTGATGCCTACAGACAAACAAACCATGAAATGAAAGTGGTCAGGTGGCATGGCTTGTGCTTGTTGAAGAAATGGAAATGCCTTATATATAGTTCATAACTTTTGTAATCGTTTACTCTTTTGTGACCTCGCAAATTATTGATGGTCCAATTCTTACTTAAATCCTTTTAATTGTCACCCATGTTGAGTAACCCACCTGTAAGAACATCAGTAAGTAAAACTGATCAGCTGAAATTGTGAAAGATTATGGGTTTCGATGAATACCTAATGACTCTTCCCTTGTTGTAAGTATTGCCTTTCAAGAAAAGGTAGGCTTTTTTGGTCACTCAAGCAACTGTAGATTAAAATTGAAGCCATCTTGGCATTTATAGCTGTCTAATCCTTCAATCTCATGGCAAAGAAAGAATTTTCATTTGGAACTGAAGTGCAACAATTCTAGTTCATTTTTCAGACTGAAGGACATTTTAGTTTAAGGTTGTCCTGAAATATATATCTATAAATATTTGTTTTATGCAAGAGTATCGTACCAGGTACATACATATCAATTCTGAGTTGTGAAATGTTAAATTTATCTGCAAAAACAGTGGAACTCAGGAGCAAAACCCTGGGTTTCACTGGAACTCAGGATGACAATCAAAATGCAGATGGGATGATTAAAAATATACACAGGAAAAAACTCAAAAAAATTCTTCAACCCAAGTCAGGATCATTTACGTTTCCCTTGTCTTTCGTGTTTTGCATGTATTTACCTAAGTGCTTACAGAGGTTATTGGTTACTTAGGGGGACAACAAAAAGCCTACTTAAAGAGTTAGATAGGGTTCTTTTTAAGTTAGGGGATATCTAAGGGTTAGATAGGAATCTACTAAGGTTGACTCATAATGCAAGAGGGGGTTACAAAGGCAGGTTATCTAGGATAAGGCTATCAAAAAATTTAAAGGAAGATGAGTGAGGCCCAAAATGACCATTACTTTATTGATAACCTTTTATGTGAAAAAGAAATTGTGTATTATTTCATAAAAGGGTAAGCAAAAAGAGTCTTGACATCTCAACTACTTATATGTTCATTTGAAGAGGCAAAGCTCGATCCAATCCTTCAAGCAAAGTTTACCTGTGATTTAATGCATGCATTCCAGTAGAGAGCCTTTTGTTGAGAAAGAAGCGTCTTCCCATGGTGTAGGTATTGCCTTTTTTTTAGAAGGTGGGCTCTATTTGGACGTCTTATTTTGTTCACATAATTGTTTTTTCTATGAGCCTCACGTTGGTTTTCCTTTTCTTCTTTTGTCATTTTCACACATGTTCACCTTTACATCTCAACAATTAGAATTTCAGGAATTTTTTACGCAACTAGTTCAATTCAAATAAACTTGGGATCCCCCAGGCTTTAAACATGTGCAGGAAATGAAGTAGTTCCATTAAAACTATGTAATTTAAATATTCAACACTTGAGAGGTTGATGAATTTGAGATATTCTTGTTGGTTTAAGAGCAAAAAGACACAAAATGCCTTAAATTATATGCACCTTCATTTTTAGTATTATTTTTTAGCTCTATTCATTATATATATTATGTAGATGCAGATTATCTTAAATATTAAGATAAATTTCTTATTAAAAATTTCAACCTTATGAATTGGAAAATCATTTTTTTATTTTTACAAAACTATATTCCCAAAATTGTAATTCTCCAACATTCAAAATTATTCATTTGAAATAATTTAGATAAGTATCATGTTTTTTAAATTATTTGATGAGCTCTCATGAACGAAAATGATGTTTGTGAAATCTATAGCTTCAAGTTATTGTAAATTGAGAAATTCAAACCCCCAATTTATTCCAAATCTCCAATTTGTAAAACATAAAATTAGGAATTTAGAACCTCAATTCTGATTCCAAAAATTTAGTTTGTTATTAAATAGAAAATGTTTAACCCTCCTTTCAATTTAAATATACATATCAAGTAATTCAATTTGAAATAGCCATTTATGAAAGAAAGTAGTTCAATGTTTTGATTTGTTTGTCATGTTGAGATCTTCCAAATCATGGGGTCTCTTGCTATGTTTTTGGTATTATTAGGGAAAAAAAAACCTTGTTAAAAAAATCAAGGATGGGAACCCACCCATCAAAAGTACAAAACAAATGAGAACACAAGTAGACATAACCCAAAGGAAAACAACAAAAGCAAACAATCAAGAAAAATCAGGTAAAGACCCTATATATATAAATATCATGGTTATGAAATGATAATCAATAATAACAAAAAAAGACCTAAGACAAAATAATTGTCATCTGCCACAAATCAACTATTAATGGAAATCAACTATGATGTGTGGAAGAGATCAAAAACCCCAACCAAGTGCAACAACTCACTAAAGAATCATTATGGCTTACACATGCTATAGGGCTATGGACACACATTGTCGATAGTAAGAAACAAATATTGAAAGGACTAAAGAAGACCACTAATGACACACCATAGTGGTATATGCATAAACGATAAAAAATGAATCAACACGAAAATGAAAACACTCATATGTCTCAATAACAAGGGAAATGAAATCATTGTTTGGTGTTTGTTCAATGTATAATCATGTCCTCTTGAGCAACCATCATTGTTGCATGTGTTGTCATCGTCAATGTTTGCTACACCATATCTGTGTGAGTTAAGTTAATAATGACAATGTCCATCAAGGTTTGGAAGCCATCTTTGATGATAAGGATATCCATTTGTTATTGAATGTGGTGAAAGAAAGGTGGGAAACCTCTTTCTAAACATGTGCTCCATTTCCAAAATAATAGCTCCAACATTATCCCAAAGTGTATTGTGGGCTATTATACATTCACTATTGCAAGGGCACTGAAACAAATGGGTACTTAAATCATCAATGGTATGATCACATTAACACTGTGAAAGATGGGCAATTGTAGGATGTGGTAAGCCAAGACATGTATGGATTATAAAAAAATGAGTTGAAGATAAACGAACTACAAATGTGGTAGGATGAGTTAATACCAAGCGCTTGCCTTTGGACCAACACATGAGCAAAGACATGTTCACATGATATTTGAAAGAATGTTTACTAGAAGCAAGGCAAACTCTTGATCATGTAGGCGATTCGCAAAGAAGCTTGCAACTAGGGATAAGACTAAACCACTAAACTTTTAAAAGGTGGTACCTAAGAATGGACAACTTGGGGTAACATGGTTCAAATATCTTGTAGTGCCAGCTAGAAGAAGAAAATGTCAATTTCAACATGTAATCTTACATTCAAAAAAATAGGGCGATCATTTTGTTGGAAATGAATGACAAATGCAAAAATGATCAATGCCCAACATCCCAGGAATGCCTAAGGGTAGTAGTCCGAATTACAAAAGAAGTCAAACTTGCCCGGGAAAAAAAAAATAGTGGTTTAACCATAAGCTAGGTGACTAATAAAACCACCAAAAGAAGTTACACCAAATAACTTTTCCAATATAACCAAGGTATGAATATCGAACTTAACATAATATTACAAAATATTGTAGCTAAGGTGTTGGGCATAACACAACGAAAACATCGCAAAAGTTGCCTCAAGATCTACAAACATAAAGAGACTAGATGTCATCCCCATATTTTCATGAAGAACTTCAGCCATAGATGACTCAATGAATGATTAAATCCCATTAGTGCACCCAAAATATGAAAACCCGAATTGAGAGTAAAAAACGAAAATGAAGTGATATAGAGTGGTCCAACCCTTATGGAAACCAAGTTACACACTTCATTAACTATATTGAAAAGCATTATTGCAATTGTAAAAAAATAAGAACCACATCTAATGCAAGACATATTATATGCATATCATCTGCCAATAAAGGGAAAACACAAATACGGTGAATTATTGTTATAGGGCAAAGAATGCAAAGGTGAGCCAAAACAAACAACATTCCTCCCAATGGGTCCCCTTGTCATGAACCAAACTATTTCACACCTACCACGAGCCACCACACCAAACTAATGAGGACTAAAATGCTTTACGAAAATATCTTTAAATTAAATAGCCAATATGCCAACTACTAAACAATAAGTCACTCCACTGATCACAATGAAACATATGCTTCCAAATTGCTTCTCCAACGTTAGGAGGTGATATTTAAAATGGAACATGACCTTGAACAACATGTCCACATACCTTGAAAAAGAGGTCAAAACCACCCACAAAATCATTTAAGACAAACCAATTTCATAAAATTCATACACCAAATCTGAAAGGTTATTAGATGAAAGACGTGGTGAATGAGCCAAAGTAAAAATAAATGCCTCGTGATCTAAAATAACCTTTGAATCAAAATGAAAATCATCAATGAAAGAAAGAAAATCAACCTCGGCAAGTGGATAGAGAAAAAAAAGACTCTCGTCATCTCGTCAAATGGGGTTACATGTCTGCTCAAAACTAGTGCACATATTATTTTAACGTACTCCCCTACATAAGCAAGGGCTTATGTGTGACATAATCATGTTGATGGAAGTGGGATAGAATTTGGAATCAACTCTGAACATCTACAAGTTGTTGGAAAACTCTTGATGAGTACCAATGTCCTAAGTTAGTTCCATAATGTTTTGCCTATGGTGGAGAAGTTATTGAATATTGAACAATTTTTTCATTAAAACTTCATTTAAATCAAAACTATAAACTATAAAAGAATTTGGGTGCATTCTTGACATTATTGGAAAGCCTCAATGAGGAGGATTTAATGAGGATAATTTTAGACCTAAGTTGTGAGTGGTATTTAATTTTGAATAATTTTTTTATTGAAAATTCAATTAAACTACAAATTTGGTTTTGAAAGGAAAATTTAGTTGGGTTACCGGTTCACACTTGAGCCAAGGGCACAGGTTACACTAATTTTTCCCAAAGGTAAATAGTTTTAGCTGAACTTTGTTCGAAATTTTATTAGGAATCTCTGAAACGAAAGTTGCTGAAACTAAAGTTGTTGAGTTAAATAAATTTTTGTAGTGTGTTTTGAGGACATCGTGTTACAGTGCACAATTATTCCTTCTCCCCGCCTGCCCCCCAGCAGAAGGCTTCAAGGTGGGCTTTACAAGAAAAAAACACACACAAAGGCCCTGCCCCCCTCCCATCCCTTTGAAACTTGAATTGACTTTTATGTTGCATAGCCCGCCCACAAGTGCGAGCATTACCAAAATCAAGATTGCTCTTGCCTAGGACAGCCTCTTATTTCAACAATGCCCTCAGCCTCAAGCTTTACGTTACACAAAATATATTAAGAACAGTTACTGAAAAGCTCAGAAAGACCAGGTGTCATGGGGAAAAGAAAATTAAAATTAAAAAGCGGGCCGTCTTTATGCTCGGAAAATAATTCTTACAGTGATCATTATCTGCCTATGGAACAGTGTTCTTTTTTCGGCAATTTTGTGTGAATTTGAGGTTACCCAACATGACAATAATCCAGGAGAAGATTTAGCCAGATTGGGCTACAGGCTAAATGTGAAAGTAAAATTTGTAAAACATGGTTCTGTAGTTTTGGCTACCTACTTGAACCATGTATTGAAACCTGGCGATTTTTCTTAAATTTAGTACAATTTTGGCTATTGAAATTTTCAAAAAGCACATGATTTGAGCACTTTTTTATTTCTAAAATCGCATTTTGGCTATATATAGCCAGCCCCAAAAAAAGGCTGCAACTACTAGTATGAAGCTCTCTCCCACACTCTGAAAGCAAGCACCACTTTTTTTTTGTTGCCGGGAGAGCAAGTGTGTAGTGTGTACTCACTCTGCTGCAGGCGTCTTTTCCGCTCCCTCAGGCTGCTGATGCACGTTGCTATATTGTCTGGTTCGTCAGTTTGTCTGTTTTTAGTTTGCAACAGAGTAGTCATTCTTGCAAGTTTTGCAAATTTATTTGTGGTACAATATTTGTATTTAGATCTGTTTCTTGACGCCAAGTTACTAAATATTGGAGTTCCATTTGTTGTTCACAGAGAGATCGCGATTGCTTTTGGTTGGTTGCCTAGTTACGGATCTCAACCTGCAGCCCGCAGCTTTATACATCGTCATACTCGGAGGCAACTTCTTCTTCTTCAACTTGTTAACCTGTTTTTTCTCTCACCTCATGCATGCAGCTCATCACAGAGAGAACCTGATCTCGTTATGTTGTAAAAGAGTGAGTGACGTAGACTTCATGAGACCTGTCTGACCATCGCGGTCTCCTTTTTGGAAGTTGATCATGTTGCGTGCTTAGTTTAGCCTTCAACGTCTTTTGCAAGTGGAACAGAAAATGCAAGAAAGATCTGAAAGCTCTTAGACATGAAAGATTAGAGCGCAAGGATCTGTTGTCGTGTATTGGTCACAACGTCGTAGACTACATGCATTTTGGCCGGCCTTCAGATCGTGCTTGATCCGGTTTGCGAGCAATATGTCGGGGACCAAGAACAAGATCCGGGGACTGATAAGGAAGTGGCAAAGCTTTGCACACCCGGAGCGAGCGTACAGTCCTATGGAATCGAGTAATATGATGAGGAAAACAAGAAGCTCTACATGGGAGAAGGCGGAGGCGGCCATGAGGATTGAGGAGGAGGTGGAGTCTAGAGACCAATATAGCCAGTCGGAGACTTCATCTGCTGCATCTAATAGTCCTGGCGACGTTCCTGAGGGTTTTCTTGCTGTGTACGTGGGAAAAGAGAAGCGCCGCTTCGTGATTGGAACGCACTTCCTGAACCATACACTGTTTAGAGGATTGGTAGAGACAAGTGCAACCGGTGAGGCTGAGGATTCTTCTTCATGCGCCGCCGGCAATGTCGATGGTCAAGCCGGAGCTGAACTTCATATCGCATGCGAAGTCGTGCTATTTGAGCATTTGTTATGGTTACTGGGAAACGATGAGTCTTGTGCATCATGGCAGATGGAAGTTGATGAGTTACTGGACTTTTACAAGTACTGAGGTCTAGAAGCTCTGTTTCTTCTTCTTCCTGTGCCAAGGATTGCAGGAAGCTGAGATCAGGTTATTGCCATATTGCACCATGCATGAGTTGCGCACAACGCGAAGTGGCTGGTCTATTTACCGTCCGCCTTTCCACTTCAGCAGGAACACACGGACTGAGGTTAATCTTCCGCTCAATTTTGAAGACAATGATTCTCCACAATGTCATCTTATACGATGCAACGCGTTTTTCTTGATCGGGAAGGATGTTGGCCTGCATTTGAGGTCATATCCATGAGCGGCAAGGCCAACACGATACCAATTATCGGCCGGAGGGATATCTAATCGGCTTGCTCTTCCTGAATTTGTACGGGATGGTACAAGGATTTGTCATCTGCAGCCAGCTACGTTACAAGTCCGATTCTTTTTTTTAAAACTTGTAGACGGCAAGAAATAGGGTACAAAGCAAGAGGTACAAGTACACATCTCAGAATTGATCAGAAGCTCAATTTCTGTCTGTTATGTTGTTTTCCATGCCTCGCATTCTGAACTGTACAGGGGGATGTTTTCACGTATTTCCTAAATTGACCACAAATTTCGAGAAGGTAATAATAAAAAGGTCCTTGAAACTCTACAAAACATATGTCTGTTTGTATAGCAGAAGGTTCTAGCTTTAAAACCTTCTGGATTTGAGGCTCCCATCAATAGGTCAACAGGCCGAGTGGAGGGGGCTGGCCAAAAATCTGGAAGGGTCTAAAGCAAGACCCTTGACATGCTTAAAGAATAGCTCGAATTGTTTTAGTCTTTTCTTTAAAACAGGAACTTCCGAAATTTGAAATGCCCGGTTCACAGCTTGGTGGGTGGGGACCTTCTGGACTTTGGAACTTGCCTTGACTTCTTCTGCCTGGTGAGCATCCCCAAAATACGCTGGAAAGAATAGGGCAGTTCTTTAAGTCAGTGTTTTGCAGCAAAGATCATCCTCCTAAATATAACCCACCAAGGATATTTCCATGATCTGTCTGGAATTGTGCATCCATGCTCATTCTTCTTCCCTCATTTGGTTACATTTCTCATTCCAGCAAGAACTTGCAGTTGAGAAAGGCTGAAAGTTTTCAACAAACAACCCTTCCCTACAGAAGATTTGAGGAAGTAAGCCCACTCTTAGTTTGCCTTCCTCTATTAGCAACCTCAATAGGCCTGGGTCCCGATTTCCCAAATTTCTGTCACCATATTTAGCAGAGTTTACCATGGAGTCTCATGTTGTAAGAATACACCTTTTTCAAACGGACTCAGTGGGCTGGGCCAAGATTGATATGAGTTCCAACCAAAAGGTCATCAATTTCTGATCTTAAACCATACCCAAACATCCTAACATCACCAACTACAAAACAGGAGCAAGCCAATGAAGCCCCCCCACCCCCCCCCCAACTGCCATAGCTAGTGAGTATCATCTGCACCATGCAAACACCAAAGACAAACATCTCTCCAAAACCTCAATAGAAAACACCCACAGTCTGACAACATCGATCACAAGGTAGAGTCTGATGTGTGCACAATTCTATTTCTATCACAAGAGTCTGTCCCAGTACAAACTGCATCTAATGACAGCCTTTTCTTTTGGGAGGTTGTTTTGCTAATTCACTTACACTATCATGTAAATGGAATAATATCTACTGATGGTCTTTGGAATTTGCAAAATCACATCATTTCCAAGAGACTCTCTCTCTCTCTCACAGCTACTCAATATATATCTTAATCTCACAACTCTTGTTCGAGTAGTATCACATAGGGTGTTTGAAACTGTTTTCAGCAAACCCTTTGAATATTTCTTGAGCTTGCAATTCTTATCCGAATAGAGGCACCTACCTTACAGGCATCCAAGTCTCGCCTCTTTTACACAACTGTTGTGGAGATGTGTTAACAAGTGCTGGGATGGATGCTCAGATCCTTGACAACAGAATGAAAAAACATGTGGTAACCCCAGATCTGGGCTGCTCCCTGATACAACAACCTCAATACCTCCTGCAATAGACGTTCAATCATAATTGTGCTCGATTCAATCAAATGTTACATGTCTGTGAATTACAAGAATGCGAGTGAGATTGACTGTTATGTTAAGATAATATCAGCTTTGCACACATGAGCCAAGAGCTGAAGTCTTTTTTTCATGGACTTCATGCTGTGATCAGTGACCCCATAGCTGTGCTGCCAGTCTTTTAAACAGATTGAAATCTGAGCTCCGACTCATGTCCCACTGACAACCTCATTCTTTTATCTGTTGGTGAGTCCATGGATCAATCCATGAGCATTTGACGCAGTTACTTGCGGCATATTCACAGGGCAGAATAAGATCCCTACTCTCAGACAAGCTGACCCACGCCTCAGTGCTGCAAGAGTTGATCAATATCTTGCAAGCTATTGGAGGATGCAAAGAGCAGCTACTCCTTCACCTCCTTGCTTGTTTGCAGAACAAGAGCAAGCAGAAATTGAGTCTCATTAGAGACAGTTGCTTCTTGAATGGTACATTTACACAATTTCTTTCTTGAAGGGGCTTGAGTCACTCAGCAATTGCAATGCCATCTTTGTCTGCAAAAGCATCACAAGGAACAAATGAGATAAGCATCATCATCAAACTGCCAAAGTCATCTGCTAGAAATGATGTGAAACAAGTATGTATCAGAAGTCTTCCTACATGCTCAAAGTACAGAACCTAACTTGTATAGTTTCACGTTGCAGGAAACTGGAGATAGCATCCCGGAAGTCAGGATCTGGAATATAATGTGCACTGTAAGTCGCTGTAGGCAAGTAGCCTCGCTGAATCTTGTGCTCACCCTGTGCCCCTGCTTCCACTGTCTTGAGCCCCCACTCAATTGCTGCCTCAATCGCCTGCCAGAGATTCAATGTGCAGTAGATACATTTACACTCAATTCTCATCCCAGCATACAGATCCATCTGCAGGAATGTCCTCACCAAAGATGAAGAAAAGAAAAAATGTGTAGGAGAAGAACCTGGTAGTAGCAGGCTTCAAAGTGAAGTGCGTGATAATGTGCTTCATTTGAGCAGCCCCAGTTGCGTCCAAATAGGGTATCCCCACCAATCAAGTTAAGAGCACCTGCTACAAGCTTGCCATTCTCTTCAGCAATGACAAGGAGCACACGGTCCCCCATGCGTGACCCCATCAAGTGGAAGAACTCCCGTGTTAGGTATGCCTGACCCCACCTAGGCCCCTCCCCTTGTTCATGGGTTCTTGCAACAGAATTGACTCACACAGAACTAGTCAAAAGCCTCAAGCTTTTGAGCACAGCTAACAGTTTAACATGGAGGCTCTTGGATAAGTGCCTTGTTTACAGTTTAACAACCACAGATGGGTATACTGTCAGTAATCTTTAAAAGATAGTTCAAGGATAATGACTTAAGGCTGTAGTATTCACAGTACAATACAGTAGGGCAGCAAAAGAGGACAAGAAGATTACTTATTGTCTGTTGTATTCCTGTAGAATTTGTAGAAGGCATCCCAGTGCCATGGCTGCAGGGGTATCAGCAAGAGAGGAGTCAGAAGCATTTTAACTCTTAAGAAAAGCCTGCTTGTTGATTGAAAAACAGCTCCCTCTCTACACCCTTGCACAAATCCCATCCTCCATACCTTGATATCATCCCCTCGTAGTCGCTTCAGTTGGAGGTTTTGTGCTTGAACCTGCAGCAAATGAAATGCATTGGCCTCAGAGTGTTCTGCATTATGCAGCACTCTGCAGATCTGTAAAGTTTTATATTCAGAGTTTGAAACCCAAGTTAACCATCAGTCCAATTTCAAGTTTCCAGGTTCAAATAGTGTCAGAAGCACCCAGTTCAAGGTCCATGTAATGTGCAATCCCTGACTTAGCAAATGGTAGAATGCATGCAAATGATCATGGTGCTCATGCCAACCTTTTTACGCTCCTGACGGATGTTTTTCCTTTTGCTCTGCTTCAAATCCATGAGGAAGTCATCAAAACTGCAAAGAAGCAACCAAAACTGTGAGTTATCCTCCAAAATTCAATGAGAACTCCACTCTATCAAAAGTTTCTGGAATGGAATCCCCTACAATCTGCCAGAGATTCCCATCTTTATCACTCAATGAAAACATACCTGCCATAGTTGCAGTTCTTCCAGTGATATTGCATTCCAATTCTTTGTAAGTAGCCAAGCTGTCCAACTCTATCCCACTCTTGTTTCGTTGGAAATGTGATATGTACTGATGATGCACCCATCTGTTACAGGAAACGTTACTGCAATCACATGGAAATCTTCCCTGTGGAGGTCATGTATGAGCTACAGTCTTGGATAAACACAAAAGAAAGTAAGAAGCTCCTATGCATTTGCACCCCCATACTGGCCTTAAAGTGCAAGAAGCAGCAAAGAGAAACCCAATAGCAAATCTGAACACATACTTGGCCTGTGAGTTGCTGCATGCACTTGCAAAGTCCGTCAAAGACCTGATCATGGAAAGGACCATTTCGCACCAACATGCGCGGGCCTGTTGCAGGTGTGAAAGGCACACATGACTGAAGCTTTGGGTAGTAGGCTCCACCATACCGATAAAAAGCATTTGCCCATGAATGGTCAAATACATACTCCCCATATGAGTGGCTGCAAGATTCATGATTCAAGCTACTCAGCACTGAATATACTTGGACAAGACTGACAGCAAGCAGAGGTGCATTTCAAGACTGGACAAATTTCCTTCTTCCCTGCTCATACAAGAACATAGAGTTCAGATGTGACCTTTTCAGATACAATGGAACAACTCCAAGAATCGAACCATCACCATGCCTTGCAACCAGGTGCTGTGGCAACCAACCCTCCTCCTGCAGGGGATCACAATCATCCATCCTTCAGCAACAGCTCAAGAGTTTCCATGGCACATCTTTTGGTACCAAACCAACAAGAACTCTAAGTGCCCCTCCATCATCCTCCCTTCAGTACAACGAGCTCTCATTTTTGTGCAGGTCACTTATCCATAGATGCCTGAGCAGACACATAAGAAGAAGGGGATGGGAACTGACTGGCACTGCACTTTTGCTGTCTTCAAGGCTTGACAAGAAGGCATGTGTAATGAAAGGGTTTGCTGATTCAGGTCCTGTGGAATCAAGTGCACATGCATCCCAATGGTCTGCTGGGATCTGTGATATAGATGATATTACAGACACTGTTAATGTAAGTGGCAGTTCCACAACAGTTGCCGTTTCTTTCTCTTGTTTAACCTGCATGCATACATACACCATGTCAACGGATCCAGAGGCTCGGAGCCTTCAAAGAATTGAGCAACACAATTGAAGAAAATAGATGATGAGGACCACCAAAAATGACTTTGATTTCAAAATTCCTTGCCCTACAGTGCAGCTTGAGATTCAGCAAGATATTCTGAAAATATTATAAAGGGTAGTGAGGAAAGGTGCTTGTGGGCTTACCTGAGAGAAATCCTCTGCAGAGATTATAATATCACGGTGTGGGCGTGGTGGTGCCACCCGCTTGCTTCGTTCCTGACCCCAAAAAATTGCCTGCACAGCTACTCCCTTCCTTTCCCTCCTTCTGCGCGTTATAAACCCCTGCAGAAACCATGTTAAAACCTCTTAAGTCCACCTGAGACCATAGATGCAAGAATGATCTCTCACCAGTTGTGTAGCTCTCTCACACACAGCTCCAGAGTCCAAATCAAGAGCTGCAAATATCTCTGATTGGTGACCACCCATTTACTCAATTGTGGTCACATTTCTCTGGCAATTGCAAAGATCCACAGAGTTGTGCTGAAAACTCCAAATCCCAACAAGCAGCAGAGCTGATGACCTAAACTAGAGAGACCATTTTTTCTTCTTTTTCTTACTTAAAGAGCATCAATATGTTCTTGACACCCATGCAAGAAGCACATACCTAACGAACCAATCATGCTTGTACAGCTGAACAACTACCTCATGATCCACACCCCATGACCCACATACCTACTCTTCCCAAAAACAATATTGCAACCCTCAAAATTGTAAATTTCGAGACTCAAATCCAGGCAGCAAGAAAGCGCAAGAATGCAAGTGGGGTTCTTTTTCTTTTTCCTTGTTCTCTTTTCTTTTTTGCTGTTCAGACGGAGCCCAATTGGGGTGTGAGCTTACGATTGGGGAAAAAACCCAAGGCAATGAATGCGGAGCAGCAAAGCGAGATTCGGGGGCACTTGGGTGCGTGGAGAGGCGGCGAGAGAGGGTGAAGAAAAAAGGGGCGGAGCAGGTCATGATGTCCATGACTGCCATCGCCACTTCCTTCTCGTCCCCGCTTCCTCTCGCTCTCTTGTTTCCTTCTTCTACTTCACCTGTCTTTCAAATGTTCCTTCAATGCAAATCTTCTTCAACTCTCTTCAAGTTTTTTCCCGAGCTCTGAATCAAGCAAGGACTTGCTGGTTTTTGTTGCGCTGGTTTTGTCTGTTGTTTTTTATGAGGGTTTGATGCTTTTACAGTACTTTCACTAGTGTTTCTTTTATTGTTGGCCTTGCATTGTAAGGCAGGGATATTGTGTTCAGAATTATTATAGAGTGTAGTAGCTTCAAGGGATTTTGCCCCCTAAAAACTAGGTGGAATGATTCATCCTAATTTGATTATAAAAAACTTCACATTCATCTTTTGACATTTTGTTGGGCCCGGCCCCCACAGGGACTATGGCATTGGATCCAACTTTTGGAAGTTTACCTTATTAGAATCAGTTTCACATTAGGTGAATCGGTTCCTCTGTGAAACTGTTTAGACTGTTTAGATTGGAACGGATTTTTTTGGTGTTCAGAGTGTGGACACAGTAGGTAGATGTAAAACAATTTATCTATTGGCAGGGCCAGCATGTTTGTGATGCCTTGTTTTCTTTGCCACCTTCTCAAATGTGCACCCAGTCCCAAATGACTTTGTCACCAATCCATAACTCACAAAACTAAATATGAAACTACTTTCTTCAAAAATGGTTATGGCACTCATGATACACAAAAATTTATGTAATTCTTTCAAAATGTGACAATGTGATTGAAACATTCAAATATGCATGTGATGACAAATCTTTTTATTCTTTTTGAAATTTTTTACAAATGTGAAAAATTTAATGTGAGAGAATAGTTGATTTCTTTTTAGAGGAAAAAATCATTAAATTTGCAAAAAATTAAAAATCATGTTACAACATTTTCTTATTGGTTTTGCTTTGGTATCAACTTTTTTAATGTTTAGATAGGTTCCTTGAACATGTCATCATTTAATGTGAGATCCCTTTTGGGTTCCTCATGACTAACGTGATGTTAAAAAAAAATTTAAAGTCATGACAATTTTTCTTTTACAACAACAGGATGATGTACATTAAAATAGATATTTTATTTTATTTTCCCTGGTTATGACCAATTTATCATGCAATATCAATTGTTGATATTAAATTAATGACAGAGCCAATGTGTATAACACACCTTTTTGTTTTAAAGGGTCTTGTTTGTGCCACACATCTACTCCACCCCTCCTTGTGTTCAAGCAAATTTCTCATTTGTTGTCAAGTGGCCTGGATTCATGGCCCACAATGAGCCAATGAATCTGCCCAACTTTTGTTCATGCCCTGGTGTTGGATTTAAAGTTTTCAACATGTTCTGATTGAGTCTTAATGGGTTCACAACATGTTCTCAACGTGTCCCTCATATCTCCTCACATTATCCCATATCCTTTGCCTTGAGTTTTATTCTTGTAACCTATATACTGTAGATCTAATGCCCTGGACATTTCAATTCATGATAATTGAATAATTAATGAATCTTGAGGATTTCAATTCGACAAGTGGTATATTTTCAAATATTTCATCATATTCTTCAGTTTGTAACTAGTTGTGAGAACCCCCAAAAGTTAAACTTGTTTCCTTTTGTGATGAGCATCTTTGACTTGCTCATCCCAAAAATTTGTATACATGAGTAAATTTTGAATATTCTTTCATCAATTTGTCTTCTAATTTAATTGAATCATAATTCAGTTGTTGAATTGAATTGAATTAAAATTTTGTTCAATACGTTTGAATTCAATTCAACTTTGGAATCCACACTCTTGCTATGACAATTAATTGAATAAAAAATTGAATTAATTTTGTGAAAAGTAAATTCCATTTAATCAAAAATGTTGAACACAAATTTGATTGGATTGGATTCAAATTCAAATTCAAATGGCAATCACTCATAATACATAACAACACAAAGCCCAAGTTAATATGAGTCACAATATACTACCTAGGGTAACATATGCAAAGGGTAATGAATAATGACTCTCATGGTTGGCCTCAAGCCAGCCATTGATTCATGGATGGCGAGAGCACCTTGCTTCAATTTACAAGGAAGAAGTCAGACATTATCTACCTTGACATAGTCCCTTGAGTGATGAAAGCTTCCTTTTAGTCCAGCACACACCTTTCATTGCCATATAAACCTGCCCTAATTTTTGCAGTGTATTTTTACAACTATTCATGACAACAACTATGTTCCAAAGATCTTATGAAATGGAAGAAATCTTCTTCTGCTGTGGAAGAGCATATCCTCTGAAAATTGGTGCAGGTTTTTGGGCTGGACAAGGGTAATGACCAGAGGCCATTCCTTGTTTTTTCTGTGCCTGTCACTTGGTGAAGTAGCCCTACTCATCTTCTCCTATACATACTTTTAGGCCCTGTTTCTGTTTGGTTTTGGTTCTTTCAAAAACCTCAAGGAACCGGCGGTTTTCAAGAAAGAACCGACGAAGAACTGCTGGTTCCTTGGTCGGTTCTTTGCTTTTTACTTTTGATTTGAAAACCACGGTTATATTCCAGAATCGGTTCTTTGAAATTTTGAGAACCGACAGGTAAGTGGATATGTACCCGGGAGGATCACCAGAGGGTATCTGTCCCTCATTCTAATAACCGCCCAACACTGCTTTAGACCTTCTTAAAGACTGATTAGCCGATTCTGGCTGATAGAAAGTGAGGTGAATGCGCGTGTTACAAGCCAGAATCGGCCCTAGCTGGCACGCTTTCTAGTACAGAACCTAGGGTTTGTGAAAATTAGGTCTTGTTGGTACGTCTCCCAGGAAATTAGGGTTTGATGCTCAGAAGGAATAGAAAGGGTCACCAACGTTCTGAATTCTCATGGAATGTGGTTTTTGTGTTTTACAGGAATCTCACCAGATCGTCGACGTAAGGATTTTGGTTGTATTGATTCGGGAGCAACTACTCGTCTGCATTGGTTTTTATGGTTCTGTGTTCAGGTTCTTCTTCTCTTAGAAACCAAGTTCTGTTCTAAGTGGGAAAAATAATAGATGGGTTTCTGCGTATCACACATGCCGTCTCTCGGAGATCGATTGACGAGTTGGTAGAATTTTTTACGATTTTATCCTTTTTTCTGGTGATCGCATGTTTTTCTAGGGTTCAGATTGTCGGGTTTGTCTTAAAGAAATTTGAGTAGCAGGGCAAGGAGGTGTGCTTGCTTTGTCAAGAGGAGCAATTTTATTTGTACTCGAAAATGTCAGACCCCGAACTCTTGAATTCGGGGGCATTTTGTCTCCTTGAACAGAGGCCTCCGGAGGTTGGAGACGTATGGAAGCTATCAATTCTGCAGTTCGTGGCAGTTGGGGTGGGCTGTTTGGCTTTGGGCTATTGGGTTGGGAAAAAGAGGAGCGCACTCCGGCATCTTCCTCTTTCTCTCGAGAAACCTAAGTACCATGGCAAGGAACAGACGCATGATGTAGAGAAACTCGCTGAAAAATTCGAGGACTTCAAAATGGTGAGTTTTCAGCTTTACATTCCAGGATTAGGGTTAGGGCTCAGGGTTTGGTGCACATTTTCCTTTCGCAAGAAGTTCGAATTCCTTTTCCATTTCCGTGGTAGCAGGAGGGATCCATAGTCTGGGTAGCTATGTGACTGCTGAGGGTTCTCATTGTCCTGAAAATTTTCACAGAAGGTATTGAGCATTTTTCTGGAGGCTCAATTTTGGTGTGCATGTGATATTGGTATTGAGAGCAGTGGATTTTGCTTCTTTGGGCATTGACCAAATTTGCTGGTGTGATGATGACAGGTTTTGGTAGTTAGAAATGACTTGAAAATGGGCAAGGGCAAAGTGGCTGCACAATGCAGGTCCATTAGTCTGCTCCTTTCTCCAATATATAGATGTCCTTTTGTTCCCCATTTGTTTAGTAGCAACTTCTTGGTCTGCATGCAGGAGAGATTATTTAACTTGCCCTGCCATATTCCTTCAAGTTAGGTCAGATAGGTGCTGTCATTTGCTTCATCTAGCAGTGTGGGATGGTAATGGAAGTTGAAGGAACCCCATTCTAAGATCATTCCAACTGTAGCCCCAAAAATCAAGTCCAGGACACACAATGTATGAGGAAATGGGGTTCTAGGTCCCTGAAGTCTTTGTTGTACACCTGAGAAGGCAGTAGAATTGAAGTGGTTTGGAAGGTAAGATCCCTCATGTCTCCTGTTCCACTCTGGTTAAATACCAGCTAGAAAGAGATGCTTCTGTTCAGATCTTATCCTCTACCATCATTTCCCATGGCATCTTGTTTTGATTAGCTTACTTTTCTTTGTTCCTTGATATATTGCAGTCATGCTACACTGGGCTTGTATAAGAAGGTATTTCACCGGGCCCCAAAGGCTCTTCAAAGGTGAGTGCCTGACATCTTTCTCTCCCTTCTTTCTGCTGTCCCTTTGCCAAATGTAACACTCAGTTTATTGTCACAAGGATAGCAAGTGCATTTTATGGTCCATCTCTTTTTTGTTTCTTCACACACATTTGTCTGCTTTCATGCTTTATCTCTTTTTTCTGGATTTTTGTGGGAAGAAAAGATGGGAGATGTGCTCGCAAGTCAAGGTGGTCACAAAAGTTGAGAGTGAGGAGGAGATGCTATCTCTACAGGTTTATTTTTGCCTCACTTCATGATAAATGACAAAGAGTAGTGTTTTATGTGTTTTACCATGTGGTCCTGGTAATACGTATTGTCCCAATGGTTCTTTTACTCTTCATTGATTCAGCCCCACAAGGAAGCTAAGGGTTCATGATGTTGTTTATATGTTCTTGTTGAATGTTATAAGGGCCCTGGGTTTATGGGTGCAGGGTTTCTGGACAGGGTGCCTACTGCTGCTCTGAGCTTGGGGTTTGCAATTGTAGATTGTAGGGACCAGGTGTCATATTCTGTTGTATTCTGCAGTTGAGGTAGATTCCACCTGATCTTCTGTGCATGTGGTGAAAAGCAGAACAGAGCAAAATCAATGAAATTACCATGCCATATCACCATTGATGCTGGACGCACTCAAATTGCTCCTAGTATGTAACCTTCCCCTTTTGCTGTGCTTCAGTGGACTTTTTGCCTTGATGAGGTGTGATGCTCAGGCACATTGCCACCACAAAGGAGATTTCTAAATGTCTTCATTGAACCATTTTTACTGCATGTCATTTCTGATAGGATGCCACTTTTGTTCTTTTTTTCTGCAGATTCAAGGACTGTGATGGCCATCTTGGGTAATTGGACCCATGACTCTTGGCCCTGTGCATTTGCAGAATACAATGCATTTGAGTTTCTTTGACCTTTCCTCCCTTTGATTGGTGGTTATGTAGGTTCTTTTTCTTGAATATTGTTGATCAGAGGTGTGAGTGAATAAATATTGAAATTTTGCTTATATTCTTGTTTTGCTACAGGGCCCAGCCATTTGGTGGATGAAGTTACAGGCAGTTTGAAGCTTTTGTGAAGCACACCCAATCAGAAGCACTCATCTGCCTCACAGTCCATGTAAGCAAGTGAGACTGTAGACAGTAGGTACCTAACTGCTACAATGCTTGCATATGATTTTGTTTCATTGGAAGGTACAAATGTGACCTGAATTGCTATTCATGCCTTTTATAAAATATAAGAGTGGACAGTGGTTTCAGGGTAAGGCTTTTTCATCAAAGTGAAAGCTTACTGCTCAGAGATTTTGAAACCAAGCTCATGTGAGGGGGATTTGTGAGACATTTGGATACCCAAAACAGAATTCCAAATTGTGTAATTATATGTGGAATGGTGTGCATGTTTCTAGTAATCCCCCAGATTACATGGAGCCTGCATTGTGTGGGCCCATGCAGAACTGCAACTTCAAGTATCACTTGATATTTCTAAGCCCAATTTCAGCACTGGTACAGATTAGAGAAGTTGGTACAATTTGTGAAATTGTCTAATCAGTAGTGACAGCTGGTACTAACTTTGCATATATGCAGTTTGTAAGTCTAGTAGATCTCTTATTACTACCTAGATACCAATTTTTTTGGTGGTGAAAACATGCTTCATCAGCATTCATTTTATTGCAAAAGAGATTCTATTAAAGTGTGCAAGTGCAATAATTGACCACACCCAAAATCTCTCCATAAATGGCATGAATACTTAAAAAGTGACTTATTGCTTTAAGGGGACAAGCAAAATTGAGAATAAAACGAAAAGCCTCCATTGTGAAATTTGAGAAACTGGATTGTCCTTGAGGAAACTGTTGATAGGTTATAACCATCCATCTCTACACTCTTCATGGCTAACAAAAACGAGTACCCAAATTGGAACATAGTAGCCCCTGAATGAGGCCTTGCTTTCAACATTCTTGGCCACCCTTCACGTACTTCACAGTACACATCACCAAAAATCTACCCTGAAACACAGAATGGGCAGATCAAGATGGTTAGCAGATCCAAAGATCTTGGGTCCAGTGCCATTTTCAGTAAACCAGAATATCTCATCAGATTTATATCTGATGAAAGCAGTCAATGCAGAATTTCAAGTCTGATACACTCTGTTGAGGCACTGTGTAACTGGATGTGTAACTACTGGGCTGTCTGTAGCTGAATCAACTAATAAATGGTCAATTCATCCTAAATGTCTAAATCCAGGACAAGATCAAAAAGGTTGAGAAATGCTGAATTGGTTTTTCCCTACAAGCCTTGGAGCATCTCTTCAAGCTCTTGAAAACCACGAGATACAGGCTCTACATCAGCCAGTGGCAAGGCCAGCCTTTTGACATCTGTTGTATACCTGAAAACAAAACGAAAAATATAATATCAGTATCTACATATACCCTCCTCCCATCAATGAGAATTCAGCCTTGAGGCCAGCACAAATGAGTCAAGAGACACAAATTTTAGGACAAGTTCCATGTCAGTTTAAGACTCAATCCCTTGGCCACTGCTTAGAACAGTGTGTTTACAAATGAATGTCGCATCAACTCCATCAGGTTTGAGAATAAAATATCATTACACCTTCTGACCAACTATTATGGTCAATGTCTACTAAGGATTGCATAGATGAATGTGCAGTGATGCTGAAACCTGGCCTGACATACTTACCGATTCGCTGTAGTCGCTAATTTGTCACGCATCCCCTGATTGCTTAAACTCTGGTCTGATTGGCCAAATAAGAGTGGGCCACCTGCCATACTTGTCCCCATCCTTTGAGAAAGTGTTGACATCACCCATTCCCTCATCACTGTCAGGACAGAACGAAGGATACGAAGTCTCAGTGATGGTTTTGGTAAGATGGCTCCACTTGCTAAAACACGGTCATAGTTCCTTTGCACCGGCTCTGCTGCTCCCTTGCATGCAGCTAATAGTGAACGTGGAACATCCTCATCTCCCACCACCTCCAGCCCTGCAATCATTCTATCCTGTTTAACACAAGCATTCAAAATTATGAATGAGAGATTTACATACAGTGAGAATTACATCCCCATGAATTTGATCTAAATCTGATTTGGTCAATTTGATATCTGAAGATAGGACACTACTTTCAAATGACTTTTTCAAAAACAAATTGAAGAGTGCTAGGTTTGCAGCTTAGATGAAAAAAAGAGTTGAAGGAAAATGGGGAAAAAGAAAATACATGAGCAGCTATTTCAAGTTGAAGGCAAATAGTGTGGATCGGCATGCTCCCACCATCACTAGGATAGAACTGAGGACCCAATCTGCGTACAACTGTACAAGCCTCAGCCACCCCTCCAGCAGCCAAGGCCTGGTCCAATACACGTGCCCAAGTCTCCCGCATCACACTGTTCTCTGCATCCCCTGTGTAATTTGAAAAATGAAGAATCTCCAAACACACCTGTAACCAAGGACCACTATGTTTTCAATACTGCAGGCCTTTCAGACACAATATCTTCTTTCACTCATCAAACATAAATGACCAGCCAGCTGAGCTTGTTTCTCTTGCCTGTGAGGGGATTGTAAATCATGTTGAAACAAATGAAAATCCAATCTTATTCAACAGACCCAATAAAATCAGGTCTGTGTGATTCAATGCTGATCAAACAGAGCCTAAGTTTGACCTAGACTAGGACCAGACATAACTCACAACACATAAACTGGAGCTAAACAGCAAAAGCAAGATATGCAAGTGAATAGGCTAGAGTTGTGTGATGACTCAAAGGGTAAAATTACCCACCTCCCAGAGTTCAAACTTCACAGCATAGTCATTATAAAGTTGTGTGATACTCTTTAACTCAGTCCCAAGCTCCTGAGCCTTTTCCTTAGCTACAAGAGATCGAATATCCTCAGAAGATGCCTCTGGACCTCTAAACCTGTCTTCTTCCATGTAAGTTTGTAACCCATTGGCAGCTGAAGCATCTTGTGGTGCACTTGGATGTTTTGCTGCAATCTGGTTAAGGACACCCCGGATCTTGAGTTGAAATCGGACAACTGCAAGTTTTGCCTCAAGGAGCTCCAGTAATCCACTATCTGACAGGTCCGAGGAGAGGCCTAAACCACCAGATGCCTGGCTACTGCTTCTTGCTTGCAACACAGCTTTACTAAGATATTCATATCTGCAAAAGCAGCAGTTATTCTTTAAAGAACTAGCAATACAGCCAAAAACATGTTTCAAACATCTTTGGTTTGCCTTGCACCCAAAGTCATAAATTAGTGTAAAGTGTGATCAATATACCGTTGTTCAAGTGTGATCTCAGGGGCACCTTCAATTTGTCTCCGTTCAGCAAGTCGCAGAAATACATGTGCTGCAAGTGCATGTTGCCGTCTGTAAACATACAACTGTGCCAAAAGTTCCAAGTATCTTGATTCCTCCCCTGAGATTGGCTGACGCAGGTGACTGCCATCTGGTGTGCTTGAGAGCTTTGGTGACCTCAAGGTGTTGTTTGCCACCTGACTCGCCTGAAGGTGATCCCAACAGCAACAAATCAATCAGTTCTTGCTTCCATTTGACTATGCACTCAACTTGTTCAATACCAGAATTGAAGTATTGAGTTGTCCAAAAAGTGAACACATTTACAGTAAAAGCTCAAATGGGTAGGAAAAATGATTACTTTGGTTGTCTGGTAGTTGCCAGCTCTTTGCAAGAAGGGTACTAAATCTGGGCCCCCCAGCTCTAAAAGCTCCTGTGAGAGACCAAGTTCCATCATGGTCTGGTATAAATATTCATGGAAGGCAGTGTCAGGCCAACGCACACTGAGCTGTACGATTTGGCGAATGTAAGACCCTCTTGCTGCCTCATCTAGCAGTAACCTAGCCCCAGGAATAGAAGGGGTTGAAAATGAAACTTTCGAGCCATGCCCATTTTCAGTGACGGACTGGCCTTTCAGGGAGTGGAGAGCATTGATAACCACATCATAACATTGCCGCCTTGCTGCAAGTGCTGCCATCTGCTGGCCTTCTCCAACACTCTTGTTGAAAGCATCCTCTGCAGGGTCTACTGCTTGAGCCTTCCTTAGAGGGAGCTCCACCACTGCTTCATAAAACCTGTGAAAGACAGCACAAAGCTCAAGTTTCTCCTTGGGTCCATGTATATTATTACATTTTCAAACACATGATCATTATAGTTTCTCTCTGTTGGCTTTCAAAGTTCTTACTGAAGTTGATAAAGCATGTTATCTTTGGTTCCTTCATATGGGGTTACCGGTTTAGGGGTTTAGGGTAGCCAGTAGAGCCAGTAGTTCTCACCGAATGTCCTCAAAACGCTTGCAGACACTCAAAAGGTCAGCAGTTTCTGGCACTTTGTTTAGAAGTTCAAGAGCCTCTCTAGCAAGTCTTTCTCTTTCTTCAGAATCAGAGGTGCTTGCAGCCCTTTCCAAACACTCCACAGCCTGATAGAACTTGTAGTCTGACTCATTGTAATAACTTGGACACCCCTCCCTCAACTTCATGCTGATATCATCCACTGTGCCTCTGCCATTCGGCGCTACATGATACTGTAGATTCAAAGTGACAAATAAAGTCACTGGCCTTTTGACAAACAACTGAAAACATCTGCTAAGAACCAAAGCTGATTGTGCACCATCAGAATTGAAAACAAGACTAGGAAATAGTTGCACGTGTGGATACCTCCATAAGTGCTGCAACGAGTCGAGTTGCAATTTGTTCCCCTTCAGAAGATGAGACCAGCTGTTGAAAAGTCAAATGTACCAACTGGTTGCTCTGCACTTGGTCAAGGCTCTGGGCCAATCGGGTAATATGGTGGTACTGCAGTACCTGAAGAAGTCTGAGAGCCTCTGCAGACCTTCTCAGTAGCCGTCGTATGCATTCCATGCCTCGGACCTGAGTCATTCCAAACCAAGAGACAATTCCATCAGGTTTGTTGTTCTCCACCTAAAAATTTTACTGTAGATTGCCAACTTCAAAGCAGATAATACCTGTACATACTGTAATGTGAATATGAGACCTCCAGCTGACTAAGCTACAAAGAGTAACTAAACTTCAATAAAAAATATTCAATGGATGTAAGGCACATAACCTTTCCTCCAGACAACAAGAACAATTGGACAGTGTTCAGTTCAATTTGCTTTCACAATGCTTCAATACCTAGAAAAGATGCAAAAATAAACCCTAAACTCTAAAATCCTAAAGCATCTAAAAGGTAGACTCAGCCAGGAGGCAGTTCAATAACCTCCATAGCTGCTAGCTCAGAAGGGCTGTATGGCACACGTTGTCGCTTGGGCAAAGAACTTGGAGCACTGCCCTGGTAATCTCTGGCCTTATGTACTTGAGGAGTCTCAAAACCTCCCATCCCACTCTTTCCATGTTCTGCTGGAGACAAATCTGCTCCAAATGGGCTTCCATGCCAATCTCCATGGCCGCTCACATCACCCATGCCAAATATTCGAGCATAATGCCCCCTTCTCTGATTTCTTCGAGCCCTAAAGAACTGCTCAAGTGACCTGATCTTGTCTTCCAATGCCTGCATTGCTTCAACCGGCAGCCTGCAGCAGCAAGGAAAAACACCAACTAATTCACACACTGTGTCATAAAATCTCTTTACAATCAGGAAACCAAGGGCAATGACAAAACTATAGGTTGGCCAAGAAGGAGACAAACCTGCACACAATCACACCTCCTTCTCCCTTGTTATCTCCCACTGCAGAGTCCTTTACATCCATGACTGGAAGCTCCCACACTGACTGCAGCAACCTGGCTGTGCAAAGGCAAAGGCCTTCATGGGCTCCAGAGAAAACAGGTTCTGCCTCCTGCACAACTTGGCCCATGTTGAATCCACCTCCATTTGCATTGATCACACTTGCAGATGCAGGGCCCCCTTGCATTTGTGGGACCCCAACTAACCTTGGATCTTCAAATGAGTCAGCAGCTCGCTCTGCTACAGCTGTTGATACCACATTCTCATCATCAGAAGTTAGTCGTGCTGCAAGGAGCAAACACATTGCTGCAGCCTCTCCAGCCCCATAGTGTTGAAAGAAATCTTCAAGTACAGCTCTTGGTGCACTTAGTTCAAGCAGTCTTTGCAAAATATCAACAGGGCGGTTGAATACTATTTCTGTTAATCCCATTGTGCTTAGCACTACAGCTCGCCTCTGTGGCAGCATGTGCTGGGTTGCAAGTTCTCCTCGAGCCCAGAGTCGACGGGCACGTGTCTCTTCACTCAATTGTTGTGTGCCATATGGGGAAATGGCACCAGGTTCACAGACTGAAAATTCAACTGCTGCTGCCTGCTCTGGTGGAGGCAGAACATCAGCAATTGCCAATGTTCTCCCACCCACACCCACCATTGTCAACATCTCTCGCAGTGCAAACAGTGCACGTGTGCCTTGTCTGCCAACGGAAAGGTTCCCAGGCCCTGATGGAGATGGGTCGGTAAGATCCTGAGTAGTGACAAGCATCCGAGATGCTGTTGGTGGGGAGGCATCAGAGAGGATAAGAGCACCACTAGAATAGTGAGCTGCTTCACACTTTAAAATAAAGCCACTTTCTGACTGTAAACGTCCAAGATTTCCAAATGGATGGACCCCTCCATTGACACCAATTGAAGGAGCTGGCCGTGTCATGACCACACGAAGCATTGAGGGGCGCTGGCCCCCAGGGGTATTCCCTGCAGTAATACTTACTCCTGTTGATGGAGATGTTGATAGGTATATTCTTCGTCCATCTGAAGCAACAGCAACTAAATGTAACCACTTGGATTGAACAGTAGAAAGAGGGGCTATGGAAACCAAGGTTGTCTTGGTAGCCCGTGACACAACTCGACTGCCACCATTGCGTGAACGAGAATCTCTCTGTTCCCCAATGCAGCCCTCCTCTGATACTTTATTTGGTGCGCCATCTCCATTTTTGCCCAAATCAAAAACCTGGATTTTTGATTCTTGTGTGCGTGTATACAAAATGTTTCTTTCTTCATCAATGGTAATTTCTATGACTGCATCCACAGCTCCAAATTTAAGAGCATTTGGCACCACCCACCTGTAGAAGCCAACAGAAGCAGTAAGATATGTAACCCAGTGTTCAACTAGTATCTCTGCACCCTAGAGCAAATAGGTCTGACATTGCAGTCTGCATCCACAGCTCCAAATTTAAGAGCATTTAGCACCAACACCCACCTGTTGAAGCCAACAGAAGCAGTAAGATATGTAATCCAGCTTTCAACTAGTATCTCTGCACCCTAGAGCAAATAGGTCCAACAGTCTTTATACACGGCACCTTGAAAGGAGGTTACTGAGGCCTCCAGTATGACAAACTTTACGGCAACGGCTTTGCCAGCCCATGCCTTTAGTGTACAAGAGCTCATAAAGGTGACCATCTCGACCACCAAGAAAAATTCGTCCCTTTTCTGTTGCTGTGATGCATGTCATGGTAACTCCATCGGTTGGGATTGTGTACTCAGGCAATGGTTGCAAAGAGATTTCTGCATATGGGTTTCCACCAAAGTTGTTCCCACTGCAGCAGACACCCAGTAGAACAATCTGCCCCCGCCAATCAACCTAAATCTGTCAATACCATGCCTTTGTGATTCTCTAGGTGTTAGTAGTCAACATGAGCTTGTGTGTACTCTCTCTCTAGGTCTTTCTTGTCACCAGTGGAAAATTACTTGCTTAAATATAACATCTTCATCCCCAAATTACCAAACACCAGGAAATCCCTTACCTCAACAGGGGTGGCAAGCACAATGACTCGTTGAATGGCTTCCATAAAAACACCTGGCTTGGCTCTCGCCAATCCCACAGCACATATAGCCTGCTCCTCACCACTGTACTCAGGACACTGCCCATCCCTGCATAGCCCATGATTCCTTTCATGACACTCAAGCCACAATCTCAATTGCTAGCCTCTAAGATCCTGGATAAGGACACCACACTGGAAAGTGCAACAGTAACTCTTATGAGAAACAGCAAAGTGCTAAGAATTGAAACCTTAGGCCTAAAAGGCATACCACTTATCAAATCTCCATAGAAACAGAGTGTTGTCAACTGTAGCCCAAGCTCGTCTGATCTCTGGGAAAATGCCACACAGAGCTGTACCCTGGCCACCAGCTGCATTGTATCGCTCAATCAAGACAGGAGGAAGCTCCCTTGCATTGATCACATCAACGATGGCTGGCCACTACAAAATTCACATAATAACTCCTTTGAGAATGAGGACTACAATCGAAATGCATGCGCAAGCAGCCAAAGAATTCCTATATCTGAAACCATTATCCATACACAGCAATGTCAATATTCTCTTTTCGATGCTGTCTTCAGGATTAGGGTTTTAGAACAAAACTTCTAAAAGAAATTGTGGAAAAAGGAGTAAAGTCTGTTTGTCCACAACCTCAGGAAAACACTACTTCCAACTACACACACTGGAGTTGCAAGGGCAGAGTGATTCTACCTCTTTGGGAGGAGATGTATACGGACTGCTGGAGTATCTTGCAGCATCGAGTGCATCCTGAAGGTCACATGAGGCAAAGCGCAGGTCTCTGGCTATGCATTCAGTGAGCATCCGGCCTGCCACCTCGATATCAGACACCACCACTTCATCTTCCAAGCTCATTCTTGCATAGAGACTATATCTCCCTCTGTGCCGATCTCTATTTTTCCTCTCTTCTTTGTTTCCTCTTCCTTGCCTGCTACCCTCTGGCTACGCGCCACGCAAATACTCCTTGTCTTCTAAAAGACAATACAAAACTGAGCTTCTATGATGCAGCCATGACAAAAGTAACCAAAAAACACTTCAAACGATTTGAAAAACCTCTCTCCCTCTTTCAGGCTGCAAAACAACAGCAGCAGTTCAAAACCCCAGCAGTTCAACCTATACCCTAAAACCCTAACCCTGAACTTCCGCTGAGAAATAAACCGCGAATAAATTTCCCACCATAAGACTAAAAACAAAATCGACTTACTCACTTATTCCCTTCCTTCCCTCCCTCCTACCGCAGAAACGCTTCAAAATAACGACAACAGCAACATGGTCACAATTCCTCCGTAGAAAAGCTCAACAGTTCGACCTCCAGACCCTAAACCCTAAAAACCCACCCCGTGAACTTCCGCTGGAGAAAAACCGCGAAATGGTTTACCAGAAGACCGGAAAACAAAAGCACCTTACTTCCTTATTTTCTTCCTTCCTACCACAGAAACACTTCAAAGTAACAAAAACAGCAACATCGTCACAATCCTTCCTCTAGAAAAGCTCAACAGTTCGACCTCCAAACCCTAAACCCTAATTCCCAGAAGACACAGACCTTCAAGTTCTGAACTCGCACAACAACAATGCCGATAATCTCCGCTCCTATAACAAATGTAAACCAGATGTTCTACTTCTTCTTCTTCTTCTTCTTCTCTTTGTTCCTTCTTCTTCCCAGCACCAGGCACAGGCACTTGCGTAGTGCTGCTGCTCGTGAGAGAGCGGTCCTTCTCCTCCAAGCTCTCCTCTCAACGGCTCTATGAAAGAAAGGGCGGGGCGGGCGGGCGGGCAAGGGCAGCAGACAGGGAAAGTATTGGGTCAGCCCAATTAGTTTCCTTTTTGTAGGGGGAAATTTTTTTATCTCCTAAAAAGACTTAAGAAAACAATGGAAGAAAACCCACCCAGAAAACCTTAAGGTAGCCCCAGAATCAGTGTATCTTTTTTCTTTGTTCTTTTTCTGTTTTTTCAATTTTGTGATGTAGCCCGGGTGGTGTCGTCCATAGTAGGAAAATATGAAAGGAAAAACATTTTAACATTGTTATATATTTTTGGCTACCCACTTGAACCATGCACAGAAATCTGGCGATTTTTTAGATTTTTAGATTTCTTTCGAATGTTGGCTTTTTTTCCCCAAAAAATCAATATTTCACTTGGGCAGATTTTTATGTTTTTAAACCCTTTTCCTGAGATATGCTGGGTATCGTGGGCAAGCGTTTCATTTTTTGAAACACCTGCCCCTCTGCGGATGAAAGATTACAGGGTGGAACATGCCCATCAATTACACTTAAAAAATCCACCCGGGTTTTTACAATTCAATAGTGCCCCAACTAAAATGGACAAGAAAATAACCTTGACCTAGGATGAGCCCCAAGTTAGGGTTTGAAAATTACCCCTTGGGAATAGGTGAAGCAATTTGGGTCAGTGTTTTTTGGGCAACTACCTTGTTCGAAAAATTGTAAACCAAATTTAGGCCCTTACATTCCAGGGAGTGATTTGCACATTTCCGAGGGCTAGGGTACCTATGTCTTGGTTACTAGGGTTTAGTGGGGAGAGGGAAACACTAAACCCTAGTAACCAAGTCATAGCCTATAATTATGGGCTTTTCTAATGTATGGCTTCAAGTCTATAGAAAGTTTGACCAAATCAAAAAGAATTTGTTTGATGTAGGTTAAAAGCCTGAGGCCAAAATAAGGGCTCATGTGAGGCAGAGCCCAAGCATGAGCCTGATGCTTTCTCCTTGCATGAGCCCAATTTTGGTAAAGCCCGTGGTTGAGGCTTGGCTTTCCCAAGCATAAAGACTTTTGCATTCTTTTTTTTTAAGACTTTTTTTCCTATCAGAGAAATGAAAATAAAAAACCATGTGAACATTACAAAAAATGAAATGCTCATATTTGCATGTTTCATTTATTTTCTGAATTGCCCCCTGGGTTTTAATGTTATGTAATTTACTCTCTAAATACACTAGAAAAATCCAAGGAAATCTTTATGTCACAAGAATGATTTATGTGGTTTCCATTTGCCCTCTCATTTCTCCCTTGTGGCATTTTATTGCATTAAGGTTTAGCATCAATGAATGTGCCTTTGGTATACTCATGCATAATGGGTCAAGACCCCTAAGAGTTTAACATAAAATAAAATAGACCGTGTTCCATGAAGCTCCTTAAAAAATGACTTCCCTGGTGAGCCACACCTGGTGAACATTCATCACAATGCGGGACCAAGGAAACTGCATCATTCTATTCTGTCCACCTAAAGCAAAAGCCAATCAAGACATTTCCCTTAGTTTCTAAGTTGCATGCCACAAGAAACTATACGCACAAAACATGCATAGATGAGCAATATCCTACTATTATGGAAAGGATTTTTTATTTTCTTTTGGTCAAGTTGAGATCTACGAAACTACCATACTACAACGGCAGCTTCAACATATTTCTGTTAAATAATTAATTAATTAACTAATTTTGGTCAAAACTAGCAGATTATTAAAATATTCTCAAAGACTGTTTTATTTTCTTCATTAAAAAAAGGATTAATATGTTCAATAGAATATTTATATTATTTGTAATAATAAGGTCAAATTAACACCATGAACCCTAAAGGTTTCTAGTTGTGCACCCAAATATTCAATTGAGTGCCACAAAACCAAATTACAAATTCAACACACCAAAATCAATGTGATTTATTTAATTTAAAACACATTATGTCACCAACTAACTTTAAAAGCCAACATTTGAACCTAAATTAGCTATAACTTCATTTTGATGCCATCATCTTCAATTTTCACAAAGAATTTTATGTGACACCAATTACTTAAAATGATGAATGGCAACTTGCATTTACTACAAATGTTGAATAAATAGTTAGTTGTTGCATCACCATGATGAAAAAAACACACATATGATCCTTTGTCCATAATGGATGATATCCATCCAATTTCAAAAATAATAATCATTTATTTCATTTAATGAATGAAATTCATTCATGATCATCTATTTCATCCAAAAAATATGATGTTCATCCATCATCACACCAAGTTTCCGGTTGTGCACAAAACTATACATCCTTTTTAAATTCCTTCTTCATTCATTATGGAGGAAGTTCATCTACCACTATCCACATGTTATAGCTAATAATATATATTGAAACCAGATTGAAAGTACTTTTTAAAATAGATCAAATATGTGACACATTAATAGTCACACAAGAATAAAAAGAATTTCACATGAAAGTTTGGAGTCACGTGTGAAACTAAGCCTAGGTCCCACTTTGTACCTGCCAAACAATTGAGTCACCACTTGTTAAGGGTTTCCAGATTTGTCAAAATTTGGAAGGTAGCAAACTAGCAATAAGATTCCCAAATATAAAAAGTAAAACTAGGAAAAGAAAAAAAGAAAAGAAATTCATGTGATGACAAAACATTATGATCTAGAAATCATGATAACATGTTTTCCTCTCCATATTCCAAAGAAAAAACTTGTGGCTTTTAATCTACATGCATAGAGTTGAAAGTTTTTGACATTCAGGAAAAAATGGGTGTGTTTGGAAAACTTTTTATGATATGGAAACATTATAAAAATAAATTTACCTCAATTTTCTTTTGTCTAATTTCTTACATGAAAAATTATGTTTATTTTTAGTACCTTAAATCCATTTATAACACCCTTGGTCATTGCGATCTATATAGTTAAACCACAAATCTATTCAACACAATGTTATGAGGGAAGATAATAGGTAGACCAAGTTGATGATGTAAATCTTAATTATGTAATATTTGGTTTTTTTTCAACATTCACCTTGTAAACAGAACCTTTGAACACAGTCCTGCCCATCAAGACTTTCCAATAACACCACATGCACATTCCAAATCATCCAAAATTTTCAGCTACAGTTTAATTTAGCACATTCCGAATCATCTGAAATTTTCAGATACGATTCAATTTAATTTTCAGTGAAAAAATCATTCACTATTCAAGAACTTTTGCACTGCAAGTCCAAATGTCATGGAACCAAGCCCATGCACCCCTCCTGATTGAGAGCTTTCCAAAGACACCAAGAACATGATCTAAAGCACCTTGGTTTGGTGGATCTCATAACTACAAAACGAAACAAAACAAACTACCTTCCTTCATAAAGATTGCAACTTCAAAAAATTTAAGATTATTTAACTTTCAATATTTTACAAGTTGTTTATCACTCAATTTAAACATTTAACTTCAACCCTTTGCTTTGGAAACATAAACTTTGGTTGTTTGTTAAGTCAAGAAAAATCTCAATAGACTCCTACACACATAAAGAAAAACACAAAAAACCAACAAACTCCTCCAAACTTTCACACAAACACTATTTGCCTCTTCTCATGGTCTTAAAGGTTCATCAAAAAAATAAGATCACCCTTACAACAAGAGGAAAGAGTTTACTCACAAATAAAGTTTTAACTTAAAGATTAAACAAAAAGACAAGCTTCAATTTAAAAGGAACCATTCGAGCTTAAAAGAAAAAGTTCAGTAACCAATTTAATTTACATATGATGCATTTATAATTCTAAAATCAAAACATACAACCTTTACACATGAATAATTGTGTGGCATACCCATGATCACATTACAATTCCAATGCCATAATGCTTAAGGTTTCATCTAGATCCATGTCAAAAAAATTCAAGAGATTGTCCTTTGTTTCTTTCAACAGCATCAAATCATTAAAGGTCAAAAAGAGATATCAACATACAAAGTTATAATAAAAAAGGAGTTTCCTTAAATTCTCTTGAAATACATTGATTAGTAGAACTCCTTTTAAACTATTTGGATAATAAATATATATTAATCATGTGATTCTATGGAAGAGGATATTGTTTCAAACCATATAAAAATTTCAAAAGTTTAACCACAATTTCATGTTTTCTTCACCTTTAATCACAAAGGCCTTCAATTGGTGCATATATATAGAAAGATCTCCATTTAGAAAGGTTGTTTTAACATCCATTTGAAGCACCTTGAAAAAAATAATTCTAAATATTACAAGCATAATTTGAATTGATTTTATTCGTTCAACAAGAGAAAAGGTTTCATTGAAATCAATATTTTCAACTTGTGAAAAACCCATAATCATTAAATAAACATTATATCTTGCCACAAAACAATCAACATTATATTTGATTTGAAAATCCATTTGTAGCATTTGTGACTAGTCTTCTCTTTAAGAAGAGTCATCTTGTGCTTCACATGTTCCATGTTCCCATTGCTCATTGAATGATTATTCAACCACTCATCTTCATTGATGTTCCACTTTGGGTAAAGTCAAAAAGTATAGTCATGTTGTGACAACTTTTCAACCCATGATGCCAATTATTCTTTCGAAGGACATTTTTGCAACTCTACGTCAATTACACCCACTTCCATCAACGCTTGACTTTCCACTTTTTTTTACTATCAATTTGAGCACACCTTTGTCTTGAATATGACTTTGTTTACATGGGCTTTAGTCACTACTCCCCATTCGTTTTCAGGTGGGCTATCTAGGATGGTTTATAAGCATCTTTTGGGATGTTTCATATCAAAAGGCCCATCCTTAGGGTTTTTGGAGCTATTCCAGGCTGTTATTATTGTTACTCATGGTGATATCCATAGGTCGATGGCCTTAGTGTTGGGGGCCAATAAATTGTTGGCAACAGCAAAGGACATTAGAAGTTATCGTCTTATTATTGTAGGCAAAACATTTTTCCAACTTATTAATCGTTCCATTGTCCTAGAACTTTGAGGGATGTTTCAAAAGCACTTATCATCACATCAACTTGGAGTATTCACTCCTGGAGACTATGAGACCATCCTTTTTAACATCAAAATCTTCCTTGATTTACACCTTGATTGGGTCATGATGCAAGTCAACATTGAAAACGCATTTAATAATGTTTTGTTAATTGTTATTTATAAAGAATTGTGAGATGCAAGGGGTCCTTCGATGAACATTATCCCCTTTACTAGGTTATTTTATGGTGTTCATTTTTCTTTTTACTGCCAACATGGGCAACATGAGAAAGGGGTCACCATTATTGAATCATCTTCAAACATAATGCAAGGTGACCCCTAAGAGGTCCTTTTATTTGTTTTGGCCCATTATCAAACATTCCTAAACACCATTATGTAAACCCTTAACTGTGTTTTTCCATCCCTAACAAATGATACCCACATTATGGGCCTTTGAGTGAGATTATCCCTACTTTTGACCACCTTTTGACCTGGTTAACCCTAGTTGGGCTTAGGGTCAAAATATTAAAATTCAACCTTTGGAATTCATCAAGGATCTCTTTAGGCATACAAATTTCTCAGGGTTACATTTTGATCATAGATGGTTTATGCATTATGGGTGTGTCAATGGATTTTCAGGACTTTGTCACACATTTTTTGGATGAGGCTTTATTTCAGGATGTGGTGCATATAAATGATCTTCCTCTTTTAAGAAACACATAGGTGGGCATTTTGTCTTCATTTGTCATTTGTTGACTTTATTATTTCATTTGAACAATACCTTTTTCTTCTTATATTTTTTAGTGGGTTTCAATAAGTGAATTATGCATGTACATGGGGACATTATGGGTCCAAGGTCATGAGAGTCTATTTAGGGCCCCTTAGTAAAACATTAGGCCTAACTACTAGTCTCTTTTGGTGGTATAGGCCTTATTTCTGGAAGATTGTGCCCCATCTTTTTTTTTAAAACTCGGGCTTTAATGGTTCCCGTATCTATCTTCCAAATTTTGTATTTTCGATAAACCCGTTTTGGAGGAATATGTTTCTTAAATTGAAAGGGGCCCGCACCTCCTCTAGTCATGCCTTCGTGTAACTTAGGATAACCTTCTTCCCATAATTAAATAAATGCACCTTTCTTTTGAAAGTTAATGCAATTACTAACACCAAATGTTTGTAGGCATCTTTGATGGACATCCATCATGACTCATCTTGTAGGTTTATCTTGGAGGATGATTCCATTTATGCCCTCACCCAAGAGAGTGGGCATGATGTATGGAGAGAGCAGTGGTATGACTTTACATCAAGAGTTTCATTATAAGTTTATTTCTACATGACGTGTGAAAATTAGGTCTTTATTGTTAATGTGGTGGTTATTAACCCAACATGGGAAACAACGGCTTCGAATGTCATTAGTCAACCAACAAATGCAATTACAAAACTTAGCACCATTGTTAAGACCCACAAATATAGAGGGCTTCGTAAGGGGCACCATTTTATTTTGATGGCCATGGAGGTGCATGACACACCCAAGCATGACATTTATTATTTCATTAAGGAATATGTTTGTCTTTTCCACGATAGATGATTACAAAGTTATTTATCCATGTTTTTTTGCATTCAATTTTTCAAGCAATGTGTTAGTATTGTTCTTCAACGTGTTTCAACCTTTGTTATAGAAAGGAATATTGCATTGGTGGGAGATGTTTATTCTAGACCTCCTATTATTATTAGATCTCATGATTTGCATGCAAGCAACACTAGAAGGGTTGTGGGTGAAATAATTCCCTGCCATGAAAAGGATTAACTTTTTCCCTTCTTTGGTTATTACAAGCTATGCATCTTTTGGCCTTTTTTTCGCTTTCATTTGTCTTCTATATGATGGTTCTAACCATTAGTTTTAATTGGATTTTTTGACCCCCATTTGTGACTTTAATGGAAGTAAAATAAACACCTAAATCTTGTTATTTTCTAGAGACTAAAATTTAAAACCAATTAACTAGATATCTTTGTAAACTACAAAAATAAACAAATGATTTGTAAAAAGTCCACTATCAATTGGCATAATTTCATGTGAAGAACCTTTTAACTTGTTCATCCAATCTTTCTTTTCCTTTTTGCATTATTTCACAAAATGACCTTTAATGCCACAATTGGAACAAAATCCTTTCCTCTTTGGCTTTTCATTCTTGAACTTGTTCCAATCTACACCACTTTTCAACTTCCAAAAAATACCTTTTAAAATTATTGATTCTTGCCTTGTACAATAGTTGAATACTTCTTGTTTAGAAAGTAACAAATTTTGTAACAATAGTTCACATATTAATTCCACAGGTCATTCATCAATGTGTGTATTAAACAAAATGAATAAGGTGTGGAAAGAGGGTGACATATTTTTTAGAAATGTAAATATGACTAATGTTTGTTGATTAATAATCATGTGAAGTTTGTTAATGCCATCTTGCATTGAAGTGTTTTCCTCCATTTAAAAATTATGTAGACATAATTGTAACAATCACCAACACATTGTTTTTCAAATGTTGTAAATAAATTGTTCCAAGTTTCTTATGCATTCCTTAAATATGTTGAATGTTGCAATAGAGAATCAACAACATTTAAGAATATTGACCCAAAAACCAATTTGTCTTTCTTCATGAATGTGTCATGTTCATGTGTACTTCCTTCAAGAACATTTTTTTCAAATTCAATCTCTAGAGGCAATAGCTTTCTTGAAATGATTGAATAAATTTCTCATGTAAGGAAAATTCCATCTTCATCTTTTAAATTATTGCCATTAAGTTTTTCAATGTTTCAAACATTAAAAGTAAATGCCATGATTGTGATTAAAATAACATTCAAAACTTTTGAATGAACTATAAAATGTAACACAAATTATCCTTCTTTCAAGAACAACTAAGCTTTGATGCCATGTTGAAAATTGAAAACATATTAATGACATAATAGACATGAATAAAACATATATTTATAATGAGTTGTCAACCTAACCCTAAGATCACACAAATTGAAACAAATTTTATGATCCATCCCTAATTTGGGCCTACTCCTTTTTAAAAGGGACATCGAAGATGCAAATGTTATTTTCCTTAGTATTGCATGCATAAGCAAGGTCGTAACCCATGCAAATGTTACCTTTCCCTAACTAGGGTGAACATTGTATATAATGAAATACTTAACCAACCTTAAGTCAAATATCTTGTAATTTCACAAATTTAAAGGCATGAAACACAAATATTTAAGATAAAAATAACTTGATAGAATGTTGACATGCTTCAACCCCATAAGATTACAATAATAAAGAAGGATTTTTTTTTGTCAACTCAAGATCCTAGTTTGTAACAAAAATATAATGCCAATTGTTCAACTCGTTGTTAAGGTAAGGGCACCCAAAACCATTGTTGTATTTAAAAACCATGGTTTATAAAATGGTCTCCTATCACCTACTTAACATAGGGGTAAAATGAAGTGGATTTTATTGTCATGATTTAATGTCACCTAAAACATAACTTCCTATACTAACTAGGTCAATAATGGACTAAAAAAAAAAACATTTTGCATTTGCTAGAATAGTTATGCAATTGATTTTATTAATAAGACATCCACCATAATAAATTTGTGTTTTTCATCAGATGGTTTTTCAAGGGCTAGATTCTATCAAAAAATGGCTTGCATTAATTCATTATAACCTTTCACTCATTTCAAAGTCATTTATCACATGCTTGTGAATGTGATTAATGATGTTATTAGATGTTTAGCAAGGGGTGTGTCACATGGTGACCTTGCCATTTAGATTAAAAAGGATCTTAAGGCAAAAGAATAATTATGAAAACTCAAATATTTCACCATGCAAAAAAAAATCTTCAAAAAATCCTTTGAAAGAAACCAAAATCCTTTAAGATATTATAACTTGATAACTAATCTCAAGTTTCAACACAATCCAAAATATCATCTTTCAAAAATCCTCATATTCAAATAGACCTATTACCCAGGGGCCAAAATCCCTTAAGCTACTATACTCTATAATGAATCTAAACACAATATCCTTGCCTTGGTAGGCAAGGCCAACAAAATGTATTTACATTTGCTTAACTCTATATTTTTGGCACAATTTTCTAACAGTTTTCTAATCCATATTAAGGCCATGACAACAAGAACTTGGGATGCCAAAAAAAAAGTTTCATAGAGTACGCTAAGGTCAGAATTAAGTTAGGCTATCATAAAATTTCAAAAAAACCTAATCGATTTTATAAATGGTCAAAATTTACAATTTCACTTGTTATAAATTTTAAATCCTTCAGTTTGTTTTGAGCAAAAAATAATTTCAAACTACCAATTTCTGATATGTGACCATAATTCTCAACAATGTGAGAACTAATTCTAATATATGACTGCAGTTCTAAAATCTAACAACCAATTGAATAATCTTCTATACAAGTGCTGATTATTTCATGAAAATTGTCAAAATTTTAAAAGCTTTTGGGAAAACCTGGAACCAGGGATTCTTTTAAATTTTGATTCAAAAAACCAAAACCAGAGGTTCTTTGATACTCAAAATTTTCAAAAAGATGGAACTGGAGAGTTATTTGATTTACAAATTTTCAAGAAACTGGAATTGATGGTTATTTAAAAATCAGATCACCACCCAACACTTGTTTCCATGAGTTCTTGAGTTTTATGAGGAACCTTCAATTCTGGTTCTCAAAAAAAAGGTAGAGTGATTCTGGTTTCCGTCCCACAAAAAAATTGGAACCTCAAATTTGGTTTTGGGTCCAATTTTTCAAAAATAAAATAATTGCACTATTTTGAAAAACTGGGACGTAGTTCCAATTCAGATCTGGGTAACCCATAGCAAAACCAATGATTAATTGTCAGTTAACCTCCAATTAGCCCCTGGGTCTAGTCCTCTTCTTTTAAGAAAACTCCATCTTCTTTTCAAAAATCCCGGTTCTGGTTTGTTTCTGCTTCTTAAATAAATAAACTGAGAACCTGGTTCCAAAAATCAGACCCAGTTCAGGTTCAGGTTTTATTAACCAGAACCAACAGTTCTAACCCTCCAAACCTGGTACCTGCCCAACCGTGGTTTCCCCCTCCTCAATAACTCATGGTTTGTGCAAACTATGTTGTGTGCTGCTATAAGGTTTTTAACTGGTGTGGTCAAGCCAAAAAGCATGAACAAGAAGAATTTAGAACACACACTGATCCCCCGAATAAAAAGGCATCATCAACCAACAACAACAAGAATGTGGAAAATTAAAATGAAAGAAAAACCTTTAGAAAAACATGAGCATCAAATAAGGAAGAAGAAGACTTTAGAATTTCACATTGGCCCCAATGAGCATCAAGGATTTAGAACATGATTTTTGACAAGAACAACATGTAGGCTATCCCCAAAAGACACATCAACAAACAAACAACCAAACATTTATAGTCCCCATAAAAGCATCAAGACAGAAAGAAAGAAAGAAACAAGATCATCATCTCTCTCTCTCTCTCTCTCTCTCTCTCTCTCACAAAAAAGCAACTTTGAACTTTTGGTTTGCCCCCACCACCAAACTGCTTTGAATGGGTGGGAAAAGTGTGCACCAATTTTAACTGGTCCGGAGGTCCCCCACTTGCAACAAGCACAAAAGTCTCATAGGGAGCAGAGCTGCTGCTGTTAAGAAGGGAAATATAGAAATCAAGAAATACAAAGAGATTGTTACAGCAGTTAGAATTGGGCATGGGAAGCAGAGAAGGATATGAGTGAGAGCAAAAAATTCCATGGAGGTAAAGACAAAAGAAGGGGTGTGTCACACTGTGGCCTTGCCATTTACATTTAAAAGTATCTTAAGGCAAAAGAAGAAGTTTTGAAAACTCAAATATTTCACCATGCAAATATATAATCTTCAAAATTCCCTCTAAAAGAAACCAAAATCTTCCAAGATACTATAAATCTATAACTTATCTCAAATTTCAACACAAGCCAAAATATCATCTTTCAAAAATCCTCATTTAAAAAAAAAATAGACCTACTATTACCTAGTCGGGGCCAAAATTCCTTAAGCTACTATACTCTATAATGAATCTAAACACAATATCCTTGCCTACCAGGGCAAGGCCAAAAAAAGAGAGAAGAAGACCCCACTCTCTGAGAACGGTAATTAAACAAATATCTTATTAGGAAGGGATGAAAAAATTATAGGTTTCTCATGCAAAATAGATACTAGTGAAAAAAAGAAAAAATTGTCTGGACTTTGTGGGAAAGGAGAAATAGGAAGGAATAAGAATCCGATTTTTAGAATGCAATAGATACTACATTACTACTACTAATTTTCATGGATTTGATGCCAAGCTCTCATTTGCTTGTATTTCTTGCAAGGCTTTAATTTGCTTGGATTTGAGGCAAACCTCTAATTTTTCTTGCAAGGCTCTAATTTGCTTGAATTTGATGCAAGGCTCTAATTTGGATGCTTGAATTTCTCGCAAAACTCCAAATTTCCTTGGGGTAATTTCTTGCAAGGCTCTCTAATCCAGAGAATCTTTTCTTGCTGGATTTGATCCAAAGCTCTGCATTTGCTTGGATGGCATGCAAGTCTCTAAATTTTGCTTGGATTTGATGCAATCAAAGCTCTCTGATTTTTCTTTGGATGGATTTCTATCAAGGCTCTAGATTTTCAAAGCTCTAATCTGCTTGAATTTCTTGCAAAGCTCTCTCTAATTTTGCAAAGCTCCAATTTGCTTGCCAGGGATATTTCTTGGGATATGTCTGGCAAGCAAATTGGGATATCCCATCAAATTTTTCTCGCTTGGGATTTGATGCTGCAAAGCTCTCCCTCTCTCTCCCTCTCTCTCTCATTTGCCCGGGATCATTTCTTGCAGGAATATTTCCCCCACCTGGTGGGTGGATGGGTCGGTTAGGAGTGCGAAGGTTGTTTTGCAATAGTTCAGTTTGCCAACCAAAGCAAAGCAAGGCAAAGAACGTGTGTGATTCCTTCAATTCTTCTGTCGGAAAGAATGTGGTCCTTGGAGGAGAAGAAGAAGAAGAATCGTAGTCAAATCTGTAGTTTGTAGAGAAGAAGCTCTCAACCACTGCCCTATTTTCAATTGGCCCTTTTCCTTTCTCTCTGATCACATTTGCAAGCTCCTAGAACCCCCTTCCCCCTCCCCCAACACATATACATTTCCTAAGATGAAGGTTTTGGGCGGTGGCACACTCATCACTGATGATGATAGTACTGTAGATCTGTTGTTGTTTCTGTGAGTGTTTCATTTGCTTTTTTTTTTGTTCATTTGCACAGCTACCCATCATCACTCACTGGTGCCTATGTATGTTTATGCATGTGTGTATATGTGTGCGTGCGTGTGAGAGAGAGAGAGAGAGAAAAAAAAAGAAAGGGGAGAACATCATCACTCTTGTTGTTTTCGAAGGGTGGTGGTGCTGGTGGTAGTTGTTTTTGTTCTTCTTTTCAGCTGCAAATTTTGCAAGTCATCCTGGCTTTGACTGAGGTTCATTAACTCTGTTTGAAAAATTTCTGTTTTTTTGTTTCTCGGTTTCAAGTCCAACGCTCGCTCGCTGCTAGGTGAAGAGAGCTTGTTAGAGACAGAGAGACAGAGAGACTGACAAAGCAGACAACAACCGCAACAAAAAGAGGAGAGAAGTCTGTGGGCAGGCAGGCGTTATTGGGTTGTTTTTTTCTTTCTTTTCTTGGGTTTGAAAAGGAAGGATCTCTGTTTTTTATTTGTTACAGCCGGGGACTAGAGAAGGAACTGGAGTTGTTTGGTTTTGTTTTTTTGTTGAGGAGGAGGAGGAGGAGGGCAAGAAAAAGGAGCCACAAGAAGAGCTAGTGATGTGGGTCGCAAGATTCAAGACCAGCAAAGGAGGTGACGCTTCTAGGGAGTGCTGCCGGCTCTTGATCATGAGGAGAGAAGAACAAGAAGAAGCTCCCAGTAGCTAGCAAGGGGGCTGGCTAAGGAGCCGCTTCTCCTGAGGTGGTCAGTTCACTATTTCTTTCCACCCTAATTTACACACACACATAGCTGCCCTCATACTCAAAACCCATGTCTGGGAGTGAGTGAGTCTCTTCTGACTCTCATGCTTCTTGCCAGTGAACCAAAATATTTGCAGTTCATTGGCTAAAAGACCTAACATCTCTCCTTGTGAGTGAGGCGCAGGGAATGAACTTGGGTATAAACAAAGCACACTGCTACTAGTGCATCATATCTCTTTGCTAGAAAAGCAACTTCTGGTATTGGTGCAGTTCCGAAAAAATTGTGAAGCTGTTTTGTTATATAACCTGACTTCTGGAAAGCTCATTCTTCTTCCCTTTGGATCTTTGTGTGATGATGGCTCTCTTATTTATGAACTTGGGGGGGGATGTTGTTTGTTGCGTGGGTGCTTTTCTTCTCCAGTGCTGTTGGGTCTCAAAAATCCAAGAGAGAACTTACCTCTCCCTTCTTGTTGGATTTGAAGCAGGACTTGTGTGTGTGTGCTGCAGACTTCTGAACTCCTATTGAAATGGAAAATGAGGAATTCCAGTCATTTTCTTAGATGGGTTCTGGATTTGGTTGGAACCTCACAGGTTTTGAGAAACTGGCTCACAAGCAAGCAAGCAAAAAAGAAAAGAAGGATGTTGAAGAAACATGAGCATCGAACAGAAGATAGATAGAGATTGAGCTTCAAAGGAGTCGAAATTCTGCAAATGGTATACGATTCCTGTTTCTCCTCAAACTGTTCCAAAAGGACTTATCTTCTGTTCAAGAGCTAAGTGGGTGTTTGAGGAGGGCTGATAGCTTTCCAATGCTTTGAGCTTTGAGCACAGAAACTGGCGAATTCCAAAAGACTGCAGTACGAACAAGCTTGAAGAAGATTGTCAAGGCAGATATCCATTCAGAAAAAAGGCACTGCAGTGGAGATAATTGCAGTTGGGAGAAAAGGGATTACAGACTCTTTGAATTTGCAGTTTGGAGAAAAACTTTGGGGTTCAAGATGAGCTTGGGGCAAAAGTTTTCCATAGCTGAAGTCGCTCCTGCGCTACAGCTGAATGAATATCGTGTCAGTGAAGAAGAAACTGAGAACAATAAAGAGTTCATATCAGGCCTCCCGAATGACATTGCAAAGCTATGTCTTGCGCGGGTGCCAAGAGCTTGGCATTGGTGTTGTCGCATGGTTTCGAGAGCTTGGAGGGATGAGGTGGGCAGTAGGAGTTTCCGTGCCAAACGGATTGAACTTGGAATCTCAGAGGACTGGCCCTTTATGGTCTTGAGTGGCTCAAGGCATTGGCATAAGTTTGATCCAATACGTGGACAATGGCTCCGTGTTCCTGATATGCCTGCTGATGAGACCTTTTTCAACATGGACAAGGAGTGTTTTGGAGCTGGCCAAAAACTCATGGTTGTTGGTGGTCACTTGGATGCTGACACCCTACGAATTGTTCCTTGGATTTGGAGCTACAATATCCCAACATTCACTTGGGCTGTTGCTCCAAGCATGACGACAAGTCGTTGTCTTTTTGCTTCAGCAACTTTTGGTGATTATGGTTATGTTGCTGGTGGGTCTGAGCACCAAGGTCGTCCCGTCTTACGAACTGCTGAACGTTACAACTCTGTTGCCAACAGGTAGGTTTTTCCACATCTCATTCTCATGCTTAATGGGTGAAAGTTGAGCTCATCAACCTTTTTCAGTCCTCAATCTCTGAGGCCTTTTTAGAGTTCTTAGGGTTTGGAGATCACATCTCAAAGATTTGGTCTTTGTTATTTTCTCCATTAGTTGTAGATTAATTTTTATTAATCACATATCAAGCACCAAATGAAAATGCTTGATTCTCCAAATCTTTGGCAGATGGGAGGTGCTACCGGACATGATAGTGGAGCGGAAGGAGTGCTCAGGTTTCATAATGGATGGATGCTTCTGGGTAATAGGTGGCATCAATGAAAATGATGTCGCTCTGACTTCTGGAGAATTCTACAATCCAAGGATTGGGACATGGACCCTAGTACCGAATCAATGGCCTGGATTTGCCCAAAGGGTTACAGAACACCCAGCACCACCTTTGGTGGCTGTTGTTGACAATCAGCTGTATGCACTTGATGCCTTTAACAATCATTTGAAGAAGTATGACAAAACTGCTAATCTGTGGGTGTCGCTTGATGAAGTCCCACATCGGTCACCTGAATCATCTGGCTGGGGGCTAGGTTTCAAGGCTGTAGGCCAGGAGTTATGGGTCATTGGTGGCCGAAATCCTCATGGAGGACCTCGCATTGACGCTTGCACAATTGACACTGCCACAGGCTCTATAAACTGGCGTGGTGTGGCTTTTACATGGGGGAGTGGCTTTTGCTACAACTGTGCTGTTGTGAAGGTGCCATGTCAACTTTGTGATGCCGAAGATGCACAGCCATGAACCCTTAGAAAACCAGTTGTGTGGACTGCCAAAGTTCTCATACGTCTAGAAATTTTTTGGGAATCTTGGGTTCCTGAGCCCAGGAAAACCTGGAAGCTGTTGAATACAATGGGGGATGGAGTGTGCATGGGGTCAGGGGGTTTTTGGTGGGGGTGGTGAGTGTTCTCACTCTTTGAATGAAGAATTAAAATAGGAATTGTGCATACAGGAATAGGTTTCCTTTCCTCTAGTGTCATGCCATGCATCTGGTGATCCAGAAGGCATTTCTTTGCTATCCACTGTGAGGATGAATTTCCAACACAGAGGTGGAGTTGCTTCCAAGAGGTTGCTAAATTATGTTTGTGGGTTTCTTTCTTTCCTGTTATAGCTGAATTCTACATGAATGTGACAGGGAATTGACTGAAGAAAAATTGTGAGTCAGCCAATGACATAGGTCCATTAGGGGGGTACCTATAACAAATCAAGGGTTCATCACTCTGCTCTGCAGAGAGGTAGCAGAAGTAGATCAATGCCAAAATTTATTGCATTTGACTGTACATATGAACCACAATAAATTTTGGAAAAATTTGAGATGGTATCAAGTTTGAGATGGTATACAGCTAACCAATTTTCTAATCACTTGTGCTCTGTTATTTCTTATGTAATAAAACAAGTTGTATTCTTCTTACCATTTTGTCACTTGTATCTGTTGTCCTTTTTGTCTTTGGAATGATCTGGGCCTTACAGGGCTTGGTGCAAAGTGGGTCCTTCCCATGTGAGAACATATGGCTTGCAGCAACTGAATGCAGCATTATTACAAATATTGACATGACTCCTGATCTCTGTTTTTCCCTTTTTTCTGATTCCAGTTGTCTGCTCACTGCAAAAAATGATGTCTTTGCCCTTGTTTGCAGCAGCCTGGAGTCCAATGGGTACTTGTATGGTGTAGTTTTTAGCCTTTGATCTCTAACTCACCCTATGTTTTGTGTCATGCAAGTATATTCATAGATGGGTCATTTATTGACTAAAAGGATTGTAGGTTGGTATGGCATTGATCCTGTGCTGACCCTGGTATTGGGATGTGGCAGGTTAAAGAAACACAGCCGTAACATGGAGATTATTCCTGAAGTTGTCTCCAGGAAGTTGTGCTTTTCAGTGGCATGCTGCCTTGTTGTCAAAAGTGGACGCTTTAAATAGGCTGTAACTGCATGTTCCTGCATATAGGATGCTTGCTTGACCCTGTGAGATATAAGAATTGGATAGTAAGGCTAGCACCTGCAGGCACATGAAAACTTGTAATGACAATGCAACTGCATCTTCTTTGGGTGGTTTCATCTTTTTGTATGAAGTGATTTTCTTCCAGCGCTGGCCTCATGAACCTCTCAGTGATTGTTGCAAATTTTGCACTAGCACTAGTTAGGGTGTAGAATTGAGAGCTTGTTGGCTTTTCTTTGCTTTTATTGCTTGCAGTTGTATTGGAGAGACATTGACTTTGGAGATTGAGACTGTGGGAGTGGACATGGTATTTGGAATCATCCACCTTTGTGCTTAGGTGCTCAACCACTACTTTACTTTTGTCTTTGTTGGAATACACCTTTTTTCTGTGCAGAATAAATCAGAGGAAGAAGATTTAGAACAAGTGGTGGGTTAGGTTGTCAGAATTGGATATGCATCTGAAGAGGCTGAGCATTGTGATGAATACAAGAGATGATGGGACCGATAGTCTTTTCTTCCACTGAAGCCACTGACTTTGAAACTCCTATATGTCCTGAAAGCTCTTGGTATCACATGCCCTTGGAATCAGCTGTGCAGCTTGGATCTTTCCACATGGGTGATTAGGTATTGTGCTTTGAAAATCTCTACTCTGTATCACATGCAAACCAATGACCCAGAGTAGTGTCATGCACTTATACATGCAGTCTCCTAAAATGTCATACGTGCTCGGGTACTCACTGAAGAAGAGATTTTGCTTAACTGTAGGAATGTTCTCTGTGGGTCTGCTGTTAAGGGCTGCGCAGTGTCATCATCTTAGTCCAACAATTGTTCATAATCAAGTCACAAATTTACAAGTGGATGCTGTTGGGCTCCTATCAGGCAAAGCCTGTTGAATCATTCAATGAGTACAAGCAAACCCAATTGTTGGATTTTTGCACACAAACCCAAATTCTTGGATTTTGGAAAACAACCCAATTGTTGGATTTTTGCACATGACCCGAATTGTTGGATTTCGGCAGGCAACCCAATTGTTGGATTTTTGCTAACCCAATTGTTGGATTCTTGTATGCAGTGTAATCAGAAAACTTGTAAGTGACGAAATCCTTAGTGGGCACAGGGCAGACAGTGAAATAAGACAATGAAGATTTCCTCTTTTAGACAACAATTCCTGTCTAAATACTAACATTACAAAAAGAAATCGCTGAAGAAGATTATATAATGCACTTTTTTGGTTACTGATTTGGAACTTTTTTTCTTAGTAAATTAGTATGAAAAAGACCTAGTAAAGTTAATGTATTTTGGGAGCAGATCTTTACACTCAGTAAAGCCTGTAACCTTGGGGCTTTACCCTAAACTTTGCTTGCAATGTTAAAAGAAATTAAACATGGGTATGAATAGAAATATGGAAAAAAAGTTTTGGCCAAACAATACATTGTGGCATGTAACAATGACAGGAAGTATGACATAAAGTTCTGGCAAGAGAATATTTCAAATGGTATGTAAGAATGTAAGTATGCATAAAGCTCTGGCAAGAGAATGTCCAGAACCCTACACTTAGTAAAGAACCAAACTACTCTTGCTCCTTGATTGTGACATTGAATTGTTCCCCAAAAAACATTGTCACTTCACAATTTGAGCCTTCACTGTTTTCTTGGAGACAGCAGAAACTTTTCCCACCAAAGAAGCAACTACTTTTGTGCAAGTTGCCTTTTGGTTGTGGAGGTGTAAGATGCCAGAGGTATAAAACTCAGTGTTGTACAATGGAGTCAGAGAATGTCAATTTCTGAAGTTGAGCTTTGAGGTTAGCCATGTAAGGGAAATCCAGTCTTGGATTGCATGCTTTATGGGTCTGCAAGGAGCCCTGTGGAAGCATTTTTTAGCCTCGCATAAGGTGCCTGCCTCTTCTATCACTACATGATCTATGTATGTATGTTCAGGCTCACCTTAAACACTGCCACAAAATTCCTACATGTATTTGAAGGGTATTTTATATCCATTAATATCTCTCTTCAAAAAGAGGAGGGATATTAAAGTTATTAACAAAGACAGTAAAACTTAAGAGTAAAACCTTGGGTTTCATTGAAATTGAGGATAACCATCAAAGTAGGATGGGAGTTTGCGAAAAGAAATAATAAAGGAGAAAACTCAAATTTCCTTTTAAATTGAGGGCGATTTTAGTTTTCTCTTGTTTCTTGTGTTTAGGCCTATGTCTATTTAAGGGCCTATTTATGAGATACTTGAAAAAGTTTAAGGGATTAAGTACGTAAATCTTAGTTAAGGGATTAGCTAAGGATTTTTTAAGTTAGGGAATACATAGGGACTGACTACTTAAGAGATTTACCTAGGGTTGATTGCAAGAGAAGACTACATAATCTTACCTCAAGGGCTATCTAGAATAGAGACTATCAAAAGCTTACATAATGACCTACATAGAGGGTTACGTAGGAGTCTATCTGAAAGGCTAGAAGCTTTAGCTAGAGGAGATACCTAGCACTTTTCGTCAGCCCTCCCCTATGTAGATAGATGGGTAAATATGTAGGTAGCCCAGAAGTAGGTCCTAACGTGGTTAATCTCCTACCTAGATAATCTGTGTAGATCATGATCTAGTTTTTTTTTAAGTACGGCAATCACTTAAGCATTACTTTAGGCCCAAAGTAAGCATTACTTTAAGCATAACTTCATTATGTTTACTCCTTACAAGTGAGACGGAATTATCATATTACCAAGGCTGCTTCAACGTTATTTTATTTATTTTGAGTTTTGTCAAAAAAAAATCAGTAAATGCTGAAGTCCTTCATTGAAAAAGATGAAAATTTCATATAGAGAATGTCGAAATTCTTGGAAAGCCACGGTGACTGTCAAACCTTAAAGTGGTGGTTCTTCTTTTCCAGTTTTTTTCCTAATAGGCTAGTTTGGAAAGGTCTTAATTGGTTAGGCTTTTGAGGTGGGAGTGATGAAAATGGCTCCCATGGTAGTGCTACCAAGTGTTGCATTAATGATTAGCATGACCAGACCTGAATCTTGGAATTTTGATGAATCAAGAACCCAGTAAAAACAAATGATTTTTCCAATCCATTTTATCCTTCCTTTACATTGATCCTTTGGATTTTGACATTCATCCAAGTTGAACTATTTTTTATTACCGTATAGAGCTGCCAAATGTTCAAGAAATCTAAAGCGGCTTGTTGAAAGTAACTTTTGAAAATTAATTAATTATTGGACAGTTGTTTACCCAACCTACCCTGGTACGATTATATGCAAACTAATAGGTGTAAGATTGCTATCACTCTTCACGATAAGGTGTAAGAACCCAACCCCCTCTTGCCCCTCATAATATGTTTATATTCATCATAATCTTCACCTTTTACAGTTGGTAAAGCCCATAGTGGGGGACACTCCCAAAATAGGCTATTGTCTAATTCTAGGCCTGTTATTTTGAGAATGCTGGGGGGGGGGGGGGGGGGGGGGTTTACCTTGCACATAATGTTCATCTCATGCTTACAATGGGTAAGGCCCACATGCAAGGGACATTCCCAAAACGTGGGGCTGCGCTCAAATTACCACCTCATCCTTGGGCCCAACCCCAGTGGGCATTCCCAAGATGTGGGGGCTGGACTCAACTATTACCTCAGCCCAGTTGGGGGGGGTGGGGCCGGGGTACATTCCCAAAATGCGGGGCTGTACTCAAATCACCTCATCCTAGGCCCCCCATTATCCTACACAAATCAAAGCATATTGTATGATGCACCAGGGAAATTGGAATAAATCTTAAGAAGAAACCTCATTTGTTCACATTTATATCATCTACTAGTGCCTGGTGATCACTTTATAATTTGCATATTATAACAATCTATCTATTATGTGGATGTGATTATGTGATCACAAGATCATTTTCCTTTCTGATAGGGTGACATTGCTAGCCTGAGTCGTGTGTAGTGTTTGGGTGTATTATCATAGGATGAACTTATACACTATTTGCTATAATTGTAGGATGTAGTCTAATGGGCTTTGGGACTTTACAACTGATGTTACTTCCTTGTGGGCTTAGTCATCTGAGCCACTTTTATACTGTTAACTAGTTTGGTGTATAACCGTGTTTTTCATTTATGCATAGAATTTGAACTCACAAATGAGCTAAACATTGTATCCAAAGTCTATGGATTGTGAAGAACTTTTAGGGATTTGCAATAGCTTGTGGATGATGTATGTTGATTGATTCTGTTGTCCGGTTTCAAGTGCATGTTATAAAGTTTATTCAACATAGTGTTGAACTAGTGTTTGGTTGCACTGAATTGGGTCGTCAATTAAATTTGCTTTCTTGAATTAAGACATGAATGATATCATCCATCATGAATGCAAGAATTACATTACCATGGTTCATTTGTATTGACAATTTCATTGAAATGGTTAGTTTCATCAATGTGGTTACATCTGTATGGTCAATTGCATTTCTGCAAAATTAATTTCAACAAATATCTTAGCCATTTGGTACATATCATTGGTGAACTTTGCGTTCATCCAGGTCCTTTTTTCATCCATGTTGTCAAATCTCATTCATTAACAACCTTTCTTCATCCCGGGAAAGAACCAACAGTTCCTTCATGAAAACTGAAGGTTCTTTGAGGGTTTTGAAATACCCAGTATTGGCAGTTCTTTGATTTTACAGTTTTCAAAATACCCAGAACCAGCCGGTTATTTGATTCTGATTTTTTTGAAATACCCAAAACCATCAATTCTTTGATTTTAAGTTTTTGAAATATCTGAAACCCGTGGTTCTTTGAAAATGAAAGAAGCACACAACAAAGGTAAGCACCCTTTCTGGGACTGAAAGGAATCATCAAACTAATGCTTCGGTTTCTACTTACTAACTCTAGGCAAGGACATACACTTGACATAGATTATTGTGTAAATACATGTAAGATACTCTCATTAATGTTGTCCCCCTGCTGAGATTTCCATCACAAGTCATTCTTGCACTGCCTTGTTGTGGAGAAAATGTGTATACAATACATGGTGCTAATGACTTTAGTTGACCCAAAAATACTGTAGCCTTTTTCTTTGGTGCGAAATTTTGCACAAATGCTAAAAATTAAAATGAAAAGGCCATATTCTGTTACATATGCCCTTTTGTTTTTCGGAAAATCATTCATCACAATAGGGGGACATAAGCGCAATTCTATGTGCAATGAACCTGAATGATGTAAAAAGTAGAAACTATAATCAAGCACAGACACTGATTCTGAAGAAATAATGGGACCTAAATGAGAATGATTCGAACTAGTTCCAATCAAACAGTAATTTAAAGCTATATCTAAAACCACAACTCATCTAAATAATAATTAGACACATAAAAGGGACAGTAAGCTTCTGGGGTGGCAGAATTATGTCATTTTCTTGACCACATTAGAGTTTTCCGTATAGTCAGGAGAACACAGCACCAGAAAATGAGTTTCGTCCAAAACCGGTTGAGATTCAAAACAAACCTGCAAAAAAGTACATTAGCATTCCAGGGCAGGCTGAAACTTAGAAAAGCACCATTTTTTTGGTGGTAAACTGAGTTTCATCCTGTTTTGACCCCTCTTTTGCGGGTGCACTGCAGCTACATACATTTCAATGCTCCTACCTCTATAAATACTATAATTAGTTTCGAATCTTGTGCATTACCCAGATTTAATAAAATTTCTTTACTTTGCATACCTCACACAAAGAGGGGACAGGGGAGGCCCAAAGATAATGTGAAGACAAGGTGACATTAAGGAAACTTTTATTGCTTGGCATCTTTGACATGATTTTTTTTCTGTCAATTTTGTGCCATAGGTGGACTAGCAATCATCCACATGATTATTTAGCCAAATTTGGCTACATGTCAAAGAGAATAGCAGAAAACCTTTGGAAGCCCATTATATTTTGGCATGTTGTGACATGCTAAAACATGTCATCTGAATCTGATAATTTCAAAAAGATTTCCTCAAAATGTGGCAACTTTGGGCCAGTTTCTCCAGAAAAGTCCTTTTTCTGAGTCTCAACCCCTTCATTTGGTCACCAAGGAGCAAAACTTTGCTCATTTTTTATGGAGATAAACTGATAATAGTGACCAATAGTTCTGTTGAACATGTTAAATTTGTTTTAAGTGGTTGAATCTGCTATCCCAGACCTTAATGTCATGGAATGGTCTTGCCCATTATGTTAGGTCATCATCATCATTTTGTTGGGTGCATTGCCTAGCTTGCCCTAACAGGCTGCCTTGGCGCCAGTGTTTCTTTACTGGCAAGTTTTTGCCAAATTTCAACCTGAAAAATATTATTTTGACCTATACAACGGATTTTTCATGGAAAAAATGACCCAAATTTGCCGGATTTTGAATTTTTTTTTTTCAAATCTCCAGATTTTTATGATATGTTCCAATATGTAGCGAAGAATACAGAAGGATTCTGTTTTTTTTTCTTTTGGTTCATTTTGATATCTAGTAAGTAGTCAAATTTGGCTAAATTATTCTCTGGATGATCATCACTTTGGCTACATCACAAAATCCTAGAATGAAACCCTGCTTGGTGCATTACCTAACATAACACAATGGACAGGGGGTTGACCATTCCATAATTACATTTGCAGTTCAATTACATGAAATGATGCTGTGGGAGTTTGAGCTTCAGCGATAGTATTTGATCCTGAAATCTGAAACTCCAAATGACACCGCAGAATGTAACCACATCTTTTTAGGTGCCTTTTGTTGGCTTTAGTGACCCAGCACCCACCAGTGCACCATCCAAAAAACCCCGTTCTGGGATTTCATGGATGGGATGAAACTGTCCCCAGGGGTCAGTTTACTTTTTCAGTATTTTTCTTTTTTCTTTTGCTCCTTTTTTTCCCAGCTAGATTTTTTTCCCTAGCTCATTTTTCTTTTTCTGGGAACAGTTTTTTTTGCACTTTTTTTTTGGGAAGCTCCTACCTACCCCAACCCACCTACCTCCCTCATCCTACTGACCCCCTCCCCACCCACCTCCTTTTGCGTTCACTTCCATCGAAAGAGCTTCCGACCTAGAGAGAGCTTGAGTAGCTCAGAGCTTTAGGAGCACAAAATCCATAGAGCTTCAAGGGTTAGGAACTTTAGAAGTGCCCCAACAAGAGGAGCTTCAATGTGGTGGTAGCAAAAGCGCAAAAGCAAGAGGAGCTTCAAGGTGGTGGCAAAAGTGGGAGTTTGAAAGTAATCCAATGTTCTATGCTTAGATTGGCCATGTGTTGACTCATCACGCTTATTGGGTATGTCAAATCTGGCCGAGTACACAACATGGCATACATCAAGGATCCCACAGCTTGTTGATAAGGAGCCTTCACCATCTCAACATCTTTATTCTCATTTTTCTTCAACTTTGTCTTGGGATCAAGGGGCACTCCGATGGCTTTGCAATCCTCCATACAAAAGCGTTTGAGAATCTCCTTGAGATATCCAATTTGGTTGATGTAAAGCAAACGTTGTGCACGATCCCTTTCCACTTCCATGCCAAGGAAGAAATGCAAGTCACCAAGATCTTTCATTTTGAACTTTTGAGAAAGTTCTTCCTTTACTTGCAAAAGCTTGTCCTTATTATCGCACACCAAGATGAGGTCATCGACATAGACGACAATGAAAAATTTGACATCTCCCACTTGCGCAATGTACACGCTAAAATCCGCATCACTCCTCACAAACTCAATGCTTTTTAAAAAAACATCTAATTTTTTGTTCCAAGCCCTTGGAGATTGTTTCAACCCCGTACAATTACTTGTGAATCTCCATATCTTCGATGGCCACTAATGCAAAGATACACCGAATTGACACAAACTTTGCAACGGGTGCAAAAGTTTCATTGTAATCAACTCCAAATGTTTGGGTGAAACCTCTTGCCACAAGTCTACCCTTGTAACATTCAACTTCACCATGGACCCCATGTTTGATTTTGAACACCCATTTGCAAGAAATGGGCTTCTTACCTTTGGGGAGTGGCACCAAGGACCAAGTGTGGTTGACAACAAGAGAGTCGTATTCCTCTTGCATGGCCATCTCCCATTTCTTGGCATTTTCGCCATTCAACACCTCTTCCACGGTTTGAGGTTCTTTCGAAAAGGCTATGGTGGCCCGTTCCACCTCTTTGGTGGCCACCCACCAATCACAAGGCCACTCTTTACATTGTCTTTGGGGCCTTTCTCTTCGTCCATCTTGTTGTGGTTCATTCAAACTTCGTCTTATGGTGTAAAACATTTTTTTTCCGAAGAAGAGTTTGATGTAGATTCATCACCTTCCACGCCTTCTACTGGTCCTTCGTTTAAAGATATAGGATTGGCATCCTTGACAAGTTCATCATCATTCACGACTTCATCTACAACAACATGTTCTACTTGTTTTGAAGGGGGTCTATTATGATGAACACCTTCTACTTTTTTTTGTCCCTTCTAAGAACACAACATCTTGACTTTTGATGATCCTTTTGGTTTCTACACACATCAAGTGATATGTTTTGGTCCCTTCACAATACCCTAAAAACACACAAGGCATGGATTTGGACTCTAATTTGCTTTTCTTTTCATCAGGAATGTGAGCAAATGCTTTGCAACCGAAAACTCTCAAATGAGATACATCGGGCTTTCTACCGGTCCATGCCTCTTGTGGGGTCTTTGACTCAAGAGCTGTAGTTGGGCATCGATTCTTGATGTAAACCGCTATGTTCACCGCTTCGGCCCAAAACTCCAAGTCAAGACCTTGTGCACGAATCATGCTTCTAGCACACTCCATGATGGTCCACGAACATTGAAAAGGCAAATGCCATGTTTTAAATGTAATGACAAAATGGGTCCTTGATTTCAATCCTATCAATGGAAAACCCATATCTTTTTCATTATGTTATATTGTTGCAATCCCAACATTCAAAAGAGTGGAACAACCAATATTTTCATTATGAACCTTGATTAGGAGAACTTAGATAGTTTTTTTTATTTTCTTTTGCATTTTGCAATAACCAATATCTTCTATCAAGTAGTGTTGTAGTTATCTTGATCAATAATTCCAAAATGTTGAATGTGGATTACATAGTTGATTTTTCTTTGACATGTGGTTTGGGGCTTTCATGGTTGTTGTTTAGACTTCATATTGTTTTCTTGTTGGGATTTTAATGTGGCTAGGATGCGGCTGAATTTCCTTGATCAATAGCTAGAATGGTTAATCTACAAAGACAAGATTTGGCCATGGTGAACTTGATACGAACAATGCCATCCGCATCCACTAGACTTGCCATATTTATAATGATATAAATGGAATTGCATTTTGTGTTTGGTTATGAGATTTGGGTCAATATTTTATTCTTCCACAATCACATTTCATAGTCTTGACTAAGATATTATATAAAGGAGAACATTGGGATAATTGGCTAAATACATCTTTTGAAGCAAGTTTTTGTTTACGACCTTTTCATTTGAAATAAATTTTTTATAAAGTCCTCAAAAAATTGTTTTCATGGCACCCTAAACCCCATACCATTCCATTTCCATATCAAGCAATGACCATATATTGAACCTTAGTTGAACCTTAGCATTGTAAATTTTAACTTAATGTTGTCATGGCACCTTTGTTTAACAAGACAAGGAACTGAAGTTGAATTTGAACAAATTGAACAAGCTAAGTTAAGTTTAAAGCTTGGTATGCACAAAAAGAAAGGATGATACTTGAAACATGTAAGGAGGTGTAATGTTAAAAAATCAACAACTATTATGAACGCTTAAGTAGAAGGGGTTGCTGCTCTTGAAGGAATGTTGAAGGCATCCCTTAAAAATGTGCAATAGTATGAAAGACAATTTCAAAAAACAACAACAAGAATTTCAAGGAAATTGGCATTGTTCTCCATAGAACATATGAAAGGTCTGGATTATGATTTACAACAAGAAACATTTGAGAAATTCATCACCCATCCCCTTGTTAGTAATACAATTCATGATTATTTTAAATAATTGGATTTAGTCAAATGTAGCCCAAAGATTTTGACCAACTTTCATTGTGAAAAATCATGTTCACATCAACTAAAATGCCATGTAACTAAAGCCCCAAAATAATTAATACACAATTTTGCTACAACTATCCCAATAAGAGGAATTAATAATTAAAATGTCACATTAAAAAATTAGGGAGTTGTAGTTATATATTAATTGCAAGATGGGCATCTATATAATAAAATGTACACATAGTAAATATGATTGTAGTCAACCATGTTTGATTTTGTTGGCAAGTTGCATTTTAGTAGAATGAAACAATTACATTATGACTAGGGTAAATGTAACACCCAATCAACAACTATTTTGCAATTAATGTATGACATTGACACATATGATCATGCCATGGGTATGCATTTTCACTGCCCATATATTAAATATAATACTTTCAACTTGTTTGTAATTAATTGCCAACTATGATTCCCATTGATACAACTAGTTGCGCCATTAGGTAATCATTATATATGTATTAATTTTCCACTATTTTGCAACTATTGTTTGATTATTTTATTGTTAGTATTCCATTACATTGCAACGCACAACATGATGTTGCCTAATAGACGTGATAGACCATAAAATCCATTGAATGTGAAAACTTGCTTTGGAAGTGAAATTAAAAACAATGTGTATATTTACTTCACTACAAATTCAATTAGGGTGGACATGTGGATCTATTTATATACCTTGATGTTTCATATTTTAAATGTTTAATTGTTTCATTGACAAAGGTTGATTGCTTCAAGCCGATCATGGGCCTATGCCTATTATAAAGAAATTCAAGATGAACTACAAAGGACAATTTCTTTTCCTTCTAACAATTAGCATTTATTAAACATGTAAGTCAAAGTAACCAAATTAGCCAAACCAACATGTGGAAAACTAATATGCAACTAGATTTCAACTTCAAATTTAGAATTTGAAAATATGAATTTTGGGTGGGAAACCCTTAAGGAAGTGATATATGGTAGTAAATTGGTAGATCTCCCCCATTGCATCAACAACCCTCATACACCTATACTTATTGTCAATAAATTCAAGATGAATTTAGGAAGGAGAACATATTTTTAAAAAGCATTTAGTGCATTTTTTAGCTTTTAGTGATGCAATCATCATACCGTGTGTTAGATTTTTTATTTTTTTCCTAGTTTAGAAATAAAGCTAAAAGGTTGTTAAAAGTTTTTTTTGTTTATTTAAAAAACTTGTAGGTTGAAGGTTTTTGGAGGTGGAAATTTCTTGTTCTTGTTTTGTTCTTGTTCTTAAAAGCTAAATTTTTTTGTGTTTGCCTCTGTTTTTAGAGGTTGCAGGTTTTTAAGAAAATAAAATGGTGGTTTTGTTTGAAAAATAGTCTTGAATAAAAGAACATGCACATATGATGTTGTATAATTTGGTTAGGGTGTTAATAACTATGCCATTGAATGTATTATTGTTTGTAATGTAATAATCCAAACTAATACATGCAAGAAGACAAATTCCAAAACAACAAAGGTATGGTGAATTCTAACCTCAATATTCCAATTATGATGCATTTTATTTTGAAAATCACTATTTTCTGCAAGCGTAATTAATTATAGTTTAGTTTGTATCAATGTTATGTATGGTGCATTTTATTGATAAATAACTTTTGTTAATGGCAAAGTATTATAAACTAATTTTATTTAAGTTGAAAGGATGGACATTCAAATATCTTTTGTATTATAATGTTATTTATGTTGCATTTTAATGATAAATGAGTTTTATTAATGATATTACAATTGTAAATTAGTTTTATTTAAATTGAAAGAATGGACATTCAAATATCTTTTGCATTACAATGTTATGTATATGTTATCGATTTCATTCCACATGTGACATTGAATATCATAATATGGTGGATTCCAAACAAACGAAGTGGAATGAAAAAATTATGGTTCAAACTCCATTTCAACCAAAAAAAAAAAACAATATTTTATAAAAACATAATGTTTTAGATGACAATATTTGATTGTTATGGTTCATCATTTTTGTGATGACCTAAGTTTGTATAAGTGTAGAAGAATTTGTTTGTTATAAATAGTTTGGGCAATATATTTTGAATTATAGTCAAATTGTATTTTGAATTTTTTTTTAAAAAAATTCTTATAATGCATTTTCCAAATTTGAATTTCAATGTGTACAATTTCACATCCATTTCATGTTTATAAATAACGATGGAATGCAAATGTCACTACTACAAAAGTGGGGTGCAATTCACTAACCTAAATCACGATGGGACTTTTAAAATGAAATAAATTCATTGAATTTTAGTGATTTCACCTTGGTTAAAGTTATTTCACTATAATATCACTATGTAAACATTGGGTTTCACTACTAGTTGACATAATTCACTATTATCATTTAATGTACTAAATAGATTTATTTTTATGTTATTTAAAATACCCTATATATGTTATTTTATGATATACCCTATATTATTTTAGGCTACTTTAGTTATTTTAACTTATACCTTATGTTATTATAAGTTATCATAAGTTATACTAAATTATTATACCTTACATTATTATACATTTTTCTAAGGTATCATAGTTATCTTGTTCTAGGCTTTTAAGTTATTTTGAATTAAATTATTGAACTAACTTTAGGTTATACCTTAGGTTATTTTATTTTAAGTTAATATATGCTATTTCAAGTTATATTTTAGGATATTCAAAATCATTATACTTTATGTTAATATAAATTATTTTATTTTAAATATAACACCTTAAAATAATCTAAAATAAAATATAATGACCTAAGGTAAAATAACCTAAAATAATTAATAATAAGTTATGAAAAATAATTTAGAATAACCTACAACACAAAACCTATCAATAGCCACCAATAGCCATTAATAAAATAGTCACCAATAACCATTAATATAATAACCATTAATAACCACCAATAGCTATATATTATAATTGTTTAAATTTTTTTAAAATTTTTAAAATTGTCAAAAACAATCTAAGGTGAAATAAACTACAATAGATAAAAGTAATTTAAGGTGAAATAACCTACAATAACCTAGAATTGTCAATAATAACATAAGGTGAAATAACTCTCAATAACCAAAAGTAACCAACAATATCTTCACATAATAAAAAATATCCTGAGATGAAATAATTTAAAATAACCAAAAGTAACCTAAGGTGAAATAACAAAAAATACCAAAAAAATTAAGAATAACCATAAATAGTTCTAAATAATGTAAGGTGAAATAATTTAGATCAATGAAAAATAGCTTTATAATAGCTGAAAGTAACTTAACATAGGTAGTATTATTATATTACCCAAAAAAATTCATTTATTAAACATTTTCTTTTTCAAAACAATGGTCATTGAAATGTTATTGTATATATATATATTTGTTCAAATGATTTTATGCTTTTTAAAGGAAATAAATGTAATTATGTACATTATTGATTCAAAAAAAAACTAAACTCGAATTATTTCATTTGGACAAAATTTCAATAAATATGAATTTTCAAAGTTTATGTTTTTGTAATGTTTGAAATAAAATATTTGATAAATAAAATGCAATGTAACATATTATCACAACAAATGGGGTGGCTTGATGGAAGGGGTGTTTAATTCCATTTTAAAGGTCAAGAGATCAAACCTCACAAATGGAATGTGCGTGGTCAACAATGGTAAGTTGATTGAATATTTTTCTATTTAGTTTTTAAAAATAGGTGCCTAGGTTGATTATGTGGCCTATGTACCTAGGTTAGGTTTTAAACCTAGCTTAGGTAGTGACACGTGTTAATAATTCATATGTTTTTTTTATAAAAAATCAATAATATTATATATTAAATAATTTAAATTTAATTGATTTCCATGCTACTTAATTAATTAACTAACAAGTGAATAGTTTGGTAAATTTGTATTTCATTTCAAAATAACCTTGTTTCACTACATAGCAGTAAACCAATTCATTGTCCGTTGTAACTAGTCCTTGTTCACTAGGGGGTTGACTAGTTTCACCATGTAAAAATGTTCAAATTCACTCAAAATCTAGTGAAACCTAGAATGAACTAAAACACATTTTGGTGTAGCATGTGCACTATCTATCATAATTTGGACAATGATGATTTGTGTGCAAGGTTTGCACATTTGCATTATACACATTATAATTTACTTGTTTAAAACTACTCAAATCATTTTCCATAAAATCATTTAAAAACCCATAAATAAACACCTAGTTGCAAAGTACATCAATAAACTTTGTTTGTCAATGGTGTATGAAAAATCATGCAAACATTAAGTTTGTTGATGTATGAATGAAAATCATCTTGTTCAATGGACCAATGAATTCATTATATCCTCATTAGGTCCTATTTAATAAATTCAATGAATTCATTCAAAATCTAATGAAATCACTTGGCATACATGGACACATTTTGTTGTAGTGTTCCTCAACTTCTTCATGCTTGAAAGTTTCTTCCTCTTGAATGACCTCATGTTATCAAACATATGTTTGGGTTGGTAGTTTTTTTGAAAGCCTCCCCTTTCAAATCAATAATGGTTATTAACTAGTCTTGATAGTAGGTCTTTAGTCATTGGAAACTAGTGCTAAAGTGTCATCTCCACACTTGAGTATGTCCAAACTTAGTACTTTTGTACTACCCATTGTGCATTTTCTTTAGATTTTTTCTCCAAGATTATGTAAAAGAATTGAAGACCAATTTATTTGTTTTCCTTTGTGTCTTTAGAAAATGTATTGGTTACATCAATATTTTGATTCAATAAGGGGTTCAAAATTTGAATTAAAAGAACCAATGTTGGTTGAATTCTTCCCATTTTCACCTATGGCACACCCACAACAAAACTTGATGTGCCATTTGGTATTTGCAATATCCCCTCAACTTTTCCAACTTTCCATTTCTATACACATTATACTAGTACTTTGGTTTCATGACTACATCCATGATTGCATTTGTAGTCATATGTGTCATTCATGACTACATGACTACAGTCAATACAAATTCATCAATTATGCCATCTAGTCACAAACATGGTCATAATCATATAACTACTAGTCCATGTGACATCAATAATATTTCACTAGAAGAAAAATGTGTATTTTCGACTAGTGTTTGTAACTAAATTTTAGTTGCAAGCGACATTTTGCAACTAAAATCCCTGTAATCGCCTAAGACAAGTTGCATGTGATAAATTAGTCGCAAATGACAAAAGGTATTGTATGAAAAAAAACTCAACAAATACATTTCATCCTTTGACTACATTGTATACGTATTGTCACATGCGACTAAGATGTAACTATTTTGGTAACAATTAAAGGCAAATGATATGTTGCCATGTGTTTTAATATTTGATTATTTAGAATATTATTAATATTATTTTGAAATAATCTAGGATGTTCAATTCTAATACTTGGATGATCTTATATTATGACATGTGGCCCAATGTAAGTATGCCACGTGGCATTAAGAATAAAAATAAAAATATATAAATATTAAGTTGGTAGGTACCTAGGTAGGTACACAAATATGTGCCTACAAACCTAGGTTACGTACCAACCTACCTATTTAAGTTAAATAAATAAATAGGTAAGTACTTAGGTAGGTAGGTACATAGGTCAACCTAGGTGGGTAGGTCAAACTAAGTACCTACCTGGCTAGGTAAATAAGTAGGTTGGAAAGGTATGTACTTTAAAAATGTGCATAATTTGTTTTTATTTTTTGGGTTGACCTTTTTTATTAGTTCATCTCATGTGCACAAATTTCTCAATGTGAAATTGGATGACCACACCCCCTTGTTTATATAGTGTTCAAAATAGGAATGAAGAACAAACAATATGGGATAAGTTTGAAGTTAAAACTTCCTCACAAACTAAGTTGTAATTCTAAAACTTTCTTCATGCCTTACTTTCTTAGTTTTTAGATTTCTAAATAATTCAAGTGCTAGATAATTAGATAATCATTTAATTAATAATGATTAAATTTACATGAATTTAAATTATAAATTACACACTACAAATATTCAGTATTCAGTATCAATTACTTAAATAAGCAATAAGTTCTTAATATTTAACAAACTAAC